>Ga0209160_1002040_pt1 | contig 16907 bp, 12 predicted proteins | sample GraSoiAngelo_153_FD_186167 | JGI IMG/M metagenome (GOLD analysis project Ga0209160, IMG submission 186167) | Grasslands soil microbial communities from the Angelo Coastal Reserve, California, USA - 14_1009_12_40cm (SPAdes) (version 2) | ecosystem: Environmental > Terrestrial > Soil > Grasslands ... | reverse complement strand
TGAGTGGTGATCTGCCCCGCCGAGGGCGACGCCACCTGGTGAGCGACCGGGGCGCCGCTCGACTGCGAGCAGGCCGCGACCAGGACGGCAAGCAACGCCAACCACCGGCTCATCTCACCTTTCCAACGTCGGTCGAGCGCGAAGGTTTCGGGGTCGCGGCGAGATGACGCGGTTGCTGAAACCACCTGTCTTGATCGATGTCACGCTCGACCACGGCTGCGCGCCGATTGCCATCTCGGGCGCCTTCACCGGGTCGATCGATCCTATCGCCCGCTGGAAGGTCGAGACGTCGTGGTGGAACAGGCCGGTCGTCCGCGAGTACTGGAAGGCCGTGCTCAACAACAACCTGCTGTGCGAGCTGTACCACGACCTCTCGACCAACGAGTGGTTCCTCGAGCGGGTCTACGATTGAAAGTGCGCCCTGCGCGCGCCCGGCGGACTGAGATTCGGCACGTTTTGCGCAGAAAGCTCGCTTGGGACCAATCGAAACGTGCGTTTTGTGCAAAGCGCGCCTTTCCGAGTCTGGCCGCAAGTCAGAAGGCTGAACGGTGACGCCTTACGTCGAGCTCCACTGCCACTCCAACTTCTCGTTCCTGGACGGTGGCTCGCATCCGGCCGAGCTTGCCATGCGCGCCGCCGAGCTCGAGATGCCCGCCCTCGCCCTCACCGACCGCGGCGGCGTCTACGGGGCGGTCCGTCACCTCCAGGCCTGCCGCAAGCTCGGCGTCAAACCCATCATCGGCAGCGCCCTCGAGGTGGATGGGGACGAGCTGATCCTCATCGCGCGCAACCTCAAGGGCTACTCGAACCTGTGCCGGCTGCTCAGTCTCGCCCACGCCGACCAGCCGAAGGGCGAAGCGAGGACGACGCTCGCCACCGTGGCCGAACATCGAGGTGACCTCTTCTATCTCAGCCCAACCGACAGCGAGTCGCGGCTGCGTGACGTCCAGGCCGCGCTGGGCAAAGAGAGCGTCTTCAGCGAGCTGCACCATCACATGCGGCCCGAGGATCCATGGATCCTGGAAGGCCGAGCCGCGATGGCAAAGCGATGCGGCGCGCAGATCGTCGCCACCAACCAGGTCCACTATCACCTCCTGGCCAGGCGCAGGCTGTATGACGTCCTGGTCGCGATCCGGCATCGCGCCACCCTCGATGAAGCGCGCGAGCACCTATTCCCCAACTCGGAGCACCACCTCAAAGGCGGCTCGGAGATGCGTCCGCTCTTCAAGGGATATGAGGAGGCGCTGGCCACGCCCTGGGACATCGTGCAGGAGTGCGATGTCGACCTCGACTTCCGCAAGGTCCGCTTTCCCGGATACCCGGTGCCCGCCGGCGAGACGCCATTCTCCTTCCTCTACAAGCTGTGCTTCGAAGGTCTCCGCGAACGGTATCGGCCCATCACGTCGGCCGTCACGCGCCGCCTGCAGCACGAGCTGGAGGTCATCGAGAAGACGGGCCTTGCCGAGTTCTTCCTCATCAACTGGGATCTCATGCGGTTCGCCAAAGAGAGAGGAGTGCCCGGGCAGGGCCGCGGTTCGGCGGCCGACTCGATCGTCGCCTACGTCCTCGGCATCACACGCGTCGACCCCATCGAGCACAACCTGCTCTTCGAGCGGTTCCTGCACGAAGAGATGACCAGCACGCCCGACATCGACATCGACTTCTCCACCGAACACCGCGAGCAGGTCATCCAGTACATCTACGAGAAGTACGGGTGGGAACGGACCGGGATGGTTTGCAACGTCGTCACCTTCCAGCCGCGGATGGCGATCCGGCAGGTTGGCAAGGCGCTCGGCTTCTCCGCCGAGCTGCTCGACCGGCTCGCCAAAGGTGTCGACCGCTGGTTCACCGAAGACGTCGAGGACTCGATGCTGTGGGCCGTTCCACCTCCCGACATGCGCCTGCAGAGCTGGCAGCAGTTCCTCGAGCTCTGCAGGGAGGTGATCGAGTTCCCGCGCCACCTCTCGATCCACAACGGAGGCATGCTCGTCACCGGTGAGCCGCTGGTCGACATCGCACCGGTCGAGCCGGCGGCGATGGAGGGACGACGGGTCGTCCAGTTCAACAAGGACGACGTCGAGGACCTCGGCCTCATCAAGATGGACATGCTCGGCCTACGCACGCTTTCGGTCGTCGCCGAGGCGCTGGACCTGATCAAGGACACGACCGGCACCAGGCCAGACCTCGACCAGCTGCAGCTGAAAGACCCGGCCGTGTTCGAGATGTGCAGCGCGGCGGACACGATCGGCGTATTCCAGATCGAGTCTCGCGCACAGATGCAGACGCTGCCCCGGACCCGGCCTCAGACCTTCAACGACCTGGTCGTCGAGGTGGCGATCATCCGGCCGGGCCCGATCCAGGGCAACGCCGTCCATCCCTACATCAGGCGCAAGCAGGGCCGTGAGCCGGTCACCTACGCGCATCCGCTGCTCGAGCCGATCCTCAAAGACACGCTGGGGGTGATCCTCTACCAGGAGCAGATCATCGAGATCGCGATGTATGTCGCGGGCATGAGACCTGGTCACGCCGACGGTTTTCGCCGAGCGATGACGCGACACCTCAACCGGGTCGAGATGTCCTCGCTCGAAGATGAGTTCGTCGGCGGGTGCCTTGCCAACGGTGTCCCGCGCGAGGTTGCGGACCAGCTGTTCGCGGCGGTGCAGGGCTTTGCCGTCTACGGCTTCTGCCGGTCGCACGCCGCCGCTTTCGCCCGCACGTCTTACGAAACCGCCTGGATGAAGCTGCATCATCCCGTCGAGTTCGGATGCGGCCTGCTGAACAACCAGCCGATGGGTTTTTACCACCCGAGCGTGCTGGTCGAGGACCTGAAGCGCCATGGTTTGAAGGCGCTGCCGGTCGACATCAACGTCTCCGACGTCCGATGCCTGCCCGAGCGCATCGACACCGGTCATGCCATGCGAATCGGTTTCAACTACGTCCGCGACCTCGGCGAAGAGGGTCGCAAGGCGATCGTCATCGAACGCGCCAACCAGGGACCCTACAAATCCTTCGACGACTTTCTGGGCCGCCTCCGGGGCGGACCGATCGGTCCGAAGGCCGTCCGCAACCTGGTCATGGTGGGCGCCTTTGACGGCCTCGAGCAGCCGCGTCGCGAGCTGCTCTGGGGATGGCAGGAAAGGTGGCACGGCAAAGGCCTGCGGCGGGGCATCGACAAACAGTCCGAGCTGCGTCTCGATGGGACCCCGCCCGCCCTACCTCACATCGACGACTTCGACGCCAACCAGCTCGAGTACCGGATCTCCGACCTCTCGACTGGACACCACCTCATCCACTTCTGCCGCGACCGTTTGCGCGAGATGGGAGCGCTGGAAAGCAACAAGCTCCCATCGATTCGCAACAATCAGCCGGTGCGGGTCGCCGGGCTCGTCATCACGCGCCAGGCGCCGAGCACGGCGAAGAAGATTCGGTTCTTCACCCTCGAAGATGAGTTCGGCCAGGTCAACGTGACGATCAAACCCGACGTCTACGAGCGATACCGTCAGGTCGCCAACCGGCAACCGATCCTCATCATCGACGGGGTGATGCAGCGCCAGGACGGCGTCCATTCGGTGCTGGCGACGCACATCCAGGCCCTCGCCGGCGTCCCCCGACCGACCCAGCGATCGCACGACTACCGCTGACCCGCAATGATGGGAGGTCATGTCGCGCAAACACTGGGAAAGCCAGGCGTCGAATTGGGCGGCGTGGGCGCGCACGCCTGACTTCGACGCTTACTGGAAATACGCGCCGGCCTTTTTCGAGCTGGTGCCCCCGCCGCGAGGACGAACGCTGGAGGTCGGATGTGGCGAGGGCCGGGTCAGCCGAGACCTCGCCAACCGCGGCCACAACGTGGTAGCGGTCGACACGTCGACCGAGTTGATCGGGCTCGCGCGCAACGCCGACCATAAAAGCGCCTACCTGCGCTGCGATGCGGCCGCGCTGCCCTTTGACACGGAATCGTTCGACCTCGCGGTCTTCTACAACTCCCTGATGGACATCGATGACATGGAGCGCGCGGTCGTGGAGGCTGCTCGGGTCCTCCGGGTTGGTGGGACGCTCTGCGCCTGCGTCACGCATCCCACCGCAGACGCGGGTCGCTTTGAGTCGCACCTACCCAACGCTCGCTTTGTCATCGACGGCAGCTACCTTGGACCACGGCGGTGGTTCGAGGGGAAGATGGAGCGAGAGGGCTTGCGAATGCACTTCGCCGGTTGGGCTTACTCGCTGGAGGGCTATTTCGGCGCCCTCGAGCGCGCCGGTTTTGGCATCCAGGCGGTCCGTGAGCCGGCTATCGACGAGGGCAGCGTGGTCCTGCATCCGAGCGAAGAACGCTGGCGGCGCATCCCGAACTTCCTGATGTGGAAGGCTGTCAAGGCCTAAATCCCTTACTTTCTGTAGCCAGTTAGGGGCCCGATGCGCCAAGCTATTCAGCTACAGCCGAGCTTCATCGCAGCAACCCCAGAGGAAAAGGCCCCGAAATGTCGATCGCCCGAGAAATCGAAGACATCGCCCGCGACCTGATCAAGCACCAGCACGACCATCCGCCGGTCCGCGATCTCAACCGCGAGGTGGAGCGCCGCCTCACCTTCGCCGACCGGGTCGCGGACGACTTTTCCCGATTGGTCGGCAGCTGGATCTTCGTCCTCGTCCAGGTCGGGATCATGGTCATCTGGATCGGGCTCAACGCGCTCAACCTGATCCACCCATGGGACAGGTACCCGTTCTTGTTCCTCAACTTCATCCTCAGCCTCGAGGTCGCGGTGTGGGTCTCAGTCGTGCTGATGGCGCTCAACCGCCTCTCGGACCGCGATCGCATCCGCGCCCAGCACGACTTCGAGCTCGACATCAAGGCCGAGGAGGAGCTCAAGGCGCTGATGAATCACCTGATGCACCAGGACGAGATCCTGCTGCAGATCGTGAACCGTCTCGACCGCGGCGACCGCGAGATGAAGCGCCTGGCGCGCCGGCTCGAGCAAGCGATCGAGTCAACCGAGCCTCCGGCCGCAAAGCCGGGCCCGACCGAGCGACCTCCGATCAGCGTCCCGGCGCCGTAGCTAGAACCTTCGCGCCCATCTCGCGCACGACCTCGACGATGAGGTCGACGTCCCTCTCAGTCGTAAGCCAGTTCACGATCGCGGGCCTGAACGCAACCTTGCCGGCGTACTCCGTCGTGCCGAAGTAGACGCGGCCGTCCTCGAGCACCATCGCGCCGATCCGGCGGTTGAGCTCATCCAGCTCGGCCTCCGGAACGTCCGGTGGATGGAACCGGAAGCAGACCACGTTCAGCGGCACCTCGGCCAGCCGCTCCAGTTCACTCGCTTCGTCGACCTGCCGCGCCACCCGCTTCGCCAGCTCGAGATGCCGCTCCACCATCGCCCGGTAACCATCGCGGCCGTAAGCCCGCAACGTGGCCCAGACCGGAAGCGCGCGAGCTCGGCGCGACATCTCGGGCACCAGGTTGCCAAACACCGGCCGCGCCAAGGCCTCTCGGCCGAGATAAGCCGCGCTCTGTGAGAACGGGCCCGCGTGCAGGCTGGCATCGCGCACGAAGACGAACCCGGTGTCATAGGGCACGTTGAGCCACTTGTGGCCGTCGACCGCCACCGAGTCGGCCTGATCGACCCCATCGACGAGATGGCGCGTCAAAGGACTCAGGGCGGCGAACAACCCGAAGGCGCCGTCGACGTGCAGCCACGCGCCGTGGTCATGAGCCAGCTCGCTTATCTCGCGCAAAGGATCGAAATCGCCAGTGTTGACGTCGCCGGCGGTTGCGATCACGATCGCGGGCTTGCCACCCAACTGATCGAGAGCCGCTCGCAGCGCGACCAGGTCGATGCGGCCAGCAGAGTCGCGGGTCAGGATCTGCACCCTGTCTCTTCCCAAACCCAGCATCCCAAGGGCCTTGACAGCGCTCGCATGCAGGTAACCGCTCGCGAACACCGGCACCGGGGGAACGCCCCACAGGCCGTCGGCGTCGACGTCGACACCGTGCTGCAGACCGAACCACCGCCGCGCGGCCGCGAGTCCGACAAAGTTTGCGATGGTCGTGCCGGTGGTGATCACGGCACTCCAATCGGAGGGCAGGCCGAACATCTCCTTCAGCCAGCGGGTGCTGATCTGCTCCAGGCGCGACGCCAGCGTCGAGGATGTCCAGTTGTAGGCCATCTGGTCGAGCGTCGAGGTGAGCCAATCCGCCCCAAGCGCAGCGGGCGTCACACCGCCGGTGACGAAGTGAAAGTAACGCGGCCCACTCGAGCGAACGGCGCCTTCGACCGACACCGCGACCAGCTCCGAGAGGGCGCGGAGCGATCCGACCCCCTCCTCCGGCAGCGCTTCATCCAGCTCGGGTTGTCCCGGGGCTCGCGCCGGCGAGTCGTCTAGCGACCCGAGATATTCCTCGGCCTCTCTTTCGATCAGCCGCACGGCGGCAGCGAGCTCGTCGCGATCGATCAGCGGGTCAGCCATTCGCGACACGGTACACCGCGTAGTCACCGTCGTCGTAGACCCTCGTGCCATGCGCGTCCCAGTACGCGCGACTTGCGCCCCGCGGTATCTCCTGCGGGCCGATCATCACGTAGTCCACGCGGTATTTGCGGACAAGGTCCATCGCCGTAGGGTCGCCGTCGAGGATCTTCTTGTCGTCCGCACTCTTCTGCACGTAGTCGGCAAGCCCATAGGTCCACAGCCAGCCGGGGTAGCCGATGAGCTCGCGACGGCCGGCCAGCGTCGGGATGGGGCTGTTGTGCTCGTCGGCGACAGCGAAGAGCGCATCTGACTTCGTGTTGTGCCGCACCCAGTCCGCGACCTTGAGGCCGCCGGCGTCGGTGAACTGAACTTTGCTCACTTCGAAGTCGGACGCTCTGTAGAGATCAAGCGCTCCTGAGAATCCGAGCAGCACCATCACGGTGACCGCGACGATGGCCGTACCCGGACCACGCTGCAGCATTCCGGCCAGCACACCGCCGACGAGCATGCTGCCGAGCAAAGCCCAGAAGATGAAGAACTTGGTGTTGTCCCACACCCACGGCTGCAGCACGATGACGTTCGGCACGAGAAACCACAGCCACATCGGCGAGAACCAGTTGGGAAACGCGGTCGGAATCCACCGCATCAGGCCGTGGGCCGCGAGCATCGCCGGCAGCAGGAGCGACGTGTTCCAGATCCAGAACCAGGCGAAGTCAATCGGAAACAGCCACACCCCGTAGCGCTGCCAATCCGTGAACGAGAGCCAGCCCGGTTGGATGCAGTAGCGGTCGATCGACGGCAGGTCTCCGCAGACGCTCGTGTTGTCGGGCGGCCACATCCACAACAGGATCGGAACGCCGGCCACAAGCGCGGGCACAAAGAACGCGAGCCACTCGCGCCGCCGGTTGAACAGGGCCCAGAACACCGGCAGCGCAAGCACGGTCCCGTATGCGTGCACGTGGTAGACGGGCATGACCGCGGCGATCAGCCCGGCGAATAGGAACGGCTGCCAGCCAAGCCGCTCACGCACGGCGATCCACAACAGGACGAGCACGATCAGTGCGAGGCTGAAACCGAAAAGGGTCGAACGCTGGGGCACGATGTAGGCGAGCACGGGGTTGAGCCACTGGAGGTTGACGTTCCGGTTCAAGGTGTACTCGCGCGGCAGATGGACCAGGGCCGACATGCCGTACTGCTGAAGATCCCCCAGCAGGTAGACAAAACCAAGCCCGCCGCCCAGCAAGAAGACGAACACGGCGATGGCCGCGGCGAGACGCCCCGATGTGAAGCGGAGCGCGGCCAGGTAAATCACCCCAGGCAAGGCGAGACCCAGAGCGGCGCTGGTCGCGGTGACGGCCTGCGTGAGCGACAGCCCGAGCGGGATCAGGTCCGCTGCGAGGAAGTCGATCATGAACGGGTAGCCGAGGCGATGCCCGGGGTCGACCGGGAACTGGGGCGGAAAGTTGTGCCCGTAGGCGAACGACCCCGCAAAGCTCAGGTGCGCGGCCCAGTCGCCCCAGATGTTGACGTAGCCCGCGTACAGCCCGCTTGGCGTGTAGACCCACGCCTGGTGGAGCAGGTGGACGGTCCACGCGCCGCACACGAGCATGACGGCCAGCAGCGGCCACGGATGGCCGTTGACGCGAAGCGATGACGCCCAACGGCGTCGCGCCTCGGTCCAGTCGGAGGCGAGGCGCGCTCGCGCGATAAACAGGCCCACCGCGCCACCGACGACCGTGACCAGGAAGCCAAGTGAGACCGTGAGCACCGTGACGTCACGCGCCAGCAGCGACACGGCGAAGCTGGTCGCGGCGACCACCATCGGACCGACGACGGCGCCGAATACGATCCGCTCTTCAAACCTGAACGGCACCCCAGAGAGATACGTGATGCCGAACCCTGCCGCCGCGCTCGCCGCGAGGAAAGCGGCGGCCGCTAGTTCCAACAGAACAGCTGCGCATGCGAGGGAGGCAGGTTCTTGCAGTTGGCGAGCCAGATCTTCGGTCCCCACGGCGGCGTCCCGGAGCTCTCGAAGTAAGCGGACTCAGAGATCGGCACCCCTGTCCAAACCGGATAGAAATAGCCGAAGAACAAGACCGCCATCGCAAGGTGTCCCGCGACGAGGAGCTGGCGGTTGGGTCGCGGCAGCTTCTCCGCCAGGTAAACGAGGACGAAAGCAAGAGCCAGGACCATGAAAATCAGGCCGCCGAACATGTGGTACATGAAAAGCACCCGCGTGATCGGCCACCACGGCGCGTATTGAGTGATGAATCCGAGCAGGATCACCGCGGCCGGGAAGCTGCGGTGGCGAATGATGAAATAGGGCAGCGACGCGACGCACGGCAGGCTCGTCCACCAGATCCATGGATTGCCCAGGTTCGACATGCGCGCGATCAGCGGCTGGCCCGTGAAGACGTCGGTCCCGAGGTTCGAATACTCGGCGTAGTAGAGGACCGGCCGCGACAGGATGGGCCAGGACCAGGCGGGCGAGCCGTACGGATGCGTCGCGACCAGGTTCTTGTGGTAGTTGTACGACTCCACCTGGTAATTGAGCAGGTCCGTCATGTTGTGGAACTGCCCGCGCGCGATGAACGGATACCACGACACGACATAAATGCCGAGCGGGATGATCACCAGCGCGATCACAGCGACAGCGAGGTAAGTGGGCCAGAACACGCCTGCCATCGTTGAGCCGGAGTCCCGCCGCCACGACAGGAAAGGCCAGCCGGGCGGCCCGAACTCGACGTTCAGGCTGCGCAGCACGATCCGCAAAACCAGAAAGAAGACGATGCTTGCCCACGCGGCAAGAACGATCCATTTCGCCGCGATGCCGATGCCCAGCACAAAGCCCAGGCCGATCAGCGAGATCATCGACGAGTTGAAAGACTTGCTCTGGATGTGCACCAGGAAGAGGAAGTACGCACTGAGGATGAAGAAGATCGGGAAGATGTCGATCATCCCGATGCGCGATTGGATGAAAAACATCCCGTCAAAGCAGGCGAGGGTCGCTGCCGCGATCGCAAACAAGCGATTCGGCCAGAGGCGGCGCGCGAGCAGGTACATCATCGGGACGCACAGCGTCCCGAAGAGGGCGGCCGCGATTCGCCAACCGAAGGTGTTGAACCCAAGGTCGATGTAGTCGCCGCTCGCGCCCTGGAAGTGGGCGCGATACCAGCCGTACCCCCACTCCCCGGCCGCGATGATCTCCTTCGCCAGCGGCGGCTCAGGATCGAAATAGTTGTAGCGGCAGAGTGGTGTCGTCGGGCGGCACTGCTCAATGCCCTTGACGTCGTCGCGCGCGTCGACCGGGAAATAAACCTCGTCGAAGACCTGGCCGTTCGGTGGCGAGAGCACGCCGTTCGTGTCGGGGTAGCCTCGGTTGAAGGGGTATGCAAGGCCGCAGATCGTCCCTGGGTCGCCCTTCGGATCGATGGGAGTGCTCGAGACGCAGTTCGTGAGCCAGGGTCCCGAGTTCGGGTGGACGAAGAAGTCGGGGAGGATGGGGCTGAAAAGGCGCAGCACGCCGGCCACGACCGTGAGGGAGAGCACCGCGACCAGGTCCCACCGGTCGAAGTACCGCCGGACCTCGGTCACCGACGACGTTTGCGCCGCCTGGCTCCGCCCTGGTTCTGTCCGAGACGCTCCGGCAGGTGGGCGTTGATCTCCCACACGACGGCGTCCGCGTCGGGCACGGGAATGGCGATGGTGTCCTCGTACATCAAACGGCCGCGAAAGATTCCGAGGCGTTTCTTGATCGCCGCAAGCTGCGTTTCGTCGCCCCGGATCCTGAGAAAGACCGCGGGCTTGTCGATGTGCTGCTTCATGATCGGCGCGATCATTCGACTCCGGCGCTCCTGGAAATGCTGGCGGAGGGGAAGCGCCTTGACCGACTTGATCGAGTCGTAGTCGATGACCACGTTCGACATGACGCTCGAGATCTTCACGCCACCGTCGAGCACCCGCACATCGCTCCTCTGCCTGAAGATGAGGACTGCTCCGCCGAGCAGGATGCCGACCGGGATGTAGACCGTCCACACGGCAAAACCTGCCGAAAAGAGCTGATGCTGATAGATCGAGAGGCCCGTCGCGATCACACCCACGGCGAGCAGCATGCCCGCGAAGAAACGCTGCTGCATCCAGAGGTGATGCGCGTACAGGTTCTGATGCCTGGAGGGTCGTGAGGGGGCTTCGGTGCTCATCGGACTACTGATTATCCGGTAGCGACTATTCAGGTAGCTCCCAGGCGCGGCTGCGTTCTACGGCCCGGCGCCATCGCGACTGCATGGCGTCCGCCTGGTCGCGGGACATCCGCGGCTCGAACTCGCGGTCCAGTTTCCAGAGCTGCGCGAGGTCGGCGTCAGACCAGACACCGGCGCCAAGGCCGGCCAGGAAGGCAGCTCCCAAAGCGGTCGTCTCGGTCTGGCGGGGCCGGCGCACCGGAATGCCCAGCAGGTCGGCCTGGAGCTGGCACAGCACGTCCATCACGGCGGCCCCGCCGTCGACGCGCAGCTCTTTCAGTGGCTGTCCGGTGTCGTGCTGCATCGCCTCTACGACGTCGCGCGTCTGATACGCCATGGCTTCGACCGCGGCACGAACGATGTGGGCGCGTGTGCTGCCGCGCGTGAGGCCCACGAGCGTGCCGCGCGCGTACGGATCCCAGTAGGGCGCACCGAGGCCCACGAAGGCCGGCACGAGGAACACACCGCCCGCGTCGGGCACAGACGAAGCCAGAGGGCCCGCCTCCGCCGCGCTGGAGATGATGCCGAGGCCGTCGCGCAGCCACTGCAGCGCGGCGCCGGTGACGAAGATGGCCCCTTCAAGCGCATAGCTCAGCCCGCCCTCACGACGCCACGCGACCGTGGTCAGCATTCCCGACGCCGAGATGACCCGGTGCGAGCCCGTCTGCATCAGGACGAATGAGCCGGTGCCGTAGGTGTTCTTCGCCATGCCGTTGGTCGTGCAAGCCTGGCCGAAGAGAGCGGCCTGCTGGTCGCCCGCCACCCCGGCGATCGGCGCCATGATCCCGCCCAGTGACTGCGCAGACGATATGCGGCCGCACGAGTCGACGACCCGAGGCAGGTTGCGGAGCGAGACGCCGAACAACTCGGCCATCTCCTCGCTCCATGCGCCGAGACCGATGTCGAACAGGAGGGTTCGCGACGCGTTCGATGCATCGGTTACGTGGTCGGCGCCTCCCGAGAGCCGAGCGATCAACCACGAGTCGACTGTGCCCACCGCCGCATCGCTCGCGCCGTCGATGTTCTTGAGCGCCCACGCGAGCTTGGTGGCCGTGAAGTAGGGGTCGAGGACCAGGCCGGTGACGTCACGGACGCGCGGTTCATGCCCGGCCGCCCGCAGCCGAGCACATTCATCGGCCGTGCGCCGGTCCTGCCAGACGATTGCGGGCGCGATCGGCTCGAGGGTGTCGCGATCCCATAAGACGAGGGTCTCGCGCTGATTCGTGATCCCAATGGCCCTCACGTCGCGCGCACCTGCGCCCGCGGCCTCCAACGCAAGCTTCGCGCTCGCCTGCACGGCGGACCAGATCTCGTTGGGGTCGTGCTCGACCCAACCGGGCCGCGGGTAGTGCTGGGTGATCTCCTCGTAGCCCTTGCCGCGAACCTCACCATCCATCCCAACGGCAACGGCCGTCGCCCCGGAGGTTCCTTCGTCGAGGCTGAGAACTACTGGGTGTGCCAGGTTCGGTTCAGCCGCCCGGTTTCGTATCCCTCGAGGTCGGCGGCAACGAACTTGTAGCCCGCTTGCCGCACGGCATCCGTCACACGCTCCCGCTGCTCGAGGAGTCGCGCGATATCCGTCTGGTCGACCTCGATCCGCGCTACGTCGCCGTGGTGGCGAACCCGCACCTGTTTGAACCCGAGGGCCTTGAGCGCGTCCTCCGCGGCCTCGATCTGCCGCAGCGCCGCCACGGTCACCGGCGTGCCGTGAGGGATACGAGAGGAGAGGCAGGCAAACGACGGTTTGTTCCAGTTGGCCAGGCCGAGGGCGCGTGCCGCGGCGCGGATCTCGGACTTGGCCATGCCCGCCTCGAGCAGCGGGAAACGCACGCCGCGGCGCACCGCGGAGCCATGTCCGGGCCGGTGGTCGCCCGCGTCGTCGGCGGTCGCCCCATACGCGAGATGCGCGAGACCCAGCTCGCGCTGAACCGGCTCCAGCGTGTCGAAGAGCTCTTCCTTGCAGTGAAAGCACCGGTCGGGATTGTTCCGCGCGTAAGCCTCGAGCTCGACCTCGTCAGTCGTGACCTCGACCACACGCGCCCCCATGTCGCGAGCCATCTCACGCGCCGCCGCCTGCTCCGACTCGGGATACGCAGGCGAGCTAGCCAGCACGGCCACTGCGCTCTCGCCCAGCTCGTCCATTGCAAGCTTCAGAAGGAGGGTCGAGTCGACTCCGCCCGAGTACGCGACAAGCACCGAGCCCAGGTCGCGCACAATGCCGCGCGCCGACTTCAGTCGAATCGCGTCAAACGAGTCGAGCTGGATCACTCCAGCACGAGATTAGCTCGCGCGGGCTTCGGAAGGCTCCATCGCGGGAGCGCCGCACCACGCCTCGTAGTCGATGAGCGAATCGACCGTCGGGTTCTCACCACACAGCGGGCAGGCCTTGTTCTGGCGCAGCTTGAGCTCGCGGAACGTCATGTCTTCGCCTTCGAACAGCAAGTAGCGGCCGATCATCGGGCGCCCGATGTCGAGCAGGTACTTGATCGTCTCGAACGCCATCATGCTGCCGATGATCCCAGGCAGCACGCCGAACACGCCGGCCTCGGCGCAGCTCTGCACGCTGCCTGGAGGTGGCGGCTCGGGGAACAGGCAGCGGTAGCAACCCGTGCCCTTGGCCGAGTCGAACAACGCCAGCCGGCCTTCGAAACGGAAGATGCTGCCGTGCACCAGCGGCTTGGCGAGGAAGTGCGCCGCGTCGTTGGCCAGGTAGCGGGTGGGGAAGTTGTCAGTGCCGTCCACGATCACGTCGTAGGGCGCAAAGATCCGCATCGCGGTCTCGGAGTTCAGATGCTCGTTGATCGGGACCACCTCGACGTCAGGGTTCAGGTTGCGGAGCGTCTCGGCGGCTGACTCGACCTTGGGCCGGCCAATGTCGTCGTGGCCGTGCAGAAGCTGGCGCTGAAGGTTGGAGGCGTCGACCACGTCGAAGTCGACGATGCCAATCTTGCCGACTCCGGCCGCCGCGAGGTACATGGCGGCAGGTGAACCCAGCCCGCCGGCGCCCAGGAGCAGCACGCTCGAGTTGAGCAGCTTGCGCTGGCCGGCGCCGCCGACCTCGGGCAAAATGAGGTGGCGAGCGTAGCGGGCGACCTGGTCTGGGGTGAAGCTTCGGGTTTGAGCCATCTGCTAGGACTATACCCAGGGCCGGTTGGCGGTTATTCCTATGAGACCTGCTGGGAGCCCTCGGCGAGCGATTCGGCGCCGAGGTGGTCCAGCTGCAAGGCGCGGCCGAGCACCGCAGCGAGCGCATCCGTTGATGCGTGAGCGAGGAGCGGAGGCCGCAACGCAGCAGATGGGCCGCATTCGGCGTCGAAGCGCCGTCGAGGGTCTCCCGGCGGGTCTCATATAGTGGGGAGGCCGATGGAAACTGAATATCTCGATGAAGAGGCGGTGATCTCCCTCTACAACAAGGTCCGGACCGGCAAGAAGACCTGGCCGACCGGTATCTGGACCTCTCCCGCCGCCCTCCAGTACGCGGTCACGGTGTTCGATTACTGGATCCACAACGTGATGGGCTGGAAGGGTTGGCCCGACGCCCGCGGCAAGGTCACCCCCGCCCTGCTGGAGGAGCACCGCCTGGCGGACCTCGTCGAGAGCGTCTTCGTGCCCGAGTTCGGCGATGACTGGCTGGACTTCGAGGTCGTGCTCAACGAGAGCATGCGGCTGTCGGAGGACGAGGGCTGGTCGCCTGACCTTTCAGACCGCCAGGAGCGCGTCGAGGCCGCGTTCGAGCACGCTTTCGAGAAGCTGATCGGGTCGCCCAAACAGCAGCCGAAGCTGCTCCCGACCTACCACCGCTTTCGCAATCACCTGCTGCGCATGTGGAGCGCTTTCCAGGAGGCGCAGGCCGAGCACGACAAGGCGGAGCGCGAGTCGGCCGAGCGTTTCTGGGCGCAGCTGCGTTTGGTGAGGAGCAGCCGCGGCCAGGCGGCCGAGGCGTGGTCGATCGTCAACAGCGACGACGAACGGCGCGGCGAGGTGGTGGTGGTCTGGGGCGAGCCCCATCCGTATTGCGTCGTCGTGCTGGACGACGATGTGGAGGCCGGCGGGTGGGAGCAGGTCATCTACCGGCTCGAGCAGGAGATCCTCGTCGAGGAGCCGGGCGTGGTCAGCTACGCGGTCTGGCAGAAAGGATTCGTCGGCGAGTACTACCGCTGCGCGGATTGCGGCGAGCTGCACAGCCAGTTCGACGAAGACACAAGCAACGGCCTACGCCTGGACGACCTGGAGCCGCCAGAAGAGAAATAGATTGTTGTTTCACCTCCCCGCTAGCCGGGGAGGTCGGCGGCGAAGCCGCCGGGTGGGGAGTCGCAAACCCTTTCATTCGACCGTCAGCGAGAAATTCCTCCCCTCCCACCCCGTCATGTAGTGAGCGGTCCAGGAGAACTCCGCCCCGGCAGCAAGCCTGTTGCACGGAACATCGGCAATCCACACCCCAAGCGTCGTGTCCGAAGCGTCGAGCTCGATGTGCGACTGCCAGCCGTCGAACGTGTAGTGCACTGATGCGGGTCGAGGCAGCTGAACGCGCAGCCGTCTACCCGCCGCAATGCGCGTGATCTGGTGCTTGTGCGACCAAACATAGGCAGGCTCGAGCGCCGGCCCTTCGGTGTAGCGCCGCCGAGCGGGGGTCACGATGTCGGGGAAGCCGGCGAGGGCGATCGTGACCAGGAGCTCGAGGTATTCAGCGTGCGCCCAGCCGAGCGGACACGCAGATCCATTTGGCTTGCCGAACTGGAGGCGCTGACCAGCGAGGTCGGGTCCGTCCCACAGCTGCTCGGGTAACGCCAGACCCTGGCCTGCGAATCCCTCCAGAGTCCGCACCAGCTCCGCCGCGGGCAGGCCCATGGAGAAGAAGTGCCTCGCCCGCTCGCCGGTCAGAACTGGCCACGCTCGGCCGCGGCCCCTGCCATCCCACGGCGCACCGTCCTCTTGCTCCCCGTACTGGTCGCCGACGTAACGCCGCCAGCTGGGTCCGGCGGGAAGGCTGACCTTGAGCGACGTATCGACGCCCTGCAGGCTGCGCAGCACGCGGTCGTCCTTGGGCCGGCGGAGGCCGTACCGAACCAGCTCGAGAAATTCGGGAGCGATCGCGCCCTCGGCCGGACGCCGATCGGGATCTGAAGCGAGGCGGACGTACTGTCCGTTGGGCATCGAGCACCAGGACTCGACCCGGTCGTTCCAGTAATCGGCCACGGAGCGGAGATGGCTCGCGGCGACATGCTCACCCGCATCATTCGCGAACTCCGACGCGACGACGAGCGCCGCTATGCAGGTCGCGAGGGTCGAAGGGGAGAGCCCACCCGCGTCCTCCCATCGGTCGAGCTGCGTGGACGGACCGTCGCGGATGATGAACTGCGCCGCCGGTCGCACCATCGTCGGGTAGGGGTCGTGGTCGAGGCATCCGGCGACGCCGAGTCGCCACGCAAGGAGGATGGGCAGGGCGACCTGGTCGAGCTCGGTCGACTGCCAATGCGGAGTGCCGTCGAGAAACCAGTTCTGATACCAGCCTCCGTCGGGGCGCTGCTGCGACTGGAGGTGTCGGAATGCGCGGAGTGCCGCATCGCTGTCACCCGCATCAAGCAACGCGGTTGCGATGCGACAGAGGTCTCGCGGCCAAACCAGGTGATAGACGTGGTTGCCGTCGTGGATGGTCTCGCCCCATGGGGCGGCCGGCGCGGCGATGAACGCGCCCGCGTGCGACTTGTCCTCGAGACAGTGGAGCAGCGCGAATGAGGCGCGAGCCAGGTTGCCCTCGTCACCGCTGACCTTGCCGAGAGCTTGTGGAATCTCTGGTTGAGCGCGCCAAGCGCGTTCGAATGTCTGGCGCACGGTGCCGGCGCCCTTTTGCAATGCGGCGCGGGCCACCTCCTCCGCGTCAGCGCGGGAATGCGCAAATCCGATCGCCAGCTGAAAGGACCCGGCGCGGACGCCGATCTCGCCGCCGACCGCCACGTTGCCAGGTCCCGCGCGGTCGTACAGGTGGGTCAGCTGGCCATCCGCATCGCTGAGGTCGATGTGGATGTCGGAGCTGCGGAAATAGCCGACCGTGGCCCGGCTGAAGGGACCGACGATGCAGATCCAGATGTCCTGCTGTTGCAGCAGGAGGGCCGGCGGATGAGTGTCGATGACGCTGCCGAAATTTCCGTCTGTGCCAGGTTGCCAGTGGGCCGAGGCCTGCAGGTAGAGGCGCAGGTCGGGAAG
>Ga0209160_1002038_pt1 | contig 16908 bp, 15 predicted proteins | sample GraSoiAngelo_153_FD_186167 | JGI IMG/M metagenome (GOLD analysis project Ga0209160, IMG submission 186167) | Grasslands soil microbial communities from the Angelo Coastal Reserve, California, USA - 14_1009_12_40cm (SPAdes) (version 2) | ecosystem: Environmental > Terrestrial > Soil > Grasslands ... | reverse complement strand
TATTCGTCTCGCGAAAAGTGTTGGCAGGAAGTGGCCGCAGGCCATGAGCGAGCCCGCTGCAAGCGGGCGAGTCGAATGGTGCCGGGCGAGGGATTTGAACCCCCACGGGAAACCCATACGCCCCTCAAGCGTACGCGTCTGCCAATTCCGCCAGCCCGGCACGGGCTACCGCGACCATTATAGGGCGCCTGTCAGGAGGGCAGCAAGGCGGATGAAAGAAAGCAGCTACTCGATTACTGCCTAAAAAACGTAAGGTACGTCGAGGTGATAACGAACAGCACTGCGGCGACGGCGGTCACGCGCGTGAAGAACGTCTCCCGCGGCCGCGGCCCGTGGAACATCCGGGCGCTGCCACCGATCGCGCCCAGCCCTTCGCCCTTCGGCCCCTGCAACAGAATGACGCCGATAACGGAGAACGCCAGCACGAAGTGGGTAATGAGAATCGCGGTGCTCACCCGCCACCTCCAAGCAACGTTCGCTCAAAACCGAGCACAAGCCATGGTACCATGCCCGGCCTTGAAAAAGAAGGAGGGGACTGTCCCCTCCTTCAAGGAGTTCCGCCGCCAACTGGCGGCTAGGCACGACGATGGGAGAAAACCGCCGAGTGAGCGGATTCGGGGCACCCTGGGAGGCGTCGGCAGAGTGAGATTCTATTTGATCAGGACCCAGCCGGGCCGCAGGAGGGGAAAAGCGACGAGGCCGATAGCAGCAGTGATGGCGACGAGCTTGTACGTGCTCAGTTTCCATCGCGCCAGGGCTCCGAGACTGAGCAGGGCGATGAGGATGGTCAACCAGTCGCCGATAGCGATCCTGGAGAGCAGCGCGCCGGCACCAAGAATTGTCCCGATGGCGGCGGCATAAGCCCCCTTCACGAAACCTTGCACGTACCGGTTCTTCCGGTACCGACGCAGCGCCGACGCGGCAACAAGAACCAGTACGAAAGACGGCAAGAAGATGCCGAGGGTGGAGACGATCGAACCCCAAAGTCCGGCGACGAGATAGCCAACAAATGTTGCGGTGATGACGACAGGACCGGGACTCAGCATGCCGATGGCGACGGCAATCAGGAAGGTGCGCTCGTTCAGCCATCCCGTTTGCTGCACCAACCCTTTTTCTAGGAACGGCACGATCACGAGGCCACTGCCAAACGTGAGAGAGCCGGCCTTGAGAAAGAACAGCAGCAACCTCCTCAGGATCGGACCCGCGGACCCCTCCGCGGCAACCGAGGGAACGGCAGCCATGACAAGCAGCAGCATTCCAGCAGCCGGCCTGCGGAAGATGCCGCCGTAGTAGAAGATCCCCAGTATGCCTGCAGCAAGGAACAGCAAAGCGACTTCAGCGCGCAGCGTCACCGTAATCAAGAAGCACGTTGCCGCGACTGCCCATTGCAACGTATCTTCCATGCCCAGCTTTGTCAGCCGGTACCACGAGTAGACGATCAGGGCGATCACCGCGGGGCTGACGCCGTAGAAAATCGCTCGAACAAATGGAAGATCTCCGAAACGAACGTACAACGCGCCGAGGGTCGCAACGATGACGAAGTTCGGCAGGATGAATGCACTTCCGCCGGCCCAGGCTCCCCAGAAACCCGCGCGCAGGTATGATAGGAAGATCCCCACCTGGATCGCCAGGGGTCCCGGGAGTGACTGGCACACCGCCACAGCTTCGCGAAACTCTTCTTTGCTAATCCAGCGGCGCGCTTCAACTAGATCACGTTCCATCTGCGCGATCAGCGCAGCAGGACCGCCGAATCCGGACGCGCCCAGCGTGAGGAAATACTTGACAAGGTCGCGGAGACGAACTGCCGGCGCATCGGGGGGCTTCATCGAAACTGCCGCGTGAGGCGAGCTCACCTCCGAGACTTACCGTGTGCGGCCACGATGGCCAGAAACTTCGGGGCATCGAGACTGGCGCCGCCCACGAGGGCGCCATCAATTTCGGGCTGGCGGCTGAACTCACTGGCGTTTGCTGGCGTCACGCTGCCCCCGTACAGGAGGCGGGTTTGCACGGCGGCTTCCGCATCCTTGCGTGCCAGCGTCTCCCGGATCAACCGGATGACACGGTTGGCTTCCTGATCGGTGGCGGCGCGGCCGGTCCCAATCGCCCAGATCGGCTCATAGGCAATGACCAGCCGGCTGATTTGATCGGCGGGCAGCACCGCAATTACGATCTCCACCTGGCGGGTGACGACGCGCTCGGTCTGTCCGGCGTCCCGCTCACCCAGACGTTCGCCCACGCAGAGGATAGGCACGAGCCCGTGGGAGAACGCGGCCCGCACCTTCCTGGTCACGACTTCATCGCTTTCCTCAAAATGCTGGCGGCGCTCGGAGTGCCCGACGATGACGTAGTGGCACCGCAGGTCGGCGAGCATCGGAGGGGAGATCTCCCCGGTATAGGCGCCCTGCGGTTCCCAGAACATGTCCTGGGCGCCGAGGCGTATGGCCGATCCGTCGAGCACGCGGCCAACCTCGGCCAATGCGGTGAACGGAGGACAGACCGCCACCTCGACCGCTGCCGGCAGATCGCTTCGAACCAAGGCCGTGGCAAGATCCCGCGCCTCCGGCACGGTCTTATACATCTTCCAGTTCCCGGCGACCAGCGGCACGCGCGGCATCGTCAGCGATCCAACAGCGCGGCGACGCCGGGCAGTTCCTTCCCTTCGAGAAACTCCAAGGAAGCTCCACCGCCGGTGGAGATGTGCGTCATCCGGTCCGCCAGACCCATCTGCTGGACTGCGGCCGCGGAGTCGCCTCCGCCCACGATGGTCACCGCTTTCGACCCCGCCATCGCCTCGGCCACAGCCCGGGTCCCGGCCGCGAACGCCGGAAACTCAAAAACGCCCATCGGCCCGTTCCACATCACCGTGCCGGCCCGAGCGATGACATCGGCGTATGCCGCTGCGGTCTGTGGCCCGATGTCCATCCCCATCCAGCCCTGAGGAATCGCAGCGGCGGCTACCACGCGGTGTGCGGCGTCCTCCGCAAAGCGATCGGCCACCATCACATCGTCGGGCAAGCGGAAGGCGATCCGCCGCCCGGCAGCATCGTCCATCAGGGACCGGGCCAGCTCGAGTTTGTCCTCCTCGCACAGCGAAGCGCCCACGCGCAACCCTTTCGCGCGCAGAAAGGTGTAGCTCATCGCGCCGCCGATCAGCAGCATGTCCGCCCGGGTGAGCAGGTTGCGGATGACCCCGATCTTGTCGGAGACCTTTTTCCCGCCGAGAATGGCCACAAACGGCCGGCGGGGATCCTCTAGGATCCGCGACAGGTAGACAAGCTCTTTCTCCATGAGCAGGCCCGCCACCGCCGGGAGGAAGCGCGTGATCCCGACGGTCGACGCGTGCGCCCGATGCGCGGTCCCAAAGGCGTCGTTGACATAGACGTCGGCCACAGACGCGAGGGCGCGGGCGAACTGTTCATCGTTCGCCTCTTCTTCGGGATGAAACCGCAGGTTCTCCAAGAGGACCACGTCACCGTCGCGCATCTCCGCGACGGCGCGAGCTACCTCAGGGCCGACGCAGTCGGGCAACTTGCGGACCGGCGCGCCCAGCAGTTCACTCAGCCGTACTGCCACGGGATCCAGCCGCAACCCGGTCATGACTTTGCCGTCCGGCCGCCCCAGGTGGGAGGCCAGGATTACACGCGCGCCTTGCCGGCGGAGTTCGACGATAGTAGGCAGCGCCTCGCGGATGCGCCGGTCGTCGGTGATCTGCCCGTCGTCCAGGGGGACGTTGAAGTCCACGCGCACGAACACGCGTTTTCCGCGGACGTCGACGTCACGGATAGTCTTCTTATTCATGCGGGATTGCCTGAACCAAAAGCGTCTACTTGGTCTTCTTGGTCTACTTAGTCTCCTTGGTCTAACTGCAGGCATCTCTAATCTTGTAGACCAAGTAGACCAGGTAGACTAAGTAGACTAGGTAGACGCCTTCAGAACCCCTTGAGCGCCATATAGTTCACAAGATCCGCAACGCGGCACGCGTACCCCCACTCGTTGTCGTACCAGGACATCACCTTCACCATGAAGTCACCGATCACCGTGGTCAGCGGCGCATCGACGACTCCGGAGTAGGGGCTGCCTTTGTAATCCATCGAGACGAGCTCCTCCTCGCTATAACCCAGGTACCCTTTCATCTCCTCCTGGCTGTTGCGCCGGTAGGCGGCGTTGATTTCCTGCGCGGTGGTCTTCCGCTCCAGCTCGCACACCAGGTCCACGATGGACACGGTGGGCGTCGGCACGCGCAGCGCGATGCCGTGCATCTTCCCCGCGAGCTCCGGCAGCACCAGGAAGATGGCCTTGGCCGCACCGGTGGTCGCGGGAATGATATTGAGCGCCGCGGCCCGGGCCTCGCGCAAGTTTTCGCCGACCACGTCGAGGATCCGCTGAGTGTTCGTGTAGGAGTGCACCGTCGTCATGAAGCCGCGCTTGATCCCGAATTCACGGCTGAGCACCTTCGCCGTCACCGAGAGCGCGTTTGTGGTGCAGGATCCGTTGCTGATGATGGTGTGTTTCTTCGGATCATACAGCTCATGGTTGACGCCCATGTTCAGCGTGATGTCTTCCCCCTTGGCCGGTGCGCTGATGACGACTTTCTTTGCGCCTCCGGTCAGGTGGCCGCGCGCTTTCTCTGCGGCCGTGAAGCGGCCCGTGGATTCGACCACCAGGTCCGCGCCCGCGGTCTTCCACGGGATGGCAGCCGGCTCGCGTTCAGAGAACACCTTGATCGCCCAGTCATTGACGCGGAGTTCAGCATCCCGAGCCTCGACACGACCCGGGAAGGCCCCATAGTTGGAGTCGTGTTTGAACAGATGGGCATTTGTCTGCAAATCGGCGATGTCGTTGAGCGCCACGACTTGGAGGCGGTCTGGGTAGCGCTCGAGCATCGCGCGAAGGGACTGCCGGCCAATCCTTCCAAACCCGTTAATGCCTATCCGCACTGACATGTGACACCTCCCACGTGCAAGACCTACTGGCGGAAGCCCATGGCTGGTCAGGCGGTGCGCTTGCGCGCCAGAAGCTTCGCCTTGATGCGTTTGAGGCGAAAGACGTCCTCGCGGGCCCGCTGTTCCAGAACTGCGGTGATGAAGCGGATCTCGCCCATGATGCGGGGGATGACCACTTGCTCCAGCGCGTTGACCCGCCGCGTCGTCTTCTTGATCTCCTGGCCGATCTTCTTCAGTTTGATCTCTGTCGCGGCGACTTCGAGGATCGCGCGCAGCACTTCCTCAAAGTTGGCCGCACTCTCCACGGTCCGCACACTGGTGGTCGTGGGGTTATGCCCGCGCTCCAACAAGCTGCGACGGACTTCCTTCACGGAGACCTCGGGGATCTTCGTCCCCCACACGTTGCGGATGTCGATGTCCACCAGCACTTCACGCCGGTCAGCCATGGCCGCTGCCTCCAGCGCCTCGCGCCCTTCCCACGCCTTCGCCAGCGCCAGCATGACATAGGCTTCCTCGCAGGCCTTGGTCAGGCGCTCGCGCGCCACTAACGACTGCCGCACGATGTTGAAGAAATCCGCCACCAGCGCGTCCCGCTTGCGCTTCAGCAGGTCGACGCCCTGCACGGCCACTTTGGCCTGCTGCTTACGCTGCAGCAGGTTCATCCTTGTGGGAGAGACTGCTTCAGGCATGCTCGTGACCCCTTAACTACGGGACTGGGGACTAGGGACTGGGGACTGGGAAGTGCGCCGGCTCTGAGTCCCTAGTCCCAAGTCCCTAGTCCCGCCGTTGTCTCCTAGACTCTGGTCTTGTCCCGCCACGTCTCCTCCATAAGATCTCCAAAGTAGTACTTCTCGATGTGGTCCTGTTTGACGCGCTTGAGTTCCCCTTTGGGGAACGTGGAGAGGAGTCTCCAGGCCAGCGTCAGCGTATCTTCGATCGAGCGCTCGGTCTGGCCCTGGTTGAGGAACCGTCGCTCGAACTCTTCGGAGAATTTCAGGTAGAGGCGATCGCGATCCGTGAGCGCTTCCTCTCCGATGATCGCCACCAGTTTGCGCAGGTCGACGCCGTTGGCGTAGGCGGAGTAGAGCTGGTCGCGCAGCGCGCCGTGGTCCTCGCGCGTGCGGCCCTTGCCGATGCCGTCGTTCATCAACCGGGAAAGGCTGCGCAGCGGAGTAATCGGCGGGTAGAACCCCAGCCGGTGCAGCTCGCGGCTGAGCAGAATCTGTCCTTCCGTGATGTAGCCTGTCAGGTCGGCGATGGGGTGCGTGATATCGTCGTCGGGCATCGTCAGGATTGGCAGCTGCGTGATCGACCCCTTGCGGTCATGAATACGCCCGGCGCGTTCGTAAATCGTGGCCAGGTCGGTGTACATGTAGCCCGGGTAGCCGCGGCGGCCGGGGATCTCTTCGCGGGCAGCGCCGATTTCGCGCAGACTTTCGCAATAGTTTGTCATATCGCTGAGGATGACCAACACCTGCATATCCATTTCAAAGGCAAGGAATTCAGCGGCCGTCAGGGCGACGCGCGGCGTGATGAGGCGCTCGATGGCGGGGTCGTCGGCCAGATTGAGGAACACCACCGAGCGGGCCAGCGCCCCCGTGGACTCGAACTGGTCGATGAAGAACGCCGCCTCGCGCTGGGTGATGCCCATGGCCGCGAACACGACGGAGAACTGCTCCTGGCTGCCCAGGACCTTGGCCTGCCGGGCGATCTGCGCGGCAATCTCGTTGTGCGGCAATCCCGCGCCGCTAAAGATGGGAAGTTTTTGTCCCCGCACCAGCGTGTTCAGGCCGTCGATCGCCGAGATGCCGGTCTGAATGAACTCCTGCGGACGCTGCCGGGCGACGGGATTGATGGGCGCTCCGATGATCGGCAGCCGCTTTTCGGGGATGAGCGGCGGCAGTCCGTCGATCGGCTCGCCCAGGCCGCTGAACCGGCGGCCGATCATCTCCTTGGATACCCCGAGCCGCGCCACGTCCTCGCGCAAGCTGATCGAGGTCTTAGCCAAGTCCAGCCCGGTCGTCTCCTCGAAGACCTGGATCACCGCGTTTTTCTCGGACACCTCGATCACCTGGCCGCCGCGCACGGTCTCGTCGGGTAGATGAATGTTCACGATCGCGCCATAGGCGAGATCTTTGGCACCCTCGACGAAGAGCAGCGGCCCGGAGATATACGAGATGGATTGATACCGTTTCGTGGTCAGTTCCATGATCCGAAAACCTCCGTCCCCTCACCCTCACCCTCTCCCCAAGGGAGAGGGGAATTTGGATCGCGGCCTAACCGGCCGCAGCGACCTTTACGCCGAACGCCCCCGGCAGTTTCTCCAGCCACCCGGCGATGTACTGGTCGAACTGGTCTTTCGGTACGTCTTTCATGCGGGCGATCTCTTCGATGGCTTTCAGGTTGATGATGTCGTCCAGGAGCATGCCCCGTTTCAATGCCGCCAGCGCCTGGTCGTAGAATGTGACGATGGCCTTCAGGATTCCGTGGGATTTGGTCAGCGGGGAGTGCGCATCATCAGTGTAGGCGTTTTGCTGCAAGAAATCCTCCCGCAGCATCTTGCCGGTCTCGATCACCATCCGCTGGTCGTCCTGCAGGGCGTCGGGACCGACCAATTGCACGATCTCCTGCAGCTCTGCCTCTCGTTGCAGCAGGGCGCCGGCTCGATCCCGCAGCTCCTCGAAATCCGCCGGCATGTGCTCTTTGTACCAGGGCTTGAACAGCTGCATGTAGAGGCTGTAGGACCGCAACCAGTTGATCGCAGGGAAGTGCCGGCGGCTGGCCAGTTTATCGTCCAATGCCCAGAACGTGCCGGTGATGCGCAGCGTGGCCTGCGTCACGGGTTCGGAGAGATCGCCGCCTGGCGGAGAGACTGCGCCGATGACGGTGATGGATCCACGCCGCTCAGGCTTCCCCAGGGCCACGACCCGGCCGGCGCGCTCGTAGAACGCGGCCAGCCGGCTGCTGAGGTATGACGGGTAGCCTTCCTCGGCCGGCATCTCCTCCAGGCGGGATGAGATCTCGCGCATGGCCTCCGCCCACCGGCTGGTGGAGTCCGCCATCACGGCCACCTTCACACCCTGATCCCGCCAGTACTCGGCCAGGGTGATCCCCGTGTACACAGAGGCCTCACGCGCCGCAACCGGCATGTTGCTGGTGTTGGCGATAATGATGGTGCGCTCCATCAACGGCCGGCCGGTGCGGGGGTCCTCCAGCTCGGGGAACTCATCCAGAACGTGGGTCATCTCGTTGCCGCGCTCACCGCAGCCCACGTAGATGATGACGTCGGCGTCTCCCCACTTCGCCAGCGTTTGCTGGGTGATAGTCTTTCCCGACCCGAATGGACCGGGAATCGCCGCGGTCCCGCCCATGGCGACGGGGAACAGCACGTCCAGCACGCGCTGGCCGGTCACAAACGGCTCGGTGGGATCCATACGCCGCGCCACGGGGCGCGCCGCGCGGACCGGCCAGCGATGCATCATCGTGATCTCGCTGCCGTCCTTCAGACGGGCCACCGGGTCGGTGATGGTACACTCGCCCTTCTTGACGTCGACGATGACTCCGCCCTTGCTGCTCGGCGGCATGAGGATCGTGTGCTTGAATCCGAATTCCTGCACCCATCCGATGACATCGCCCGGACCGACCTGGTCGCCGGTCTTCACCGTCGGCTCAAACGCCCACTTCTTCTGACGATCCAGCGCCTCGACGACTGCACCGCGGGCCACGAAGTCGCCCTTCTGCTTGCGGATGGCTTCCAAAGGCCGGAGGATGCCGTCGTAGATGCCGGTCAGCAGCCCTGGCCCGAGTTCGACGGTCAGCGGATTGCCGGTACTCTCCACCGGCTCGCCCACATGCAGACCGGACGTATCTTCATACACTTGAATGAACGCGGTGTCGCCATCCAGCCGGATGATCTCGCCCAGCAGACCCTCGGCGCCGACCCTGACAATGTCGTACATTCGCGCGCCCGTCATCCCGCGCGCAATGACGGCGGGCCCGGCGATCTTGATGATTGAACCCTTGATGGACATCTCAACACCTCTCCACTACGGGACTAGGGACTGGGGACTTGGGACTGGTAACCGCGTGAAGTTCTTACTAGTCCCCAGTCCCCAGTCCCGCCATTTCGTTGTCAGCGCAACTTCACATAGAATCCGATATGCTCTTTGACCAGTCTGGCAATATAATCTTCGCCGCTCTCCAGCTGTGCCTTCGGAGCCGGGAAGGGGATGATGATCGGTATGTCCCGGTCCCGCATCAGGCGAGCGACCTCATCTTCGGTCCCCTGCAGGAGGTCCTCGTTCACCGCGAGGAGCCCGTAATCGACTGACACCAGCGCGCGGAGGTGCTCGAGGGCTGCCTTGGCATCGGCGGCCTCCCGGACTTCCACGCCCGCCAGCCGGAAGCCGGTGGCGGTTTCCGGATCGGTGATCACGGCGATCCTATATGCCACCCTCCCGCCTCCTACACCACGGCCATCTCTTTCCTCACCCGGTCGCGAGGAATCCCCAGCGCCTTGCCCCTCGCGATCAACCGGAGGTTGACCACCTCATTGTATTTCATCGCCAGGTAGGCGATGACCACATCAATGCCCAGGGGGTCCTGCAGGTAGAGGTCGATCTGCGCCCGCAGCATGGCCACGTCGATGTCGCGCTCGAAGGTCGCGGGATCGTCGAAGGCAACTTTCACCGGAAAACCCAGCACGCGCACCGCGTGCAGCCCCTGCTCTGCGGTGGCGCGATCCGCCAGCTGGAGAAAAGCATATTCCGTCAACCGGCCGCCGGGGATAAAGAACTTCAGCTTTTCTTCTCTAGACAGCGCCTCAACCTGCTGAAGCTTGACAGCCGTCTTGACGTTGGTGGCATCGAGCTGGTACTGCAGCAGGCCCTGCACGACCTGCTCGTCGTGCCCCCGCCCCGGCGCGATCCGCAATCCGTAGGCAGCGTAGAAGCGTTCCAGTCGAAGCTCGAGGCTGAGCAGGTCACCTGACTCTCGATACGCCGCCAGTCCCTCTGCCAGCGGCAACGCCAGTGGATAATCAAGACCTCCCAGCGCACCCACGACCCCGGTCACGTCAGATTGGCCGGCGACCTCTTTGAGCGCGGGTTCGTTCAAACGACCCGCCGGAATCAGGTTGGCAAGGATTTCGTCGTTATGCCGGCCCGCATGTTTCGCGCGCAAAATAACACGGATATTGACAAGATCCCAGCGCATTAGTACGAGCTCGATGAGTTCCCGCGCCTTCCCATCGGCGAAACTCAGGATCCTGCTGGTGGTAAGGGAGAAGTTACGGGCCAGCGCCTGGTCGACCGCCCGCACGGCATCGCTGGTGCGGCTGAGGGCTTCCTGAAGTTCCCGGCTGTACGGTGTGGTCCCCAACGCCTGCAGGAAGGCATCCAGCGTCGGCAACCCCAGCAGCTCCTCCATCCGGCCGGCCTCGAGCAGACGGCTGCGCATGGCGCGAACGCGCGCGTTGATATACGGGAAATCAGGCATGGACGCGCGGTCGCGTGGTCGCGCGGTCGCGGATCATCCCCATAAGAGAGTAGCAATTTCGGGCGCCAGGAGCGTCTTCACACGCTCGACGCGCGAGGCCAGGGTGTTCTCGACGATGAAGCGGCTATCATCTGCGATCAGGCGGACGCCGCCGCTGACATCGTCGGCCGCCTTCACCTCGGCGTCCAGTTTCAGGTCCCGGACCGCCTGCTTAGCTAAGTCCAGGTCTTTGGGGTTCGCTTCGACCGTCATCCGCCCGGATAGCGCGCCCGACGCCTCCCTGATCAACCCGCGAAGGATCGGCCCGTAGCGGGCCTTGTCCTGCTGCACGCGGGCGAGCTCTTCCTCGGCGACCGAGAGCACCTCATGAAGAGCTTCATCTTTGGCCTGGAGAACGAGGGCGGAGGCCCGCACCTGCGCCGCGCTCAGCGCTCTGACCTTCGCCGCCTGGCGCTCGGCCTCCAGCTGCTGGCGCTGAGCGGCCAGATACTCCTGCGCCTGCCGCGTCGCCTCGGCCACCATCCGTTCCGCCTGGACCCGCGCCTCTCCCAGGATTCGATCAATCTCGCCGACGGCTTCTTTCTCCAGGATGGTTATAAGCTCCGACGACATCAAATCTTGCCGATGACGAAGAATGCCACCAGGAAGCCGAGGATTACCATGGTCTCCGGCAGTGCCAGGAAGACCAGCATCAACCCGCCCATTTCCGGCCGCTCTGCAATCGCGCCCGCCGCGGCCGCCCCAATGCGGGACTGCGCCCATGCCGTCCCGATCGCGCCCAGGCCCACAGCGATGGCCGCTGCGAGGCCCAGCAGTCCCGCATTCGCGCCGGCGGGTTTCGCTGCTCCCGCCTCCTGCGCCGCAGCCATCCCGGCCATCGCGAGGGTCAGAACCAGCGCGACTATCATCACGACTCCTGCCGTCTTCAAACCCCCCACCTCCCGCCCGTCTGGGCGCTAATCGTTCTGTTCATCACGTCACCGTGGTTCGAATCCATCGTCTCACGTCGGCGTGAAGCCCACGTCAAGACCTGGTAAGACAGATCGGTTACGAGCGGCCGGGTGCCGCCGATCTCTGAAACGGACGGTACGCCCGGCCAGTTTCCTCATGGTACTTGAATTTCGTAAACAGTTCCACCCAATGGAGACGAGCCGGCTGAATCATGTGCCCCAGAATGGTGAACGCGAGGAACAACGTTTGAAAGACCACGGTGATCAATACCCCGACAACGCGTCCGACGAATCCAGTGAACACGAAGCCGAGGGACGGGAACTGCCTCCCAAACTCTCTCACCATCTCGGGTCCCAGCTGATTCGCGGCCGTGGCCAGCGCGGCGGCCGCCAGGCCAAATGCCATCAACCGTGCATGAGAGAGAATGTGACCGAACCCCGACGTGCTTTCCAGCAGCCATAAGAAGCGCTTCATGACGTCCCGATCAACAACCAGAGACACCAGCGCCACGACGACGGCCGCGAGAAAGAGATAGAGTCCGATTGGGCTGAGCTCCATCGGCAGCCTTCCTCCACGCGCTCCGAGAAACAGGAGAAGCCCGCTGGTACCGAGCATCAGCACGATCGATTCAAACACGCCCACGGGATGTCTGTGCCGGACCGCTTGGGTGAGATGCACCAGCAGGCCAAAGAAGATCATCAGAATTCCCGCAATGATGACAACGATGAAATAGCTGTCTGCCTGACGGACCCGGTCATACAACGGTTCAACGTGGAAGAGCAACTCCGGCAAATTGCCGAAGAACTCTGCGTACACTCCGCCAAACAGGATCACCCAAAATGCGAGCACGCGCAGCAAGTATGACAGATCCGCGAGCAACAGCGGCGCGAACCGCATGCTGAGAAAGTTGATGTTCAGCGCACGCCCACTCCTGGCCCGGCCCCTGAGCCACCACCCGAGGAGCAGGAGCAGCAACCCGTAGCCGACATCCCCGATGACCAAACCGACGAAGATGGGAAAGGTGACGGCCATCACCGGGCTGGGATCCCACGCCCCGTAGCGCGGCGGTTGAAACAGTGCCAGGAGGCGCTGAAATGGACGGATCAGAGGATGGTTATCGAGCAGCACCGGGATGCGCTCCGGCTCATCGTGGGCGTCGACCGGCTCGTCGTGCACCACGATGTCACTGCCAAAGCGCGCCCGCAATACGCCCCGTATTTCGCTTACCGCGCGGGTCGGCGCCCACCCATGCAGGATGAATGTGTACCGGGACTGGGCCAGCTCGGGAACGATTTTCATCTGGGCCAGCCGGTCGGCCAGCCAGGCGCGAACGGCCAGCAGGCGCGGGCGGGCTGACGACGCGATGCCGCTCAACTCACGGTCGATGCGCTCGATCTCCGCCGGGATCTCCGCCTTCCGCCGCTCCATGGCCGCGATCGTCTCGGTAGCCTGCTCTCGCGCGAAACGCGCCGGCAGGCGCAGTTCTGTCGCCCCGGCGCGAGATAAGATTGCGCGTACCCGTTCGCCCTCGTGCCGCAGGAAGGCGATCACGACGCCGATGCGGTGTTCATCCACTATACGGCTGATGACTTCGACCCGCCCTTCCGTCGCCTTCGTCAACTCGTTCCGCAGCGCGGCCACAACGGTGAGGTCCTTGGTGTTGAGGAGGAACCCGACGGACTCCAAAGCCCGGCTCTGGGAGAGGGCGCCCAGCAGCGGGGACAGCACGCGCACCGCGCCCTCGTAGGACGCGATCAATTGGCGCTCTTCGTCGAGCTCAAGGCGCGTTCGGGTGAGGTCTCTGACCCGCCGCTCGAGCTCGGCGACCTCGGCGTCGAGCGCATCGACCGAGGCGTCGCCCGGAGCATCACCGGGTTCGGCAGACCCGGGCGGTAACAACACCAGCAGGCCGTCGGCGCGCGTCAGAACCCGCTCCAGGACGGCTACCGTCTTCGCATCCTCTTCGGCGAGTTGCAGCGCGCTGACCTCAGGCGCCTCTTCCGACTCGATCCGGTCGACGTGTAACGTCCCCAGCCGCTGAACCTCGTCGATCACCTGCCCCAGCAGCCGCTTGGGGCCGAGGACGAGCACGCGGCTCATCTCGACGATCATGACAACCCACCGAGCACGCGTTTGACCACCAGCTCCGCAGCCTCCCGGATCCGTTCGGACGCGCGCGAACGCACGCGCTGGACCTCGGCCTGCGCCGTGGCCAACCGCTGCGCGGCGAGCGTTTCGGTTTCACGAGCGATCTCCGCCCGCACGCGCGCTGCCAGTTCCTCGGCCTCGCGGCGAGCCTGCTCGCGCACGGCGTCGGCCTGCCGCTGCGCCTCCTCGACGATGCGCTGCGCGTCCACTTTCGCCTGGGCAACCTTCGCCTCAAGTTCTTTTTCCGTGGCAGCGATTACGTGGAGAAGGTTGTCATCCGAGGGGCCGTGCTTACCTGTCATTCGCCGCCACCCACTGCGCTGGGATCCTCTGCACGGAAAACCCAGGAACCACGGGTCGCCCCGCATGTTCCTGGGTTCCGCAAACACGCGCACATCATAACAAACGCGCGAGAAGACAGTCAAGATAACTGACGGAAACGCGGAATGCTACAGGCGGAGCAACACGGCCGCCGACCGCGCCAGATCAATGAGGGGCTGTGGGTAAATTCCCATGATGAGCGTCCCCAGGCCGGTCACCCCCAAAGCCACCTGCAGCCCGGCCGGCTCCGCGAGCGGCGCCTCCGAGGCTGCCGGCATGATATACATGGCCCGGATGACACCGGCATAGTAGTACAGGGAGATGACGCTGTTGATGATCCCTACCACGGCCAGCCACAGCAGGCCGTTGTCGATGGCCGCAGCCAGAACATAGAACTTTCCAAGAAAGACCGACGTCGGCGGCAGCCCCGTCAGCGAGAGCATGAACACCGCCATCAGCAACGCCAAGACCGGAGCCCGCCGCGCCAGGCCGGCATAGTCGGGGATCTCATCGGTGCCGAGCTGCGAGCCGATCAGCGTGGCCACGAAAAATGCGCCCAGCTGCGTGAAGGTGTAGCCCAGCAGATACACCAGCACTCCCGGCGTGCCGAAGTCGCCCCGGAACGCCGCCACCCCGATCAACAGGAAGCCGGCGTGCGAGATGCTGGAGTAGGCCAGCATGCGCTTGATGTTGCGCTGCGGCAGGGCCAGCAGGTTCCCCAGCGTCATCGACGCTGCGGACAATACCGCGATCAGGAGCACCCAGTTGACCCGTGACGGATCGAGGGTCACCACCAGGACGCGGACCAGCGCGGCAAAGCCCGCCGCCTTGGACCCCACCGACAGGAACGCGGCCACCGGGGTGGGCGCGCCTTCGTAGACGTCAGGGGTCCACTGGTGGAATGGGACCATCGAGATCTTGAAACCAAACCCGGCCAGCATCAGGGCCACGGCCAGGTAGAGAGCCGGCACCGGCGCCGCGCTCAACCGCTGGGCGATCTGGTAGAGGTTCGTCGTGCCGGTCAGACCGTAGACGAGCGAGAATCCATAGAACATCACCGCAGACGCGGTGGCGCCGAACAGGAAGTACTTGATGCCGGCCTCGTTGCTCTTCGGGTTACCCTTCAAAAACCCGGCCAGCACGTAGGAGGTGAGGCTGACGTACTCGATGGACAGCGCCAGCAGAATGAGGTCGGTACTGGCGGCCATCAGCATCAGCCCCAGCGCGGTGAAGACGAGCAAGGCGTAAAACTCGCCCTCGAAGCGAGTCTGCCGGCCCATGGAGTCCGTGGCGGACAGAATCACCAGGATCGTCGTCACGATGGCGATAATCTTCAAGAAGACCGCAAAGCCGTCCACCGCATACGTACCAAACAGCACCGTGCGCGGCTGCCAGAGCACCATCGAGGACGTGGGAATCAGCGCCAGCACCAACCCGACGACCGCCGTCAGCCCGACGGCTGCCTTGCGGCCTGCGGGCACGACGAGGTCCAGGAGGAGGGTGAGCAGGCCGACGCCCAGCAGCCAGAGCTCCGGCGCTACGGTCCAGAGATCCGCCTGCAGGCTCGCCAGGTTCATCGGTGCTACCGCACCATAGCGACCAGGGTGGTCATCGCGGCATTGATCACGTCCAGCAGCGGCCGGGGATACAGTCCGAAGATGACCATCAGGACTGCCAGTGGCACCAGCGAAATCTTCTCACGCGTGTCCATGTCCGGGAGCCCGGCCCATCGTTCGTTAAATGGCCCCAGGAAGATGCGCTGGATCGTCCACAAGAACATCGCCGCCGTAAAGATCACACCGGTCACCGCCACCACCGTCAGGTATGGGAAGATGCCGAACGAACCGACAAAGATGAAGAACTCGGCGACGAATCCCATCAACCCCGGCAGGCCCAGCGACGCGAGCATCGCCACCATGGTGATGCCCGTGTACATCGGCAGGCGGGCGCCCAGTCCGCCGAACTCATCCACGCCCCGGGTGTGGGCCCGGAAATCATAGAGGACCCCGACGATCAAGAACAGCGCGCCCGTGATGACGCCGTGAGCCACCATTTCGAAGACCGCCCCGTTGAGCGCGGTAGCGGCGGCGACGGCCTTCTCCGGGATGCCGGCGGCCGCCGCGGCGGACGCAACGCCGAGCATCACGTAGCCCATGTGGTTGACCGAGCTGTAGGCGACCAGCTTCTTCAGATCGGTCTGGGCCATGGCCACGAGCGCGCCGTACACGATCCCCAGCAGGGCCAGCACGGCCACCGCCGGCGCGTAAATGCGGAACGCCTCGGGCAACATGGGCAAACTCACCCGCACGAACCCGTACGTCCCCATCTTCAGAAGCACGCCGGCCAGGATGACGCTCCCGGCCGTCGGCGCCTCCACGTGCGCGTCTGGTAACCAGGTGTGAAAGGGCCACATCGGCACCTTGATCGCGAAGCTGAGGAAGAACCCCCAGAACGCCAGCGCGGCCAGTACGGGTTTGGCGGCCAGCGGCTGCTGCTCGATCAGCGTCAGCATGTTGAACGTGTGCGGCTGCGCATTGAAGTACATCACCAGGATGGCCAGGAGCATGGCCAGCGATCCCACCAGCGTATACAGGAAGAACTTGATGGCCGCGTACTCCTTGCGCGGGCCGCCCCAGATGCCGATGAGGAAATACATGGGCACCAGGGTGATTTCCCAGAAGATATAAAAGAGGAAGAAGTCCAGCGCGGCAAAGACTCCCAGCATCCCGGTCTCCAGCAGCAGGAAGAGGAACAGATATTCCTTCAACCGCAGCTCGATCCGCCAGGAGTAGGCGACCGACAGCAGGCTCAGCAGGGCCGTGAGCACGATCAGCGGCAGGCTCAATCCATCCACGCCGAGATGGTAGTGAATGCCGAGGCTGGGGATCCAGTTGCCCAGCTCGAGAAACTGGAACCCGCCGCCGATTTTGAATAACGCCGTCATGAACAGCGAGAGGACGAACGATGCCAGCGAGGCACCCAGGGCGACCCCCTTCAGCAACGTCTCGTTGGTCTTGGACGTAAACAGGATGATGATCCCACCCACCAG
>Ga0209160_1002037_pt1 | contig 16908 bp, 15 predicted proteins | sample GraSoiAngelo_153_FD_186167 | JGI IMG/M metagenome (GOLD analysis project Ga0209160, IMG submission 186167) | Grasslands soil microbial communities from the Angelo Coastal Reserve, California, USA - 14_1009_12_40cm (SPAdes) (version 2) | ecosystem: Environmental > Terrestrial > Soil > Grasslands ... | reverse complement strand
TGCTACTTGCAGTCGGACCTGGACGAAATCGCTCTGCGTCTGAATCAACGGCCACGAAAAACGTTGGGATTTCAAACTCCGGCGGATAGACTGCAAGCCAGTGTTGCGTCGACCCCTTGAGACCACCGGTCTTCTCGGAAGGTGGCTTTTTCGCAGGCCGCGCCAAATTCCGAGAAGCAACTGACTGAGCTTTGCTCAGACAGGAACGAAAGAAACTGGGCGAAGCGGCATTGCCGAAAATACAAGACTTAGCTCCCCAGTTTCTCAGGAGAGAACTTATCAGGAAGTAACCGACTTGCGATGCGGAGGGCTGGTCCGAGGATATGGACAAAGCCATTCAAAGCGCATTGTGTTTGGGCGCAGATCGGGTGTAGGTTCTAGTTCATCCGGGTGCTGCAGATAGCATCTTCGGTGGGCGAAGGGGGAGCGTGTGCATGCGAAGAATAATCGATCTGCCCGTCGTTGCCCTGGCAGCGGTGTTCGCTTTGGCGTCGTTTGCTGCAGCGCAAACGCGTGATGACCAAACGGATCAGGTGCCAGGGAGCCGTAGCCTTATTGAGAAACTAAATGCCGAAGCAAAACCGTCGGCGCCTGCTCCCAAACGTGATCTGAATGGCGCTTGGACGGGCCCGGTAGATTCCATGGGGCGCAATTTTCCTCCGTTCACGCCACTGGGGGAGCAGCGCTTCAAGCTCAATAAGCCCGAACCGGTGTACCACCTGGCGAACACGAATGATCCGCTGACGACGTGCGATCCCTTGGGTTTTCCCCGCAATATTCTCAACGAAACAAGGGGAATGCGCTTCGCCCAGTTGCCGGATCGGATGATTGTCCTGTATCAGTATCAAAGGATCTGGCGCGAAATCTGGATGGATGGACGAGAACCCCCCAAGAGCATCGACACCAAAGAGGGAGCGCCTTCCCGCTGGTACGGCTATTCCGTGGGCCACTGGGACGGGGACTACACATTCGTGATCGATACGGTGGGCATGGATGACAGGACCTGGCTCGATGCGGCTGGTCATCCTCATAGTGTGGATATGCGGGTAGAGGAACGCTACACGCGCGTGGACCACGACACCCTGCGTATGAGCGTCACGATTGATGACCCCAAGACGTACGTGTCGCCCTTTGAAGAACTCGCCAACGTAATGTTCAAGTGGATTCCCAGCCAAGAGCTCGAGGAGCAGCTCTGTGTGCCCTCCGAGGGCATTGCGTATATGAACATAATTGGACATCCGGGCGGCACTGCCGATCCCGCCAGGTAAATCCAACTTCTGCCGGAGCGACCCGCACCAAGAGCCGCGGACTGCTCTCGCGTTGCTCCGAGGTGTCGGCGTATACCCTCACGGCGCGGCAACGAACTACCCAAAACGGTCAATCACGTATGCAAATGCATTCCCCCGTAGTTGCCCGCAATAATCGCGGCGTTATAATTGTTTCTATGCGACAGGTTCTGTCGACATCGGCGCACTTGCCGAGAAGGAGGTGATCCAGTGAGGTACGCTTTACGTTGACGCAGTAGAGGAGGCGCTTGTGAATCTTTACCGAGCGCCTCTCTCCTTTTTTCCCCATCCGCCCCGAAATATCAAGATTCCCTGTGATTTGGCGCCTCTCCCGCCCTAACAAGCTGCTGGACGGAACTTGCCGCTTTTCACCAAGCTATCGTTTTTGCGCTCAGCTGATCCAGACTCAGCCCGCAATCTGAAGCGACTCTCCTGCCGCTCGCTTATCGGAAGGTCGCCAATTTGTTGCGTCGAGGTCACGGAGAAGCGTACGATGCGCTAGACATTGGTCCAAATCCGAAATACGGGTCATATGAGAATGATCGCTCGGCATTGGAGCACTAATGGGAACTAAGGCTATCCAGGGCTTCGTGGTGCTCGTCGGCCTGTTGATAGTTTCCATTCCGCTCGTCGCACATCACGGAAATGCCTCGTACGATAACAAAGTGCTCACCTTGAAGGGCACCGTGACGGAATGGCGTTGGATCAATCCTCATGTCTTCCTGAAGCTTGATGTGAAAGGTGATGACGGCAAGGTCGTAAATTGGACTTGCGAGTTGGTTGCGCCATCGAACATGATCAACTTTGGCTTCACGGGGGATAGTTTCAAGCCTGGCGACCAAGTCACTGTTGTCACGAGTCAAATCGCCAGGAGTGGCGCGCCCATCGCCCGCCTCGGGTATAACCCCGCTAAGGGGCTCATCAAGGGCTGGCAAGATAAGCGACCTTTCTGAAATTGGAGTGGAGACCGAAACCTAATGCCCGGCCGATCCAAGGAGCAATCCGCAAAATACTTATTCTCGTTCGTGGCCATCGGCGCCCTTTTGCTCGGCATTTCGTCGAGCACGCATGCCCAGACGGAAGTGACTCTCCTGGTGCCGAACCCCTTTCGCGGATCGTTAGATAAGCTGGTCCCGGGCTTCGAAACCAAAACAGGCTACAAACTTAAGGTCACCTATGGCAGGGGAATGGGGACCAGGCAGCAGGTCGCTCGCGGCGAGATCTTTGACGTCTCGATCCTACTGCCGCCCTACCCGGAAGCGCTCGCCTCGGGCAACGTCGACCCCAAGAGCGCCACGACGCTGGCGAGCCTCACCCTGGCGCTCGGAGTGAAAAAGGGCGCGCCCAAGCCCGACATCTCCACACCCGCAGCGCTCAAACAGGCGCTGCTTGCGGCCAAGACCATCGCCTATGTGGACCCGACGGTAGGAAGCGACGGGTTCGCGACCCGAGATGCGCTACAGAAGCTGGGGCTCCTCGATCTCATCGGCTCGAAGACCAAGCTCGCCGCAAACGCCGGCCTCGTGGCCAATTTTGTGATCAACGGCGAGGCCGACGTCTGCATTTTCTACCTCAACGAAATGGGCAATCCCGGTCTCGACATCGTGGCGCGCCTGCCGAAGCAGTTCGCGACTCCGGTGGAGGTGGTGGCGTTCATCTCTACCCACGTCGCGGACGCGAAAGCCGCCAAGGCCCTCGTTGACTATCTCTCGTCATCCGAAGCCGAGGCCGCCTACAAGAAAGACGGGCTGGAGCCGGCTCACTGAGCGGAAACCAAATCCCCGACGCCGTCGGTGAAGACAATTTCGACGTTTTCGATATCCGAAATCTGCGTGGACCGGTCTCCCGTGATCCAGGCCAAAGGCGGTTCACTGCTCCGGTTCAACTTGACACGACTAATGTCTCGCAAGCGTTGATAGTTCGTTCCCTGAAGTGAATTTCCACAGGCCGCCGTTAACCTCCACTGCCAGCTAACTCCATGGCCAAAATTGACGCGCCACCAAAATGCTGTTAAGAATGCGCTCACAAGCTCGAGGCCTGCGAGACTTCCGCAGAGAACCTGCTCCGGAGGCAATCATGGAGAAGCGACGCGTGCTGCTTTGGACCACGGGTCTCTTGTTGACGTTGGTCCCGGCGTTGAGAATACACAGTCAAAATCAACCACCCCTCAAGCTAGTGCAAACGATACCCATGCCGAAGGTGCAAGGTCGGCTCGATCACCTCGGCGTGGACGTTGAACGCAAGCGTTTATTCTCCGCTGCGCTTGGCGACAACCAAAACACAGTTGAAGTTATCGACCTTGAGACGGGTAAGCGGGTGTTCAGCATCCGAGGGCAGAGTATGCCACAGGGAGTGTTCTTTTCTCCCGATTTCAGGAGGCTCTTTGTGGCCAATGGCACCGACGGTACCTGCAAGATTTTCAACGGCGACACGTTCGATCTCGTGGACAGCTTACCAATTGGGACCGACGCCAACCACGTAGGGTACGATCCAGCCACCAAACTTCTTTACATCGGATTCGGCGATGCGAAATCCGGCGGGCTGGCCATGATCGACACGCGCAACAATAGACATATCGGAGACATCAAGACCGACGCCCGTTCCGGTGGCATCAAGATCAAAAAATCGGGCTCCAGAATTTTCGTAACCCTCACCGGCGCCGCCAAGTTAGGGGTGGTGGACGCGAAAAAACGCCAAGAGATTGCGACTTGGCCGATCTCAGGCGCTGATGGCAGCGTCGCACTAGCGCTCGATGAGCCTCATCATCGCCTTTTCGCTGGCAGCCGCAACCCACCCAAGCTGTTCGTCTTCGACACGGAATCGGGTAAGCAAGTTACGCAGCTCGAGGGCGTCGCCGGTATTGACGATCTGTGGTACGACGCCGCGCGTCGGCGCATTTACGCCTCGGGAGGCCGAGGATTTGAAGTGGGCTTCGCTTACGTTTACCGGCAGCGCGACGCCGACCATTACGAGTTAATCGGAAAGGTTTCCACCTCACCAGGTGCGGGCACCTCTATTTGGGTAGCACCATTCGATCGCTATTACGTGGCAGCTCCCGCTCATGACCAGGAGGATGCCGCAATCTTGGTTTTCGAGCCGCAGCCGTGAGGGAGGCCAGGGATTCAGGAAAAATCGAAGACAGCTATATCGTGGTTTACGAAGTGCAACCTAAAAACTCGGAAATCGAGTCCAGGGAAGCCGTATTTTAACGGAGGAAATATATGAAGAATCTCTACGCTATGCTGGGGCTCTTCGCGATTGCGGCCGCAGTTTTCTTTGGCTTGCGCAGTACCGCGCCATCTGCAGCGCCGGCGCCGCCACGCGAACTTCCGCCACTGCAACTCATTCAGCGAATACCCGTGCCGGGAGTCACGGGTCGCATCGATCATTTCACGGCATTCCCGAAACGCCGCCTCCTGATTTTTGCCGGCCTGGGCAACAATTCGATGGAGATTGTGAATACCTTCGAGGCCAAGGTCGTTCAGAGCACCAAGGGATTGGACGAACCCCAGGGCGTACTCTACGTTCCCGGCTTAGACAAGATCTTTGTGGCCAACGCAGGAAACGGCACGGTTAAAGTTTATGACGGCAAGAGCTACGCTCTGCGCAAGAGTATAGCCTTAGGCGAGGAGTCCGACACGGACAACCTTCGCTGGGATGAAGATTCCAAGCGCGTGTTTGTCGGCATCGTGGGCGGCCTAGCCATGATCGACGCCGTAACGGAAACCCATGTGGGGGACCTAAAGGGCAGTGGTGGTCACTCCGAGTCGTTCCAGTTGGAAAAGAAGGGATCTCGCGTTTTCGTAAACGTTCCGGACGATGACAGCGTGGTCAATGTCATCGACCGGAAAACCGGCGAATTGACCAAATGGGGGCTCAACGGCGCCAAAGCGAACTACCCCATGGCACTCGACCAAGACAATCATCGGCTCTTCGTCGTCACTCGCAGACCTCCGTTCGTAATGATCCTGAATACCGACAATGGTAGGGAAGTTGCCAGAGTTCCAGTAGGCGGATCGTGCGACGATGTCTATTTCGACGTGGAGCGAAAGCGTATCTATGCGCTCGGCGGCGAAGGATTTATCAGCGTGGTCCAACAGAATGACCCGGATCACTATTCGCTCTCCGCGAATATCGCCTCAGCGGTGGGCGTGCGCACGGGCATTTTCTTTGGGACGAGCTTGTATGTCGGCGTGCCGGCCGCGGGATCGGAACCAGCACAAATCTGGAATTATGCTGTGCCGGAATAGAGTGCACATACTCGAGTGACTTCGCAGGGACGACTCGGAGGCATATTGGGGCATTCCCTGCGCAACTTTAAGTTAACTTCATACGCTAAGGAGGGATCAAATGACCAACCGTGTCGCAACATTGCTTCTCTTACAGGTGTTCCTTTTGTCTCTCTGCGCCATGAGCCAAGCGCCCCCGGTCTTGGTGCTGCAAACCCGCATCGCCATGGCGAATGTCAACGGGCGCATGGATCATCTCGGCGTCGATGTGAAAGGCCAGCGCCTCTTTGCGGCCGCGTTTGACAACCACACCCTCGAGGTGATCGATCTGAAGGCTGGCCGGCGAGTGCACACCATTGCGGATCTGAATCAGCCGCAGTCAGCATTTTATGATGCGTCCAGCAATCGCCTGTTCGTGCCCTGCGGGGGTGATGGAGCAGTGAAGATTTTTGACGGAACCACATTGCAGCTTCTGCAAACCGTGAAGCTTTCCTCCGATGCGGACAACATCCGCTACGACGCCCGCAGCAAGCGTGTGCTCGTCGGCTACGGCGGGGAAAAATTCTTGTTCGGCAAGGTCGTGCGCGGGCAGGGAGACGGGGCGCTGACCTTTCTGGATTCCACAGGGAAGAAAACCGGAGAGATCGCCGTAGATGCCCATCCTGAATCCTTTCAACTTGAGAAATCCGGAACTCGTGTTTTCGTCAATGTTCCCGATCGGCATGAGATTCAAGTCGCCGACTTGGTGAAGGGCAGTGTGCTGGCCCATTGGCCGGTCACCTGTGAGGACAATTTCCCGATGACGCTGGACGAAGCCCATCATCGGCTGTTCGTTGAATGCCGCATGCCTGCGAGCTTGGTTGTGTTCAATACGGAGAGCGGCAAGACGGTGGCGTCCCTCGAAGGGCCCAGTTCGGACGACATCTTCTACGACGCCAGCAAAGGCCGAGTCTATGTTCTTGGCCAGGCCGGCGAGTGCACACCATTGCGGATCGCTGGCCGCGGCTTTATTGATGTTTTTCAGCAGAAAGATGCCGACCACTACAGCAAGATTGCCAGCTACCCGACGGGGCCCGGCGCTTGGACTGGCTTTTTCGTGCCGGAATGGGGAAAACTCTTTGTCTCCGCACGTCACCAAGGCGAGCAGACCGCTGAGATCCTTGTATACGGGACAAAATGAGAACCAATGACTGTTTCGGATTATAGAGCCTGCGTGGGGTCCATTTTAAAAAACGTCTTGCGGAAACCTAATTGAGGGATCACTCCGTCAAAAACCCCCCGGAAAACTGCTTGTTTTTGGAGACTAGTTTCCGATAAGCCGACTTTCTCGGGAGTTATCCGATCTGGGATGCGACGCCCTAGGCGCCGGTCATTCATTCGCCTCACTCGCACCGGGCCGTGCCGGTTACGCCGCTCGCCGAAGCTTCAAGGGCAATGGCCCGCACCGCAGCCGCGCGCTCGCAGATCGTGAATGTCCTCGAGGCGTTGCGGAATGAATCCATCGCGGTTGGGCATTTTGACCTTGGGCAGGCTCGTGGCGTCGATGACCTGGCCTTCGGGAATGATGTCGTTGCGATAGAGGATGAAGGCCGTCAAGGCGTAAATGTCGCTGGCGCTGAGCGAACCTTCTTGCTTTGGCGGCATGGCACGATTGATGTAGTCCCAAATCGTGGTGGCAAACGGCCAGTAATTGGCAAGCGTCCGCGAGGGCGTAGGAATATTGAGGGCGCCTCGGCCTCCCACTAGGCGCGGGGCAAGCTGGCTGCCTTCGCCGGCGGGTCCGTGGCAGGCCGCACACTTGTTCGCAAAAATCTCCTGGCCTTGTTTGGCGGTGCCGCTTCCTGGCGGAAGTTCCTTCCCTTGCGGGCCGATCGCTTGGTTCCAGGCCTGGATTTCTTCCTTACTCGGCGTCCGCCCCAAGTTGCCATAATTGGGCGCTTGCGGAAACGCAGTAGTGCACGCCGCCAGGCTGATGACCGCGAGCGCGGGCCAAAATCTAAAGCAGCGCATTGCTCACGCTCCCGTCGCGGCTCACCCTCCAGGGCTGAATGGCGTTGAAGTTACCCATATCCGCGGTAGCTGGGGGCAGGCGGTAATAATCCGCATCGATGCCCCAGAATTTGTTGAGTCCAGCTAGGGTCGGTTGCACATGCCCCTGGTCGTCGGTGCAGCGCGACTCGAGCACGGCTTCTTCTCCATTCCACGTCCAGGCCAAGCCGAATCGCGTATGCGCCTTGGGTGCGATGGGTTGCTGAAGCTGCGCGTCTTTCCAGGTCCGCCCGCCATCGGCGGAGACCTCGACGCGGCGAACGGCACCGCCTCCGGACCACGCCAAGCCGGTGATTTCGTAGAATCCGCGCGCTCCTAACTGTTGCCCGCCCGAGGGCCGCGTGATCACCGATTTCGGTCCCATCTCCGATTCAAACCAGCGCGATTTGCCGTCGAGGCGCGCGCTGGGATACTTCGTGCTTTCCATCATGGCCATGTACGGCTGGTCCACGACGTAGATCCGCCGCAGCCACTTCACGTTGTTGATACCCTGCCAGCCGGGCACCAGCAATCGCAACGGATAACCCTGCTCGGGACGCAGCGCCTCGCCATTTTGACCGTAGACCACCAGGCAATCGTCCAGCGCTTTCTCGAGCGGAATGCTCTTGCTGTGCTTGCCGGTTTCTGAACCTTCGGCAACAATCCAGTTCGCGCCTTTTTGCACACCCACTTGCCCCAGCAGAAGCGCGAGAGGCACCCCAGTCCAGACGCTGCAACTGGTCAGTCCGTGCGTGTCCTGAACGGTAGCCGCGAGCGCCTTGCGCGGCTCGCCGGTGGGACCTGCCGCGGCGCTATTGCCGTGGCATTCCAGGAAATGCAGCCGCGACACCGCAGGCAGGCGCTTGATCTCGTCCAGGGTAAAGATCAATGGCCGGTCCACCATTCCATGAATCATGAGGCGATGCTCGCGCGGATCGATGTCCGGCGGTTCGTGACCGTGGGAGATGATGAAGTGCAATGGCGCCGGGGTAATGATTCCCATGGAATCCTGAAGCGGCGAGCGGAATCCGTAGTCTCGCCGCGCGCCGGGCACGATGGGCCACATCGCCAGGCTGCCGATACGCACGTCGTTCTCGAAATGCGAACGTTGGCCGTAGGCGTGTAAATCGGCCGAGGGTGCGTCGGCCGCGAAGAGCTTACCGGCCGGGGAAGAAATAGCACCTGCCGCGAACCCCGCAAGCGCGGCGCCGTTCTTCAGAAATTGTCTGCGAAGAGATCGCTTGGAACTCATCTCTGCCTCCTGTGAGGGCCTCTCGAGTCATGGCAACGGAAGTCGAAGAATGTGACTAAAATTCCGCCTCTGCGCCCAAAATGTCAAGAAAATAAAGGCGCTGTTCATCGCTGCGAGGAAGGAATTACTGGCCCGTCAGAAAGTTCCCGGCTCTGAGGAAGAGGCTCCTTTCGTGCCTACGGGAGCTCTGTTCCACAATTCTCTGATTCTCGCGAGAAGGCCAGCACTCGAACTGTTCGCCAACCGGCCCGAGCAGGCAGGATGTTTTGCCCTGATCAGCCTCATAGTAACGGCCCGACACAAGCAATAGCTGGCGGGTACCGGGTTCAATGTTGATTTTCTGCGGTTGCTCGATGAAATACTGGTCGGAACTTCCCGAGTTTGTGAGCGTGATTCCCGAATGGCCGGTTTTGCTTCGGGGCGGCTGTACGAGTACATAATTGATGGGAAAGCGCCCTTTTTTCCAGTTCGGGTTCTTGGAACCGCAGCGCCACCACTGCGCCTGATAAGGATCGCCATTGCCGTCGAAATCTACGGCCATGCTGTCCAGCCTATGGCAGCCTTTCAACATCACTCTGGCGGGCACACCATGGCGCGGTGTCAGCTCGAAATCGTTAGCTCCCGACCGCAGGTTCGCGCTGAAGGCAAGAACAAAAACAGCAATTAAAACGGTCCTGGGACCCCGCCGCATAGCGCGGCAGAATATTCAACTGCCCATCTCTAGTCAACAGCAATATTTATTTCAGACAGGGAAGTGAGCCAACCTGACGTATGGCGCCTCGTTCGGGCCGTCCAGAGGGTGATCGTCTCAGCATGTGCTCCTTCTGCGAACACAAAAGCCCGCGCCAAAGCTGCCCGATTCTGATACTTTACAGTGCCGTTAACGAAGGCGGTTCGTAATCCAGCGGTATCGTTGCGCCAGGACCGCATCGATGAGAGCAAGGGAGCGCATATCAGCATGGGGAATTGGCGAGAAAAAACGGGATTGTTTGCGTCGTCTGAGCCGCAACTTGCTCCGAACGAACTCCCTCTGGAGCCTTCGCCCCTGGAGCCTTCGATTCTCGAGGGCATCGCTGATACGACGCGCCTCGCCAGCAATGCAGCGCTCGTCGGCGCCTTCGCCACGGCCGCATTCGCCCTCCACCTGCTAACCGCAAATCGCTACGGCTATTTTCGTGACGAGTTGTACTATGCCGCGTGCGGACAGCATCTCGCTTGGGGCTATGTGGATCACGCTCCGCTGATCGCGGTGATCTGCTGGTTCGCGCGGCGGCTCCTGGGCGATTCGCTGTACGCCCTGCGTCTTGCCCCGGCCCTGTCGGCTGCAGCCAAGGTGTTGCTGACTGCGTGGATGGTACGCGAATTTGGCGGGCGGCGCTTCGCCCAGCTGCTCGCCGCCGTGGTTGTCTTCTTCTGTCCGATTTACCTGACCATGGACAGCTTTCTTTCCATGAATTCCTTTGAGCCGCTTTTTTGGATGGGCTGTCTGGCCGTAGCCATCCGCATAGTCAAGGGCGGCTCGCTTCGCCTCTGGCTGCTCTTTGGCGCTATTGCTGGCGTGGGAATTCTGAATAAGCATTCGACACTATTCTTTGGCCTGGCTTTCTTTCTCGCTTTGCTGTTCACCTCCGGCAGACGCTACCTGCGCAATTTCTGGATCTGGTTCGGGGCGCTGATTGCGTTTCTGATTTTTCTCCCGAACCTCTGGTGGGAAATCGCCAACCAGTTTCCCACGATCGAAGTTCTGCGGAATGCGGCTAGATTTAAGAACGCGCCCGTTTCCTGGTACGGCTTCCTCGGGGAACAGGCGCTCCTCGTCCATCCTTTAGCCTTTCCGGTGGTTCTGGCGGGTCTGTGGTTCTTTTTTGTGAGCCAGGAAGGTCGCGCTTACCGCTTTCTGGGATGGACTTATGTTTTTGTTCTTGTGCAGATGCTGGCTTTGAAGGGCCGCATCTATTACCTTGCGCCGATATACCCGATGCTGTTTGCCGGAGGCGCAGTGTGGATCGAGAGCCGCATCGAGGAGCGCGGCTGGGAATGGGCGCGGCAAGCCATTTTGATCCCGCTGGCCGTCGGCGGAATCGTTGCCGCGCCGCTTGCTCTGCCAATCCTGCCTGTAGGGGCCGCCGCTGCGTATTGCAATTTCTGGGATATCCACAAAGTGCGCGTGGAAAATTACGACTCAGGCCGGTTGCCGCAATTTTTCGCCGACATGTTTGGGTGGCCCAATCAGGTGAAGTTCGTAGCTTCGGTTTATCGAAGCCTGCCCGCGGAGGATCGGGCTCAATGCGCGATTCTCGCCGCTAATTATGGTGAAGCCGGCGCCATCGATTACTTCGGCCCGTCGTATGGTCTGCCGCGCGCCATCAGTCCTCACAATAACTATTACTTGTGGGGCCCCGGAGACCCCTCGGGCAATGTCGTAATCGCCGTGGGCATGGACCTCGGCAAACTACAACTGCTCTTTGCAGATGTCCAAAAGGCGACGACGATCCTCGATCCTTATGCGGTTCCCGATGAAGATAATCTTCCCGTATACATCTGCCGCAATCCGCGCGTACCCCTCTCGGACGCCTGGCCCTCTCTAAAGTTCTTCGGATAGGTTTCGCGACAACGGGTCCGGTGCTCGGAAGGTCCCGCTGAGCCCCCAAAATCGGCCTTAATCCAAGGTTTGGGCGGCGATGCGGCGCGAGTCCTCGAAGAATTTCGCCGTGATCGCTCCGAAGGCAAAGCCGCCCACATGCGCCATGTAGGCGACCCCGCCGGGCTGCGCCTGTGCTACGGCGCCGACCTCGCTGAATAGCTGCAGCGCAAACCAGATTCCGATCAGCAAAGCCGCCGGGATCACCGTAATCGTGACGAACCAGCCCAGGAAAAGCAGCGTCTTAATCCGGTCTCGCGGATAAGTGATCAGAAAACCGCCCATCACCGCCGCAATCGCTCCGCTGGCGCCCAAGTTCGGAACAGTGGAACTGCTCATTGCCGCGACCTGAGCCAGGAACGCTACCACGCCGCCCAGCAAATAAAACGCCAGGTAGCGCAACGGTCCCATGGCATCCTCGATCTCCGGACCAAACGCCCATAAGAACACCATGTTTCCAATGATGTGCATCCAGCCGCCATGCATAAACATGGCCGTAAAGATGGTTATCAAGTGTTGGCCCGCCGCGACATTGGCGGGGATCACAGACCACCGCTGTATGAATGGCTCGCCGCCCACCAATTCGAGAACAAAAACGAACGCGTTAATCACGATGATAGAGACCGTTACAACAGGACGATGTGCGGGACGCCGGGAGATATCGCGTAGCGGGATTCCCACTGGATGCGCTCAATATTCCGATGCTTCGCGCAATTATTTCAGTTGCGGAATGGAATCGACCTTTGGCGGCTGCGGCACAGATTGCACAAAGGCGTAGATATCGGCCAATTCCGCGTCCGAGAGCACCTTGCTCGTATACGGCGGCATCTGGTCTCGCGGAGAGCGGACCTGAAAGACAAAAGCCGGGAAGGGAATCGGGGCGGGCCCAAGCTTCGGCCCCGTTCCCGCCCCGCCTTGCGCTTCACGGCCGTGGCATTCGTAACAGCCATCGGCTGTGTAAACCGCCCTGCCATTTTTAGCGTTTCCGGTTGGGGTGTTATCGGCTTTCGGCGGCGCGCTCGTTGACTGGGTTCCTGCCTCGGGACGACCTTGCGCAACTGCAACGGACCGCGCCGAGTCGACCAGCAATGCCGCCAGCGCTGCCAGCATCATCAGGGCAGCAAACGAGCCCGCTCTTGCCTCGGAGTGTTGTCGAAAATTCTTCATGGCTGCCTCTTTAGCGGGGCTGCGTGACCGTGTCCAGAAGGGCCGGCTCGCCTCGCTTCACTGCAGCCACCGCCCTCCGAATTGCCGGAGCCAGATCCTTGGGATCGCTAATCGGTCCCTCGGCATTCCAGCCCATGCTCTGCGCCAGTTTGGCGTAATCGATGTTGGGATCGAGAATGGTCGTGCCGATCCCGGCATTGGCGATGCCGCGCTGGTGCCGGTTGGCCATGCGCTGAAGGTGCATCACCTCCTGATGATAAGCGCGGTTATTGTGCATGACCCAGAGCATGGGGATGCGATGATGCGCGGCCGTCCAGAGCACTCCCGGCGCATACATCAGATCGCCATCATTCTGCTGGTGGACGTAGAGCCGGCCATACTTCCGCTGAGCGAGCGCGGCGCCCACCGCGGATGGCGCCTGGAAGCCAACCCCTGCGGCACTCGACAGGCGCGTGCGCTGGTAATACTTTTCATAGTTCCATTCCACGCCGCCGATGCCGCCGGCCCAGTCCTCGCTCTTGACCGCCGCCCAAACTTCGGCCGAGAGGCGCGCCAGGCTGATGGGGCTGGCATCCCAAGCGTAGGTGGCATCGACGCGCGCTTGTTCCGCGGCCTTATGGCTGGCAGCGGCAAGCTTCGCGCCGCGCTCCTGGAAAGTTCGCTTGCGATCGTCGGTCGTCAAGCGCTTGATCGCTTCGGTCAGCGACGGAAGGGTTACCTCCGGGTCCGCGGCCATGGCCAGATCGACATCCTGGAAGCGCTCGAAATCCTGGTAATTGCTCTTGAGATAGAGGTCCCGGGTGGTGATGCTGATCAGTTTGACGTTGCTTCGCGTGATCGATTGAGAGCTGCGGTGCAACTGATCGCGATAATTGTGAAGCGCGCCCCAGAAATCTTCGACGTCGAGCGCCAAGATTACATCCGCATTCGATATCAATCCGCGCCCGCCCATGGATTGATTGAGCGGGTGACGCGACGGCAAGTTGCCACCCTGATCTATGATCGGAACCTGCAGCGCTTCCGCAAATTCGATGAACTGCTGCATGCCGCCTTGCGAGCGCACTACGTGCCCGGCGATTACCACGGGATTGTCCGCCGCGACCAAAAGCTTGGCAGCTTCCGCGACCGAGCCCGAATCCCCCTGCGGCGCGGCATCGAGCGTAAGCTTGGGTATGCGCAAGGAAACGTTCTGCGGAATGGGCGATTCCTGCAAAGTACTATCGGCTACCAATACCACGGGCTCCCTCGGCGGAGTCATGGCGATCCGGTAAGCGCGCACGGCGGATTCGGCGAAATGCGGCAGCGAGACGGGCACGTCGTCCCACTTGGTGTAATCGCGGACCATAGCCGCGGCATCCTGCGCGCTGTGGTTCCACTCCACGCCCGGGCGTCTTTCCACCGCATCAATGGTGTTGCCGAGCACGATAAATATCGGTGCTTTGCCCGCCCAGGCGTTGTAGATGCCCATGGACGCGTGCTGCAATCCCACGGTGCTGTGCGCCAGCACGAGCATCGGCTTTCCTTCCACCGCCGAGTAGCCCTGCGCGAGCGCCACGGACGACTCTTCGTGGCAGCAGGTGATGAACTCCGGATTTTTGTTCCCGCCGTAGCTGACGAGCGATTCGTGCAAGCCGCGAAAACTCGAGCCCGGGTTCGCGGCCACATATTCGAATCCGAGAGATTTGATCACATCGACCATGAAGTCGGAGCCGGTCCGGTCGGCGGTCAGAACGTTGACCTCCGTTGTAGGATCGCCTTCCTTCGGCGGAATTGGCGGTACGGTTGCGGAGCGCGCCACCAACGACTGCTGCGCACCCGCCACTCCGGTGCTGGCGACCAGCGTCGCCACACCGCCCACAGCCGCGCCCTTTAGAAACCTGCGCCGATCGACCAAGCTCTTATCGGATTTCTTCATGGCTGGTTTCTCCTCCTAAAACTTAACTGCGCCGAGGCGCCCGGCATGCGGCGTTCTTGCGCATGCTGGGGTATTGTACATGCCCGCAGACCGTACCGAGGGTTCCCTAGACTCGCGGCATTATAACCGAGTTCCCGCCCGGTGGCGGTTCTATGTAACGCGCCCACTCTCGTCCCTGGCTCGCGGCTTTTTGCCCGCCGCTCTTGCAGTCCAGGGCGCGCCGCAATCACGGGGGTCTCCAACGCACGCCTCTCGAGCGCGAGAGATCGCGCGGTAGAAGAAGTTGCGTGCGTTAGGGTGTTAGGCGTATGGTTTGAGCAAAATCACGTGGTCCAGGAGGCCGTCCATGCGAGGAGTTGCGGTTTATTTGCGCGGAGTGACCCTGTTTGTTGCGGGAATCGTTGTCGGCACCGTCTTGATGCAGCCCAGGCCCAGTGGGGCCCAGGAGAATCGTTCGGCCCAGGAGAAACGGACCCCGCTCCGGCTCAACCACGTCGGAATCGCCGTCACGGACTATGACAAATCGTTCGATTTCTACACCAAAGTGATGGGCTACAAGATCGCATTCAGGTTCCCACCCAGCCCCGATGGCAAGCCAACCACCACTTACTTCCAGATCAGCAAAGACACGTTTTTGGAAATGGCCCCGGCCAGCGCACAGGTGCCGGCGGGAGTCACGCACATGGGCATCGAAACTTCGGACATAAAGAGCACCATCGCGCAGCTGCGCGACACCGGCGCCCACGTCGAGGATATGCGTGTGAGCGGCCCGACCAAGGCCCTTCTGTCAAATATCTACGACCCCGACCACATCCGCATGGAGCTGATCGAACTCACCCCCGATTCGCTCCACAAGAAAGCCGAGGACTCCTGGAAATAGGGGCCCCTCCGGGGCGCGCAAAAGTCTACCAACAGGATGAAGCTTTTGCGCGTCAACAAAGTCGGCGCTCGCACATAAGTGCCTTGCTGCCCCAGGCCGTCGCGTTGGCCTGAGCCGCAGCGACATCGGAAGGGGGTTGAATATGCGGAAGGGCTATGCGGCCTCGGCGATCGTCGTGCTCATGGTGCTGGGGTCATCATCTCTTGCGCGAGCGCAAAGCGCTTCGGCTGAAAAAGCAGGATCCAAGAACGATCGGCAGGTCCCCGCTTCCGGCCCCGTGCTTCTGGATGGCTGGGGCCGCCCGGTAACCGACGCGTTGAAACCCGGCGAGAAACCCGGCCCCGCCCCGCGCCACGATATTTCCGGCATTTGGGAACCGGCTCGCAGCCCGGGCGATGGAATTCAGGCGTTCGGCCCGCGCGACATGCCCTATGACGGCGCCCCGGAGCATAATCCGCCTTACAGTTCTCTGGGCCTGGACGCACAGCATGCCCACAAGCCTCTCGAGGGAGAGGAAAGGGTTCTCGAATCGCTCAGTAATGATCCGAGAAACAGGTGCGATCCCTTGGGGTTTCCGCGCGCGGATTTTTACCAAATCCGGCACACGCAGATCATGCAAGACGATCGCAAAGTGGTCATCTTGTACGAATTTGAAAAGAGGTGGCGCGTCATCTGGACCGATGGGCGCGAACTCCCCAAGGAAATTCCCCAGCCGCGCTACTATGGATATTCGGTGGGCAAATGGGTGGACGACACAACCCTGGTGGTCGAGACCATCGGTACCGAGGGGAGCGAAAAAGTCTGGCTCGATGAAGCCGGCCGCCCGGCGAGCGATGCCATGCGCGTCGAGGAACGCTTCCACCGTGTGGATCAGGACCGCCTGGAGCTCAGCGTAACCATTGATGATCCGAAGATGTACACCAAGCCGTGGGTGGCCCTGAACAAATTTCCCATGAGGCTGCAATCGCCCGATTACGACGTGGTGGAAATGATGTGCATCCCCTCGGAGATGGAGCAGTACTACAAGGACTACGGCGATCCCGCCTCCGGCGTCGAGAGCGCCCCTAAGAAGTAGCCGCCGAGCAGGCAGCCGATCGGTGAAGGTTAAAGTTTCAGGTGAGATATATCCTGATTTTGCGAGACCCCACCCCCTCCCCCTTTTTATGTAAGTGCGTATTCTAAAGAGCTTAGCCGTTGGAGGTTGAACCCTACCGCGCTGCCGCAGGCGGTCGCGCAGGCGCGACGTGGGTGCCGCAGCGAGATTGGCCGATAACGCCATGACGTGTAATGGAAGCGGCGTTGGCGGACGCCAATGTAGAGGAAGTGCGACTTCGGCCAGCGCCGCGAACTTCGGCAGGCTGCGGTCTATTCTCGACCCCTCCCCCTCCCCTTTTTTCTGCAAGTGTTGATTCTGAAGGGTTTTAAGTCGCGAGATTTCGTAAGTGCTGATTTTGCGACACTTGCTCGAGAAACGCGCAAAAGGCTCATAAGCGCCAGATTGAGGGTGACA
>Ga0209160_1002033_pt1 | contig 16931 bp, 13 predicted proteins | sample GraSoiAngelo_153_FD_186167 | JGI IMG/M metagenome (GOLD analysis project Ga0209160, IMG submission 186167) | Grasslands soil microbial communities from the Angelo Coastal Reserve, California, USA - 14_1009_12_40cm (SPAdes) (version 2) | ecosystem: Environmental > Terrestrial > Soil > Grasslands ... | reverse complement strand
GATCAACGCCACCGTCCCCGCCCCACGCTCGCGCACCAGGGCGGCGGTGCGCATGGTGGCCAGCAGCCGTTCCCACGCAGCCCGGATCCTGGTGGCTGTCGCTGTGTCGTTCGCCTCGGCGGCGCAGGCCAGGTAGGGCGCCTCGACATCGAAGCCTTTGCGCTTCGCCCGCTCGCGGGCGGCGTCGTGCGAGCCGGGCCGACCCGCGGTCAGCACGTCCAGCAGCTCCTCCTCGACTTCGTCGCGGGCGTCGCGCGCGGCGCGGGCGCGAACCAGCTCGATGGCGCAGGCGTGGGCGGCCCGCCCGACCGCCAACCGGTGCATCTCGCCCAGTTCGCCGTCAGACCCGAGCAACGACAGGTAACCCGCGATGCTGCCCTGCACCAGAATTGGTGCGATCAAGCGGGCCTCTCCACTCCCCAACGACCGGAGCGCAACCGGCGGGTCGAAGGCGCTGAGCGGCACCTCGCGCAGCCAGTCGTCCAGCGCCGGGCGCTCCCCGGCGATGGCGGCGGCGGTGGCCTCCGACAGCCGGCCGGCGCCCACGTAATCGACGCCCGAATCGCGCTCGAGCACGACCGGGACGCCGGTCAGCTCATTCAGCCGTACGAGCAACGCCGGCAACCCGCGACCCGCCAGGGCCAGCTCGCTCAGCTGGCGGTGGAGGTCCTGGGCGCGCTCGTGCAAGGCGGCTCGCTGGTCGACGATGAAGCGGAGCACTTGCTGCTCGACCTGGTCGAGCGGCAGGCTTCCCGCCAGCGCAAAGACCGGAAGGCCGTGCGCCTCGGCAACCCGCCGAGCCTCGGGCGAGACGCGACCCAGGATGGCGGCACCGGCGATGCCCTGCCCGGCCAGCGACTCGAGCAAGCGGGCGAGCGTCAGGCGGGAGTCGACGGCGGCCAGTACCTGCGGATCGATCAGCAGCAGCTCGCCGCCGCGAAGTGGCGTAAAGGCCGGCGGGCGCGCCCGCAGGGCCGTGCACCAGACGACCTCGCGGCGGCTGCCGCCGGCCCCGGCAACCAGCTGGGTGTCTTTCGGTAGGGCGCCGTGCCACACATCGTCGACGGTGACATGGGGATGCGGCGGGGCAACCGGCTTCTGCGAGGGCATTGTTCGTGCGCCGCGCCCTACGGCAACGGACCGATCGGTATTATCCCACAGGCCGGCTCGGGTCTTTCAGACGGCGCGCACAAGCCGTCGGGCCGGTGCTAGGCGGTTCGCACCCGCCGCCGCGAGGGGCGGGCGGGTTTGGGCGGCGATTCGCGTCGCTTTGACGGCGCCTTCTTCTCGCCGTTTCCGCTGCTCGCCGACGCCCGCGTCCTGGCCGGCGCCTTCCAGAGCGATTCCAGATCGTAATAGGAGCGCTCGCCCGGCAGGAACACGTGCACGATGACGCTGGCGTAGTCGAGGACCACCCAGGAACCCTCTTCATAGCCGGCGGTTCGCAGCGGCCGGACCCCTTTGGCGCGGGCGGCTCCGATGATGGCGTCGGTGATGGCGCGAACCTGCCGGTCGGTATCGCCCTCGCAGATCACGAAGTAGTCTGCGATGGAGGATTTTTGACGGATGTCCAGCCTGACGATTCCCCGCGCCTTCTTGTCCGCCGCCGCATCGGCGATGAGCCGGCTGAGCTGAAGGGGGGTCACCGAGACGATTATCCCAAGAGCGCGCCAGCCGCCGTCAAGGCCGATAGAGCCCGTGGGCCTGGATGTACTCAGCCACGGCGGCCGGCACCAGGTCGTCGATGGCCGACCCGCGGGCGAGCCGATCGCGGATCTGGTGGGCGGCGATCGCCGGCGTGTCGAGATGCACCACCCGCGTCCGTGCCGGGGCGAACCCGAGCTCGTGCATCGTTTGCGGCGCCAGGCTGGTCTCGGGCCGGTTGAAAATCACAAAGCTCGCCTCCGCCAGTAGCGCGGCCACGTCGTGCCAGGCACGGATCTGCAGAGCAGCGTCAGACCCGAGCAGCAGCTCGAAGCGCTGTCCGGGAAATCGCCTGGCCAGCTCGCGCACGGTGTCGATCGTGTACGAGACATTACCGCGGTCGACCTCGAGCCGCGACGCCTGAAGTCCCGGCTGCTGACCAACCGCCAGCTCGACCATCCGCATCCGATCCTCGGCCGGCGCCAACGGTGGGTCGCTGCGATGCGGCGGTTGCGCGTTCGGCATCAACCAGACCTGGTCGAGGTCGGCCAGATCGCGCAGCTGGCGGGCCGCGGCCAGGTGACCATTGTGGACGGGGTCGAAGGTCCCGCCCATGATGCCGATGGTGCCGCGGCCGGCGTCAGCGCTCGGGATCGTACAGGAACTCCACGCCAGAAATCTTGACCGTCTCGCCGCCGCGGGCGCCATGCCGGGCGAGCGCATCGTTGAGGCCCCAGCGATCGAGCATGCGCTGGAAATGGGCCAGGCCTTCCGGGTTGGTGATGTCGGTCATCGCCAGTAAGCGCTCCAGCTGCTGGCCCGAAACCCGAAAGCCGTCGTCCAGCGCCTCGATGGTGAAGGGATCGGCGGAGCTCGGGCCCCGGTAGACCTTCAACGCCGGGAGTGGTTCGGGGGCGGCGGCTTTCCGCCGGGCGAGCATCCGCCAGGCCGCCCAGAGCAGGTCATCGACCCCCTCGCGGGTCACCGCCGAGATCGGAAAGGTACGGCGCCGGAGTTTCACCAGCCGCTGCCGAAACGCGACCACCTCCGAGGGGTCGGGTACCGCGTCCATCTTGTTGAGCGCGACCAGGTGCGGGCGGCGGGCCAGCGCGGCGCTGTATTTCTTGAGCTCGCTGCGTACCTGCTGGTAATCGTTCCAGAGCCGGTCACGATCGCCCGCGGCGGCATCGATCACGTGAATCAACACCCGGGTCCGCTCCACGTGGCGTAGAAATTGCAGCCCGAGCCCGGCGCCGGCATGCGCGCCCTCGATCAGCCCCGGCAGGTCAGCCATCGTAAAGCTGGCCTCGTCGGCCAGCTCGACCACGCCCAGCACCGGTTCCAGCGTCGTGAACGGATAATCCGCGATCTTCGGGCGGGCGGCGCTCGCCGCAGCGAGCAGCGTCGACTTGCCGGCGTTCGGCAACCCGACGAGCCCCACGTCCGCGATCAATTTGAGCTCGAGCCACAACCAGCGCGACTCACCCGGCTCTCCGAGCTCCGCGAAGCGCGGGGTCTGGCGGGTCGACGTCTTGAAGCTGGCGTTGCCCCGCCCACCGCGTCCCCCCCGGGCGATCACCAGCCGCTGCTGGTTGCTGATCAGGTCGGCGATCGTCTTGCCGTCCTCGTCGATGACCAGCGTGCCCGGCGGAACCTGCAGCACCAGGTCGGCGGCGTCTTTCCCATGGCGGCGGCTGCCACCACCGCGCCCACCGCGCCCGGCGGCGAAATGATGCTGGTAGCGGTAATCCTGCAAGGAGTTGAGCTGGCGGGAGACTTCGAGCACCACGTGGCCTCCCCGGCCGCCGTTACCGCCATCGGGACCGCCACGCGGCACGTACTTCTCACGCCGGAAGCTGAGCGCGCCGGCACCGCCATCTCCGGCCTTGGCGAAAATCTTGACGCGGTCGGTGAACATCAGCCCAGGTTCCCCGGTTCAATCACCCGGGTCGGAATAGCCTAGACCGCTTCGGCGAGCACCGAGACTTTCTTGCGCTTATGGCCGGTCCGCTCGAAACGCACGACCCCGTCGACCAGCGCGAACAGGGTGTGATCACGCCCCATCCCGACGTTGGTCCCGGGGAAGATCGCGGTGCCGCGCTGGCGAAGAATGATCGTCCCGGCATTGACCGCCTGGCCGGCGCCGGTCTTCATCCCGAGCCGCTGCCCGACACTGTCGCGTCCGTTACGTGAACTGCCTGCGCCTTTCTTGTGTGCCATTGGCTACTCCTCAGTCGGGGTCGCGGGGGTTCCCGCGGGTGTCGTCTTTTTCGCGCTGGCCGTCGCCGCTTTGCGCGATCTCGCGGCGGGCCGGCCGCCGGTCGATCGCTCACCACTCGCGGGCCGCTCCGCCGCCCCCGGCTGCTCGGCCGCGCGGTCGCCGGGGGCCCGGATGGCGCCAATCCGGAGCTCCGAAAGTTGCTGGCGATGCCCGGTCTTTCGCCGGTGCCGCTTGCGCGCCTCGAACTTGAACACAATGATCTTGTCGCCGGACCGGTGGGCGACGACGGTCGCCTCGACCGCCGCGCCGTCGACGAAGGGGGTGCCGACCAGCGGCTTGCTATCGCCGCCGAGCAGCAACACCGAGCCGAGCCGCACCGTCTGGCCGACGTTGGCGGACACCCGATCGACCAGGATCCGGTCGCCTTCGGTCACCTTGAACTGCTTTCCGCTGGTGGCAACAATGGCATACATGGCAGTAGCGCCCCCGGGCGCGACTCCGTAGTTTATCACGCGATCTGCTCGGGGCCCTGGTCGACGTGGTTCTCGTAGAAGCGGGTGATCTCGGCCTGGTCGTACGAGTCGAGAAACTCGACGTAGTGCCAGGCGACCAGCGCGATCTTCTTCTGCATCCCCCGGCTGTAGGGCGTCATCACCAGCTTGACCTCGTTGAACTGTGGTTCTGCGGGTGCGATGTTTAACACGTAGTCCTGCAGCGTGTTCTTGAGCGTGGTGCAGTCGCTCCCGCTCGGGCAGTTGTACAGTATCGCGATCCCGCCATGCTCGAGGTTATGGACGAATTGCCCCTCGACCAGGTTGTCGACCGTCTTCCACGGCACCGGGGCGCTGCCGGCCACCGAATAATGCGGGCCTGATGTCGGCGGATAGAACTTGTAGGTCCAGGTGGTGGAGGGATCAATGTGTGTTGCCGTCCCCTCGTCCGGGACCTGGGTCCCGACGGTACCGCTGACCGTCTGGAACGTGAGCCGGTTCTTGTTCGCCAGATTCGCCAGGTTATTGAGGTAGAGCGCCACCAGCAGGATGGCGAGCGCCGCCGCACCCAGCACGCCGCCGATGATGTACAGGTTGCGACGATCGCGGGCGCGCTGTCGCGCCGCGGCCTCCTCGCGTTGCTGCTGCCGAAGCGCCTTCAACTCACGCTGGGTTCGAGACATATTCCGGCCCTACATTCTCTCAGGCGTGACCAAGAATTCGATTAGCTCGCCGTCACGATCACTGGCGACTGGTCCGAGCCGCCGGTGATCTGGGCGTTGCTGCTGTTGCCGGAGACGACGTTCGGATGCGGCCCCAGCGAAGCCCCGTTGATCTTTGCCGTGAAGGTGATCACCAGGGTGGCGCCGTTGAAGCCGCCGGCCGGCACCACGAACGGGCCCCACTGCGGCGTCGCCGATCCGGCGGGCGGCTGCAGCCGCGAGCCGACTGATTTTCCATTGATCACGATCCCATTGGTCCCCTGGTAGCTAAAGCCCTGCGGCAGGGTATCGGTGACCGTCACCGACTGGGCGGCATCGGTGCTGTCGTTCTCGACCGTGATCACGTAGGTGACGGTCCCGTTTTGTGCCGCGTACGGTGCGGTCGGGGCGACCGTCATGGTGATCGGCACCCTGGTGCCCTTGCCCACCGCGAGCGGTGCCGTATTACCGATGGTTTGCGGCGGGATGTCCTTGAGGCCGGTGACGGCCGCGGTCAGGTTGTAGATTCCGGGGGCGACCCCGGGTAAGACTCGGGCCTGAAAGGTGAGCTGCAGCAGCCCGGCCGCGCCGTTGCTGGCCCCCGGGATATCCCAGGACGACCAGAGCGGGAGCAGGCTGTTTCCCGGTGGATCCACCGCGCTGACGCGCACGCTGTTGCCCACATAGCCGGTGGTCGCGTTATAGAGAAACCCGGGCGCCAGGCTGACCGAGACGGCCACCCCCTTCGCCACCGCGGAGCCGACGTTGCTCACCGAGATGACGTAGGTCGCCAGGCTGCCGGTGGTCACTTGTGCGCTCGCCGCCGCGGCGGTGAGCGTGAGCGACGGTCGTGGCTCGACCACCAGGCCGACCGGGTTGCTCTGGTCGATCTCGGCCGGCGTCGAGGTGATGACCTTGACCTGGTTCTGATAGTCGCCGGGCTTGACTGCCGCCTGCACCGTGAAGCTCAGGATCAGCTCGCTCAGCGTGTTGCCGTTACCGGCCGGTATCGTCCACGTTCCCCAGCGCGGATTTCCGGTGGCGGCCGGTTCGCTGGTCGCGGTCCGGATGGCGTTGCCCCCCAGGGTGGTGAACTCGTAGTAGCGAAAGCCCGCCGGCAGCACGTCCTCGATGGTCACGCCGCGGGCGGGTCCGGCACCGGTGTTGCGGATCGACAGCGTCAGCCCGGTGAACGCGCCGGGCGAGAGATGGCCCTTGTGGTCGGTGCCGGTGGTGGCATCGGTGCTCTGGCTGATGACCAGTCGTGAGGCAGCGCTGGGACCGCAGGCGCTAACGGCGAGCGGACCGAGCAGCAGCAGGCCGGCGGCCAGCACTCGGCGAGACGTGATTCGAAAACGCTTTCTGCAACTCATCCGGATTCTTTGCCGGAACCGGGATCCCGCATTCGTCCAGCAATCGCCGGAGCAGGCGCATCGGCATCCCAACGACGTTGTCGTAGGGCCCGCGGATCGAGGCGATCAGGCGCCGGCCCTCGCCCTGTATAGCGTAAGCACCGGCCTTATCCTGCGCTTCACCGGTGCGGAGATAGGCGAGGATCTCCGGTTCAATTTCACGCATGGTGACATCCGTCCGAGAAACACCGTGCACCCGGCGCCCCGAACGCCCATCGATGACGTGCAGCGCGGTGTAGACCTGGTGGGTCCGGCCGCTGAGTGCCCGGAGGAACTCCGCCGCCTGCTCCGGATCGCGCGGCTTGCCAAAAATCCGCCCTCGCAAGACGACCTCGGTGTCGGCGCCGAGGACGACCGCGTCCGGCATTCTTGCGGCCACCGCCTGGGCTTTGGCCGCGGCCGCCCAGGCCACGTAACGCATTGCCCCCAAGGGTGCCGGCGGACGCTCGTCGATGCCCGGCGGCACGGCTGAAAACGGAATCTGCCAGCGGGTCAACATCTCGATGCGGCGCGGCGAGGACGAGGCGAGCACCAGCGGGGGTGCGCTGTTTTTCATCACCCGCCCAGACGCAGCATCCGCAGGAGCAGCGCCGGGGCGACGCCGCAGGCGATCGAGAGCGCCGGTCCGATCCAGCGGAGCGCCGTGCGCGGCCGCTCGGGCGCCGGCACCAGCGCATGCCGGTCGACCAGGGGAGCGAGTTGCAGTCCGGCCCAACTCAGGGCGGCGAGCAGCCCGAGGACCAGCGAGGCCTGCAGGTCGGCGACGACCGCCATTGCGGCGGCGGCGAAGGTGACCGCAGGCGGCCAGCTCGATCGCGCCAGCTCGACCATCCGTCCCGCCCACCCCGGGCGCCGCGGAGGAGCCTCGTCGATGCGCACCAGCACCAGGTCGACCAGCAGCAACACCACCGCCAGGTCGCCAAGGCCGAGCGAATCGCGGGCGGCGATCGCGAGCAACAGCAGTCCCATGATCAACGGATCGCGGAGCGGATCGCGCCGGCTATCCCGAATGACCATGCTGATCAGGGCTCGGCAGCTGAGCAGGATGGCGCCCACGGCCGCAATCCATTGAAAGCGAACGAGCTGGCCGGTACTCAGGGAGCCGACGGCGAGCATCACCAGGAACGTCGTCGCGGGGAGGGCCAGCGCCCGAAGGAAACCGGTTCCGGCCGCGAACAGCATCAGCACCAGGCCGAGGGCGAGGCCGACGGCCTGGACTCGGGGACTCCACGACGACGTGCCGAGGGCGGCGAGCACCGGCATCAACCCCAGCAAGCCGGCCGCGATCCAGGCGGGCCGTTCCCCGTGCCGCTCGAGGACGGTGGCGACCGCGACCAGCGCCGCCAGCGCCGCCCATCGAAGGCTGGGCGCGGTCGCGATCAGCGCCAGCACGCCCAGCAACGCCACCCACTCGCTGCCGAGCGGCGTGACGACAACGCCGGCCACCAGCACTACCGCGATGGCCAGCAGAACCGGCCCAGTCAGATTGAGCGAGAGATCGAACAGCGTCACCCGCGCAAACGACGGGGCGGTGGCCGCGAGCGCGATCGCGACCGCGGCGAGCAGGAGCAGCAGGCCGCTGATCGCCGGACGCAGCCGCCCGGGCACCCGCGCACGCTCGCCGGCGATCGGCATCAGGGCCAAGGCCCCGGCGACGCCCGCCGTCAGGGGGCCCGCGTTGACGGCGCAGAGGATCACGCCGGCCGCGCCGGCGATCATCAGGACCTGGCCCTGCAGCCGCTCCGGTTGGTCGGCGGGGCTGACGAGCCAGGCCACCCCCACGGCGCTCAAGAGCCAGGGCACCGCCGAGAGCAGCACCGGGTTTTCGCCGATTGGCAAACGCGAGGCGAGAAAGAGGGCCACCAGCATGCTGGCGGCGATGGTGACCCCACGCCGGGTCAGCCCCTCGAAGCTGGAGGGGACGCGCTGGGCCGGGCGGGAGAGCAACAGGATGGCCGCCAGTGGACCAATCGCCCAGGCGGTCGCGCTGGGGTCCACCAGCAGGGCGAGCGACCACGCGGCCGCCACCGCCATCGCGAATGTGCCGGCTTGCCGGCGCCGGCCGGCGCCGCCGTAGACGACCAGCAGGCCAACGGCGAAGAGCACCGCCGGCAGGTAGACGATCACGGTCGGACCGCTGCCATGCCGACCACCACTAGGAATCCGCCCCAGAGCGCGCGCAACTGGCCGGGGAGCTTCAACCGCAGCTGAACCCGCCGGCCGGCACGAGGCCGCGGCCGCAACGGCCACCGGCCTCCGAACCGCCAGAGCGCCGCGCCCAGCACAACCGCGAGCCCGATCGACACCGGCAGCGCCGGCCACACGCCGGCGGCGGTCCGGATCAACAAGAGGCTGGCGGCGACCGTCCCACCTTGCACCGCGCGCACCGTTCCGGCCGCCGGCAGCACCAGCGGATTCATGGCGATGATCGGGACGGCGGCGATCAGCAACAGCGCCCCGGCCCACGCGGTTGCCACGTCCATCCGGATGGATCTCGCGACCGTCGTGTCGAACAGGATCGCGACCAGCGCGAAGCCCACCGCCAGCGCCATGGGAACGATGCCGATACCGAGCCCGCGGGCATCGAGCGCGAGGCCGCCGAGCCAGATGCCCACGAAGGCGACGCTCCCCGGGATCATGGCCAGTTGCAGCAGCGACAGCGCATGGGCAGCGGACTCGCGCGGCACGCGCAGGCTGAGGAGGCCGGTGAGCGGGATCAACGTCAGCCAGAGCCAGGTGCCGGCGACCGTGAACAGCGGGTCGCCGCCAATCGAGAGCGCCAGCGCGATGCACGCCTGCGACCCCAGCAGCAACGGCGGCAGCCGCGCCCCTGTCCGCCGCCAGAGCGCGACGGCCGCCAGCGCGACCGCGAGAAGTGCCCCGCCGGCGAACAGGACCACGGCGATCCGTTGATCAGGCAGCTGTCCGCCCAGCAAGGCGAGCAACCGCAACAGGAGGTACCCCGCGGGCGCCACCCAGGCGATCGCCGGCTCGAAGCTGACCGAGGCGGCCGGCCCGCCCATGCCCCAGGCCAGCGCGCCGACCCGGATCAGGACCGGCACCAGGACGAGAAAGAACGTGGCCACGCCGAAGGTGTCCGCCGGTACTCCGGAAAACGCGCTGGTCCCCACCGACTGGATGGCGCTGGCCGCGGCCAGCAACAGCCCGATGTCAGCGATCTGCAGACTGATCCGCAGCCCCCGCCGGCGCGGGGCTGCCTCGTCCAACGCCCCGCTCCACGCCAGGGTCAGCACCTGCAGCGCGACGTAAACCAGCAGCAGGTTGTCGGCCATGATCACGGCCCCGGCAGCGGCGCTGGTCAGCAGCCAGCCGAGCCATGGCTCGCGGCGATCGCCGCGTACACGCTGGCGCGCCAGCATCAAGAGCGCCGCAGTCGTCAGCGTGACGGCGGCAAACGCGAGCGACAGTCCATCCATGCGGATGGCCAGGTCGGCGTAGGGAAAGGTGGTCAGGTAGGGAACGTCGACGTGTTCACCGGGCGCGAGGCGGAGCAGCTCGACCAGCGCGATGCCCGCGGCGACGGCGGTGGCGCCGAACGCGATCCAGCCGTTCGCCGGATTCCGTGGCCGCATTCGCACCATGGCGGCCGCCGCGAGCAGCACAAGGGGGGCGAGCAGCGCCTGGAGCGCGAGCGGCATTTAGTCGCTCGGCGGACAGTTAGCGCAACGCGGTGCTAGCGCGCGATTCGGGGCGTCGGCACGGTGCCCTGCAGCGGGACTTCCTCGGCGCAGTAGGGGCACACGCTCCATCCCAGCTTCAGCTGTTTGTTGCACCGTGGGCAGAGTTTACTGAACTGGGTCTTGCAGTGCGGACAGAGCACGTACTGCGAATCGATCGGCTCGCCGCAGCTCGGGCAGGGCCGCAACTCGCGCGCCGGCCCGCCTGGTTCGGCCAGGGCCGCGGTCTCAAGTTCCAGCGCGCGCCGCTCCGCCATGGTCAGCGGCGGCCGGATGATCATGTAGATGAACAGGCCGAAGATCGGCAGCACCAGCGAGAGGCCGGTGGCGAAAACGTGGAACAGGACGCTGTTCGAGCGCTCGCGAGCGTCACGGAACGCCCAGTAGGAGAGGCTGAGCCAGAAGGCCAGCAGGTAGAAGACGACGATGAACAGCAACGGCCGCAGCGGCTTGAGATCAGGCAATGTGTCTCCCCACCGTGTTCAATTTGTCTCCGCTACCTTACCGTACTTCCGCGTCAGGGCCCAAGAGCCCGCGCAGGCGTTCCACCGCGGCCTGCGCCTGGTGCAGCCGGTCGCCTTCGCGCTCGACGACGGGTCGCGGCGCCTTGCCGGTGAAGTCCGGGTTGCCGAGCTTCTTCTCGATGGACTCGATCTCGGCGAGTTTCTTTTGCAGCTCGGCCTGCAGTCGCTGGCGTTCAGCCGCATCCCCCTGGGGGAGGCCGAGCCGGACCGTGGTCGGCCCCACCACCACCACCGCCTGTGGCATTCCCTCGGGAAGCTCGCCATTCAGCTCGAGCTGGGCCAGCGTCGCCAGGTAGCTCCGCCCCACCGGCTCGGTCAGGAGCGGACGTGACGACACCAGCTGAGCGGGCTGCCGGCGCCCCCGCGGATCAGACGCATGGCGGAGGTTGCGCACCCGGCGCACCACCTCGAGCAAGTGCCCCATCTCCTCGATCAGGTGCCGGTCCTCCACCGTCTCATCCGGCAGCGGCCACGCGGCGTACATGATGGTCTCGCCTTCGTGCGGCAATCGTTGCCAGAGTTCCTCGGTCACAAAGGGCATGATCGGGTGCAGCAGCCGCAGGGTCGTCTCCAGCACGTCGATGGCGACCGCCTGCGCCGTCCGGGTCGAGGCATCACCGGCCTGCAGGCGCGGCTTGATCAGCTCCAGGTAGTCGTCGGCGAACTCGTGCCAGGCGAATTCGTAGAGGGCGTCGATCGCCGGCCCGAACTCGAAGCGCGCAAACGCCTGCGTCACCAAGCGGGTGACCGCACTCATCCGTCCCAGGATCCAGGCGTCGGCCGGCTCCATCAACGACTCATCGATCGGGAGCGGCGTGCCGCCCTCCGGAAGCTTGGCGACCAGCAAGCGGGTCGCATTCCAGAGCTTGTTGGCAAACAGCTGATAGGACTTGATCTTCTCCTCGGAGAACCGAATGTCCTGCCCGCTGGTGCCGAAGTAGGCACACCAGGCCCGGGTGGCATCCGCGCCGTAGCGCTCGATCACCTCCAGCGGGTCGACCCCCGTGCCCAGCGATTTGCTCATCCGCCGTCCGTCGGGAGCGAGCACCGTGCCGTGGATCAGGACGTCCGAGAACGGCACGGCGTTCAGGAAGTGCAGGCTCGTGAAAACCATGCGGGCGACCCAGAGATAGAGGATGTCGCGAGCCGTGTCGAGCACCTGGGTTGGATAGAAGCGGCGCAGGTCCTGGGTGTCGTTCGGCCATCCCAGGGTGACGAACGGCCAGAGCGACGAGGAGAACCAGGTATCGAGGACATCCGGGTCCTGGGCCAGATGGCGATCGCCACACTGCTCGCAGGCCTCTGGATCCTTGAGATACGCGATCGCATGGCCGTTGGCGCAAGTCCACACCGGGATCCGGTGCCCCAGCCACAGCTGCCGGGAGATGTTCCAGTCACGGATGTTGCGCATCCAGCGCAGGTACTGCTCTCGCCAGCGATCCGGATGGAAGCGGAGCTCGTTGGTCTCCGCCACTGCGATCGCCGGTCCCGCCAGCGGCTTCATCCTGACCCACCACTGGGCCGAGACCAGCGGCTCGATCACCGCACCGCAGCGGTCGCAGTGTCCGACCGAATGGTGATAGGGCTCGATCTTCTGCAAGGCGCCCTCGGCCTGCAGCGACTCGACGATGCGGCTGCGTGCCTTCGGCACCGACAGCCCGTCGAGCTCCGGCACCTCGGGGATATTCATCCGGCCGTCGAGGTGCAGGATGCTGCGCACCTCGAGGTGGTGGCGCTCGCCGATTTCGTAGTCGGTGACGTCGTGCCCGGGCGTTACCTTGATGGCGCCGGTCCCGAATTCCTGGTCGACCGCCTCGTCGGCCACGATCGGCACTCGGCGATGCACGATGGGTAGCGTCACGAACTTGCCAATCAGGTCTTTGTAGCGCCAGTCGTCCGGGTGGACGGCGACCGCGGTGTCCCCCACCATCGTCTCCGGGCGAGCGGTGGCCACCGTGATCACGCCGCCGCCTTCGACCGGATAGTCGAGGTAATAGAGCTGGTCGTCGGTCTCTTCGTACTGGACCTCGAGGTCGGAGATCGCACTCTGGTCGCGAGGACACCAGTTGACGATCCGGGGGCCACGATAGATCAGCCCTTCCCGCCAGAGTTGCACGAACACGTAGCGGATCGCCTCGATGTAGGTCGGATCCATGGTGAAGCGGATCCGTGACCAGTCGGCGCTGAACCCGAGCCGGCGCATCTGCCGCAGGATGGTGGTGCCGGTGGTGTCGTACCACGCCTGCACCAGCCGGTCCCAGGCTTCCCGGCCGATCTTTTCTTTGGTCGTCCCTTTCTTGGCCAGCTGCTTTTCCAGCACGTTCTGAGTCGCGATCGCCGCGTGGTCGGTGCCCGGCACCCAGAGCGCGGCGTCGCCCAGCATCCGATGCCAGCGGATCAGCACGTCCTGCAGGGTGTACATCGCATGCCCCATGTGCAGGTCGCCGGTGATGTTCGGTGGCGGCATGGAGATGGTGAAGGTCTTGCCGGTCAGACTTTCGCGCGGCTTGAAGTAGCCGCGCTGATCCCAGGTGTCATACCAGCGCTGCTCGACGGACTTGGGATCGTAGCGGGTCTCCACGTTGGCCACCTAGTTTATCGAGGCTTTCGCGCTCGAGGCGAACTCGAAACTCTTCGGCCGTTTGACCGTTCACCTGGTAGATGCTGCGGAAGCTTCTCCGCGCTCGACGGCGGGTGGTCCCGGCAGCGGTAGTGGGCTGCCTGGTGTTCGCCGCCTGCGCCACCTCGCCCGCGGCGAAGTCATCGAACAAGATTCCCGTCGGTCAGATGCCCACGCCGCCCGCCGACGCGCGAATCGTGCGCGGCGTCGACGTTACCCTTCCTCTGGTCTCGAAGCCGAGCTCGACACTGCCTGGCGCGAACCAGCGCGATGTCGTCTTCACCGACGTGCGTACTGGATTCCTCGCGACCGGCGGCGAAGCCATGGCGACCAACCAGGGCGGCGTCTACAACTCGCTGGCAGGTGGTATTCAGCGGACGACAGATGGTGGGAAGACCTGGAGCACAGTCTGGAGCGTGCCTGGGGCCGACATGGATACGGTGACCTTCCTGTCTCCCTCGATTGGCTTTGCCGCTGGTCAGCTTTTTTCGACCAGCAGCACGACTGACGCCAGCGGACAGCCACTCTGGCTCCGGACCGCCGATGGCGGGGCCAGCTGGACGGCGCAGACTCCGGCACTGCCGGCCGCGGCCAACGGCGTCTGGTCGGTGCTTCGCTTCGTTGCCGGGACGAGCAGAGTCATCCTGGCCTCGCCCGATCCAAATGCAAACGGCGGGTATGCGTCGATCATGCTCCGCTCGGTCGACGGCGGCGATCACTGGTCGCAAATCGGGCCGCCCAACTGGAGAGCGACGGGAGGGCTGGCGTTCGCGACCCCAACGCTCGCCTTCGCGACTGGCTACGTGAGCTCGACCGATCCAGCTATCCTGAGCAGCCGGCTCTGGCGGAGTCGCGATGGTGGCCAGACCTGGAGCGCTGTCCCGGGCACACAGCTTCCATTCGGACTCAACGCCATCGACTTTCCCGATCCGGTGCATGGCTTCGCCGCCGGCGGCAACCTGGCCAAGTACGAAATGCGACCGTGGCGCGGCCTGCTCGCCACCAGCGATGGCGGGCGAACCTGGTCGGTGCGCTACCAGTCGCCGGACGCCGATCGCTCCAATCCGATCACCAGGCTTCACTTCATTGACGCCAACCACGGGTGGGGAGTCATCGGCGGCTGCAGTGAAGGACAGAACGGGCCATGCGGAGGGGCCGTCATCGTGACGACCGACGGCGGTCGCAGCTGGCACACCACCGACCGGCAGGCTGTCGACGCGAGCCCGATCAGCTCGACCGAGGCCTGGGTGATCAGCGGGTTTCAGCAGGCGTTTGTCTGGCACACGGTCGATGCAGGCGCCAGCTGGGCGCCAGTCGTCAGGGCGGGCGCGCTCAGCATCGATCGCCTCGCCGGATCCCACGGCTGGCTGATCGCGGCGACCGCGGCCGGCACCTGGCAAAGCCACGACAACGGCGCCAGCTGGGCGCCACTTGATCCGGCGATGCTTCCACCAGGCATCGGCCGCGACAGCATCAACCTGCTTGCTCAACCGCCCGGGTTGTTGGTCGTTCTAGCGGACGCAGCGCTGCGGATCAGCCATGACGGCGGCATCCATGCCTTCGATGTCACGCTGCCGGGCCAGGATCCGAATAGCTATGCCCCGACTGGCGTGGCGTTTTCTGACAGCACCCACGGCGTCGCGATTGTCGGCGGTCAACTCTGCACCAAGCCGCCGGGATACACGGGATCAGGCTCGGGGAAGCCGCCAGCTGGGGTGGCGCAGGGAACGACACTGGTGGCCATCACGGGTGACGGTGGGACCACCTGGACCGCGCGCGGTTCGCTGGACATCCAACCCTTTGGAGTCGGGGCGGCACCTGGGTTCTGGGCCGTCGCCGGCTCGACAAACTGCGGCCCACCGCATCCCGTCGTGATGATCAGTCACGACGACGGCAAGCACTGGTCGGCGCAGCGCCTGCTCACGGCGTGCTTTGACATCAGCGTCGCCGCGCCCGCCACGATCTGGCTCAACTGCGGCGACGAGCTGCTCATGACTCGAGATGGCGCGATGACCTGGACGCAATACCGATTCCCGGGCGGCGTACCCTCAGTGCTGGCAATCGGAGGCGACGAAGCCTGGGCCTACGGACCGGAGAGTGCCATATGGCACACAATGGACGGCGGGCTGACCTGGAAGGTCGCGTCCGTCAGCTTCTGACAACCAACCTCAGGTAATCGTGGAGAATCGAACTAGAGCGAGGGCTGGGGCGGCTCGGGTCGGAGCTGGTCGTCGGCGTTGGCCGCGGCGGCTTCTTCCACCGCGACGGGCTCGGTCAGTTCCGGCAGCATGATGGTGTCGGACTTCGGCAGCAGCGCCACGGCGATCACCTCGTCCATGGTCTTGACGAACTTAAAGGTCAGCCGCTTGCGGATGTCGGCCGGAATGTCCACCAGGTCGGGCTGGTTGTCCTCCGGCAAGACGATGTTCTGGATCCCGATCCGGTGAGCCGCCAGCACCTTCTCCTTGAGCCCGCCGATCGGCAGCACCCGGCCGCGCAGGGTGATCTCGCCGGTCAGCGCCACATCGGCGCGGATCGGCCGCTGGCAGAGCGCCGAGATGATCGCCAGCGCCATCGAGATTCCGGCGGAGGGCCCGTCTTTCGGAATCGCCCCCTTCGGAATGTGAATGTGCAAATCGAGCTTCTCTCGAAAATCCACCGCGATGCCGAGTGCCTCCGCGTTCGAGCGCGCATAGGAGAGCGCGGCGCGCGCCGACTCCTGCATCACCTCGCCCATCTGCCCGGTCAGGTTCAGGTTGCCTTTTCCCGGCATGGTGATGACCTCGATGGTGAGCAGCACCCCGCCGACTTCGGTCCAGGCCAGGCCGTTGGCCACGCCGATCAGCGGCTCCTTGTGTCCCTCGTCGGGTTTGTAGCGCGGCGGACCGAGCAGGTCATCCAGGCGATTCGGGGTGATCGACACCCGCCGCGTCTTGCCACCGACGACCTCACGGGCGACCTTGCGGCAGACACCAGCGATCGATCGCTCGAGGTTGCGGACCCCGGCTTCGCTGGTGTAGCGGCTGATGATGGTCGAGAGTGAACCACGGGTAAAGTCGATGTGCTTGCCCGTCAGCCCGTGGTCGTTCAGTTGCTTGGGCACGAGAAACTCGCGGGCGATCACCATTTTCTCTTCCGTCGTGTAGCCGGGCAGGTTGATCACTTCCATCCGGTCGAGCAGCGGCCGGGGAATCGAGTAATAGACGTTCGCCGTGGTGATGAAGAGCACCTCGGAGAGATCGAACGGGATCTCGAGGTAGTGATCGGAAAAGTGCCGGTTCTGCTCCGGGTCCAGCACCTCGAGCATCGCCGACGCCGGGTCGCCCCGGAAGTCCGACGACATCTTGTCGATCTCGTCGAGTAAGAACACCGGGTTGCGGGTGCCGGCTTCGCGCAAACCCTTGATGATCCGCCCGGGCATGGAGCCGACGTAGGTGCGCCGGTGACCGCGGATCTCCGCTTCATCGGACACGCCACCGAGCGAGGCGCGCACGAACTGGCGGCCCAGGGCTCGGGCGATCGAGCGGCCGAGGCTGGTCTTGCCCACCCCGGGTGGGCCGATGAAGCAAAGGATCGGCCCCTTCGGGGATTTCGTCAGCTGGCGGACGGCGAGGAACTCC
>Ga0209160_1002030_pt1 | contig 16947 bp, 21 predicted proteins | sample GraSoiAngelo_153_FD_186167 | JGI IMG/M metagenome (GOLD analysis project Ga0209160, IMG submission 186167) | Grasslands soil microbial communities from the Angelo Coastal Reserve, California, USA - 14_1009_12_40cm (SPAdes) (version 2) | ecosystem: Environmental > Terrestrial > Soil > Grasslands ... | reverse complement strand
CGGGGAGCCCGACAAGAGCGGCTATCGCCTGTTCAAGGTGCGGGGCGACGCAGCCGGCGACGACTTCGCCTCCATGTTCCAGGTCCTCACCCGCAGGCTCAAGCGAGGCATCGAGGAGCAGAACCTCCCGGATTTGCTGGTCGTCGACGGCGGGAAGGGGCAGCTGAACGTCGCTCGCGCGGCGCTGAAGGAGGTGGGCCTCACACTACAGGGGGTTCCGCTCGCGGGCCTGGCGAAGAGCCGCGTCCTGGAGGACGAGGAGCGCTTCGCGGCGCGCCAGGGCTTCCGGGTCGCGGAAGCATGGGCGGAAAAGGCCGGCCCCGAGCCGGTGGTGCCGCAGATCGCCGGGGAAGCAGGGACGGCGCCCTCCGCGCCGCCGGATCCTCCACCGCGGCGCGGCCGCTCGCGGCAGAAGGGCCGGTTCGTGAAGGGCGACATCGAGCGGAGCCCCGAGCGCGTCTTCCTGCCGGGGCAGAAGAACCCGCTGGTCTTGCGCCAGAACACGAGCGAGCTGCACCTGCTCGCGCGCCTGCGCGACGAGGCGCACCGATTCGCCATCACCTTCCACCGGAAGTTGCGCCGCGAGCGCAACTTCCGCTCGTTGCTGGAGGAGATTCCCGGCATCGGCGACAAGCGCAAGCGCGCGCTGCTCGGCCACTTCGGGTCGCTGAAGCGGATCCGCGCCGCCACCGTCGAAGAGATCGCGCAAGTCGAGGGATTCAATCTCCAGCTCGCCGAGCGCGTGCAGCGGTTCCTCGCGGCGCAGTGGGCCGAGGTGGAGGCGCGGGAGGCGGCCGAAGGCGGCGCCGAGCTGGACGACGGCGCGCCTCCCGAGGCCGGTCCGGGCGACGGAACTCTCCTGCGCGACCGCGAGGACGTGGCGTTCGACGCCGCTGCGGCGGAGCTCGACGCGCTCGAGGAAGAAGAGGCGCCGCCGCCAGAGCCGATCGACGCGGAACCCCCGCCGCCACAGTGATCGCGCGCAACTGTTTTTCCTTGCTCGCACCGGATACCTGTCCTACAAGGTCGTCCCTCGCAGGACCGGAGTGGAAAGGACCGAGAAGGATGAAGCTGTACCCGAAGATCATCCCCGCCATCGCTCGCGACGTCATCGCATCGCTCATGACGGACGGCGACATCGAGGTGGAGACGATGCGGGTTGCGGACGCCGAGATGGACATGGCCGCCATCCTCAAGGAATATCTCGCGTCCGAAGAGCGCGTGAATCAGGCCACGCGCGAGGCCCTCGAACGGCGCGGTTATGATCACTCGCGATTCAACCAGGTGAAGCGCGAGATGGCCGACGTGCGCGGATTCAAGATGGGCGACGAGGGAATCGATTACATCATCAACCAGATGATCGAATTCTTGCTCATCTCCCGGAACATCGAGGAAGTCTTCGCCGAGGACCACACCATCCGCCGCAAGATCTACCAGGTGTTCAAGAAACACCTCGACGTGGACGAGGACATCGACCGCGAGGCGCGCTCCCGTCTCAAGCACCTCTCCGAGGGTACCCAGGCCTGGGAGGTCGAGTATCAGAAGACGGTCGAGCAGATCCGCCGCAACAAGGGCCTCGTCTAGAACACGTCTCATGACCGGTACAGCCTGAAAGCAATTGTCGCGAAGCCGCCTTCGGCGGCCGTGACGAATCACTTCTTCGCGGCGCGCCGGAGCCCCGGAGCGGATACGAGCTGCGCCCGGATGGTCTTTCCCCGCACGTCCCCGATAGCGACCAGCGGCAGCCGGCGTTCGTCGTCCGTCATCCAGACGTGCGCGGTCCGCCGGATCTTCGGGTCGTCCGTCCGGACCGCATCTCCGTCGAATCGGATGGTCATGAAACGGCCGAGCGGCGTGTCGATGCTTTCCTTCGCCGTCAGCTGGCCGGTCAGCTTCCACACCTTGCGGCCGGCGAATACCTCCAGGCAGACGGGCTGATTCATGGGCACCAGGCGCAGCAGGTAGAGCGTCGAGATCATGTCCCGCACGTTGTCGGTCAACTCCACCGCCAGGGGCTCCGGCTCGCCGTTCTTGGTCGCTTTGACTGCCAGCGTCCCGTTCAGCGGCGGAAAGAGCAGCTCGACGCCGCGATGCACGTCGTTCTCGTCGAGGTCCTCGCGGTAGTGCAGCGGCGTGAAGTCCCGCGCGACCAGGGCGGTCGCGTACGTCTCGAATCGCCCGAGGTTCGTGGAGACGAAGGCGCTGGTCTTCGCCCGCGAGCTGAGCCGCAGCGCGGCGCGGGATCGCTCTGATGCAGGGGGCGGCTCCGCGCGGATCTCGAAGGTGCCCACGTCGGCGCCCAGGGCGTCGAGGCGGTAGTGGAGCACTTCCAGCGCCGTGGACCTTACCGCGGGCAGCTTTTGCGTCGGGCAGAGCGCGGCGAGGAGCAGTGCGAGCATGGGCAGCATTCCTACCAGACCAGGCCGTGGAAGCAGGTATTCAGCGCGCCCCGAGCTTGCGCGCGGAGAGCAGCGCTTCGATGCGCGCGGCCAGGTGTTCGCGCATCGCGATGTAAGCCCGCGGATCGCGGGAGAAGCCGCGCAGGGAAGGCGCCACCGCCCGGGCCTCGGCGCGGGCGAGCGACGGGTCGCCGAGCTGCGCGCAGAGCGACAAGTAGCCGTGGTCCGCCAGCGACCGCGAAATCTGCAGAAGCCGCAGGCTCTCCACCGGTACGTCGTGTATCCCGCCGATCCGAGCGGGTGTTCCAGGATAGAAGAGGGTGCCGTCGCCGTTGCCGCCGAATGCCCACTGCGACTGCCAGGGGTCGCCTTCGTGATAGGCGTACACCGTGTCGAAGTAGAGCTCGCCGGCGATGTCGTTGACGAACGCCAGCGTCCCCATCGCGCGCGCAGCGGTCGCCGGCGCGTCGATCATGTAGCTCGGCCAGCCGCGGAACGCGGGGTCGAGGACCGGCTTTCCGTCCACGCTGCAGCCGTGAGACATGCAGCTCTGGTACCACCAGAGGCGGTCGTACCTCGCGCGTGGCGCCGCGCGCGAGCAGGTCGCGTTCTTCTCGCCGACGCAGTTGAGCAGCGGGGTCCACTGGTTCACGTCTGCAAGCGCTTCGGTCCAGGCCGTCGTCACCAGGCGGCGTACATCTGGCGCATCCTCGCGCAGCTCTCGCGCTTTCTGCTCCACGCGCGGGAACGCCGCCGGCGCCGGTTCGTCCTCGACGTACCGGAAGAGCCGATCGAGCCAGCCGCGCTCGCGGAAGTGGTCCTGCCATTGCCGTCGCCAGGAGCGCTGCTGTGGCCGGGTGAGGCCCGCCGGCTCCCGCAGCTCCACCGCCGTCCAGCGCGCTCCTCCCGGGATCGCCGTGCCGTCCAGGAACGGTGCCACTTCGGCGTCATAGCTCGTCCAATCGATGCGGACGTCGTCGCCGCGCTTGCTGAAGGCGGGAGGATCCTGGGTCCCTCCGAAGAGGGTGATGCCGCGCCGCAGGGCGATCAGATCGTAGGCGCGGGTCAGCTCGCGCGCAGCATCGACGTTGCGCCCGTGCCCCTTCGCGGCCGAATACCCGGAGAAGCCGAACGCGGTGGCGAGCGCCGGCGTGGCCGGCAGATCGAACGCTCGGACCCGGACCTCCACCGGCACGTCCGCACTGCCGCCGCGCCAGGAGAGGCGGACCGAACCCGCCAGGCGCGTCGGTCCAGTTCCCCGCGGCACGCAGGCTTCGACGAAGATGGCCTGCGCACGGCTCGAGGCGACGTCGACGGGAAAGGCGCTCCGCTCTTCACCGTAGATGGCGTCTCGAGCGGGGACCAACGCGTCAGGCCATTCACCGATGGCGCCCTCCGGGCCGGAAGGATGCTCCAGGACGATGGTGGCGACCCGATAGAGATCCAGGCGCGCCTTGCCCCGCGCCGCGGCGGTCAGGCCGAGCGCCGGCCCGCGCACCACCAGCTGCGCTCCGACGCACTCGCCACCGGCGGCGGCAAGGCGGATGCGCGGCGCCGGGGCGGCGGCTGGAGGACGCGCATCGGGCCGCACCTTGTCCGATTCGTCAGCGATCCAGATCTGCAGCGCAGCGAGCACCCAGAGCATGGCGCGAGAAACTGTGGCGCGGTGCGCCGGGCTGCAACGTGTCTCGCGCTGAGCAGTTTGGCGTTACACTGACGGAATGGCGCCTAAAGACGGCTTCCGCGACCCGGACATGGATGACGAAGACGAAAAGCCGACAGGAAGGACGCTGGGCAGGCGCCGCAAGTTCTCCGAGTTCGAGTGCCCGACGTGTAGCGCGCACAATCCGTTCGACGAGTTCGGCAACGAGGACGAGGTCGTCTGCAACTGGTGCGGCGTGCAGTTCAAGGCCGTGATCGATGACGAAGGCAACCTGAAACTGAAGGAACTGTGAAGGGCGTCGCGCGCAGAGAAGTCCGGCGAGTCGCGGAAGGGGTGTTGCAGGCCCCCGCCGAGGACGACGTCGTCGCCGAGGAGCCGCTGGAGATCCGCGCGCAGGGAGAAACCCTCGCCATCACCATGCGCACGCCCGGGGCGGACCGCGAGCTGGCGGTCGGGTTCCTCTTCGCCGAGGGCGTGATCTCCTCGCGAGACGACGTCGGGCGGGTCTCGCATTGCGGGCGTCCCGATCAGGAAGGCTACGGGAACACCATCGACGTCGTGCCCGGGCCAGGAGTGTCGCTGGACATCGATCGTCTCTCCGCCACCCGCCGGGGAACGCTGACCACTTCTGCCTGTGGCGTCTGCGGGCGGCGCAGCGTCGACGACGTGATCGCCCGCTGCACGCCGCTGCCGGTCGCGCGCGGGGCGATCGCGCCGGCGACGATCCTGAACGCGGTGGACGGGCTTCGCTCCCGCCAGCCCAATTTCGCCCGCACGGGCGGAATCCACGGCGCGGCCATCCACGACACCGAAGGGAACGTGCTCTCCGCCTTCGAGGACATCGGGCGGCACAACGCCGTCGACAAGGTGGTCGGTGCGCTCTTGCTTTCGGGAAGGATTCCCGGGTCGGATCCGGCGTTGCTGGTGGTGAGCGGCCGCGCTTCCTACGAGGTAGTGCAGAAAGCCTCGGCCGCCCGGGTCCCAGTGGTCGCGAGCGTCTCGGCGGCGAGCTCACTGGCGGTGGATCTTGCACGAGCATCGGGAATCACGCTCTGCGGGTTCGTGCGCAACGGCAAGATGACCGTGTACTCGAACCCCGAGCGGATCCGCTGACCGGACACCGCTACGGCCGGCGCGGCTAGTACCGCGCTCCGTAGACCGGAACGGGCGAGTTGAACCCGGTCTGCCGCTGGTCCGCGATCGGTCCCGTGAACGTCCGGTCCGCCGACGAAGCCGCGCTCGCGACCCCGAGGATCAGGCCGACGCCCGCGCCGATGCCCGCGCCGATCAAGACGTTTCGCTGCCAGTCGCCCCAGCCAGTGTTGTCGACGTACCTGTGCCAGGCTGAGACGCCGCCGCCGGCCAGCGCTCCCAGCGCCGCTCCGCCGATGGTGTCCGTGAGGATCACACTGCCGGGCGACCTTCGCGTCTCGACCTCGGTGGTCTGTTGAGGGAACGCCTCGGGGTTCGCCCCGGAATCCGCGCCTCGGACCGGCGCAGCGCGTGCCTGCACCGGGACCGCCAGCGCACACGCGCAAGCCACAACCACGCCCTTCAGCATGCTCGACTCCTTGTCTCCCCAAAACGTGCTGACCGGGGGTCGGGGCGACAAGGTCCGGGCAATGGAGCGGACGCCTACTTTTTCGCTGCCGCGCGGTTCGCGGCCCGCGCCTCCTTCCTCCTGCGCTGGCGCTCGCGGAAGCCCATCTTCTCCTGGCGCGGCGCGTTGGGGCGTGGAGGCGCGGGGGCCGGCGCTGCTTCTTCGAGCGGCCGTCCCCATGCGCGCCCCACGGGCCGCTCCGACCGCCTGGAGTCGAGGGCGAACCAGAGAACCCGCCTGACGACCAGCGTGGCGTACGCGCCCGGCGGAAGCGTGAACGACAGGTTCACCTTCATCCTCCCGCGGTTCAGCTCGTCCGCGCGGGGCTGGTTCGCCCGCAGCTTGCCGGGGACCACGAAGAGGGGGCGCTCCTCGTGCTTGAAGAAGAGCTGGTGCGTATCGGGGACCCGCAGGTCGCGCAGCTCCAGTCCTTGCGCGCGGAGCGCGCCGAGCGCGGATGTGCGCACGAGGTCGTCCTCGAAGCTCGAATCCGGCGCGAGCAGCGGAAACGTCGTGGACCACAGCTCGCCGCGCAGCGTCCGGGGCAGGGCGCGAGGGAGCAGCAACGATCCCGCCTGGTAGCGCAACCCGATCAGATCGGACGCCGGCACCCGCGCGGCGAGGTAGCGTTTGACGCCCTCGTTCCAGATGAAGCTCTGCAGCTCGAAGAGCGCCATCGCCCGCACCCGGCGGTCGATGTGGAGGAAGGCCCCCTTGAAATCCTTCGGGTCCTCGCGCAGCTGCCGCAGCAGCGGCGCATAGCGCTTGCCGGCCTCCTGCGGGGCGCGCAGCTGCCACTCGCCCCAGTGGTCGCGCCAGAAGGCCTTCACCTTGGCATCATCGCTGCGATCGAGCTCGCTCGGGGTGGCGAGGAATGCCTTGAGCGCGGCCTCCCAGTGGCCGCGCAACAGGTGGCGGGCCAGGAAGCCCTGCCCGTGCTTGAGAAAGCCGAAGCGCTGCGAATCGAAGTAGTTCACCACACCCGCCCGCTGCACCTCCGCCACGCTCTCCGGCACGCGGTCCGCCTCCTCGGCGGAGAGGTCCCGCACGGTCACCTCGAATCGGTTGGCCGAGATGTTCGCGGAGGTGAGCGGCTGCGCGGTCCGGCCGATGAGCTTCAGGCGCAGATCGCCGCTCTGCACGACTTCGGACGTTCCGAGCGCGCCGCCCAGCACCCCGACGAGCTGCTCCGTCCGGCCCTGCTTGTCCTTGAGCCCGCAGACGGAGAGATCGCGGCGGCGCACCCCGAAGTCCTTCGAGATACGCTCGAGTGCCTGGAGCGTGGAGACTTTCTGCTTGTCCATCCGGTAGACCCACACCGGCCCTTCCGGTTCCGCCTCGAAGCGGAAGCCCTCGCGCACGACGAAGTCTTCGGGCCGCTGCTTGATCTTCACGCGGCGCGGTTACCAGAAGGTCAAAGTCTCGTAAAGCGTGGCCGCGATGGTATCCTCGATCCTCCGGGGGGAGCTCGTGTCCGTCTGTCCAGTGTGCTTCCACGAGAGCGAGCCGATCGCCGGCCGCTGCCCGTCGTGCGGCGCGCCGCGCGCCCGCGCGTCCAAGGAGGAGGCCATCCCACTGCGGCCTTCAGCGCCGCACACCGCGACCGGACCGCGGCTGATCCTCAAAGGGCCCGGCGGCGAAGTCACCGAATATCCGCTGGGACAAAGCAGCGTGCTCGGCCGCAGCACCACCGCATCGGTGCGGCTGGCGGATCGCGAGGTCTCCCGCAAGCACAGCCAGATCGACCGCGAGGGGGACGATTACGTCCTGCGCGACCTGGGTTCCTCGAACGGCACCTTCCTCAACGGAAAGCGCATCCTCGGACCGGCGAAGCTCGCCGACGGTGACGAGGTGCTGATCGGGACTTCGAAGATGGAGTTCCGCCTCACCAGCGGCCCCGCGAGACCGAAAAACGCAGAGATCGTGCACACGGGAAAGCCCGGCGAGCTCGAGGGAATCGTCGCGCGCACTTCGGCCAAGGCGACCTTCCTTCCCGTCGAGCAGGTCCAGGACATGAGCCAGCTCAAGCGCGACTACGAGCGGCTGCGCGTCGGACACGAGTTCTCCACCTACGTGCGCCTCGAGCGCGACCTCAACGAGCTGCTCAGGCGCATCCTGGAGATCGCCTTCGATCTCATCCCCTGTGACAACGGCGTCATCCTCCTGCGCGATCCGCACTCGCAAGAGCTGGTCATCCAGTCCATGCGGCAGCGCAAGCCGGGCCAGGGCAAGGTGCTGGTCTCGGATACGCTGCTGGCCCAGGTCCAGCTCACCAAGGAAGGAGTGCTCACCTCCGACGCCATCGCCGACAAACGGTTCCAGGCCTCGCAGTCGATCATCGCGCTCGGTGTGCGCAGCGCGATGGCCGTTCCCCTGCTCACCTCGTCCGGCGAGGAGGTGAAGGGGATCATGTTCCTCGATTCCCGCGAGCGCATTGCCGCCTTCACCACCAAGGACCTGGAGGTTCTCTCCGCCATCGCTGCGCAAGCATCCGTGGCGCTGGAGAACAGCGAATACGCGCGCGCCCTGGAGTTCGAGGCGACGCAGCGCGCGCAGCTCGCGCGCTTCCTCTCGCCCGCACTGGTCGAGCAGGCGGCGCGCGGGAGCATCGAGCTGTCCAAGGGCGGCGCGCTCAGCGAGCTGACCATCCTCTTCAGCGACATCCGCGGCTTCACTCGTCTCTCCGAGAAGCTGCCGGCCCAGGAAGTGGTGCGGATGCTGAACGACTACTTCGAGCTGATGGTGGACATCCTCTTCGAGCACGAGGGCATCCTCGATAAGTTCATCGGCGATGCGATCATGGGCCTGTGGGGCGCGCCGGTGAAGCGTCCCGACGATGCGACCAACGCCGTGCGAGCCGCAGTGAAGATGCAGAAGCGCGTCGCGGAATGGAACGAGGAGCGGGCCGCGCAGGGCAAGGAGCCGATCCGGATCGGCATCGGTCTGCACACCGGACAGGTTGTGGTGGGAAACATGGGTTCGTCGAAGGCGCTCAGCTATACCGCCATCGGCGACGGCGTGAATCTGGCCTCGCGCCTGTGCGGCATCGCGGGCGAGGACATGATCGTGATCTCGGAGGAGTGCGCGCAGCGGGCGGGGAAGGACAAGTTCGTCCTCGAGTCGCTGCCGCCTGCGAGGGTGAAGAACCGCGAGGCGCCGGTGGAGATCTACCGGGTGCTGGAGGCGCTGGAGTAGGGACTCGAGGACGGGTACGCAAAAGCGGTTGTGTGGCGCCGTGCAATTGATGGCGGTTTTGCAGTAGCGCGGCCTTCCGCGGCCTGAAGGCCGCGGCGTTTAGTTGACAGAAAACTTGCGCCGTAAACCGGCTAGGCCACACTGCCCCACATGGCGGATCCAGTCGCCCCCAAGTCGCAGCCTCCGGTCGGGAAGAAACGCGCCATCCAGCGCTGTCCGAACTGCGACATCCGCTGCGACGTCAGTCTGTTCGTCGAGGGATCGCTCGCGCGCTGCGGGCATTGCGGTGTCCGATTCGAGGTCCATCGCGAAGCGAGCGTCCCGCCGCCGCGCCCCCCGCCTCCCGCGGAAACGCCCAGGGCCGTTGTCACCCCGGAGCCGCCGCTGCCGAGGCTCGAGGGGTTCATCGTCCTCGAGCGGATCGGCGTGGGCGGCATGGGGGAGGTGTTTCGCTGCAGCCGCGACTCCGACGGGCTCCTGGTGGCCGTGAAGATCCTCACGCCGCAGATGGCGGCCGTGCCCGACTACGTCCGCCGCTTCGGGCGCGAGGCCGCGGCCATGGCGCAGCTCGATCATCCCGGCATCGTTCGCCTTCTCGGTCGGGGCAAGGCGGGGCAACACGTCTACATCGCGATGGAGCTCCTCGATGGCGAGTCGCTGCGCACGTGGGCGCACAGGAACCGTCCCACCGCGCGGCAGCTGGCGATGCTCCTGGCGCAAGTCGCGCATGCCTTGGCGTACGCGCATGCGCGGGCCGTGATCCACCGCGATCTGAAGCCCGACAACGTGCTGGTGACCAAGGACCTGCGCACGAAGGTGCTCGACTTCGGCCTGGCCGGCCTGCACGCCGAGGGCGCCCAGTGCCTGACGCAGAGCAACGTGGCCATGGGCACCGCCAACTACATGGCCCCCGAGCAGCGCAAGGACGCAAAGCGCGCGGACCACAAGGCGGACATCTATTCCTTCGGCGTGATGACGTACGAGCTGCTCACCGGCGAGCTGCCGGTGGGAAAGTTCCCGGCGCCTTCGAAGGTCGTCACCGGTCTGGACCTCCGCTGGGACGCGTTGATCGAACGCTGTCTGGAGTCGAACCCGGCGGCGCGCCCACACAGCGCCCTGGAGCTCGCGCACGCGCTCGAGGCGCTGGCCGGAATGGCCAAGGCGATGCAGCTCGCGCCGCGGACGCGCAAGAACACGCGCAAGTCCGGGGTCTGGTCCTGGCTGGGGCTTACGACCGCCATCGCCGTGGTGCTGGGGGTGGCCGGGCTGAAAGTGTCGCAGGACCACAAGTCGCCGAGGCCGTCGCTGGCGCGAGCGCTGGCGAACAAACCGAGTCCGAGGTTCCGGTAGACCTCACGTTTTTTTCGACCCGCTCCGCGGCTTGTAGAACACCACGACCGTCAGGCAGTGGAACTCGTTGTCGCTCGACTGCGTCACGGTGCGATCTACGACTTCCAGATCGGCGTTCGCCCGGAGCCATCGGGTCACCTGCTCTCCGAGCTCGTCGCGGTCCTTCGCCTTGGTCGCGGAGAACACCTTCACGCCCGTAAACATCCCGCCCCTCCGGGTGTTGGCCGGTCAAAATCATCCACCCGCCCGCCCGGATGTCAAATCAGCGGGGTTGCCGAAGGGCGCCGCAGCGCCCACCGTAAGAGGGGACATGGCACGGCCGGGGCCAGGCATCGACGCGAAACGCAAGCGGGAGCTCGCCATCGAGTTCATCCGGCAGATCCGCGCGATGGATCGCGACAAGCTGCACGAGCTCATCCTGGCGCAGGCCGGTGAGGAGCTGGCGCAGTTCTTCCTCGCTTATGCGACTGATCTCATGAAGCGCGAGCCGGGGCGGGCAGCCGAGAACGCTTCATCGCTCCTGCTCATCGGGTACCTGATCCGCTGCTTCGAGGAGGGCCTCGAGAGCCGCGCCACCGCTCCGAACAGTCCGATGCTGCACTGACACCTCTGGCACGGCAGACAGCCGATACCTACGTTGGCGCCATGCCGCCGGCCACCGTGCCATCCCGAGACGCGCTGCACCGGCTGCTCGATGCCCTGCAGACGCTCATCCGCGAGCACCTCGCCCTCGCCCGGGTGGAGCTGAAGCAGGACCTGCGGACGATGGGCCGGGACCTCGCGACCGGCGCTGCCGGAGTTCCGCCCCTCGCCGCCGGATTCCTGCTCCTGATGTTCGCGATCGCCTCCCTGCTCTCGATCTGGCTTCCGGCATGGGCCGCGTTCGGGATCGTCGCTCTGGTCAATCTGGCGGCCGGCGGCGCGATCACCTGGTCGGCCTCGCGGCGCGTCGCGCACAGCCGCATCGGATTGCCCTGTACAGCCGAAGAGATCCGTCGCGACCGGGAGTGGATGGCGGCGCTGAAGAACCCGGCGGGCGGCAACCCCGCGAACGCGTCACCGGCGGCGGCCCTTTCGCAGTCCGGTTCCCGGCCGGACGTGACGCCGCAGTGATTGCGCAGGAGGATCGATGCCTGAAAACCCCAGGGATGCCGAGGCAATCCGGGCCGGCATCGAGCGTGCCCGGCAGGAGATCGAGCAGTCGATGAGCGCGCTGCGCGCAAACGTGTCCGATAGCCTGAACTGGCGCAGCTTCGTGCGCCGGCATCCCGGCGCTACCTTCGCGGGCGCGGTCTTCGTGGGCCTCCTCATCGCCCGCGCCACCACGAGGTGAACCTTGGCCGAGACGCGCAGCAGGACGCAGCTCCCGATGTCTGAGATCACCGCCGGTACGCCATCGGCGGAGGAGGCGGCCCGCGCCTTTCAGCGGGGTGTCGAGCTCGGCCGCGAGTACGCGGAAACGGCCCTCCGCCGCGTCGCCGCCTGGGCGGAGGAGAACCCCGGCCAGCTCCTTCTCGCAGGCGTCGCCGTGGGGTTCGTGCTCGGCAAGCTCCTGTTCCACCGCCCGCGCAGCCCCGTCGAGGAGCTCGACTGACGCATCAGCGCTCTCGGGCGGGGGCCCGGACCACCGGCTCGGCGCGCGCCGCGGGAGACAGGCCGACCCCGTGGCGATACACCAGCGCTCCTCCGAGAAAGGCCTCCACCATCATCACCGAGGCCGCCGCGAACGTCACGGCCAGATACAGGGTTCGCGCCCGCAGGGGGAGCGCCAGCTTCGACACGGCCCGCCAGACGGCCACGGGCAACCAGATCCCGGTCGCGACATAACCGAGCGCCTCGTGCAGGTGCAGCAATGCCTCGCCTGCGGCACTGTGCGCTGAGAGACCCGCTTCCGCACCCCAGCCGCTCGCCACCGCAAGCAGTGCGAACCCGGTGCCGAGAAGCGTCGTCCACCGGCCGGTATAGAGGAGCGCCTCCCGGCGCAGGATCAGGCCGAAGACATCGGCGATCGGAGCGATCAGCAGCAGCCCCACGGCGAAGTGCACGAGGAAAGGGTGGAGCTCGCCACCGGGCATCGGGACATCCTGCCGGTCGGGCCCGGACGAGGCAAATCACTTGTCCGGGTGGCGGGCGACGACCACGGTGTGAATTCCGCCGCGAACGAAGAAATCGCCGGTCACTTCGCACCGCCGGGGTTTCAGCGCTCCGACGAGATCGTCCAGGATGCGGTTGGTGACCGCCTCGTGGAACGCCCCCTCGTTGCGGTAGCTCCACAGGTACAGCTTGAGGCTCTTCAGCTCGACGCAGCTCTGGTCGGGAACATAGACGATGCGGATGGTGGCGAAGTCCGGCTGCCCCGTCATCGGGCAGACGCAGGTGAATTCCGGGCATTCGAAGCGGATCTCGTAGTCCCGACCCGGGCTGGGATTCGGGAAGGTAGCCAAGGACTTGCCTGGTTCTGTCACCTTTCTCGGCCCCAGATCGGCCTTCATTCTGCGAGCCATTGGCGGCCCTCGTACCAGGAAACCGCGGGCCGCCGCCACCCGGGGGGAGACCTTGCGCGGTTGCGGGGAGATGTAAGGTCGAGTACAACACCGCGCCATGTCGAGAAAGGCAGACCCTAGCAGTCGCCGCTCTCCGCGCCGCCGCAACCAGGAAGGCAATCCGCAAGACCCCCACCTGCGACCCAAAAAGGAGCCCGCGGAGGTCGATTCGGACTTCGGGATCTGCCTGGCGCTCGCTCCCGCGCTCCGCCGGCGTACCGACACCTAAAAAACCCCAGGCAGTCGTAGGGTTGCTCTTCTGTGGGCGCGTGAAAACCGTTGCGGCCATGGACACGACCGCGACCGATACCCGCCCGACGTTCTCCCGCCTGACCGAGGGTAGGACGCGGCATTCCTGGCGAGCAGCAGTCCCAGTGGTCCTCGTCATCGTGGCGTTCGTGGCCCTCATCGCCTATCTGGCCTCGCGCCTCAGCTCGTACTCGCAGCGCGCCGACGTCGCGGAGCGCGATGCCAACCAATACCGGGACCAGGTGACGGCGATCACCAAGCAGGTCGGCGACCTGCAGAAGGACGTGACGCTCGCCCGCAGCCCCGGCCGCACGACCGTGATCCTCGAGGTGGCGCAGCCTGCCAAAGCGCAGGGAGGGAAGAAGAAGCCCGCCGCGACGAGCACCGGCGGGGCCTGGGCCGCCGTCACCTGGGGCGAGCTGCCGAGTGGCAAGACCTGGATGCGGGTGAACGCCTACGGCCTTGCGCCGAGCCTCGAAGGGGGCAAGGCGAACCACGTCTGGATGGAGCCCCAGAGCGGCGACCCGGTGGACATCGGCGTCGTCGAAGCCGACCAGAATGGCAGCGGCTTCGCGATGAAGTCCGACCTGCCGGCGATCGACCAGGGGAAATCAGTCATGCTGACGACCGACGCCCAGGACGCAAAGCGGCCGGGCGACGTGATCGCCCGCGCGGACCTCCCCAAGCTGAAGCCGACTGCGATCGCGGAGGCGCCGCAAGCCCAGGGCGAGCAGACGCCCGCGGCGCAGAACCCGAAGGCGAAGAGCGGCTCGGAAACGCAGCAGATGCATCAGCCCGGCAAGTAAGCGCAGAGGGTCCAACCCCGCTCGATCCTTGACCGAACCGGCGCTCCCCCGTACGCTCTCGGCCTCTTCCAGGCTCGCGCGCCGTGCGAGAGGGCACCATGGGCGAAGAAGCGACTCCGAAAACCGAGATGATCAATCCCGCGCTCCTCGACGGGGTATCCGCGAACTTCATCGTGAAGGGTCCGAGCGGGGTCGAGAAGGCGTACCCGATGCGCGCGATCACGGTGACGATCGGCCGCTCGGATCAGTGCGACATCTCGGTCAAGGACGGCTCGATGTCCGGGCGCCACGCCGAGATCAGCAAGATCAACGGCGAGATCCGGGTGAAGGACCTGGGGTCTGCGAACGGCATCTGGCTGAACGGCGAACGCGTCGAGGACGTCGAGCTGTTCGACGGCGACGTGCTCCGCCTCGGCCAGACCTCCATCCGCGTCGACGTCGTCGGCGGGCGCAAGCGGCCCGACGCGGGCCTCAGCCCGAGGGTGCTGGCGGCCATCATCGCTGGCGTGCTGGTGCTGGCGGGAGCGGGGATCGCCGGCGGTCTGTATCTCAAAAAGCGCGCGCAGAACCGCCGCGACCGGGCCACGTTGGCGGCCTTCATCGCCAGCGCGCGCGAGAGCCAGAAGAGCAAGCCGTGCGCCGCCGCGGTGGACAAGGTCGGCGACGTGGCGAGGACGCTGAACACCCTGGGCAGGCCGGCCACCGCGAAGCCGCCGAGGGGCGACGAGGCGCGGCGCATCGTCGCCGGCTACCGGGAGCTGGCCAAGACCTACGATCGCGTGGCGGTCGCGATCAGCCAGTTCGCCGCGCAGTCCACCGCCTCGGCCGCCGCCCTGACCGGTTCGGCGGAGCAGATCGCCGATGCCGACATCAAGAGCAGGGTTGCCGAGGCGCAGGATCTCGTCGATCAGCGGACGCAAGTGACCACCGCCTTCATCGCGGATTGGAAGAAGCTCTCGCAGGCGACCAACAATTACGCGACCCAGCTCGATCAGGCGTTCGTGCAGGGGAACAAGGCGCTGTACGCCGAAGTCGACCGCGGGATCCAGGCGAAGACGGCGCAGGATGCGCTCATTTCCTGCACCAGGAACTTCGACCGGGCGAAGGGCGCGGTCGAGGACAAGCTCAAGGAGCTCGACGAGGTGGCGGGCGGCGAGGGCGCGCCTGCCGAGTAGCTTGATCGCGGTCTGGGTCGGATGCGCGCTCGTGGCCCTCGTCGCCGCGGGCGCGCTGTCGTATGCCGTCCGCCTTCGGGCCCGCCACCGCCGCTTCCTCGGCGCCTCTGCCCCACAGGTCTCCTTCGAGGCGGAACGGATCCTCGATCAGCCCCAGTCGCTCTATCACGGCACGCGCTTCGCAGACGGAGCGGCGGTGCTGGCGCCGGCGTGGAAGGAACCTTGCGTCTGCGACGTCTGGTGCACGGAATCGGCGTTGTTCATCCGGCGGGAGGGATTGAGCTCCGTCCTGGCGATCGCTCACACGGAGGTCGCGGAGGCGGCGCTCCACCGCGCATTCGCGCCGATCGCGGAGAAGGAGCTGCCGATGATGCGCCTGCGCTGGCGCCGCGGCGGCGAGCTCCTGGAGACGGAGCTCTCGCTGCGCGGGGGAATGGCCTCGCTCGAGGCGCTGCGGCGCGAGATCCACCTCCGCCAGGGCGATGTGGGCGAAAGGCTCGCGACCTTCCTGAATACGGAGCCGAAATGAGGGTCACTGCGGTGGGCAGCGGGGATGCGTTCTGCTCCGGCGGCCGCGGGCACACCTGTTGGCTGATCGATGACGCACAGGGCACGTTCATGGTCGATTTCGGGGCCACCGCGCTCGCTGCCCTGAAGCGGCTCGGGCGCGAGCCCGACGGGATCGGCGCCGTCCACTTCACGCATCTGCACGGCGATCACATCGCCGGATGGCCGTTCCTCCTCGTCGACGCCATGTACCGCTCGCGGCGCCGCAGCCCGCTGGTGGTGAGCGGCCCGCCCGGCACCAAGGACCGTCTGCAGGCGCTGTGGTCGGCATGCTACCCCGCTGCCGCCGAGCGCCCATTGCCGTTCGCCCTCGAGGTGCGCGAGCTCGAGCCCGGAGACCGAGTCGAGCTCGCCGGCCGCAGCCTGCGCGCGTTCCGGGCGCGGCACATGAGCCCTCCGCAGATCGCCCTCTCGCTCCGGATCGGCGATCTCGCGTTCACCGGAGACGCCGCCGAGATCGCCGAGGGATTGTGCGATGGGGCCGCGCTGCTTTGCACGGAGTGCACCAACCTCGGCGAAAGCACCGGCGAGCACCTCGGCTGGAAGACGCTGCGCGAGAAACTGCCGGCCGTGCCGCAGGTGCTGCTCGGCCACCTCGGCGAGGACGCCCGCCGCGGTATCGCGCCGCCCCCGGGTGTGCGGGTGTGCGACGACCTCGACTCCGTCGAGCTATAACCCGGCCATGGACCGCATCGAGCAGTTGCGAAAGTTCATCACAACCACGCCGGACGATCCGTTTCCGCGATACGCGCTGGCGCTGGAGCTGAAGGCGAAGGGCGACGCGTCCACCGCGGCCGCGGAGTTGATGGAACTGCTCGCGCGCAAGCCCGACTATCTCGCCGCATATCTTCAGCTCGGAATGCTGCTCGCATCTCTGCAGAAGGACCGCGAGGCGCGCGAAACGCTCCAGCGCGGACAAGAGCTCGCGAGGCTGCAAGGCAATGGGCACACGCTGTCGGAGCTCACGCAGGCGCTCGAAACTCTACCGTCGCAGTAGGTGCAGGTAAGTACGCGCGATTCCTTGACTGGCCATCTGCCACCAGTCAGGATCGATAGAGCGATGAAAACAAAAAAAGTCCTCGTCGTCGACGATTCGAAGCTACTGCATCGGATGTTCGAGATGATGCTGCGAGGCTTTCCGCTGGTGCATGCGTTCGACGGCCGGGAGGCGCTGGACCGCCTCGCGGAGCACAAGGACGTGGAGCTCATCCTGCTCGACATCAACATGCCGAGGATGAACGGGCTCGAGTTCCTCACCGCCGTGAAAGCGCATCCCGAGTTCGCGCGCATTCCAGTGGTGATCATCACCACCGAAGGCACCGAAGACGACACGGAACGCGGGATGCAAGCGGGCGCCGCCGCCTACGTGAAGAAGCCCTTCCGCAACGAGGAGCTTCTCG
>Ga0209160_1002027_pt1 | contig 16956 bp, 19 predicted proteins | sample GraSoiAngelo_153_FD_186167 | JGI IMG/M metagenome (GOLD analysis project Ga0209160, IMG submission 186167) | Grasslands soil microbial communities from the Angelo Coastal Reserve, California, USA - 14_1009_12_40cm (SPAdes) (version 2) | ecosystem: Environmental > Terrestrial > Soil > Grasslands ... | reverse complement strand
TATCCCGATGGACGATGCCACCCGCATGGGCAGCATCCAGAGCATCCGAAACTTCGATGGCCACGTCCAGAATCTGTTCCAGCTCCATCGGGCGACCGGTGATCCTGTGCTTGAGCGTCATCCCATCGAGGTATTCCATTGCGATGAACGCTTTACCATGTTCTTCACCGATGTCATGGATGGTGCAGATGTTGGGATGGTTCAAAGCCGAAGCAGCTTGCGCTTCACGCTGGAAACGCGCCAGAGCCTGGGGATCTTTGGCGACTTCGTCAGGAAGAAATTTCAGGGCGACAAACCGATGAAGCCGCGTGTCTTCCGCTTTATAGACCACACCCATTCCGCCGCCACCGAGCTTTTCCAGAATGCGGTAATGCGAGACGGTCTGGCCAATCATGAGGCGCAAAGACCTCTGGGCAGGCATCTTAGGCCGCGCTACTTGCTCAAGTCAACGCGAGGCAGCTTCGAGTTTTCTTCGGTGAACCCGCAATATCCGCGCTAGAGCGTAAGTTTGGGGTGCCCAAGATGGAAGCCCGTCGCCTCCTGATACGCGCGAGCAAACGCGAGCAACCGTCCTTCTCCATAAAGCTGACCCAGAAACGTCAGGCTTGTCGGAGTTCCCGGGCCGCCGGCATTCGTGAAATCGCCCGGGTCGTCTGAGGGCGGTTTCGGCGCGTCCGCTCCGCGCAATCCATTCGGCAAGATTACCGCGGGGTGTCCGGTCAGGTTCGTGATCACCAGTTGTTCGCCGTTTGTGGGCGCGACGATCACGTCGACTCCGTCAAACACTTTTGCCACGGACTCCATGGTCATTTTTCGAGCACGGGCCGCTTGAATGTACTCCACCGCCGGAATGAATCGCGCCGTTCGAAACGAATTCGGCCAGTCGTAATCCTTTTGCGAAGTCAGCAGCTTGTCTTTGCCCGTCCGCGTGAGTTCGTCGAACGCCGCGGCGGCTTCGGCAGAGAGCATGGCCACCATCGCGTCATAAGGAAACTTTGGCATTTCGACAGGGATGAGATTCACACCCATCTCCCGTAGCTTGGCGAGCGCCGCATCATTGTATTTCCTGTCATATTCCGCCTGTGCGCGCCGGGCTTCGCGACGCTTCTTTTGCTCTTCCCTCTTCTTCTGCTCTTCCGGAGTCTTGGCAGGTTCTTCCTTCGCGACTTCCTTCTCTTCGTCAGGTTTGCGTTCGAAATCCGTCTTCAAGTAACCGACGCGCAGCTTTCGCCAATCCAAATTCGCGTCCCAATGAAAAGCCGCACCATGCACGGCACGGTCGTGCCCGTCCGGCCCGTAAATCGCATCCAGCACCAGGGCACAATCTTCCACCGTTCGGCAAATGGGTCCCAGCTTGTCCATGCTCCAGGAGAGCGCCATCGCGCCCGTCCGCGGCACCAGGCCAAACGTCGGCCGCAATCCCGTGCACCCGCACCGTGTTGAAGGCGATGAAATCGAGCCGAGCGTCTCTGAGCCGATGCTGAACGCCACGCATCCCGCCGCCGTCGCCGACGCCGGTCCCGCCGACGATCCGCTCGATCCCTGCTTCACGTTCCACGGATTCCGCGTCACTCCTCCAAACCACACATCGCCCAGCGCCAGCGCACCGAGTGTCAATTTCGCCACCAGCACCGCCCCTGCTTCATCCAGCCGCTTCACCACCGTCGCATCTTCGTCCATCATTTGATTCTCAAATCCACCCGCGCCCCACGTCGTTTTGTGGCCCTTCGCCGCCAGCAGGTCCTTCGCGCCCCACGGCAACCCGTGCAGCGGTCCGCGGTATTTCCCGGCCGCAATTTCCGCATCCGCCTTCTTCGCCTGCGCGACTGCCCGGTCTTTGGTCAGTGTCACCACGAACTTCAGGGTCGGGTCGTACTTTTTCAGCCTCTGCAGATACATTTCTGTCAGGGCGATCGACGAAACCTTCTTCGACCGCACCAGTTCCGCCAGTTCTCTCACGCTCGCAAACGCCAAATCTTCCAGGTTCTTCGGTACCTCCGCCGCCACGCTCGGAGCCTTCGACAACCGCATCGGCTTCCTTTCGGTTTCGAATTTCATCCCTGGCAGTACCGGATCAAACACCAGCGCCGGATCCACGGAATTCGGAATGTGCAGTTTGTAAATCTCCTCGTAGCCTTTCGCCTGGTCGTTCAAACTCTCCAGCATCATTTCCTTGTATTCATCGGCAATCGGCACGTCCGCGATCGCCGCCGCGTTGTCGATCATTTCTTTCGTAATCTTTTTTGCGCCTTGGGCTTCCGCCTGCGCCCACAACACGCCCGGAAACAGCGTTCCCGCCAGGCCCATCCCTGAACAGGTCTTCATGAAATTTCGCCGGTCCAGCATCCTCGTCCTCCCTTTTGGGCTGTGCTTTAAGCGCGCGTAAGATACCACATGACCCCGGTGGGGCACTTCTCCTCCTTTCGCCTCGAACTCTTTGCGCCCGGCTCTGGGCTCACTTGTTGGTTATCTCTTGCGGGTAAACGGGGTATAATTTGAAATCTCCGTGGGGTGGTACCTATGCTTCTCAAAGAGTCTCTTTCTAACCGGATGACCCGCGACCGGGTCACTCCTGCTCTCATGATCGGCGGTGCTCTTTTTCTCTTCAGTTTCGGAATCCATTTCTTGCTTCTCAAACTCCGCGTTCCAGCCGCGGCTACCGTCCTCGACGATTTGGCAATCGCCGTCCTTGGAGCGCTTCTTTTTTTCTTTTATGTCTCTGCGATCTCCTTGAATCAGGAGTACAAGCGGGCGAAGGAGCGGATCATCCTCATTACCGAGCTCAATCATCACATCCGGGATGCGCTCACCGTCATTCAATGCTCGCGTGGCATTGCCGATGAAAAGGATCGCGCTCATTGCGTGGAAGAAGCCGTTCAACGGATCGACTGGGTTCTTACCGACCTGGTGCCTACCATCGGCAGTGCAAAGAAGCCCCGCTTGTATTCACCGGAACAGAATTAAGGCTGTGCGATTCCCATACTCGAAAAGGAGTTCTTATGCCTAAGTTCTCGAGGTTTCTCACTTTCTTGTCATTTCTGCCGCTGGCTTCCGCTGTTGGGCATCATCTGGCGGCCAGAGGTGCCAATACCGCCACCGGACAGGAAGTAGTGCTCAAGGCCGCCGACATCACCCCGAAGATTTTTCCAGAACACGTCTTTTTCCGCGGCCAAGCTGCTCCCGCGCAGCTTCGCAATACCGGCGGCGTGCATTTTGCCGACGATCTCTACGTTCTGGCGGGCCTTGTGGACAGCTCCGGCTATTCCACTGCTATTAGGGAAAAATACCAGGGCTACCTGCTCAACGAAGTTACCCTCGAAATTGGCGGTCAAACATTGAAGCCCGGCGCTTACGGCTTCGGCTTCCTGAATGGCGGGAAATTCGTCATCATGGATCTTGCCGCCAATGATCTGGTGCAGGCAACTTCCCAGCGCGACGCGGAAATGAAGCGCCCCGTCCCTCTCCAAATTGCGGCTTCCTCAACCCCGGGCAGCTACCGCCTCTACGTTGGCCGCGATTACATCGAATTCCGCCGCACGCACTGACCCGCAAATTTTTCCCCATAAATGAAAAGCCCGGGCCGTTTTCAGGTCCGGGCCTTTTGTTCATAGTGTTCTCGATCAAAAAGTCTTCATCACGCACTCAGAACAACTCCTCAACCGTTACGGCCGCTCTTTTCCTTTGCATCCCGCTGCGACGCATCATAGGATACCGCTCACCATTTCCTCACCACCATCAGCACGATCAAAAGGAGATGCTTCATGCAATTCCATCATTTGAACTGGCTCGCCATCGTTGTTGCTGCGATTTCCACCATGATCGTCGGCTTCATCTGGTACTCCCCGCTCCTCTTTGCAAAGTCTTGGATGCGCGAAATGGGCTACGATCCGAGCGACAAAGCCAAAACTCAGGAAATGCGGAAGAGCGCGGGCCCCGCCTATGCCGGCTCGTTTGTCGCCAGCCTGATTTCCGCGTTCACTCTCGCTCTTATCCTCCACGGGCTGCGCACAGAGGACTTGCATTTTGGTCTGATGGCCAGCTTCCACGTCTGGCTTGGCTTCGTCGCCACCGTGCAATTTACCGGCGCCCTTTTCATGAAGCAAAGCATGAAACTCTTCGGCATCAACACCGGTTACCAGCTCGTTTGCTACCTCGTCATGGGAACAATCCTCTCCGCCTGGCGGTAGCACAGCGATCGTCTGATTGGCGCGAATTTCCCCTATACTTTTTTCTGTCGCGCCTTCCCTTATACCCACGGGCGGAAGCGCTGAGGGGAACAGGGCGCTTAGGTAAGCCCAGCTCGATCAAGGGCTTGCCTGGAAACGTCTCCGGCGCTCCGTCCGCACGCAATCCGGCTTCCCTTTGCCCGGTGACCAGCGCTCCCGATTGGGGCCGACCCAAATTAGCCGTGTTCTCTGACTCCGGGTTGCGATCGGTTTAAGAGGAGGTGCCTCGCGATGTGGGTGCTAAATTCCCTCTTCGCGGTCATACGTTGGGCGCGGTTCGCCCTGAATGTTTTGGGGTGAGCGCAAGAAACGCCAATTACGGCTGCGGTTGTTTCTTGATTAGAGGATCTGCTTGCGTGATGCTGCCCTTCACCAGTTCCGTCTTGAGTGTGAAATCCTGCTTGGGCAGCAGATTGATCTCCGTCTCGAACGTGCGGTAACCGGGCAAGGCAATCTTAATGCGATGCTTTCCCGGGCTAACCAGCATGGCATGCCCAAGTCCGCTAAACTCTTGGACGTGACCAACAAACGCGTCATCAAGAAAAACCGCCGACCGGTCCGGTGTGACTTCCAGTTTTACTTTGGCAGTGACTTTTGGATACTCCGCCCGCGGATCCTTTTGCATGGTGACCCGCAAAACGAGCTGCTTCCCTGGCTCTACTACCACTTTTTGCTTGAAGTCCTGGTAGCCAGCCTGACGCACCGCGATTTCATGTTCCCCGGGCAGAAGTGAGACAGTATTGTCCTCTTTGAGTTCGCCCAGGAAGCCCACGTATCCCCCGTCAATCCATACCCCCGAAGTTTTTTCCACTTTGCTGGCCCCGACGAACTGGATTTTCCCCATCACCTGGCTCTGCGCGCTGGCGCTGGCGGCGAATAACAAAAGGCAGCAAACAACCATGAGGCCCCTTAGTTTGAATCCGGCAAGTATAGCCATTGTCGTTCTCCTCGTACCCTTTCAACCAAATTGATCATTTTGGCGTTCGGCCAGTGCCACTCCAACTTGTCGCTGCAATTCTTAACGCTTTGGGCTGGTAGCGTTCTGGCGAAGGTGCTCTCCTGCGCACTCAGTCTTTCGTTGAGTCGGCACCGGCTACGCAATGGGGAGGGGGTTTTATTCTCTCACAGGAGATGGCCGTCCGGCTGGGAGAAATTTCTAATCTTCGCTCTTACGCTTTCCCCAATAGCATGAGGAACCCACCAGACTACGCGCATCCTACTCCGCTCATTGCACGTCGGGATAAATCTCATCCAAGATCCAATAACTCTCCACGAACATGGCCAACAGCGTTCCCACGCCCCACAACCCCCAGCGTGCCCGACTCCCAGTTGCGCCCCCTCCGGCGCTCAGCCCGGACTGCTGCATCGCAAGGTCCACTGCGTACGCCGCGCAATAGCAAAGATTCGCCAGCAACGCCAGCACCGTGAGCTTGAGCAGCGCGTCCAGCCTCATCGCCGGGCGGAAATGCGGCCATGTCTTCACCACCCAAAACACTGCAACCGCCGTGAGGATCAAGTTGTAGATCACCCGGCGCGGCTCCCAGAATCGCGCCGCCTCGACTAGGCTCCCTCGCCACCCGCCACCCGGCGCTTTGTCAAGACTCCCTGATGGCCTTCCCTTTGCTGTTTCCATGCCCGCGGCCTCCTTCCCGCCGTGCGAAACGAACCCTGCCAATAAAAAACACCGTTTCCGTTCTACGCTTTCACGTACTTTGTATAACAAAGTACTTTCATTATCAACGCGCCCCTTGCCCCCGCTTCCTAACCAGCACAAAATCGCCCCTCCGCTCCCGGAGGTGGAACATGAAACGATTGCTGCCAGTCCTTCTTCTCATCCTCGTATGTGGCGTCGCTCTCGGCGGCGGGAGTGCTTCAGCCCCGTCCCCGGCATCGTGCAAGGAACCGACCGGCTCCTTCTTTATCACGATAGCGGCGAATACGAACGCGAGATTCGCGACGTGGCCAACTCCGCCCGCGACTATTTGAATGCCCGCGTGAAAGACGCACCGAAAGAAGACAAACTCGCCGCCGTCTTTGATATTGATGAGACTTCCTTGTCCAATTGGGACGCTTTGGCCGACTGCGGATTCTGTTCCTTCACCGTGCAAGTCAAGCTGTATTCGGTTGCGCACGATCCCGCCATCATCCCGACTCTGGAGCTTTTCAATTTCGCCAAATCCAAGGGCGTGGCGCTATTCTTCGTGACCGGAAGGCCGGAAGCTGCGCGTGCCGTGACCATCAAGAGCCTGAATGACGCGGGCTACTCGGGTTGGACGGACCTCATCATGCGGCCTGAAGGGGGCAAACAAGAACCCGCGAGAATCTTCAAATCCCATCAGCGCCAGCTCATCACCGATAAAGGCTATCGCATTGTGCTCAGTATCGGCGACCAGGCGAGCGACCTCGCCGGTTGTTGTGTCGAACGAACCTTCAAGCTGCCTAATCCGTTCTATCTCATCGAGTGACTTCACTCCCATGGCGGATGACAATCGCACTAATGAGACAAACGAAATCGCTAACCTGTGCACGTGTCCGACGCCCGGGTAACCAGGACCCTGCCCCATACTGGGAATTCCATTTCACATTTTGGGTAGTTCATAGTAGTACTGGCTGGTTGTTTATAGAAGTACTAGGACCTTTCATGCAAAGATGCTTCCCAACTTCTGGCGCACAGCACGCCTCGGATCCCTCTTTTCGGATCGCAGAACAAAGATCGGCCCACTTCCTTGAGGCGAGAAGTAAGGCAATGGAGGAAGCTGAATGCACCAGCAATGCAGCGAAGTGTCCGGGCCTGGACAAGCGGCGATCACCTCGGCTGGTAATGCCTTGCAAACTTAGGGACTTAGAATGAATAGGCTTAGGAGTTCAATCGCCCGGTGACAAGAGCTCATGGCAGGCCTCCGCTTGAGCAATCCGGAGGAGTGGCTCGTGTCGCTAAGAGGGCGCACAGGCACAAAAATACTCTTGTGAACTCAGCTCCCTTGTTAACCTAACTCCTTGTCCCAGTGAGGATTGGCATCCCTGTTGCTCAAAGCGCCACGGGGGCCTGGATGGGTAAGCCTGGCGAACATCGCTCTTGTATTCCTCGGTGCAAGCTTCCTGTACCGGCGGAACTCGATTCAGTGGGTCTCTGCGTCTACCACTTCACGTGGAGCGTCGAGGAGGCTTGCGTTGAGATGCACCGCCAAGTTGCCTTGCGCAAGGCAACCGCGGAACGCCGTGTGGAGATGGCCACCTATGTTGGGGAATGCGCCCTGCTCCTCGCTCGCGTCACCAGCAACCTGTGTTTATCGGACGACTTGAAAAGACGCATCCTCTGCACATTCCTATCGCTGATGAATCTAAAAGAGAACTTAGAGCGTGCCCCGAACGGTCACGCCCCCGAACTACGAGTTCCCGAGACGGGACTACTCCCCACCCCTGCCGTCGTGACGGATTGGCGCAACTCGGAATCGAATGCCAACTTACGTTCTCAAGTGTGAAGGCTGTGCCAAGTTTGGGTCCTTCCTGATCCACGAAGGCGAACTGCCGGAAGATTGGAAGAAACAGCCCATCCAGCGACATTGTCCCACTTGCCACAAAACCACGAACTGGGCTATCGCCATGCCAGAGCGGCGCGAAGGTCACGACCGTCGAAGCGGTGTAGACCGCCGGGCTACAGAAAAGGAACCGAGACACTAACCGCAGCCCACAGACCGTCCTCCCCGTTTTCGAGCGCCGTCAACTCGCAACGCCGGGCCGAAGCGTCGGCCTTTTGTCCCATCACGGTTCCCTCGTCACTTGGCATTTCATTTTCCTTTGTTTTCATCCACTTACGCATTGCAAATTCTATAACTCCTTTCTTTTGATATTCATACAAATTGCCCGGGGGTATGCCCCTCCCCTCTCCAAGTCAACTTGCAACCTCCTAACCTTCAACCTTCCAACAATGCCCGTTGGCCCCGCCCCTCCTCTGCGATAAAATGCGCCTTCCCGTCGCACCTCAGCCACAAACCGCTTGTCTCCAGGAGGATCTCCATGCCAGCGAAGACACCGGTACGCATCTTGGTCGGCACGCGCAAGGGCGCCTTCCTCTTTTCGTCGAAGGATCGCAAGAAGTGGGACATCGCTGGCCCGTGCTTCTCCGGCCAGGAGGTGCATCGCGTGGCCCAGGATCCCCGCGACCCCAAACGCCACTATGCCGCCGTCAACAACGCCTGGTTTGGCCCGCACCTCTACGCCAGCACCGACAACGGCAAGAAGTGGGAACCTTCCGAAAAGGGACTCGAAGTCAAAGGGATAACCGGCAAAACGGGGCAGGTCACCGACAAAGGCATGGAAATGAAAGAGATTACCGACGCCACGCTCAAACGCATCTGGCACATCGCGCCCGGTGCCGCGGATGAGCCCTCTTGGTATATCTCGGCGGTGACCCCGGCGTGCTCTTCCGAAGCGGCGACAACGGTGCCACATGGGAATTGGTTCTGGGCCTCAGCAATCACCCCACCCGCGCCCGGTGGAATCCCGGTGCCGGAGGCATGGTGGTTCACTCCATCCAATGTTTGGGAAAAGGCCGGCTGATCGTCGGCATCTCCGCCGCGGGCGCCTTCCGCTCCAATGACGGCGGCAGGACGTGGGAAGCGTTCAATGGCAATGTTCGCGCCGATTTTCAGCCGGACAAGTATCCCGAAGTCGGCCAGTGCGTCCACAAGCTGAAAGCGCATCCCAACCATCCCGAAGCGCTCTATCAGCAGAATCACTGCGGCGTCTACCGCGCCGAGTTCACCGGAAAAGAGTGGGTGGACATCTCCAAAGGCCTGCCCACGCGCTTTGGCTTCGCGCTCGCCGTTCCGGCAGCGGAAAAACAAACGCTCTTCACCATTCCGATTGACTCCGCGGAGCATCGCTTCGTCCCGCAGGGCCAATTGCGTGTGGGGCGCAGCCGGAATGGCGAAAAAACCTGGCAGCTTCTCACCAAGGGCCTGCCGCAATCCAATGCCTTCGTGATTATCCTGCGCGAAGCGATGACTTCGGACGATCGCGACCCCGCTGGCGTTTACTTTGGCACTTCCACCGGTTCCCTGTTCTATACGCGCGATGTCGGCGACTCCTGGCACGTCCTGGCGGATCATGTTCCGCCGATTTATTCGGTATCGGCTGCCTGGCATTGACACCCACACTCGCCTGCGGGTGCAGCGAACATCTGCCAATCCGCTGTTGCATAAGGGGAAACAAGGCGATTAATATCCTTGAACCCAGACAAGAGGTTTCGGAACATACGTGAAGGACGTAGTAGTACCAAAACTTGAAGGGGGGGAAAATGCGTAAATTGTCGTTTCTGGGTGGGCTTATCCTGTTCGCTGCGGTACCGGCTATGGCCCAAGATAATCCCAAGGGCGAAGTGGCCGGCAACTATACCTACATTCGCATCAATCCAGGTGGGGGTGCCCCGGGTGAGAACTGTCATGGTGGGGGAGGCTCAGTCGCCGGAAACCTGAATAGTTACTTCGGAGTTGTCGGCGAGTTTGCTGGTTGCAAAGTGACCGGCCTGGGGGGCGGCGTTAGCGCCCATGCGCTCAGCTATCTATTTGGGCCAAGGTTGACTTACCGCGCATCCGGTAACTTTGAGCCTTTTGGCGAGTTCTTGTTCGGCGGGGTGCATGTCTCAGCTAGCGGCGGCGGCGCCACCGTGACTGATAACGCCTTTGCAATGGCTGTCGGAGGCGGCGCGGACTATAAGTTCTCGCGGAGTGTGGCCATTCGCGTGGGGCAGTTCGATTACCTCTACACGAAGTTTGGCAACACGCATCAGAACAACTTCCGGATCCAGGCCGGTATCGTCTTCCGCTTCGGCGGCAGGTAAAGCCAAAGCCCTTTCCTGAGACGGGCCCCGCAGCAGAAGCCAGCAGCGGGGCCCGCGCATTTTTGCTTCCAGCGCACGGCCATCAGCGGACCCAGGGTGGTTCGCTGGTGCGGCAGGATCCGTGCGTGATTTAGGCCCTAAATCCAATTTCAAAAAAAACAGCCCGAGGATAGAGAAAAGGCCGAGGAAAATTGAAGAAAAAGGCCGGAGGAATTTTGCTCCGGCCTTCCTCCCTAAATCGAGGGGTTGTTTCGATTTATCCTTTGGTGATCTGGTTCGGAAGCATGTTCCAGAACCAAATCGCAAGGATTCCGTAATAAACGGCCACTACCCCCACGCCCACCGCGAACGTGCTGGCCGTCTTTCCTAGTCCTGAATACTCTTTCTTCCAGTGCCGCGCGCAGAAAACGATCATCAGCACAGAAAGCAGAGCAGAAATCGCGGCGATGAAGCTAACGTCGTTGGTCAGCCCTTCGCCGCGCGTCAAGCGCAACACCTGCCGCGCTGCGCCACCCAGCAAGCCGGTGGAGAAAACCATGCCCAACCACACGGCCGGGGCCAGCATGCCGATCATGTACGCCCAGCGATCCTCCATGTAAAACAGCAGGATCAAGACCGCCATGTAAATAATGGTCTGATAGAGATGAAGCAGAAAAAACTGCGGCTCCAAGGGAGTCAACACCAGGAAGCAAATGACTTGCGCGCCGGCAACGGTGGCGATATCCCGATAAGGTCTCATAGCATCCCCCGATCTTTAGGGAGTCGGCGGAACTCGCTCTAGCCTGGGCACTGCCCAGCAGAAAAGGTCACGGACGGAATTGGTGCGCCGCTGAACTCCGCTAAGTGATAGGCAACCGGTTGGCCACGCTTAGGTAAGGGCTATGTGTTTGATTCAGAAGGTGATAGAGGGATGAAGCGCCTGGTCAAAGGGCTGGAAGCGCGCGAAATCACACGTGCGAAGCGCTCAATTCCGCACTGACACGGGTGGCGGACAGCAAGCACAGAGGGCTGGGAGGGACGATTCGAACGGGGCAAGGCCCAAACGCGGTCACTTGAGGGATTCAAGGACGCGGAGAAAGCGCCGGCCATCCTGGGCGACGAACTCAATGGTGGTCTCGTCCACGAATTTCGTGCTGTTGCGAAAGACGGTATCGAAAATCTTGCTGTCAATTCCGTCGAAGACGACGCGATCGCGGTCGCCGACGGCACCGTAAACCTCGTAGAAGTAGTGCGTCCCGCCCTCGCCGAACCGGAAATGACTCAGGTCATTCGAATCATATTCGGGGCCGGCTTTTCCATCGATGACCATGCGACGCAAGGCGCGGCGCGTCAGTCCTTGTTTGAACTGATTGCCGCCGCGAACGATTTCGTAGGCGAGATGAGATCCGTCCTTATTCATGGCGATGGTCTCGACGAAGCTCAGTTCGCGCTTGCCGGGAAAACTGGGACCGGGAACCTGATCGCGAACTTCGACGAATGACTCGTCCTTCTTTCCCAAGTAAGCGAGGTGCTTGCCGTCTCCAGAAACCACAATGGAGCTGACGATATCTTCAAAGTTCGGACCGGGCACGCTGTCAACGTAAACGGTGACGTTGCCTTCGCCCTGGCGGCCGGCGTAAACGAGCTTGTCGTCTGGAGTGTATTGCACATCCGAGACACCGTGAAAATCCGGAAACAGATGACGCGGGCCGGTGGCGATCTGCTGGCTCGCGCCGAATAATCCCTGCCAGCCACCGCCGAATCCTTTTCCTTCGTAACTTCCTGCAGTGCGGCCATCGACAACGACCACACCGTGGGTTTTGGTCTTCTTGAACCCCGACTGGGCCTCGGTGCCCCCGTAGGCGTAGTGCTTACCATCGCTCGAGAAATCGAGATAGCCAATCACGTCGAGCGACGGACCGGGGGTTCCGTTCACGACCCAGGTCCAGTCACTCTTGAATTGAGCGGCCACGACGGTGCCGTTACCGTCAGGCGAGAAGCGCCAGTAGGCGAAGTCGTCCATTTCCGGACCTGATTCCTTATTGTCCAGGACCATGATCCATTTCTTTTTTCGTTTGCCAAAGTAAACGCAGTGGTCCCCGTCGGTGTTGAAGCCGGGAGCGGAAATGTCCTCAAATTCAGGCCCAATTTCCTCCTCGTTGACGACCAGACGACATTTTTTCTCCACACACGTTCCAACCGCGAAGAATTTTCCATTGGCGCTGAGGGTAGGGGCAGTCATTTTTCCGTATTCGCGAGAGTGGTCTGCGCCATCGACAACGAGCACCCATTTCGATTGACGTTTGGCGATGAAGGCCACGTGCTGCTCGTCCTTGCTGAACTCCAAATACTTCACGTCATCGTAGGTACCGCCGATCTGCTTTCCATCCAGACGGACGGTCTTCTTGCCACCGGCCTTCTCCACCCAGGCCAAATGATTTTCGCTGCTCCGCGCGCCAGCCAGTTCAGCGCCGGGCGAGATCTCGCCTACGAGCTCTTCTTTCACCTGATATGGTGGAAACAGAGGAGATCCGGATTGAGACGTATTCTGGTTGGTGGGCACAGGCACCAGCGGCCCTTCTGGAGCGCTTTGAGCGCGACCATTTTCGCTGAGGAGCGGTATGGCCAAGAGGGCCAATACGAAGAGCGCGACATCGCAAGGCTCAGTAAATTTGCGCATAGGCCTCCTCACCGGGCCTGAGGCCATCTAGGGATTTCCATCATTCGAACAGATTAGAGCGCTCTTCGCAAGGGAAGCGTGATGAACTCCACCAGCAACGGTGATTGGAATTTGCGAGCGAGTGTCCTAGACTCTGGCGCATGGATGTCGATTGGTTGAGAGAGTTGTGCCTCTCGTTTGCCGGCACCACGGAACAAATTCAGTGGGGCTACGACCTGGTATTTAAAGTGAGCGGGAAAATGTTTGCGGTTACTCCGCTGGAGCCCGCGCCGGTGTGCCTCTCGTTCAAGGCTTCACCGGAAAGCTTTGCGGAATTGACGGAGCGGCAGAACATTATTCCGGCGCCGTACATGGCGCGCGCGCAATGGGTGGCCCTGCAGACGCGCGACGCCTTGACGCGCGACGAGCTGTCGAGGCTGCTGCGAGAATCTTACGAAATGGTCTTTGGGAAGCTGCCGAAGAAGACCCAGGAAATGATCTTGGGTTCGCGGAGTGGCGAGGCCCGAGCCGGAAACAAGAAAGAACCCCACAGAAAAATGCGAAGAAAGAAAGCACTGAAGAAAAAGGCGGCGAAAGAAAAGAGAGCGCGCGGACGTTGATTTAAGAAGAAAAAAGCAGGATCCGGAAAAAGCAGATTCCTCAGGCCTGAAGGCCTGAGCACAGTTCGGAATGACAATTGGACGAGACACGGGAGATCATTTTGTTGAGGTGTTTTATGTCCACAAGGATGATGCTGGTCATTGCTTCGTTAACGCTTGGGAGTGCATGGATGCTTCGTGATGCGGATGCAAAACCTGCCGGAAGTGGCTTGCTGGTGGTGGCCAATCAGAAGGAGCACACGGTGCTCGTTGTGGACCCCAACGAGCGGCGCGAGTTGGCAAAGGTCGTCGTTGGGGTGAATGGCCACGAAGTGATGGTTTCGAAAGACGGGCGGTTTGCGTACGTTCCCATTTACGGCAATTCCGGGGTGGGCAGGCCTGGGACCGATGGGAGCACCATCGATGTGGTCGACCTGCAAGAGCGGAAGCTCGCGGGCATCATCGATCTCGGCAAACCGCTGCGGCCGCACCGGGCGGAATGGGGACCAGACGGTCTGCTGTATGTGACCGCCGAGCTTGCCAATGCGGTTGATGTTGTTGACCCAAAGACGCGCAACGTGGTCGCGGAGATTCCCACGGGACAGAAAGAATCGCACATGCTGGTGATTTCTCCGGATGGCAGGCGGGGTTACACCGCGAACGTGGGGGCGGGCAGCGTCAGTGTTCTAGATCTGGCGAAGCGTAGTCTTATTACCACCATCCCTGTCGCGAAGGTGGTGCAGCGCATTTCGATTTCGCCTGATGGCCGACGAGTCTTCACGCACGATCAGGATGCGCCGCGAATCGCAGTTATAGATACTGCCACGGACAAGATCGTGGATTGGATTGCGGTGCCGACACCGGTCTACGCGTCGGAGCCGACGCCGGACGGCCAAAGGCTTTTGGCGTTGAACCGAACCGATGCTTTGTATGTGATTGACCTGCAATCGCTCAAGGTTGTGCGCACGCTGAAAATCTCCCAAGGAGCTTCGGAAATCCTGATTCGGCCGGGAGGAGACGTTGCGTACATCAGCGGAACGGGTGCGGGAAAGATCGATGTGCTCAAGTTGCATTCGTGGGAACTGGAGAAGCCGATTGAGCTGACGCCGGGAGTTGACGGGCTCGCGTGGGCTGCACCGAAGTAAGCAATCGGAGACGAAAATGCGAGACTATAATCAATGCAAATGAAGGATGCCAAAGTGACTCCGATTGAACTCCACCCAGCGAAGCACTGACTCACGAACAGATTGACGATGAAAGAAAATGAGCGAACAAGCGAGTTGAAGCAGAGCCGGCGTTCGACAAAACGGGCCGGTTTCAACCGCGGAGCATTTGGTGAAGCAGCCACGAAGTTGGCGGAGATCGGGAAAGGTTTTTTTGCGCGGGGATGGGTGTCGGGCACGAGTGGAAACTTCAGCGCGGTGGTTTCCCGGGAGCCGCTGCGCTTGGCCATCACTTCGACGGGATTGGACAAGGGCAGCTTGACGCCCGCGCAGTTTCTAGAGATTGACGATCAGGCGAATGTGATACGCGGCGACGGGCGGCCGTCGGCAGAGGCGCTGCTGCACCTGGCGATCGTCCGCGAACTGTATGCGGGTGCGGTACTGCACACGCACTCGGTGTGGAGCACGGTGCTTTCCGGCTCGCACGCGCGGCACGGCGGTATTGCTCTCGAGGGATACGAAATGCTCAAGGGGCTGGCAGGTGTTCGGTCGCACCAGCACCGCGAGTGGCTGCCGATCCTGGAAAATTCGCAGGATATGGCAGAACTGGCGGACCGCGTTTCGAGAACGCTGCAACAGAGCCCCGGCATTCACGGATTTCTTTTGAAAGAGCATGGGCTTTATACTTGGGGAGTGAGCCTGGACGAAGCCAAGCGGCACGTGGAGGTTTTGGAGTTTTTGATGGAAGTTTTGGTCCGCTCCGGCGCTGCGCACAGTGCGTGATTGCCGGAGAGACCTAACGGGAGGAGATTGCAGTGGCTGTGCTGAGAATCCCAGATGAAGAACGCTCGATCCGTGAACAGGGCGAAGTGCGAGACTACCTTGCGGGAATGGGCATCGAGTACGAGCGCTGGGAATCTCATGGCGACTTGCCGAGCGATGTGTCCGCGGAACAAATCTTGAGCAGATACGAGCCGCAGATTGAAGAGTTGAAGCGCCGGGGCGGATACGTCACGGCGGATGTGATTGATGTGAATCCGGATACTCCGGGGCTGGATGCGATGCTTTCGAGATTCAACATCGAGCATCGCCACGATGAGGATGAAGTCCGTTACATCATCGCGGGGCGCGGGCTGTTTCATATTCACCCGCCGCAGGGGCCGGTAGTGGCGATCGAGGTCGAAGCCGGGGACTTGATTCGCGTGCCACGCGGCACGCTGCACTGGTTTGATCTTTGCGGAGACCGGCGGATTCGCGCGATCCGCTTGTTTCAGGATAAGTCCGGCTGGACACCGCACTATACGAGCAGCGGCGTGGACCGGAATTACGAGCCCGTTTGCTGGGGGCCAAGATACATTCCGCCGCAGACCGCGGCGAAGTAGAACGCGTGGCTCTTTTCGACGAAGCGCAAGTCCGCGTCATTCTTCTGGACATTGAGGGAACGACCACACCGATCGATTTTGTTTACAAAACGCTTTTTCCGTATGCGAGCCGCAAGCTGGAATCCTTTCTTCGCGAAAATTCTGCGAACCCGGAGATTGGCGCGCTGATTGAGGATTTGCGCGCACAGCATGAACTCGATGAACGCAATGGGCTGAAGCCGCCGAGCTGGCGGGACGATTCCGAAGAAGAGCGCATGCGTTCGAGTGCGGCGTATGGCCAATGGCTGATCGCAAGAGATAGCAAGTGCACAGCGCTCAAGTCGCTCCAGGGAAAAATCTGGCAGCAGGGTTATGCGAGCGGGGAGTTGAAAGGCGAAGTGTATCCGGATGTGCCGGCCGCATTCGAACGATGGAAGCGAAAAGGAAAAATCATCGGCATTTATTCTTCCGGGAGCGTGCTGGCGCAACAGCTCCTTTTCGGGAGCATTCCCGCGGGGGATGTGACGCGGTACATTTCGGTTTTCTTCGACACGCGGGTGGGGGCGAAGACGGACGCGGAAAGCTACCGAAAAATCGGGGCTTCTTTTTCGGAAGAGCCGAAACGGTTTCTGTTTATCTCCGATTCTTCCAAGGAAACTGAGGTGGCTCAGTTGGCGGGGATGCAGGCCCTGTTATGCGAACGCGGTCCTCATGCCACTGCGCCACCGGGCGCGCAGAAAGTGATTCATGATTTCGAGGGAGTTTTTGCGGATTAGCGCGCAATTCTCACAAAGGTCCGCGAGCATCTTTCCAAGGTAACAGGGAATTTCTGCAGGGGAGTGTCGGCTGCCAAGCTTGGGCGCAGCATGCTGCACCCCTACAACCGCACAAACCTGCACTTCTAGCAAACAAGACAATTCGAAAGGAGAGGCGCTTTAGGAGTACGCGTTCTTAACTTATAATTCAATTGAAATTACCTCGGTGAAGGAGCACTTCCGCCATGATCAAGTTCGCCGGGATCGCTGCCACGGCCATAGGATTGTTACTTGCATCCTTGTGGCAGAAGCCAGATGCCGTGCGCGACGCGCGCGACGCTTGCGTTCTGCGCTGTGTCACTCAGCCTACAG
>Ga0209160_1002025_pt1 | contig 16970 bp, 15 predicted proteins | sample GraSoiAngelo_153_FD_186167 | JGI IMG/M metagenome (GOLD analysis project Ga0209160, IMG submission 186167) | Grasslands soil microbial communities from the Angelo Coastal Reserve, California, USA - 14_1009_12_40cm (SPAdes) (version 2) | ecosystem: Environmental > Terrestrial > Soil > Grasslands ... | reverse complement strand
AGACTACGGCGGCTTCGGGAAAAGCGCGGAAGAAATAGCGGTAAGCGACGAACGCGCCCAGGAGCGCGGCTAGCAGCCAGAGCAGGAGAACCCGCACGTCACGCCGGCTCAGAACATTTAACCTGAACTCTTGGGTTGTCTGCGTGGACGACAAAATATCTCCGGGCAGCGGATGCCGCAGTACGATAAATGCGCTCGCAGCCAATCTATGTATACCGCGATGCGAATGCAAGCGCGGGCGCTTTTTGCGTGCAGTGGTATATATAAGGCGCGATGAACGTAACTTCCGCGACCGAAGTGAAATATCTCAAGGGCGTAGGCCCGCAGCGCGCGGCCCTATTCGCTTCTCGGGGCATTTATACGGTCGCCGATTTGCTGCTTTACCTGCCGTTTCGTTATGAGGATCGCATTCGCTTCAATCGGATTGAGGAGATCGCTCCGGGCGGTACTTACACGATTCATGGCACCGTGGCCGATGAAGGCATTGCGCGCTTTAGCCGCGGCAGGGGAGCTATCTTTCACCTGGTCATTCGAGATTCGACCGGGACTTTAGCTTGCAGATTTTTTCACGGCGGCTATCTGCAAGGGCGCTTCCGCATCGGCCAGGCAATGGTCGTGCACGGCAAAGCGGATCTCGATCCGCGCCGTCCGGGCCGAATCGAAATGATCAATCCGCAGTACGAGCTGCTTGGCGCAGATGCTGCGGATTCCACCGAGATGGGCCGGATCGTACCCATCTATGAAGCGATTGACAACCTCAGCTCGCGTGTACTGCGGCGGATTATCTACGGCGCCCTGCAGAATCTCTTCGCAGCGCCGCTCGACGCTTTGCCCGCCTCGCTGCTCGCGCGATATGATTTTCCTGCCCGCGGTGACGCCCTTCGCTTCGTGCATTTTCCTCCCTCCGATGTGCCCCTCGAGCTTCTCAACCAATTTCGCTCTCCGGCACACCGCCGCCTGATTTTCGAGGAGCTTTTCCTTTATCAGCTGAGTCTCGCGTTGCGCAGGAAAGAAGTGGAGCGACATCCGGGCATTTCCTTTCGCGTTCGCGAGCCACGCGTGCGCGAAGCGCTGAAACGCATTCTGCCTTTCAAACCCACCGATGCACAGAAACGAGTGCTGGCGGAGATTGCCGCAGACCTGGAGAAACCCACATCCATGCATCGGCTTTTGCAGGGTGATGTAGGCAGCGGAAAAACGATTGTCGCGCTGGAAGCGGCTACGATCGTCATCGAGAATGGTTATCAGGCCGCCTTGATGGCGCCCACTGAAATCTTAGCCGTGCAGCACTTCCTTTCGGCCCGCCGCGTCTTTGCGGCTTCGGGTTACAACGTTGAGCTGCTGATCAGTGGCCTAAAGGCGCAACAGAAACAGGGAGTCTTGGAACGCATGCGCGCGGGGGAAGCGCAATTTGTAGTGGGGACACATGCTTTGCTCGAGGAGCCAGCCGGATTCACGCGCTTGGGGCTGGTGATCGTTGATGAGCAACACCGCTTTGGAGTCTTGCAGCGCAAGCGCCTGATGGAAAAGGGCGTGGCTCCGGACGTGCTGGTGATGACCGCGACGCCGATTCCGCGAACTCTGGCACTCACGCTTTACGGCGATCTCGACGTCTCGGTGATCGATCAGATGCCGCCCGGCAGGACGCCCATCGAAACGCGCTGGTCTGCGCCGGAACATCTGCCGGGCGTGTGGGATTTCGTCGCGCGGGAACTCAGGAAAGGCCGTCAGGCTTATGTCGTCTATCCGGTAATCGAGCAATCCAAGTCAAACGAGGCTCAGCTTTCGCTCAAATCGGCGATCGTAGAATACGAGCGTCTGCAAAAATCCGTGTTCCCTCGCATGCGGGTGGGTTTGCTGCATGGCCGAATGAAGAGCGAGGAGAAAGAGCAAGCGATGGAAACCTTCCGGCGCGGCGACCTGCAGATCCTCGTCTCCACAACGGTAATAGAGGTCGGTGTGGATGTCCCCAACGCCACAATCATGGTGATCGAACATGCGGAACGCTTTGGGCTGTCGCAACTTCATCAATTGCGCGGGCGAATCGGCCGTGGCGCGGAAAAGAGCACGTGCCTTTTGATTGCCCCCCAAAACGTTTCCGAAGATGCTCGCGAACGCCTGGAGACGATGGTGGCGACAAACGATGGTTTCGTTATTGCCGAAGCGGATTTGAGATTGCGCGGGCCGGGTGAATTCTTCGGCACGCGGCAGCACGGTTCGCTGGGCTTCCATATTGCGAATCCGCTGCGCGATCGCGAACTGCTGGAACTGGCGCGCCGTGAAGCCTTCTTGTTGCTGGAGAATCCGGAAGAGGAACAGGAGCGTCTCCGCCTGTTCCAAACGCTCGATCCGGGCTGGCAACGGCGGTATCAGCTTGCTTCCGTGGGCTAGGGAGCGAAGCCGGGGAGTTGCGCATAGAACTTGGAGAGCACGTGGGATGCGCGTGATCGCGGGAAAATATGGCAGCCGCCGTCTGCAGAGTTTGCGCGGAACAGCCTTGCGGCCTTCCAGCGACCGGCTGAGGGAAACCCTTTTTAACATTCTAGGCACGGCAATCGAAGGGACGGTGTTTGTCGATCTCTTTGCAGGCTCAGGCGCCGTAGGCATCGAGGCGCTGAGCCGCGGCGCGCGTGGCGCTGTCTTCGTAGAGAATCATGCCGCCGGCGCTGCCTTGATCTCTCGAAATTTGGCATCGCTGGGCATTCCGACGGGCGTGCAAGTTGCCAGTCGTAAGACATTCGCGGGAAGTGCGGAAATCCTTCGCGTGGACGCGATGGATGCCCTCGAGCGGCTGGCCGAAAGCGGCGCCCGCGTTGAGTTCGTCTTCGCCGACCCACCTTATGCGAACAGGCGCGCCTACGAAGACATTCTTGTATTTCTAGGGGAATCGGAACTGCTTGCGCGAAGCGGCCGCTTCATCGCCGAACATCGGCGAAAAACCGATCTTCCGATCATTGCGGGTCACCTGGAACGAACGCGCGTGGTGGAGCAAGGAGACACAGCGTTGAGCTTCTACAAGCCGATCTTCGCGGCCTGAGGCATTTTCATGCAGGGCTGCGGGCGTCTCTTTTGTTTGGCCTCAGAAATGATCGCGCAATCCGCGAAAACTGGAAACGATCAGGAGTTTTCCGGCGCCGCTCTGCAGTTCGGCGTTTTCGTTATTCCAACTAGCGGCATGGGGGACAAAGGCGGCATTGAGTCCAGCCTGCAAAGCGGGGTTGATCTCCTGTTGCGCACTGCTGCCGATCAGCCAGGCGTGCGATTTGACCACGTGATGTTTATCGATCAGATCCCGGTACACGCCGATGGTCTTATCCGCCACAATCTCGATGGAGTCAAAAAATCCCTGCAATCCGGAACGCTCGACTTTGGCAGCTTCTTCGGCCGGTTCGCCTTTGGTGAAGAGAATCATCCTGTGGCGGCTGGAGAGATAGGCAAGCGTTTCCGGCACGCCGTCGAGTACGCGTGGCGGAGTATGCTCGAGCTCGGCCGCCATAGAAGCCACTTCTTCGAGGGCGCTTCGCTGGGCCAGTCCGCCGGCAAGTTTCATGTAGCTTTGTTGGAGAGACCGAGCGAAGCTGCGTACGCCATATCCATGCTGCTGAATATTTTGCCGCTCGGTCTCATTCAGGATATGCCGTGCGTAGGCGCGGGCGTAACCGAAGGGCTCGACCAGCGAGAAAAAGCGTTCCAGGGTGTGCTCGAAAAAGACGTTGCTCTCCCAAAGAGTATCGTCCGCATTGACGAGCAGAGTTAGCCGCCGCATGCCTGCATCCGTGATTCGCGGAGGTTTCGCCGCGGCATCATCCCTCTTTCGTTTTCTCCAAAGCCAACTCTTTGCAGCACGCTTTGGGCATCAATCAGCTGAAGGCGCGTTGATGCTCAAGACCTTCTCGGAGAGCATTGTACTGCGGTTCGCAGGAAACCAATGACGTGATGCTTATGCCGATGCGGGAAGAAATTCGTAACGTTCAATACGCGCGGCCACTCCGCGCGCTCGCCGCTGCGCTTCGACCCGGGTGACGCGGCCGAAACAATGGATGTTGACGTCGCGCGTCATGGTGATTTCCTTTGGCAGGGTGAGCACAAATTCGATGCGGATACCGGCCTCTAACTCTTCCTCGGTCCAAAAATATAATCCACGAAAGCTGACGTCCCGGGTTTCTCCACGTTTTTCTACGGGACCTGAAGAACTGTACAAGCGTAGGGTGAGAGGAAGCGCCATAGTGAAACGCCGTGAGGTGCGGCGTTCAGTAATATCGGCCATTTCTCCCCCGGGCAAGGGCGTACCCGTTCAACAGAAAGCTAACATCTGAAAGGTAAAATCGCAACGGGAAAGCCCGAGATTGGCCTCTCATTGGCAAGCGGAACGCGAAGCCTGCGGAGCGACGCGGCTACATCGAGATATCGATTCGTTAATCGCCCTTCTCGCTATCCTCAGGCGCGAGTAACCGTCTGCAGGCCCGAAGAATGCGCCGGTAAGGCCAACCCGCAGGGCGAGTCTCCTGAAAAAAGATTTCACCCTCGCGCGGAGTCGCATAGAACCAGCGCGCCAACAACGCCAGGTGATCTTCCAGCTCTTGAATCGCAAATGCGCCAGAGGCTGTTCGCTTCGGACTCGCTTCATCTGGCTGCGCCGTGGCGGGCTCGAGCAATTCGCGAAGGATCTGTTCGGCAGATCGGGGCTGGCCAGCCAACTCGCCGAATTGGAGGAAGAAGGGATCTGCGATCGTTCCGCCGCGCACTGTAAACAGCGCAACCGCATTTTCCCCTGCAGCCCTCACCAGGATTACAGCATGGAGCTGCTCGATAGGGCGAGCCAGTTCCGGGAGAGCGCGGCGCAATTCTTGGACTTTCTCCAGGCGCTTGTGCAATGCCGAGGCGTGTTCGAAATCGAGCTGCGCGCTGGCTGATTCGCGTTCCTGGGCAAGCGCATCCGTGAGCGAGGCTCCGCCGGAGCGTAAGAACGCGGCGGCGCGGCTAACCTCGTCGGTGTATTCGGCGGGCGTGCATCCGCCGAAACACGGCGCCAGACACATCTTCATCTCTGAATATATGCATCCCGGGAACTTTGGATCGCGGCGGATTTTGATTTGGCAGCGCCGGATCCGAAATAGATCGAGCCACGATTCGAGGAAGCTTTCGGCTGCGCGGCGCGTGGAAAACGGGCCCAGGTATAAGCCTGCGGCACCTAAACGCCGAGTGATATAGGCTCGCGGGTAAGGGTTCGCCAGATTGAGCTTCACGAAAGCGGGTGAGTAGAGACGCAGCCGTTGGCGATAGTTCGTGGGCCACAGAACTCGCGCCTGCTGCCAATGCACCAGGGCCTGCTCGAACCGGGAACCCGTAAGTCGAAAACGAATGGCGGCGGCATATTCCCTAAGATTCAGGCGCTTGGAGGTGGCGTCGGGCTCGCACAGTAGAAGGCGCATGCGCCGCTTCAAATCGGCGGTCCGCAGAAGCACCGGCCGTGCGCCTGCGAGCGCCTCGCGGGGCTCGAGTAGGACGATTGCGGGGCGCGCCGGCAAGCTTTCAAAGAACTCTTCTGCCCGCACTGGGTCAAACTTGATTTCGCGGTCGAGCCCAATCATGGATTCAGCATACACGGGCGGCGGGGACGAGGGGAGTATGCAAACCACGGTGAGGCAGAAAATGCTCCGTTAGGCGCCTGCGCTAGGCAGCCATGGAGGCTATGTGCTCGCCCGGCTCAAGCGCTCAGAGCGCCGCGCAATCGCTCATAGGTGGTCGAGAGTTCCTCGGGCTGAACTCGCGTTTCACCTACCGTGGTCATGAAATTCGTGTCCCCGATCCAGCGCGGCAGAACGTGCAGATGCAAGTGCCCGGCGATGCCGGCTCCCGCGGCCCGCCCGATGTTCATTCCGAGATTGTATCCGTCAGGGCGATAAAGATTTGCGAGAGCTTTTTCGATCCGCTGCGCCAGCGCCATCATTTCCGCGAGAGTTTCCGGCTCGGAGGCCACGAGTGTGGCCTGATGCGCATAAGGAACCACCATCACGTGTCCCGAGGTATAGGGGTAGCGGTTCAGGATCACGAAATTTTTCCTGGCGCGCAAGACGATCAGGGATTGGGCATCATCGCGCCCTTCCGCTGCGGCGCAAAAAATGCACGGCTCGTCCTTCACGCCAGCGGCGATATAGCGGTACCGCCAGGGCGTCCAGAGATAATCCATGATGACGGAGATTACTGCGGGGGCGTCTGGGGAGGAAGCGCAGCGGCCGCCGCCGCAGTTTCGCCGTTGACGAAATCCTTAAGTTCTTTGCTGGGCTTGAAAAAGGGGATGCGCTTAGGCGGAACCTCTACCTTGGCGCCCGTCTTCGGATTCCGGCCCACACGGCCGCGACGCTGGCGAGTGCGGAAGCTGCCAAAGCCACGGATCTCGATTTTGTCCCCAGTTTGCAATGCCTGGATAATGGAATCGAAGATGGTCTCGACAATCGCTTCGGATTCTTTGCGGGGCAACTCGGTGGCTCGGATGACCTCTTCGACCAGATCGGCCTTGGTCATGGTCGTGTCATTCATCGCAGTCAATTCCCCCATAATCGAAGAATTCGGGTCATTACCCAAAACTGCCACAAGCTGTTTCGGCGCCAGGCTGTCCGAATAAATTAACCTAGAAGATAAGCAGCACGAACGACACTATCATAGTTTTCGAAGGCTAGAGACTCTCGCGTTTGGCCAGAATCGCGTCTCCTATTGTCGCCGTCGATGAGGATTTTGACGATCTGTATTCGTCCATTTCCCGCCGCTCGGCGTGACGCACTGCCGCTCGATAACTTAGGCCAATTTTGTGCTGGTCGGGATTGATCTTTACAATCTTGAATTCGTACTCACGGCCCGGCGCCAGGACGGAAGTCGAAGCGCCTTGCCGCTGAGGCTGTTTTTCCTTATCCCGCGCGCGACGATCCTCGATTTCCGAGATGTGACATAAGCCTTCGATTCCATCCGCCAATTCGACGAACGCTCCAAACGTCGTCAAGCGGGAAACTCTGCCGCGAACGACCTCATTGATCTTGTGAGAGGTAAACCAGTTGGCCCAAATGTCGTTCAGTTGCTTGATACCCAAAGAGACGCGCCGGTGCACGGGATCGATTTTCAGGACCTTCGCCTGTACGGTGTCGCCCTTCTTCAACGCTTCGGCGGGATCCTTTATTTTCCCTGTCCAGCTGATATCGCTCACGTGTATGAGCCCGTCGAAGCCCTCCTCGATTTCTACAAATGCGCCAAAATCCGTGAGATTACGGACCCTTCCCGTAACTTGGGAGCCCACCGGATATTTCTGCGCGAATTGCACCCACGGGTCGGGCTGGGCTTGCTTCATGCCCAGCGAGATGCGCCTCTGCTCGGGATGCAGCTCGAGGACCACGACTTCTACTGCGTCTCCGACTTGCACTAACTTGGAGGGGTGCAGCTTGCGCTTTGACCAGCTCATTTCGGAGACGTGCACAAGACCCTCAACGCCCGAGTCGAGTTCCACGAAGGCGCCATAATCTGCGACGCCGACGACCCGGCCCTGGACGCGAACGCCCACGGGAAATCGCTCCGGAACCGTGACCCACGGATCCGGCAGCAATTGGCGCCGCCCCAGGGAGACGCGCATTTTTTCGCGGTCGAACTTGAGCACCTGTACGTCTAACTCATCGCCGGGCCGAACCACGTCGACCGGGTTGGTGACGCGGCCCCAGGAAAGATCGGAGACATGCAACAGGCCATCGACCCCGCCGATATCTACGAATACGCCGTAACTGGTAATGCTCTTGACGGTTCCGTGGAAGATCTGGCCTTCCGTGATTGATTCCATCAATTTTTGCCGCTGCAACTTCTGCTCATCTTCCAAAATGGCGCGGCGGCTGACCACCACATTCCCACGCTTTCGATTGAGCTTGAGAACGCGGACATCGATATCTCGATCCTTCCAGTCTTCCAACTCATGTACAGGCCGAAGATCAACTTGTGAGGCGGGCAGGAAGGCGCGCACGCCTACGTCGACAACCAAGCCTCCCTTAACGCGGTCGACGATGCGCCCGGTGAGCGTTGACTTATCGTGATAAGCCTTGTCGAGATTGGCCCACACCCGGCGCCGGCGGGCACGCTGGTAGGAAACGACAAGGTATCCGTCCTTATGCTCCCCCGTGAGTTGAACTTCGATATCTTGTCCCGGATCGAGCCGAATGGGCTGATCGGCTTCCATGAATTCGCCTGCCGGAATCAGCGCCTCGGTTTTGCCGCCAATATCCACCACAGCGCCAACGTCCGCGATCGCCACGACCCTGCCCTGGACAATCTCTCCTTCTGTAGGAGCCTGCTGGGGCGCCGCATACTGGTCCATTAATTGATTGAGTTCTTCGCTCGAAGGCGTCACGGCCGATGCGTCAGTCGCAGCCGGTGTTTCGGTAGCAGGCGCTTGGGAGAACAAAGGGGCGTTATTTTCCGAAGATCCCCCATCCGACGTATTCGCCAAGCTGCTTGCCGTCGAGGTCTCGCCTGCCGCAGCGGAAGGATCACTTTCCGGGCCGGGTGTCTGCGAGTGGACCCCGGGGCTCGACTCAGCCAAGGCGCGCACCTCCGACTCAGGTGCTCGAGCAGCCGCAAACGACGCTGGCGCGCCGGAAGGCTCGCTGCCTGGCATGTCGTAATCGGCAAACATCCTACGGGCCTCCCCGGGGAATAGTTTACCCCTTCGTGCGGCGAACTTCCTTACGGAATCCCGCTCATGGAGCCTAGAGCAAGGAAGGAAAAACCACTCCGCTACAAGAGTTTATCAGGCGCGATCATACCGGCTTCCAGTTCCTATGTCAATGAAACCAGGTCCTTCGGTGCACTTCGATTTTAGGAGCGACCCTGGCTCGCGTCGCGAAACTCCCGGCGATAATCGGGAGCGAAGATCTCGACCGTGCGGCACATCTCGTGGAGACGCGAGCGCACGCGCTGGCCGAGGCGGTCGATCAGCGTCTCTTCCCGCATCACGGTGATTTTCTGGCCTGAAGGCATCGGCGGAATAGCTGGTTCGTTCTCCGTGGGATCTAGATAGTTTGTGGTCAGCAACGTCGCCAACTTGTCGTTGTATCTTTTGTTCAGAATATGCCCGATGGTATCGAGAGCCCATTGAGACGGTTTGCTCGCGCCGATGTCATCGATCAAAAGAACTTCGGTTTTCAATACGGGTTCAAGAACGCCCATTTCGCTGATGGGGTGGTCCGGATCGTAGCTCGCCTGAAGATCTTTCAATAATTCGCGATAATCATAGAAACGCACTTCGTGACCCCGCCCCATCAATTCCCGGAGCGCAGCGACCGTCAGGTGGGTCTTGCCAACTCCGCATGGGCCCATGAGCAATAGGCCCGTTTCTGAGCCAGCGGGGTATTCTCGCGCGAAGCCTTGAACTATTGTCTTCGCGCTGGCTAGGCTGCTGTCCGGGGTCCTTCCTTTGGCCTTACCCTCCGCTAAAGGTTGTTTGGACAGGAGTCGCCAAACGTCGGTCTCGAAATTTTCAAAATCGCAGTGTTCGTAACGCCGTGGTATGCGGGCGCGTGCCAAGCTGCGGATGGCGCGGTCAGCTTGCGAGCAATCGCAGGGGACCGCCCAGGTGAGTTTGGGCGGTCCGACCGAAGCTCCCGGCGTGGCGTCTTTCCGCTGGATAACGCGCTCGGCCTTTTGATTCGCGTCTACCCGCTCTATCAAGCGCCAGCCAGTTCCGCTGCACAAAGGACATTGCGATTGGGCCATGATTCGAGAGCATAGGCTTACCGCCGCGCAGGGCGCAAGTGAGTACGGACGTGGAAAAAAAGGAAATGTGAAAAACGAAACGACCGGGATCGAAACGTAGGAGCGGCTACTTGTGAACCCGGATCACGCGCGGAGGCGGAACACGCACCAGGGCATCTCGCGAGGGCTTGCGTTGCATGGAATGCAAACCGCGCGAAAGCTCATTTTGAACGAATTCTGTGAAAGCCGTCATCTGCCGCTGCATCTCGCTCATCTTCTCGCGCATGTTCAATATGATTTCTATACCGGCAAGGTTGACGCCCATCTCGCGGGTGAGGGTGAGAATCACTTCCAGGCGCTCGAGGTCCGCATCCGTGTAAAGGCGGGTATTGCCTTCCGATCGCGACGGCTTGAGAAGGCCTACCCGTTCGTAAAGCCTCAAGGTCTGAGGATGCAGATGGTAAAGCTCGGCCACCGCGCTGATCATGTATCCCGCGCGGCCTCTTTTTTTCGGTGTTCGCATCGGCATGGACTTCTCCTCCCGCTACGTTCCAGCACGCGCGAAAAGATCTTGTCGCGGGTTTTCCGGTTCCAAACGCGCCAATTCGCGGAGTAAATTGCGCACGCGCTCATCGATGGGCTTGGGCACAACGACCTGTAGCTCGACGTACAGGTCTCCCCGCTTTCCTGGTTGACGAACCGAAGGCACACCTTTTTCCCGCAGTCGAAGCTTCTGGCCGCTGCTGGTCCCCGGCGGGACGCGCAGAAGTGAACGCCCATCGAGGGTAGGCACCTCGATCTTGGCCCCGAGAGCCGCCTCGGAAACCGTAATCGGCACCACGGTGTAAAGATCATCGCCGCGCCGCTCGAAGTAGGGATGCGGCTTCACCTCGGTGATGAAGTAAAGATCGCCGGGCGGTGCGCCGTGGGTGCCTGCATTGCCATGTCCGGGCACGCGTACCCGCGAACCGCTCTGCACGCCGGCGGGAATCCGAACGTCGATCGTCTCGGCCCGGCGCACCCGGCCTTCGCCGCCGCAAACGCGGCACATGGAGCGAATTCGGCCCGTGCCTCCGCAGCGCGTGCAGGCGACATTGAAACGCATGCGTCCGCTGACCTGCGAAACATGCCCTGTTCCTCCGCAGACTTCGCAAGTCTGTGGCGAGCCCACCGTCCCTGAACCACCACATGTGGCACAGGTCTCCAGGCGCGAAATCGTCACCTTCTTTACCGTGCCGCGCACGGCTTCCCAAAAATCAATTTCGATTCCGTACTCAAGGTCCGAACCGGGTTCCTCTTCGGGAACTGCCGCTCCGGCTCCGCCGCGAAAGAATTGGCTGAATAGATCGCGGAAGTTCGTGCCGCTTCCGCCGCCGAAATCAAAGCCGCCAAAGTCGAAATGCGCGCCTGGGTCTTGTTCCGGCGGAACGGCGGTTCTCCGCTCGGCATCGAAGCCGAACTGATCGTACATTTGCCGTTTTTTGCTATCGGAAAGGACATCGTAGGCTTCCTGTACCTGCTTGAACTTTTCTTCCGAAGATTTGTCGCCGGGATTCAGGTCTGGATGATATTTGCGGGCAAGTTTTCGGTAGGCTTGGCGAATCTCTTTCTGGCTGGCCTTGCGGCCCACGCCCAGCAGTTCGTAATAATCCTGTTTGGTTGTGGTCGGCATAATTGTGACTCGTTCGCGAAAACGAAGCGGCTTTGCTCTAAAGCTTAGCCCAGCGGGTATTGAGGTCCGCTAATTCAGCTTGTTCACGCGACAGCTCTTCGCGGCGCCGGCGCCGCTCTTCATCGAGGCGTCCGCCCATGGCCGCCTCTTTCTGATTGGCCCGCTCGATCCAACGATCAATCCAGGCCACCTTCCGCTCCACGGTGCCGGCGTCAGAACGAAAGCGAAGCAGATGGCCGCTGATTTCGACCGCTCGCGGTGGAAATTCTGGCGGGGGCGACTGCTGCGTATCATAGAACAGGCGCTTCCAATCAGCCGAGGGGGTCTCGGCCAGCTGCAGTTGCACAAGATAAAAGTTCTCTCGAAGCTTCTGCAGCGCGAGCGGAGGTCCCGTTCGCCGGATGCCGTCGGTCATTCACTGCTCCTGGTGCGCTGCTGAGTGCGCCGGGGAGACCGTTTGAGAGCGACGGCCTCCCCACTCGACTGTTTGTCTCGTTCAGTTCGGTTTCTTCGACTCATCGACGTCAACGTATTCGGCATCGATGACCTCACCCTCGCCACGCTTCTGCCCTGCCGGGCCTTCGCCCTGGGGACCGCCGGGTTTTGCCCCGGGTGTCCCCTGGCCCCCGGCAGCACCTGCGGCGGCGCTTGCCCGATATAGCACTTCAGCGAGTTTGTGCGACGCGCTCTCAAGATCCTTGGTGGCCGATTGAATGGCTTCGAGATCGCTCCCGGCAAGAGCGCTCTTGGCGCTCTCGATCGCCGCTTCCACGGGTTTGACATCGCCCTCCGAGAGTTTCTCGCGGTTCTCCCGAATGAGCTTCTCCATTTGGTAAACACGCGAATCGAGAGTGTTTCGAGCCTCGACTTCCGCCAGCTTGCGCCGGTCCTCGTCCGCGTGTGATTCCGCTTCCCTGCGCATTTTTTCGGCCTCTTCTTTATTCAAGCCGGTCGAGGCGGTGATGGTGATCTTCTGCTCTTTATTGGTTGCCAGGTCTTTTGCCGAGACGTTCAAGATGCCGTTGGCATCGATATCAAACGTCACCTCGACCTGCGGCATGCCTCGCGGCGCCGGAGGAATGCCCATCAGGTGGAATTTTCCGAGGGTGCGGTTGTCGGGCGCCATTTTGCGCTCTCCCTGCAAGACGTGAATCTCCACGGAGGGCTGATTATCCGAAGCGGTTGAAAAGACCTCCGACTTACGCGTCGGTATGGTCGTATTCCGCGGAATGAGAACCGTCATCACGCCGCCGAGAGTTTCCACACCGAGCGACAGCGGCGTCACGTCGAGCAGAAGGATGTCCTTCACTTCTCCTCCCAGCACGCCTCCCTGAATTGCGGCTCCTACCGCAACCACTTCGTCCGGGTTAACGCCTTTGTGGGGCTCCTTGCCTCCAAACAGATCCTTTACGATCTGCACCACGCGCGGAATTCGGGTCGAGCCGCCCACGAGCACGACTTCGTCAATCTTGTCCGCCGTCAAGGCCGCATCCGAGAGCGCCTGCTTCACGGGACCGACCGTGCGCTGCAGCAGATCCTCCATCAATTGCTCCAGCTTCGCGCGCGTCAGCTTTTGCTGCATGTGCTTAGGCCCGGATGCATCGGCCGTGAGGAATGGCAGATTGATGTCAGTCTCCTGGGTCTGCGAAAGCTCGATCTTGGCTTTTTCGGCCGCCTCCCTCAATCGCTGAATAGCCATTCGATCTTTGCTGACATCGATGCCTTGATCTTTCTTGAATTCCGCAACCAGCCAATCCACGATCCGATGATCGATATCGTCGCCTCCCAGGTGGGTATCACCGTTGGTAGACTTCACCTCCACGACGCCCTCGCCTACCTCCAGGATGGAGATATCGAAGGTGCCGCCGCCCAGGTCGTAGACCGCGATGGTTTCGTCCTTTTTCTTGTCCAAGCCATAGGCAAGGGCCGCAGCGGTCGGCTCATTGATAATTCTCAAGACCTCCAGTCCAGCAATTTCGCCCGCCTGTTTGGTAGCTTGCCGCTGGCTATCGTTGAAATAGGCAGGAACGGTGATCACTGCCTTGGTGACCTTCTCGCCGAGGAAATCCTCGGCGGCGGTCTTCAATTTCTGCAGAATCATCGCGGAAATCTCGGGCGGGCTATAGGTCTTGCCAAAAATCTCAACACGGGCATCGTCATGAGGTCCGCGAGCGACCTTGTAGGGCATTCGCTTAGTCTCTTCGCCGACCTCATCATAGCGGCGTCCCATAAAACGCTTGATCGAATAGACGGTATTCTCGGGATTGGTCACCGCCTGGCGCTTGGCTACCTGCCCCACCAGGCGTTCGCCTGTCTTGGTTATGCCTACCACCGATGGCGTTGTGCGTGCCCCTTCCTGGTTGGGAATGACAACGGGTTCTCCGCCCTGCATCACGGCAACCACGGAATTGGTGGTGCCCAAATCAATGCCGATAATCTTGCTCATCTCTTCCTCCGTCGTTGCCCCGTGCGTGGCAGCGCGGCTCGGGGCGCGATTCGAGGGCGATTGTACACCTTGAGTGTGGTTATGTCAAGTTACTTGATAACGCTTCTAACTAGCTGCGGAATCAATCATCGGGAGGGGCATCGCCAATCGCCCTCTTGAGCCTTGAACCGATCTGATCAATGGAAAACGTTCGTACAGCGCAATACCTGCCAAAAAGCGTCTGAGCGGCCGCGATTGAATCAGACGAGCACTGGAGTCGTGAGCGCGCGCTGCATACTTCAATTTTTTGGAGCCAAACACTTCTAACTGAGCGCGCATCCTATTACAATACCGTTTCCCATCGGATCAGCCGCCATCTTTGGGGAGGGCATGTGAACCGTTTCTGCGTGAAGGTGCTTGTATTGATTGCGCTCGGTGGGTCGTTGCTGCCGGCGCTCTTGGGCGCGGGGTCCAGGCAGAGTAGCCTTGGGACCAAGTCCGCTGCTCCCGCGCAAGATCTGACGGCGCTCAAGTCCGCAGGCTCGCGCGAGGCCCCGATTACCATCGAGGTCTTCAGTGACTATCAATGTCCTCAGTGCCGGGTTTTCTACCTGGATACGGCGCGTCAATTGATGCAGACGTACATACCGGCCGGAAAGGTTTATTACGTTCATCGCGACTTCCCTCTTTCCATGCATTCCCATTCTCGGGAAGCCGCTCGCTGGGCCAATGCGGCGGCTATGGCGGGCGTATTTCAAAGCACCGAGGAGACGCTTTACAGCAAACAGGATCAATGGGGCTCAACGGGCAAAATCGAAGATACGCTTGCGAGCGCGCTTTCTCCGGCCGACATGAAGAAAGTGCGCGCCATCGAAGCCACTCAGGGCGCTCAAATTGATGCGGCCATTGCACGTGATATGGCTCTCGGCGAATCTCGCGGCGTTAATGGCACGCCTTCGATCTATGTTTTTCACAAGGGCCAGATGACTCCGCTGCCCCCGGGCGGCGTCAATTATTCGCTGCTGAAGCAATACATTGATTATCTCTTGCAACAGCGCTGAATCATGAGCCAAGCCAGCTCGATTGCTATGGAGCGGCCGCGCACGCGGAGCAAAGTGGGGTTCTTTCTGATCGCGGCGCGAATAGTTCTCGGCTTGGTTTTTGTGTATGCAGCGTATGCCAAACTGCACTTTAATGGCACCTGGCACCTGCGCGATTACTATTTCTTATTCGCCATGGGAATCGATTCTTATCGGATGCTGCCCCTGGTGATCGTAGAGTGGATGGCACGGATTTTGCCCTGGCTGGAGCTCGGTCTGGGCGCATTGTTGGTCGTTGGGGCGGGCGTGCGTTGGGTAGGCCTCGTCGTCAGTGCGCTGCTCGTCATCTTCATGGTTGCGTTGGCGCACGCCGCGCTCGGAGGCCTGGAGATCAATTGCGGCTGCTTCGGCAATAGCAGCGTAAAACCGAGCAGGGAGTTGATGCTTGACGCAGGCCTTCTTGCGCTGGCTCTGGCTGTCAGCGTGGGAGGATTTCTCTCGCATCGCGCCCGGAAGTCACAGGCTTAAGTTTGTTATAGAATCGGGTCGCCTTCACCATGCCGGTTTCTCTCCCTGCTAAACCCGTTGGGATTAGAATCGACTAGATACAATGTTCCCATTGCCTTCGATTACTCTGCAAGTCCGAGGGCGCACGCTCGCGGGACGCCTGGCATTCACGATTGTTTTGGTGGCCGTGGTGCTGCTGGGGGCCGCAGCCGGCCTGCTTTTTGTTTACTCCACGGATTTGCCGGAAATCCGCGCTCTCGAGGACTATCGTCCGAACGTCGTGACCGAGCTCTATTCCGATGATGGCCAGCAGATCGGAAATTTCGCGCTGCAGCGTCGCATTCTGCTCACCTGGGAGCAGATTCCTCCGGTCCTGAAAGACGCCATCACTTCGACCGAAGACCAGCATTTCTTTGAGCACTGGGGAGTCGATCTGCCGCGCGTTATGGAAGCAGCGTGGCGCAACGTAATCCGCGGCCGCATTCGGGAAGGGGCGAGCACGCTCACCATGCAGCTCGCCGGCGGGCTTTTTCTAGACCGTTCGGACCGCAGCTTTCGCAGAAAGATTCAGGAAACCCTTCTGGCGATCCAGATCGAACGCAACTATACCAAGCAGCAGATCTTCACCATGTATGCCAATCAGGTCTATCTGGCGCATGGCAATTACGGATTTGAGGCCGCCTCGGAGTTTTATTTTGGCAGGCCCGTGGCCAAGCTGACTTTGCCCGAAGCCGCGCTGCTTGCCGCGCTCATTCGTGGTCCAGCCTATTCGCCGATCATGTATCCAAACCGCGCTCTGGAGCGGCGCAACCTGGTGCTCGATCTGATGCAGCGGGATGGCAAGATCACCACGCAGCAGGAACGCGAGGCGCGGCTGCAACCCATCAATCTCAACGTCCAATCAGCGCGAAACGAATTGGCGTCCTATTTCGTGGAAGAGATTCGCAAGTATCTGGAATCGACCTATGGAACCGAAGCGGTGCACGAGCGCGGCCTGCGGGTCTATACGACCCTCAACGTGGCCATGCAACGCGCCGCCAATGCCGCAGTGCGAGACGGTCTGCACGCCTATGAACGGCGCCACGGCTGGCGCGGCAATCTGCCCAGCGTCATCCGCGACCAGCACGCCTCGCTGCAGAATTACGATGACGACGACTGGCACCAACCCATTTCCAAAGCCGGTTACGTCAACGGCTTGGTCATGGCCGTTGATGACAAAGCAGCGGTGATCAAGATCGGCCCCTACCGTGCCGTTCTCACTCAGCCGGATTTCGCCTGGACCGGACGCCGCCTCCCCAGCCAATTGCTGCACGTGGGGGACATTGCCCAGTTCTACATCCGAGACCTTAGCGGCAGCACAGCGCACGTAACGCTGGAACAAGATCCCGGCCCCCAATCCGCCCTGGTGGCCATCGATAACGGCTCGGGCGAAGTGAAAGCCATGGTTGGCGGCTATAATTTTGAGGACTCCAAATTCAATCGGGCCACCCAGGCGCAGCGTCAAGTAGGCAGCTCTTTCAAGGTGTACGTCTACGCAGCAGCATTGGAAAAGGGCTTCACTCCTTTCGACACCATCCTTGATGCTCCCTTCACGGTCATCAGT
>Ga0209160_1002024_pt1 | contig 16970 bp, 21 predicted proteins | sample GraSoiAngelo_153_FD_186167 | JGI IMG/M metagenome (GOLD analysis project Ga0209160, IMG submission 186167) | Grasslands soil microbial communities from the Angelo Coastal Reserve, California, USA - 14_1009_12_40cm (SPAdes) (version 2) | ecosystem: Environmental > Terrestrial > Soil > Grasslands ... | reverse complement strand
GGGTAGTATGTCTGGACTCTGCATCCGCCGACAATTTTTCCCAGGGCGACTGCTTCGTTGCCCATGAGTAATAGTCTGGGCTCGTTCTGTATGGGCTTGAGCTGGTACGAGAAAGACTGTTTCGGAAGTCCCCTGGCGATATCGTAGGCCATCTTGGCCCCGATCTCGTTCATGTCGATGACCTTCTTCTTGCTTCCAAAGGTCCTAGCGATCGACTGGTTGAGGTAGTTGAGGTCAAAGCCGAGGATCGCGAATGAGGCTGCGACCGAGAGGACGTTGACTATCCGTGAGACTTTGCTGAGCTGGTGTTCTCCAATCTGGGCCGCCGTCTTTGCGACTATGTCATTATACGGTATCGGGTAGAGGTTGACGTTTCTCTTCTTGGCTTCTTCCAGTATTCCTGCGACCGTTCCGGGCAGTCCCTGCTTGGCTAGTCTGTCTTTGACCCGGGCTACTACGGGCTGTTCGATGGTGTCGACTTTGTCTATCTCGATTGCGCTGAAGGTGGGGTCGTAGATTATTCCCCCTCCGGGGCAGACCTCGTCGGCGTGGCGGATGAGGGTCTCGGCGTCAAATGTGCCTAGTAGGTTGACGTTGTTTACCTGTGATCTTATCCTCTCGCTGTTCGCTCGGACCTCGAAATAGCTGTGTGGTCCCTTGATGCTTGAATAGTATTCTCGTGAGCCAAAGGTCCAGAGACCGGAGAGGGCGCAGGCTCCTGCGAATATGTTGGCGGATGAGTCGACTCCGCTGCCTTGCGGCCCACCGGTCATCCAAGAGAGGTCGTTTGTCTTGGCTGGAGCGTTGCTCGTCGATTAGCCCCCGGTCGCCCTTCCGTGTCCTACCGCGCAGTCGCAATCGCTGCTCTCGCTACAGTATGGGCAGGCGCACTCACAATCGTCCATTACGATTTCACAGTTGGGACACATATACAGTTCGCTTTTGTCCAGCACAATTATCGCGTTAAAAGGGTGCTTGTCTTCTCAATAAGGCTTTACGGAAGAATCGGTTCGGAATGCTCATGTCTTAACTGTGGAGGTTGCTCTTTGTTTCAAATCCTAATTCTTAGTGCGACTGATCTGTCCTTTCTTGTCTGTAGCCGGTGGATGAATCGAATTAGTCGGTATTGAATGCCTTATTTTGTCTTGAGAAGAGAGAACGCAATCTTCGCTTCTCCCTCGCCAGTTATGATAGCCTCTGCCTTGATCCAATCGCTCTTGGGGATGCCTCTTGCACTGGACGGTGCAATTCGGACGTTTGGGTTACGCCGAATTCTCTTTGCTTTCCCTGTGTCTGCGTTGGTCCTAACGTAGATGATTCCTTGATGTTCAGCAAACCAGACCGGAGTTCGAACTGGGTCCCCATTCTTCCGATAGGTTTCAATAACAAGGTATCGTTCCTCGACAAGATCTGCAAGCTTCGCCGCGGGAGTGTCGCCACTTGCTGGTTGAGTCGTATCTCGAGTCTCGATCCGGTTCTTCTTAGATCAGTTCAATATTCTCTTCGTTGAATCCAAGCTTAACGAGCTCATCCCTTGCCTTGGTCCGGTGATCTCCGTGGAGGACGATTCGTTTGTCCTCGACATCGCCGCCCGTGCCGACCGCTTCCTTGAGCTGATGGGCAAGTTCTCTCAGCGATGATTCATCTTTGGAGAGTCTGTGAGGCTCGACAATGGTCACTTCTCTTCCGGAGCGATGATGAGCTTCCAGTCTTACGACGAAGTGCTCTGATTCCCTGTCGATGTGTTTCAGTATGTCTTCGAACGTAAGATCTTCGCTACTCAATCAACCTCTCCCCTAAGCTTCAACCATCTGATGTGCGTGTTCGATCGTGTGATGGTAGTGTTCGGGTGGCATGAAAGACTGGAACGCTCTGTCCACGACTTCGCTCAGCGCCGGGTGAATGTGCATCATATCCCTTATCGGCCTGTAAGTCTGTTCGGGCGTGTACATTAATGGGATTATCTCGTGTATTAATGTCGAGGCTTCGGGGCCGATGATGTGGGCGCCTAGGATTCTCTCGGTGTCCGCTTCTACAATTACCTTGACGAAATAGTCCTTGACGTTCAGCGCCTCTCCCTTGGCTGTGTCTTCATACTTGTGAAAGCCGATGAGCACTTTGTCCGTTCCATACTTGGCTATGGCTTCTTGTTCTTTCATTCCGACGCCTGCAATCTCAGGGTAGGTGAATATGGCGTGGGGCACTGCGTGGTAGTCTACTTTGACCTTCCTTTTGAGTATCGCGTTGTAGTAGACTATGGCCGATTCATAGTTTGCAACATGTTTGAAGAGATACTTCCCGTCCGCATCTCCAAGCGCCCATATGCCCGGCTGGGAGGTCTCTAGATATTCATTGACTGTAATCCATCCATCGGGTGTCGTCTTTATTCCAGACTTTTCGGGATGAAGGATATCAGTTATCGGTCCTCTCCCACTTGCAATCATTATCTCCCGTGCTGTGATCGTCGCCGTCTTCCCAGTCTTGCGTTCGAGAGCAACCAGCTCCTTCAAGCCCTGCGAGATTTCTCTCACTTCCTTCACTTCATGGTTGGTGATGATATTGATGTGTCGGCCCAGCACCTTCATTGCCAAGGCTGAGACTTCAGGCTCTTCTTCGGGCACAAACTGAGGGTTTCTTCCAATGATGGTGACTTTGGACCCCATGCATGCGAAGAAGTGGCCGAACTCTGCGGCAATGTATCCTCCTCCAACAATAGCGATGCTCTCCGGTAACTGTTTCATCTTGAACGCGGAGTCGCTCGTGTGATAGCTGATTTTGTCGAGGCCCTTGATCTGCGGAATGATTGTCTTGGAACCGATGCAGAGGAAGATCATCTTCGACTTGATCTCGGTACCCCTTACTCTCATGGTGTAGGGTGCGATAAATTCGGCGGGTTCATGATAGTAGTCGATGTTCTTGGAACTGGCTAGGCCTTCTCTTATCTGGTCGATGTCCGTGTAGATGAGCTTCCGCATCCGATCCATTACAAACTCGAAGCTGATTTTCTTGATCTGAGTGTCAATACCTAGATCTCGCGCCTCTTCGATTTTCCGAACCAGTTCAGCAGGATAGAGTAGAATCTTGGACGGTATGCATCCCCTTGTAAGGCAGATGCCTCCGGGCTCGTCCTTATCGATAACAGCGATCCGAATGTTAGGATTATCCTGAATCATCGGCTCGACAATGTTCATCGCTGATCCGCTACCAATCACGATAAGATCGTATTCTTTCATACGAGTCGACGCAACTTCGAAGCAGATAAGCGTGTGGAGGCTGGCCTTTGGCTCACCCATCGATTGGGACGGTCGAGCAATCGCTCACAGTTATGAAGAAACACGACAAGCGCTCCATGGCGTCGACGAATGGAAGAGCCTCTCAATCTAGCGCTCAATCTGATGGGAACTTTCGCTTTCGGCCTCAGCGGGGGAATCCTCGCAGTTAGGAAGCAGATGGACCTCTTCGGGGTCCTCGTGCTTGCTGTAGCGACTGGGCTCGGCGGAGGAATCATGCGGGACATAATCCTCGGCCACACACCACCCGCGACATTGAATGACTGGCGCTACCTGGCCGTGGCTGGCTTGGCAGGAATCCTGGTTTTCTTGCGGTATGGCAGAGTGGTTCACCACGGGAGATTCATCACCGGTTTCGACGCCGTCGGGCTGAGTATTTTCACGGTCACTGGCACTACTATTGCGCTTAACGCCGGTCTTAGCCCGGCTCCTGCTGCATTGTTAGGAATGCTCACGGGTGTTGGAGGTGGGGTGTTGCGAGACGTTTTGGCCGCAGAGGTTCCGCTGATCTTTCGAAGTGAGATCTACGCAGTCGCATCGATGCTAGGAGCGATAATCATTATCGTAGCTGGTCAAATCGGTTTCTCAGGACTCCCTGCGGAAGTCGTTGCTGCTATAGCGATTTTCAGTCTTCGCATGGTGAGCGTTCGAAGAGGATGGAGGATTCCTATCGCCATGCCCAAGTAGAGCCTCGACTTCTACCGATCAGCCGAATTGGTCCCGCCCAGAACTTTGTATCGGACCACTAGGTCAGGGCCGTATCTTGCACTACCCATGAGTTTCAACTGTATAGCATCTCTTACGAGCGCGTTTCCTTTTCCTTCAATCAGGGTCGTTGCGCTACTCCCACCAAGGATTCTAGGAGTGATGGCTACGGAGATCTCGTCCACTAGTTGGTTGCTAAGCATACTCCAGTTCAGAGTTCCTCCGCCTTCAAGCAATATCCTTCGAATTCCAAGCCTCCGAAGGCGATTGAGTAGAAGTATCAGCGACACGAGTTGGCCTCTTCCGCAGACTATGACAGTGACCCCCTTCCTTTTTAGCGCCTCGATTCTCTTCTTTGGTGCCCTAGACGTAATGGCGATAATTGTCGGAATTTCTCTTGCTGTTCGGACGACGTACGAACTTGGTGGGCTCAGGGCGTTACTATCGACGATAATTCGATACGGCTTGGGTGCCTTCACAAATCTCACGGTAAGCTTCGGATCGTCTCTGAGCAAGGTTCTGAGCCCGACCATAATGGCGTCGACCGAGGCCCTCAATCGATGAACCCTCCTCATGTCTGAGGGGGAGGACATTCGAGAATCGCCGGTGAATGTCGCGATCTTTCCGTCAAGACTCATCGCAGCATTCAGTATTACAAATGGACGGGAAACTCGGCTGGCGGCCATTATTATCCGTCACGGGGTCAGCAAGCAGTACCTAAAAAAAGCCCGAACTAGAGCGCCTAAACCGATAGAAATTGGACAGTGAAAACAGTGCTGTCAGTGCTTGTGACTGCTCATCCACTTTTTCTCTTCGCGCGTCGGAGTCAACTCACATCCTGACGCCCAAAGAAAAGTCCTAGCAGTCGAAGGTCCAACATGCTGAAACCGTTCTTGCACGGCCTCTAACATGCGTTCCTCATTCTTTCCGAATGTGTTGAGGTATTTCTGGAAGGAGCCGAAATCTTTCTCTAGCTTCATGAATTCACCTGCGTTATGAACTGTGGCCTGGATCTTCTTCTCATTCCGGACAATACCCGTGTCGGTCATGAGCTTCTTCACGTCCTTGTCAGAAAACCGTGAAACTTTGCTTATTGAGAATCCAGCGAACGCCTTCTGGAAGTTAGGCCATTTGTTTTCGATCACTTTCCAGTTCAGGCCTGCAGTAAAAAGTGATCTTGTCATGCGTTCGAAGTATTCGTCGTCGTTCTTCGGCGGCTTCGCATTCCAGTTAGGAGACACGGATTTGGGAAGGCCGGTCTAGATTTTAAGGATTGAACCCGGGTTCTTCGAAGCCTTTTCTACTCGAGCCCATCTCGCTAGATCCTCAGAATTGTCCGTGACCATGACTCCCAGCGCAACCATCAGTCCCCACGATGTTCTAAGAAAGTACAAGACCATCGCGGTTGTAGGTGCCAGCAAGAACCCGGCCAAGGACGCTTACACGGTCCCACAGTTCATGAAGGACCACGGCTACAAGGTCATACCTGTGAATCCGACCGCTGACGAGATCGTCGGGGAGAAAGCCTATCCCAGCCTCATGGACCTGCCCACGGAACTGGCAAGCAAGGTCGAGATTGTCGACGTGTTCCGTCCCAGCGAAGAGCTACCCCAGGTGGCACAGCAGGTCGTCGACTTCCACCGCAAATATGGGCGGCCGTTCGTCTTCTGGGCCCAGCTCGGACTGGAGAACGAGGAAGCCAAACAGATCCTCGCTAAGAACAAGATTCCGTATATCATGAACGCTTGTTTGAGGATCGTCCAGAAATCAATCTAGCTGCAAACTCTCACGGTTCGTTGCCGAACAATCTTTTTTACTTGCATCAAGTAACAGAATTATCGGTCGTTGATCACATCATCTATACCAAGATATTGTCCAATCTGTAGGGAAGAGCTTTGGACGGACTCAACGATGATGGACCCGTACTTCTACAGAAACCATCTCCCACGACGATACTACTTGGACCACGTTAACCTGAAACACAAAGAGTTCGCCGCATGGGATCGTAAGATTCAGCTGATCAATGGGCCGGTGGCTCTCACAACTGCCGTCTCAGCCTTGCTGCTCTTCGGAACGTTGGGCGGTCGCTTTCCGAGCGCCTACACGTCCATTTTCGAGACGCTCTTTGTCTCATCTCTTGTCGCAATAGTCGTCTTTGTCATCGTTGACGCGAGAGGCAGAAGAAGATTCAGAGAATCATGGGATCAACAACATGGCTTCTCGGCTAACAAACAACCTGAGGCTCAGTCGTCTAGAGACTTGATGTAGATGGTATGTGACGTATAGTGGTTGTCATTTCGAACAGAGCTGTGCCAGAGAATCTAAGACGAGGTCTGTTTCTGATAGTGTCCAGTTAGTCTATGCTGCGCCTAGGGTATTCCCATTGTGTTGCCTATGCCGGCAACAATCACAGTATCTCCCGACTTTGACGCCGACAGAATTGTATTCTTGACTCGCTTTATTGCTTCGTCTACAGCCAGCTTGACCTGCTGCGTCATAGCTGAGATCGCTTCCTTGTTTGACATTTTCACAACTATGGCGATCATAGGGATATGACGCTTGGATGCGCTCTGTTCGATGTGGTATCTGTCTACTCCGGGACCCCCTATAGCTGCACCCACGCCTTCTGCGACTTCTCCGCTTGGTTCACCCTCAAACTTGAGGGCCGCATCGACAGTGACAACGAGGGTGGGAGAGTTTTGCTCTATGAGTTTCTCAACTGCAATTCCAGGCTTTCCGACGCTACCCCCTGGACCCTTCGCACGGACCAGGAGTAGGTTTCGGCCGTCAAGGCCTGTCTCGTACATTATCGTGTCCTGTTCGATCTCTCGAGACTGAGCACCCTCAGCCATCTTGCTCGCGATTAGGGGCCCTATTCCGTCCCCTATCGGATTACCCTTGGCAAAGGCGTCTATTGCTGAGCTGTAGGCCTCTGCTTCTTCCATTATCTGGGGCATGGCCATCTGGAGTTGGTATAGTGCGAGGATTCCGCCCTGCTTCCTAGCTAGGAGGTAGAAGTGGCGGACTACTCTGTACATCTGATCCGCGCCGATGGAGATTTCCATCTGGTTGGAGAGTGTGTTGACCTCGGCCTCAGTTGCGCTAGTAGCAATGGCCTTGACCTCCGTCCTGAGATTGTCATCGTAGGTATCGAGAATGTGTTCGAGTTTGCCCACGATCCCTGAGGGGTCCATGCTTACGGGCTGAATGGCGAACGACCCGGTCAATCTGTCAATACGAGATTCAACGGCTTTCTGGTCGCCTTTAAATCGCAGGGCTGAGCTGAGAACACTATCGTGAGCTGCCTTTCGGAGCCTCTCTAGCTTACCTAGGTTGCGCTTGACGCCAACAAGCATCATGCTGATCTGGATTCGTTGTCCGTAGAACATTAGGACGATGAACGATCCAAAGTATGCCAGTTGGATGATGCTGCTGATGTCTATAAGGGCCATTGTTAGATCAATACTCCGTTCCGAGATATACGCGTTGCTTCGAACGACAGCACGTTGAAAATCGACGGTTTCTCGATGCTTATCATCTTATCGTCTTTGGACGGTCTGCATAGGGGTCTCCTGGAGTAGAAGTCTAGTCACTCGTTTGGTGCCGGTTCTGATGAATCGTAGGTCTACTTCTTCGCTGATGGCGTGTTTGGATAGGGCTGAGAGGACGTCTTTCATCTGGTTGATGGTTTGGGATCCGATGCCAATTATGACGTCTCCGACTCGTAGTCCGGATCGGTATGCGGGTCCTCGGGCGTCCACTTCAACTACTAACACTCCTGAGTCGGCGGGAAGGTCGTATCTTCTAGCAAGTGCCTCGTTAAGGGTGGTTCCATAGATTCCCAGCCAGGGTCGAACGACCCGTCCCTTCTCTCGGATCTGCTGCATTACCCACTTGATCGTGTTGACTGGAATCGCGAATCCGACGCCTTGGGCGTAGGGTATCATGGCGGTGTTCATTCCGATGACGTTTCCGCTGATATCAGCTAGGGGTCCTCCGCTGTTGCCTGGGTTGATCGCCGTGTCTGTCTGGATTAGCCCTTCGAAGATGAAATCCGCACCGGGCAACGGTCTCCCCAGTGCGCTTACGACACCTAACGACACTGTGGGTCCTCCCTGTAGTCCAAGAGTGTTTCCGATTGCTAAGGCGAGTTGTCCGACCTTTAGCCCCTCCGAATCTCCCAACGTGGCGGCTGGAAGGTTCTCTGCCTCAACATGAACAACCGCAATATCGGTGGACGGGTCGCTCCCGACGACCTCTCCTACAAACGAGCGTCCGTCTTTGAGATGAATCTGAACTTTGGCGGCTCCGTCTATGACGTGATTATTCGTAATGACATATCCTTTCGAGTCGATGATTAGTCCGGAGCCCTTTCCTTCGATAGGTACAACGCCGTAGGCAAAGTCGCGTGTTACTCTTACGCTGTCGATGCTGACCACGCTATCGCTAAGTTTCTCGACTGCTCCAGTGATCTGGTTCTCCAATGATGTGAGTATTGACATGTTTAGAGCCCCCAGCTCGTCTTTCCGACGGGCTTGATCCTCACGTAAAGATAGTTTCCTTTTTCTCTTGATTCTGCTTCTCCAGTTATCTCGACGCCTCTTGGGACCCACCTGGTCGGCGAGTCCACATCGTCCACGAGTAGAGTTACCTTGCTGTTTGGTGACACATCTTGGAATCGTTCACTGTATTTGAGGTTCCAGCCACTAAGATAGAAGTAAGCGCCGTCAAATTCGAAGAGTACTGGCATGATGTGCGCCTGGGTATCTGAACATACGAAGGCAAGTCTTCCGAGACTTCTCTCCATGAGATACCGAAGTTCCTTCTCGGTGAAGTCAGCCCCGGGTGTTCTTCTCGTCCTCTGAGTCATCATTTTTCTCTAACAAGCCATAGCATCAGTCGGGCTTATATACTTGGTAGTCGTAGCAAACCAAGTAGGTGCAAATTACTTGAGTAAGTTAACCCCGGTTGACCAAGACATAACAAAAGAGCAGTCTGAGGAGTGCCACCTCCTTCACTCTGCCTGGAACGACCTTACCAAGGTATGGACCCTTCCGGTCATCCATGCTCTGAGCCTCAAGCAGCCAGCTCGATTTAACGAGCTTAAGCGAAGAATCCAGAACATTAGCGCAACGAGTCTCGCGGAGAGGCTGAGCGAGCTGGATCAGAGAAAAGTGATTGAGAGAAAGGTCTATCCCGAGACTCCGCCACGGGTTGAGTATGCGCTTACGAAGAAAGGGGTGGAGCTCTCGGTGATTCTCGGTACTCTGGCGGAGTGGGTCATGAAATGGGACAAGCCGTCGACCAACAGCGCTCGAGCCAATGATGAGAAGGTTCTAGCCTCAGTACGTTCTAAATAATCGATCTAGTAGATTTCAATATGGTCTTCAGCGAACCCCATCTTTACCAGCTCGTCCTTCATTCTGCTACGGTGGTCCCCTTGCAGCATTATCACACCCTCTTTTGCAGTTCCGCCAGTCGCTAAACGGGCCTTCAACCGATGGGCAACCTCGTCGAGTGACCGTCCCGTCTTTGGCAATCCCTGCACGATCGTCACGGGCTTTCCCCATCTTCGAAACTCTACCCTGACAACGAGATGAGTCTCGCTCTTGTCCAGCTCCTTTAGAGCCGCGTTAAAGTCGAAATCCTCGCTCAAACTCTCTGTCAAATGCTGCACTGGGGGCCCATTAGTTCTTTTCGGCGATTTCCAGGAACTGGCGCAGATAATCTGCCAAAAGTGCTCTGTATTCTTCAGCGGTCATCTCTTCTCTCAAGTTCTGAAGCAGATTCCGAAAATACTGGAAGCGTCCCGCGACACTGGGCGATATTTGGGACAAGAAAGTCTTGTTTGTCTGTTCGGCTCGACTGCCAGTATCTTTCACTCGATGCCTCCCCATTTGCGCGATCGCGCGCGCATTGTGTGTCAGAATCGAGGCGTTGGTCCAATTATCCATTACAGCATCCCGTGACTTAGCGGGCTCATCCTTGACCCAGTCTTGAAGAAATCTGGTCATCTGGTCAGACGCCAGTATCGGCGAATTGCGAAGGACCTTGAACGAGATATCATCCGCGTACAGGTCCTGAATGTCGTTGAGTAGGTCGTGGACAATTTTCTGTTGATAGTCACGTAGGACGACCTTCTTCCCGAGATTGTCAACCGCCTCTTCCAAGATCTGACCGTTGTGGGAAGGATGGTTCGTCTGTATCCTGTAGACGTGCGACATCTCGTGAACCAGCAATCCCTCTAAAAGTCCAGACCCTACCGCTCCACCAGACACAACTATCGTAAAGTTGCCTCCCTGGGGCATCGTGTATCCCATAAAGGGTAGCTGCGGATCGACGACAACTTTCACTTCCGTACCGATATCGTATCCGGCCTTCCTCATCATCTCGAGGGCCGTCTGTCGGGCCTTCCTTACTGTTTCCTCGGTATCTTCGCTGTTCTCGAGTCTCTGGGAGGTTGAGGTTTTCGCACTGGCCATGGGGGTCGTGTCACAGTCCGATTAGATGGTCGATCGAGAAGGTTCCGCCGCCTAGGAATGCAAGGGCGAGGGCTGCCAGGAGGAGTGTTATGTCAATTTCTAAACCGCCTTGGTACTTCTTCTTGATCTTCGTCACTGACAGCCAGGTTGTGGATAGCATCCAGAGTGCGGAGAGAATGGCAATGATTGGAGTTAGTATGCCGAGAATCAGTCCAAGTCCACCGAAGAATTCGACGACTCCTGCAAATGGAACCAGGGCTACGGACAATCCCATGCTCTTCATCCAGCCTTTTGCTTGTTCATTCGGTTTGAGCTTTGGATATCCGTGAATCATGAACGCGGATCCGATTGCAAGCCTTAGGACGATGGACGCGAGATCTAGGGATTGGAAGAACAGCATCACCGGGCATCCTCCGACTGTTCGACGTCCGGAATTCCTTGAATATTGTTCATCGTACTGGTAAACGCTGCGAGTCTATGTTATAAATCAAGTAGTCAATGGCTACCAAGTAGGTTGCGGGAAGCGTATCAGGTAAAGCTGGCTTAACCTTTCCTTGCTTAGACTTCGATGAAGATTCCTTCAGGTCCCACCTTCACAGGATAGGTCTTCACCTTTAGCGTAGGTATCAAGCTGAAGCTGCCGTCCAGGAGGTTGTATTTCCATCCGTGCCAGGGGCAGGTGACCTCGTAGTTTCTGACCTCGCCTTCCCCGAGGGGTCCGCCTCGGTGTAGACAGTTGTTTGAGATGGCGAAATATTGGTCTTTGACGCGGAAGAGTGCAATGTTTCTGCCTTGGACGTGTACGATTTTCGAGCCTCCGTCCGCGATCTCATTAGGTTCTGCGACCTTGATTTCTTGGGCGGGACCCGTGGCTCGTTCTTGACTCATCAGATCGTATGTCCTCCACGCACCGCGATCGGCTCTTCTTTCTTCGGCAATGGCTTCCTCTCCCGAGTAAACTGGGTAAGCCAGTCCTCTAGTGCGCGTATCTGGGCGTTATCTGTTCCCAGAGCGATGAGCTCCGCCTTTGTCAAGTGGACTGTCTTGAGGAGAACCTGTTCCATGTGCGAGGCATGCGACTCGGTCGGCGGCCTTGGTTGAGTCTCGGCCAGATACTCGAAATCTTCCTGTAAGTGTTCGATCTGAAGTATTACATCGTTTGTCATCCGCGCGATTTCGACATCGAGCACGTTACTGTAGACTCCAAGGAGTGTTTCAAGATCTGACTGTGCGGTCTTGAGCTTCTCGATATGCAACAACAGCACGTCTTTCGGAATCGGGCTCTTTTCTCGGGACGCGCTCGTAATGTCAATAACGAGTGTGATCAGGAAGGTTGTGAGGAATCCGACGCCGAGCTTAGATCGCAGCCGTTCTTTCGCTAGCTTCTCTATAGGTCCCAGTTTCTTCTTTTCGTTGTTGTCAATTATCCGGTCGACTATCAGATACGTGATGGGGAGTGTTACTGCTAGGCCGATGAAGGCGGCGATGACAGAGAGTTCGATATCATCAAACGTAATAGGCAAGGATGAGGCTGACTAGCTCAGGCTTCCATATTTTTGGCTTGTAGAATCCGCGAAAGATAGGGGATAAGGAAAGAGGAGACTATGGCTCTGTGATCTTGATGGCCTGTACGGGGCATTGAATCTCGCAGGCTCTGCAGAAGATGCAGTCATTCTCCCGAGCCGGATCTGCCTTCCACGTAGCTAGCGGGGCCTTTCCGCTATCGTTGGTTATGCCCTTGTCCATTTTCTCTTGTTCTCCAGGCAGTTCCATTCTGTCGAAGACGTTGACTGGGCAGACTGTGATACAGATACCGTCTGCGATGCAAATGTCAAAGTCCACTCCCACGGCTGATCCGTGAACACCATACTCCTTGCTGACTCCATCTTTCCACTTCAGTTGGTGGTCGATGTGAGTCTCTTTTACCGGCCATCCGTTAGGGAAGGTAGGGTCCTCTATCAGTTTTCGAACTTCGCCCATGGCAGACTCTTCTGACTATCGGCGAGGGTGTCGGGCATATAAAATCGTTGAATACCAATTGTACACTGTACTGCTCTTGCAGCAGGATTTCCTGCAGTTAGATACCGGTGAACTCTAGGTGTGGCTTTTCAGGAATTCAGGGCCGTAGAATCTTGCCGAGGAGCCCAGTTCCTCTTCGACCAGTTGAAGGCGATTGTACTTGGAGGTCCTCTCTCCTCGGGCTGGAGCGCCAGCCTTGATTTGACCCGTTGCCAGGGCAACTGATATGTCTGCAATCGAATTGTCCTCGGTCTCTCCGGACCTGTGGCTCAGCACCAATCCGTAGTCGGCCTTTCTCGCCGTCTCTACCGCCTCTATCGTTTCTGTTAGGGTGCCAATCTGGTTGATTTTCACAAGTAACGCATTTGCTGCTCTGGCTCGGATTCCCTGGGCTACGCGTTTGATGTTGGTGACAAAAAGGTCGTCTCCGACGATCTGGACTTTGGCTCCGAGTCTCTTGGTAATTGTCGAAAAGTTCTCGAAGTCTTCGTCATGGAACGGATCCTCGATTGACTTCACTGGGAATTTCTCCTGGAGGTTGACGTAGAGTTCGAGGAGTTCGTCGCTATCGATCACTTTTCCATCGACATTGTATTTTGCAGACGCTTGATTGTAGAAGCTGTCTGCAGCCGCGTCTATTCCGAGGATTACATTCTGACCGGGAGAGTATCCCGCCTCGTCGACTGCGTCATTGATTTGGCCTAGTGCTTCCTCGACACTGTTGATCGGTGGCGCGAATCCACCCTCGTCTCCAACATTGATAGCGGACTTTCCGTACTTCGCTTCCAATCTCAGGCGCAGAGCGTGATAGATCTCGGCTCCGCACCGAAGAGCGTCCTTGAAAGTTCTGAAGCCGGCTGGGATTACCATGAACTCTTGGAAAGACAGATCATTGCCTGCGTGTTTTCCACCGTTAATGATGTTCATCAAGGGTATTGGGAGACTAGGCTTCCTTCCCCCAGCTAGCGCTCGATAGAGCGGCGACTTGGCTGTGTCAGCTGAAGCGCGTGACACGGCAATTGACACGCCCAGAATGGCGTTTGCTCCGAGTCTTCCTTTGTTCTCTGTGCCGTCCAGATTGATGAGGACCCTGTCGATTTTCGCTTGTTCTCGTGAGTCCATGCCCAGAATCTTTGGACCGAGAATCTTGTTCACGTTCTCCACGGCCTTCTGAACTCCTAAGCCAGCGTACCGTTGCCTGTCCCCGTCGCGGAGTTCAAATGCTTCAAGGTGGCCCTTCGAGGCTCCCGAAGGAACAGAGAATCGTCCAAACCCGGACTTTGTATAGAGATCGACTTGGACTGTGGGATTTGCTCTGGAATCTAGGACTTCCCTCGAGACAATCTTCTCAATTTTGAACTCGGAGCTTGCCAATTTTTTCTACGGTCGAAGCCCCTTCCTAGCCTCCTTTTACTGGTTTCCAGATCGGTTCAGGTCGAGGCTAAGCAACTGCTTTGTCTATCTAGGTCTGTTGAGTATCTTCTCGTGTAACACCATCCGTATTCGTCGAGAGGGAGTCTCTTTGTGTAGGGATGCTGCTTTGAGAGCCGCATTGGTCTCTACTTTCCAAGATACTGTGTCCTTCTGCTTCAAGTCGACATTGGAGACTATGGGGTCGAGTGTCCGTGATGTTGTGTACGATCATCTGCGGAAGAAGGGTATTCCAGAGTCTGAGATTCCAGCCCAGTTTGACGATGTGGTGAGAGTTCTCAACGAGTCATTCGGAGGATCTGCTCGTGTGATCATCTACAAGACGTTGGTGGAGCTCTACCAGCAGTACTCGATAAGGGTCGATTTCACTTACCAGGAGTCGCTACGGGACCATATGTCCATGCTACGGGAGAGAGTTGTGGTGGATCACATTCTTCCTAGGAGGGTTCAGCGGGAGGATCCCAGCCTTGAGGGGCGGCTGCCTTTTGTCCAGAGTATTGTGCCTTCCGGCTCGCGTTGATCTAACGATTCCGTTAGATGCTGGAAATGGTTTAAGACTCGTCCCGGTCTTGGTCGGGCTGTTGCGCCGGGATGGCTGAGTGGTTAAAGCGACGGCCTCGAGATCCCAGCTGGATATTCGTCGATTGACATGACAGCCGTTGGGCGTCACGCCCTCGTGGGTTCGAATCCCACTCCCGGCGCCAATTGGGGTTCTTGGCCGAAAGTGTGAAGGACTCTTTTTGTTTTGACATACCCCCGGGGGTCGAGAAATAGTTAGTAGAAAAGAAAAGATAACAGATCCTAGAGAACTCCCGGCAAGGAAGGATCGTAAGAGAAATCGTTCAGAATCAGCCCTGATCCCTGGTCTAGGAGGGTGTTTCATACGGAGCCCAGTTTTATGCTTGCATGATCCAGTAAATGCCCCAGTTGAAAATGGCTGATTCCGCTGTTCTATGGGAAAGATCGGAAAATTCGCCCAGAAACGTTCCAGGCAGTAAGCAGACCTCCTCTAGAATTTAGAAAATAAAAAATTCCCGCGACACAAAACAGCGCTTTAGGGAAAATCCCTTTGGATTATCACTGACTCAGGGCCGGCTTTTGTCCTGTAAGCCTTTCTAGTCGTTCTTCTTGAAGTGTTTTTCCCAGAAGCCTTGCTTTCTCTTTGCGATTCTCGAGGCACGCTCTACGCCCGCGTCAACCTCACTCTGATTCGCCCCGGGAGACTGAGATTGCGACGGCTGATCCTTGACCGGGCTCATAGCCTTCGCTGGGGTCTTGGGCTCTTCCGCTGGCGCAGAGCTCTTGGTCGGCTTTGCCTCTTCAACCAGCGGCTTGGTAAGTTGATTCGCTGTTTCCGTCACCGTTTCTTTGCTCGGCTCCTTAACATCAGTAGTCTCTCCCTCTATCGGTTCCGTACTGGATATTTCGAACTCGCATTCGGGCTGACCTTGAGAGATGCATTGGGTTTCTTTCGCCTGGACTGTCTTGTCAAGAACCTCCGCGAAGAGTCCGGCTAGGAACCCGCTGGTGAACATGCAATTGGGCTCTTCTGAGGACCCGTTTTCCATTGCTTCGAAACAGTTGCTGATTACGACATTTGCATTTGCTCTGTCGAAGTCTATCTTGCGAATCTTCACCTTCCCCAATCCGAGGTTAGTATCCTCGAAGGCGGAGTGTACTAGACTCTCGAGCGCGACTCTCTGTTCTTCGCCTGTGGCGGTGATGCTGTCGCGGAATATGCTACCTTCGTGAATTCCGATCCCACTGGCCAGGTATGAGAGGAAAGGAGCCGCCTGGTCAGCAACAAGACGCTCTAGCCCATCTCTCATAACCCGGATAACGTCACGTCGCAGAATGATCATCTTCTGTCCGAAGAATGAGAGTTCTCCCTTGTTGTCGTTGAACCGTAGCTGGTTTACGGACCCTACGAGTCTTCGTAGGTCCCAGGCGTTCGGCTTTCCTTTCGGACTAGTTTGCAGGCTGTGTTGCCTCCGCAAGTTCATTCGTCAGCATCTCAGCTGCCTCGTTTATCTTGTGGGCGAATGCTGAATCAGGATTGTCGACGACGAAGACGGATCTGCTGAGGTTGTTTATCACGTCCATCTGGAATTCGAAGGCTTGTAGGAACCTGGACTTGAAGAGCGTCGCAAGCTCCTTGCCCACCTTCACTGCATCCTTGATTCTTACTCCAGGCGGCACCATGTTGAGCGTCAGGAACGTGGGTTTTTCGAACGTCTCAGCGAGCAGCACCATGACTGCTGTTCCAAAGAGGTCCTGTTGGTCAACTCTGGAGACAAGAACTAGGACATCGCAGCATCCCATTGCCAGAACCGTATCGTTCTCGACTCCCGGATGAGTATCTACGATGATGTAATCGAGGTTGCACTGTTCACCCACCTTCTGTAGAGTATCTTGGAATAGTGACACCTCAAGTCCCGATTTCAACAGTCGCAACATGTCCTCGACCTTGTTGCTGGCTGGGCAGAAGAACAATCCTCCCTTCATCTTGGGAAACCGTGGCGTAAGATCTATTATGACGTCACTTGGGGTAGCATCGCCGAGGAAGATATCAGTCATTGTCGCCTTGACCTCACCCTTCTTGAGACCAAACAAAACGTGAAGTCCCGGTCCGGAGAGATCCAAGTCCATCACTCCGACTCTGTGGTGAAGCGCGAGGGTCGCTGCAAGGTTGGCCGTCAGAGTTGTCTTTCCGGTTCCGCCCTTGAAAGAATGGACAGCTATTACCTTAGTCATCTTTATCCTTCTTCAACTGGTCTTTTACGGACTGGAAGAATTCCTGATTCTCAATCCGTCCCGCCTCAGACTTCACCGCTTCAAGGTCGATCTTCAATTTCGCATGCGTTACCTTATGTCTCCTGATGGCCAGAAAGCCCCCAGCCAGAATCGCAGCTATCAGTGCTGCGAGTATCCCGAAGTAATAGAGGGGAAAAGAGACATTTCCGCTCGAAGATCCGCTCGACTGAACCATAACAGCTGAGTTGGCGGTTGAGGTCTGGCCTCGGTTGTCTGTGACTATGACGGT
>Ga0209160_1002020_pt1 | contig 16988 bp, 13 predicted proteins | sample GraSoiAngelo_153_FD_186167 | JGI IMG/M metagenome (GOLD analysis project Ga0209160, IMG submission 186167) | Grasslands soil microbial communities from the Angelo Coastal Reserve, California, USA - 14_1009_12_40cm (SPAdes) (version 2) | ecosystem: Environmental > Terrestrial > Soil > Grasslands ... | reverse complement strand
CGGCATCGAGCAGGATGTTGTCGGGCTTCACGTCCCGGTGCACCACGCCGCGCGCGTGCGCATAATCCAGAGCCTCCCCGATGTCGCACAGCAAGCGGCCCGCCTGGTGGGGATCGAGTGGCCCGTGGGTCGCGACGCGCTGCGACAGTGTTTCCCCCGCGACGTACGCCATCGCGAAAAACACGAAACCGCCGATCTCGTCGACCGTGAAAATCGGCACAATGTTCGGGTGGGTCAGGCGCGCGACCGTCCGCGCCTCGCTCAGAAAGCGCCGGCGGCACGCCTCATCGGCCGCGAGGTCAGGGTCAAGCACCTTAATCGCGACGCGCCGGTCCAGGCGCGGCTCGCGCGCGAGATAGACGTGTGCCATGCCACCGCGCCCGATTGGCGTCTCAATCTCGTAGGCGCCCGCCAGAGCGAGGCGCAGCTCACGTGTTATGTCGGGAGATTGAGTCATCGGGCCCTGCATACCCCCGGGAGCCCGCGCTGGTTCGCTCGCGGGACCACTTATCACTGCTGGACACTGGCGCCATTGCAGGCGCAGATTGTGCCGCCTATGACGAGCATCCCGGCGGCCCATCCAGCGGCGTCTGATCGACCCCGAGCAGGTGGGGCGGCGCACGAGCCGTACATCCCCGCCAGCCAGGCTCCGGCCGAGCTCACGCCGCGCGCGATTACGCTGGGCGTGCTGCTCGGCCTGATCTTCGGCGCCTCGAACGTCTATCTGGCGCTGAAGATCGGTTTGACCGTCAGCGCGTCGATCCCCATCGCCGTCCTCTCGATCACAATTTTCCGGTGGTTTGGCCGCTCCACGATCCTCGAGAATAACATCGTCCAAACGACCGGATCGGCAGCCGATTCGGTGTCCGCGGGGGTCGTGTTCACGATTCCCGCGATTTTGTTGATGGGCTACGACCTCGACATCTCGCGCGTGACGATCCTCGCCATCGCGGGTGGCCTGATGGGCGTGCTGATGATGATTCCGCTGCGGCGCGCCCTGATCGTGAAAGAGCACGGCAATCTGCCCTACCCCGAGGGCACTGCGTGCGCCGAAGTGCTGATCGCCGGTGAGCGCGGCGGCATCCACGCCAAGACGGTATTCCAGGCATTCGGCATCGCGTTCGTCTACAAGTTCTTGATGACGGCCTTGAAGCTGTGGCAGGAGCTTCCCGGCAAGGTGCTGCGCGGCTATCAGAACGCCGAAGTCCGGGTGGAGGTGAGTCCCGAGCTGCTCGGCGTCGGATACATCATTGGACCGCGGATCGCGGGCTACCTGTTTGCCGGCGGCTGTCTCGCCTACGTCGTGCTGATGCCGGCGATCAAGCTCTTCGGCAGCTCCATGACCGAGCCGATGTTCGGAACGACCAAGCTGATCCGCGACATGAGCGCGGGCGAGATCCGGGCCGCGTTCGTCTTCTATATCGGCGCGGGCGCGGTAGCCAGCGCCGGGATCATCGCGCTCGCGCGCTCGATGCCGACCATCATCGCGGCGTTCCGCGCCGGCTTTGCGGACATGCGCGCGAGTCGGGTCGGCCAGGCCATCGCCGCGAAATTGCGCACCGACGACGATCTGCCAATCAGCGTCACCGTGTTCGGCTCGATCGCGCTCGCCATCGTCCTGGCGCTCCTGCCCCAGATCGGCGTGAATCTCCTCGGCGGTATCCTGATCATTCTGTTCGGCTTCTTCTTCACGACGGTGTCGTCCCGCATTTGCGGGCAGATCGGCAGTTCGGCAAACCCGATCTCCGGAATGACGATCGCGTCGCTCATCGCGATCTCTTTCATCTTCCTGTTGCTCGGGTGGACGCAGATCGATGATCGCGTGCGCGCGATTTCGATCGCCTGCGTGATCGCGGTCGCGGTCGCAAACGGCGGAAACACGTCGCAGGACCTCAAGACCGGATTTCTGGTGGGCGCGACCCCGCGTCGTCAGCAGATCGCCATCCTCATCGGCGCCATCGGATCGGCGCTCGCCGTAGGGTGGACGCTCACATTCCTCAATAACGCCTATCGGTACGAGGTGCCGGAGCGGCGCGCCGGCTTTGTCGCGCCGGCCAGTGGCAAGAGCGCAGACGGCAATGTCGTCGTTCACAGCGAGACGATGACGCATTTCGGTGTCGGCGGCACCGATTCGATCGACAACAACACCTATCAGGTCATTCGCGTGTACGTCCAGACTCAGGGCGTGCCGCCGGGCAAGTACCTCGTCGATCCCGCCTCGCATGAGATCCGCTACGTCGTCGACCCCGGCATCGGCGGCCGCATTCATGAGTATGCGGGCCACGACCTGAAGCGGCTCGACTCGCCCAAAGCCACACTGATGGCGCTCATCACGGACGGCATCCTGACTCACAAGCTGCCGTGGGCGTTGGTGCTGATCGGGGTCTTCCTGACGATCGCCATCGAGCTGATGGGGGTGGGGTCGTTGCCGGTGGCGGTCGGCGTGTATCTGCCACTCACTACATCGGCAGGCATGTTCGCGGGCGGAGTCGTGCGCTGGCTGGTCGAGCGCCGCGTGCGGTCGACGAATCGGTCGCTCGCGGAAATCGAATCGGGGCCCGGCGTACTCTTCGCGAGCGGGCTGATCGCCGGTGGGGCGATCTGCGGCATTGCCGTCGCAGCGATTGCGGGATGGGGCAGTGCCCGCGGCAAATCCGCCGATTGGTTGGCCGACTCTGTGCAGCTCTATCACGCGCTCGGAGGCTTCGCGACTTCGGCGATCGTCGCGCTCGTCATGTTCGCGATTCTTGGCACCCTGCTCTATCGGGTTGGATTCCGCAGGCAATAAACACTATCGAGACATCATAACGACAGTATGACGCTACCGACGGTCGGATTCCTGAAGCAGCTCCTCGACACGCCGGGCCCGTCGGGGTTCGAGCGGGCTCCTGCACGCCTGTGGCGCGACGAAGTCGCGACCTTCGCGGACGACGTACGCGCCGATGTGCATGGCAACTCCGTGGCGGCGGTCAATCCCAAAGGGAAGCCGCGGCTCATGTTCGCCGGCCACATCGACGAGATCGGCGTCCAGATCACGCACATCGATGAGGAGGGGTTTCTCTACTTCAGCGGCATCGGCGGCTGGGACTCGCAGGTGCTGGTCGGACAGCGCGTCTTGCTGTTGGGTCGCGAGGGACCGGTGCATGGAGTCGTCGGCAAGAAAGCCATTCACCATCTGAAGAAGGAAGATCTCGATCGCGTCACCAAGGTGATCGACTTGTGGATCGACATCGGCGCCGCCAATCGGGACGAGGCCGCCTCGAGAATTCGTATCGGCGACGCCGGTGTAATCGACAGCCGCGTGGAGGAGTACCCCAACAACCGGATCGTATCGCGCAGTCTCGACAACCGCATCGGCGCCTTCGTGGCCGCCGAAGCGTTACGGCGGCTCGCGTCCCAGCGTCCCAAGCACGCCGCGGTGTTTGCGGTCGCCTCCACGCGCGAGGAAATCGCCTGGACCGGGAGCGGCGCGCGAACCAGCGCGATCGGAATCGAGCCGGACGTGGCGCTCGTCATCGACGTCACGCACGCAACCGACTACCCCGGCGCCGACAAGAAACACTCCGGCGATCACAAGCTCGGCGGCGGCGTCGTCCTGACGCGTGGCTCGTCGGTCAGTCCCCTCGTCTTCGACTTGCTGGTCGAATGCGCGGTGCAGGCAAAGCTGCCCTACACCATCCAGGCGGCCCCGCGGGAAACGGGGACGGACGCCGACGCCATTTATAACGCGATGCGGGGTATCCCGACCGGCCTCGTGAGCGTGCCCAACCGCTACATGCACAGCCCCAACGAGATGGTGGCGTTGCAGGACCTCGATCGCGCGGCGGAGCTGCTCGCCGCGTTCGCCCGCCGGCTCGAGCCAGGCATCGACTTCATTCCGCAATAATCAAAAAAAAGGCCCCGGCGAAAGTCGCCGGGGCCCGGTTGGTCAGGAGTTGTTACTCGTTACGGCTTCAACATCTCACCGAAGTCGATGTTCGTCACCCAGGTGGCGAACGAGCTGGGCAGAATCGTGAACGAATACCCTAGCCCACCACAACCCGTCCCACTGGTCGGAAACGTCTGGGTGTAGGTGCTCTGGGGGACGACGCACGTGCTGTACGTGCCTGCCGAAAGCCCCGCGAACACATAGTTACCTGACGCGTCGGTCGTCTGCGTGGCCAGCAGCAGGCCGCCCGCGTCCAGCAACTGAACGTCCCAGCCCATCAGGCCCATTTCACCGGCGAACGGATCGCGGCTGCCGTTGCCATCGATATCCTCCCACACCATCCCGTGGACCTCATCGATCCCCGGCGCAGGCGCCGGAGGTGGAGGTGGCGGCGGCGCTGGAGGCGGCGCGGGCGGAGGCGGCGGCGGCGGTGGCGGCGGCGGCGGTGGCGGTGGCGGTGGCGGAGGTGCCGGTGGCGGCGCCGGGGGCGGAGGCGGCGGCGGAGGCGGCGGCGGCGGTGGCGGCGGCGGTGGCGGTGGCGCCGGAGGCGGCACGGGGCTCGGCGGTGGCGGAGGCGACGCCGGCACCGGACAGTCCTTCTTCACCTGTCCCGGCGGCGGATTGTGCGCATTCGCCATCGCAGTTGGGTTACTGCCTTTGCACTTGTTTTTATCGTTGCCCTGCGCGACACCAGCCGCAATCGGCATGGCGACGAGGGCCAGTACTATCAGTGGGACGCGCATCCTGGTCTCCTGACCAAAGTTTGTGGCTCACTGAAACAGCACCGCCAACAGGGGCAAGAAGCGCACCCACAACCTGCGCTCGACGTATAAGTGGTTGGTGGAGCGTGCGATACGATGGAAAAACGGTGCAGAAATCGCCTGTGCTGCCGTAGGATTATTTGACGTTGCGTTATGCAGCTTTTGTGGCGTTCTGCGAGCCTTATTTCCGCTTCAAATCGGCGAGAGCCGACTGGGCGGCTGCTCGCACCTGCTTGTCGCCGTCATCGGTCAGACCTTCGAGCGTTCCGACCGCCGCCGGTGTCGCGGCGAGGCGCAGTGCTTCGATTGCGATCGCGCGCAGGCCCGCGGGCTGCCGGCCGAACAGGCGTCCGCCCGGTTGGGCGAACTTGATGAGCGCCTGAACCGCCGCAGGACTGCCGATGCGGCCCAACGCCAGAATCAACTCGCGCTCGACCCGTTCATCCTCCTCTTCTTCCATTGCCACCACGAGTGGCATCGCGAGCGCGCTCGATTTCCGGCCGCCGACGCCCAGCGCCGCCTGGATCCGCACCTCCGGTGACTTGTCGCGCAATGCGCGCCGCAATGGCTCGGCAGCGCCGCTCGAGCCGATCTTGGCGAGTGCCAGCGCAACCGCCTTGCGAACCCTTTCATCGTCGTGATCCAGCTGCTGCGCAAGCGCCGGGACCGCTTCGTCGAGACCAAGCTCTCCCGCCAGCTCCGCCACGTTGCGCACCACAAACCATTGGTGGTGGCCGAGCATGTGCACGAGCTGGTCAGTGCCCTCCTTCATGCCGGTCAGCGCCATGAAAATGCCGCGCCGCTCGTCGATGGTCGGAGCGGCCGCGAGCAAATCCAGCAGGACCTCCACGCCGTCCTCACCAGCTCGTCGCAGTACGAGCAGCGCGTCGTCGCGATGGCCCGGGATATTGGCGACCTCCGCCACCGCCTCGAGCAGCGCCTTGCTGTACATCCGCTTCAATGCGATCGAGTACTGGCGGCGCCGCGTCGCATCGGTCACCTGCTGTTCCGCTCGCACGACGCCGACGATAATCGCCAGCGACTGCCCCATGCGGTGCATCTTCATGGCGGTCTCGAGCTGCCTGCCGAGCACGGCGAGCAGATCGCCGGCGTGTGGTCCCGATGGTCGTTCGAGCAGCTCTGCCAGCAGCTCCGCCGACGGGCGCGTCGCCGCCGCGGCGGGAGAAAACGCTGTTCCGTGCATCAACGTTTCCTGAACGATCGGCGGAACGTCGGGGTCGGAGGGGGCCGGCTGGGCCGGGGGGGCCGGGGAAGCCAGCTTCGGAGCCGTCGTCACTGGCACGGTGGCCTCAATCACGAAACGCTGTATCTCGATCCCGATGCGCGTGGTGCCGCTGCCGCGCAGCCGCGTCGCGATGTCTTCCTCGCCCGGTTGCTCGGCAAGGACTTTCAGCAGCTCGAACATTTCGCTGAGCGGAGGATCGGCGGGGATCGAGATCGCCTTCACCGCGTGGAATTCCAGCCGCTGCAGCAGCGAGTCCTCGGGGGTTCCGGGTTCGGGGGGCGGCAGCATCGTCCCATTGACGATCAGCCGGCCGTCCTGCGCCGCGATCGTCGCGGCTTCCGCCTTGACGAGCACCACCAATGCGCGAAACCGCGCCTTCTGTTCCTCCTTCGCGCCCGGGTCGCGAAACAGGTCGAGCGTACGCGCAAAGAGCAGCGCGAATTCCTGCGGGCTGGTCATGGGGACGGTCAATTTAACGCTTCCGGTGTCTCGTCGTCGCGGCTAGAGTAAACCATCATGGCAACCGCAGGCGTCGTCCGCGCATTGCGAGCGGCACATTTGCACGATGCGAGCCGGCAAGCCCTGCTGCAAATGGCCTGCGACCGCATCCGATCGTGGGGCCCGCCCTACACGTCCGTCTACGCGTACATGCTGCACGACGGCGAGCTCATTCTCGAAGCGCACGCCGGCCGCGACACCGAGCACGTCCGCATTCCCGTTGGCGCCGGCGTGTGCGGGACAGCCGTGGCTGAGAAGGCCGACCAGAACGTTCCAGACGTCACCGCAGTCGGCAATTATCTCGCGTGCAACGCGTTCACGAAGTCGGAGTTGGTGGTGCTGATCCGCCGCGGCGACCACATCCTCGGCCAGATCGACATCGATTCCGACGTGCGCGACGGATTTGGCGAGCGCGAACACGCTGATGTGAAAACGGTCGCCGACGCCCTCGCGGTGCTCCTCTAGTTCCTCCCTCCGTGTTCGTTGAAGTAAACGGCGTTCGGCTCTTCACGCGCCGCGTCGGGGGGGGCGGGGGGGGCGGGGGCGGCTCTGGACCCCTCGTGGTCGTTCTGCACGGCGGGCCCGGCGCACACCATGACTATTTGCTGCCCCAGTACGACCTCTTGGCGAACCGGCGGGAGCTGTTCTATTACGACCAGCGCGGTGGCGGCCAATCACCCGTGTCCCGCGACACGCCTGTCGGCTGGCGCGAGCATGTCGCCGACCTCGAGGCGTTGCGCGCGATCCTCGGAATCGAACGGCTGACCATCTGCGGCTATTCCTGGGGCGGGCTGCTCGCGGTGCTCTACCTGCTCGAGCACTCGGCGCACGTCGAACGTCTCACGCTCGTGTCGCCCGCCTCGATCACCGTCGCGTACCGCCGCGAGTTCGAAGCGGAATTCGCCCGCCGCATGTCCGCTCCCGAGATCCAGCGCGAACGGGACGACCTGCGCGCGAGCGGTCTGCGGGAGCGGGATCCAGCCGCATACCAGCGTCGCGCCTTCGAGCTTTCGGTGGCTGGGTATTTTCGTGACTTCCACGACGCCCGCAAACTCACGCCATTTCGCGTCACGGCTCGCACGCAGGATGCCGTGTGGAAGAGCCTGGGTGAGTACGATCTGCGGCCGCAGCTCCGTGAGCTCGCATCCCGCATCCCCCTTCCCGCATCTCGTGTCATCCACGGCACATTCGATCCAATTCCGATCGCGGGCTCGCGAGAGCTCGCCGGCCTGCTGCGCGCCAGCCTGATCGAGCTTCCCGTCGGGCATTGCCCACATGTGGAAGCGACCCAGGAATTCGTTCGGGCCCTCGACGAGTTTCTGCCTTCATCATGAGAGCCACGCCGTTCGACCTCGTCTTTGCGGAGCTCGCCGCCGAGCAGTTTCCGTTGATCGCAGAGGCACTGCGGCAGAATGACGTGGATCCGATGCAGCGCGACCGCTTCGTGTTGCTCGAGCCCGTGGGTCGATTGCTGCGGAGCATCGTCCCCGACGCGGCGGGCGCAGATGCGCTGGAGGCGCACGTCCTCTTGCTTCATCATGCGTATTTGCACTGGGCGGGCGGCAGCTGGGTCTATCAGGTGAGTGAGCGGGCGCTGCGCAGCGCGATCACGAATAAGCGCATCGCATCAGACCTGCGGCGGTCTTCTCTATATCTGCAACTGCCCGAGTTGCGCGTCTGGGGGTCGCCGAACGCCGACGCACCGGCGGAGCCGCTCGATGGGATGTTTGTGAGCGGAACGGCCGTGCCTGGAGAGATCGCCGTACTTGGCATCTTTGGTCTGCGACCGGATCGACCGGGGTTCAGCGCGGTTGGATTGCAAGGCCATGCCGATGCCGACGATGCATCAGGCGGAGAGATCGAGGTTGCCGCGGCGCGCGAGGATGGCACCGCAGCGTTCGGTCCGATGCTGACCGGTGGGACCGCGGCCGGACTGTATTCGGTCGCCAATCCCGGCGAGCTGCTCCTGCTCACCAGCCGGCTCCTGACGCTGCTAGATTCCGCCGCATCCCCATGAAGACGAAAGCAGCCGCGGGAGCCCTCGAACGCAAGGCGCGGGCGAAGAAAATCATCGCCCGTCTGAAGCGGGAGTACCCGGACGCCAGCTGCGCATTGCATCACACGAGCGCGTTGGAGCTCGTGGTGGCGACGATCCTGTCAGCGCAGTGCACCGACGCCCGGGTCAACCTGGTCACGCCGCAGCTGTTCGCGAAGTACCGCACCGCCGCCGATTATGCCGCCGCCGATCCAAAAGTCCTCGAGCAGGAGATCCAGTCCACGGGGTTCTTCCGCAACAAGACCAAATCGATCATCGGAATGGCGCAGGCGCTGGTGGAGCGGCATGGGGGCGAAGTGCCGCAGACAATGGAAGAGCTGACCGCGCTCCCGGGGGTGGGGCGCAAGACGGCAAACGTGATCCTGGGCACCTGGTTCAAGAAGAATGAAGGAATCGTGGTGGACACCCACGTCCAGCGTCTCACAGGGCTGCTCAAGCTGCGTCGCCAGGACGATCCGGTGAAGATCGAGCAGGAGCTGATGGACATTGTGCCGCGAGAAGACTGGACGTGGTTCTCGCACACGTTGATCCAGCACGGGCGTCAGGTCTGCATCGCGCGCCGGCCACGATGCGCGGAGTGCGTGCTCAACCGGTTGTGTCCGAGCTCGACGGTATGATCACTCTGCCACCGGTCGATCGATCCACGTTGGTCGCCACGCGCCGCGACATCCATCAGCATCCTGAGCTCGGGTTCGAGGAGACGCGCACGGCGGCGCTCGCCGCAGACCGCCTCCGCAGCCTCGGCTACCAGGTGAAGACGGGCGTTGGGAGAACGGGCGTCGTCGCGGTCCGAAACGGACGAGCTGGCGCGCGCTGTGTGCTGCTGCGCGCCGACATGGACGCGCTTCCGATAGAAGAAGCAAACGCGGTACCGTACCGGTCGCAGCACCCGGGCAAGATGCATGCGTGCGGCCACGACGGGCACGTTGCGATCGGTCTCGAGGTAGCCCGACGACTCGCGGCACTCGATCTCCCCGGCAGCGTGAAGTTCGCTTTCCAGCCGGCTGAGGAGGCGTCGAACGGCGCGCAGGCGATGATCGTCGATGGCGTGCTGGAGGCGCCCCAAGTGAGCGCCGCGTTCGGCATTCACCTGTGGAATGAGCTGCCCGTGGGAACCATCGCCGTGACTCCCGGCCCGTTCATGGCGTCAGTCGATCAGTTCGAGATCACGATCCACGGACGCGGCGGCCATGCAGCCGCGCCGCACCAAGCCATCGACTCCGTTCTCGTTGCCGCGCACGTCGTCACGGCGCTCCAAAGTCTGATCTCGCGACGCCGGGACCCGCTCGAGGAGGCCGTCGTGTCGGTCACGGAGGTGCATGCCGGCCGCGCATTCAACGTCATTCCGGCGCGCGCCGATTTGCGCGGCACCGTACGCACGTTCGGCGGCAGATTCTACGAGCAAGCGCCGCAGCTGATCGAAGCGACCGCTCAGGGAATTGCGGCAGCGTTCGGCGCGCGCGCGGAAGTGCAGTATCGTCGCCTGAGCGCGCCGCTCGTCAACGACCGGCAGTTGAGCGACCTCGTGCGGGATGTGGCCGTCGATCTCGTCGGGAGAACCAACGTCCGCGATAGTGTCCGCACGATGGGTGGCGAGGATATGGCGTATTTCCTGGAGCGGGTGCCCGGCTGTTTCGCGTTCGTGGGTTCGGCCGGGAGCAGCGGAAGCGCGCCGCACCACAGCCCGACATTCGATATCGACGAGGAATCGCTGGTTATCGGCGCGGAGCTGCTGACGAGAACCGCCGTGAGATTCTTGAGTTGAACACGCTGGCCTCCGAGCCGTCCGCCTACCTCAAATCCGCCGCGCACCAGCCCGTGCACTGGCTCCCGTGGGGAGAGTCGGCCTTCGCCCGAGCGCAGGCCGAGCACAAGCCGATCCTGCTCGACATCGGCGCGGTGTGGTGCCACTGGTGCCACGTCATGGACGGCGAGTCGTACGAGGACTCGAGCGTCGCCGAGATTCTCAATCGCGACTTCGTCTGCATCAAGGTCGATCGGGATGAGCGGCCGGACGTCGATGCTCGCTACCAACGAGCCGTTCAGGCGTTGAGTGGCCAGGGCGGCTGGCCGCTGACCGCGTTTCTGACGCCGGACGGCGAAGTCTTCTTCGGCGGAACGTATTTCCCGCCTGACAACAACCAGTATGGGCGCCCGGGATTCCGGCGGGTACTGATGGAGATCTCCCGCGCCTTCCGCGAAGAAGGTGACCGCATCGCGAGCAACGCGCGCGCGATTCGCGAGCACGTCACGCAAACGCTGAACGAATCTCGTCCCGGGACAGCCGATGAAGCCATGCTCGCCGCCGCGGCGGATCAGATGGCTCGTCTGTTCGATGTTCGCTACGGCGGCTTCGGCTCCGCGCCCAAGTTCCCCCATCCCGCGGCCATCCAGTTCCTGCTCGCCCGTTGGCACGACGCCAACGCAGGACTCGCGTGGCAGCGAGAGATCGTCGACAAGACGCTGTCGGGAATGGCAAAGGGGGGGATCCGCGATCATCTGGGCGGCGGGTTTCATCGCTATTCCGTGGATGAACGCTGGATCGTTCCCCATTTCGAGAAGATGTCGTACGACAACTCCGAGCTGCTGCGCGCTTACCTGTCAGCCTATCAGGCGTTCGGGACTCCCCTGTACAAGGAAGTGGCGACCGGCATCGTCGACTGGGTGCTCGAAGTAATGGCCGACCAGGAGCACGCCGCCTTCGCGACATCGCAGGACGCAGACCTCACATTCGGCGACGACGGCGACTACTGGACGTGGACGCTGGAAGAAGCACGGGCGGAACTGACTGCGGCCGAAGGCACGGTCGTTTCGAGCGTGTTCGATATCTCGGAGACGGGTGAGATGCACCACAACACGAAAAAAAATGTGCTGTGGTGGAAGCAGGATCCGGCGGGGGACGATGAATGGCCGGTATTGCGAACGGCGATGCGCAAGCTGAAGGCCGCACGCGACCGCCGGCCGGCCCCATTTGTCGATCGCACGGCGTACGTCAACTGGAACGCGATGATGGCGGGCGCATTCCTGCAGGCCGGCGCCGTTCTCGATCGACCCGAATGCAATGCCCTCGCCCTCAAGATCCTGGAGCGCATCTGGACGCTCGCGTGGAACGCGCAGACAGGTATGACGCACGTACTCGGGGGGGGGCGGGCTGAGCCGAACGGAATGCTCGAGGACAACGTCCAGGCTGCCGCGGCGTTCCTCGACGCCTATGAGGCGACAGGTGAAAGCAGCTGGCTCGAGCGAACGATCGCCGTCATGACCTATTGCGAGCGCGCCCATGGTGATCCAGCGGGTGGCTACTTCGATCTCGCCGAAAAGCGAGACACCGGGGGCGGCGGGGGGAGCGGGGGGGGCCGCGCCTATCTCGCCACGCGCGCGAAGCCCGTTCAGGACGCGCCCACGCCTTCTCCCAACGGCGTGGCCGCCCTGGTGCTTGCCAGACTCTGGGCCATGACCGACAAGACAGAGTGGCGGGAGCGACTCGGTCGCCAGATCGCTGCGTTCGCCGGCCGCGTCCAGGAGCTATCGCTATACGGATCCACGTTCCTGCGTGCCATCGACTGGGCGCTGCGCCCCATAACGCGAATCGAAGTCTCAGGGCCGAGCGGAGCGGGACCCGCGTGCGCGATGCACCTGCTCGCGCTGCAGACGTACCGCCCGCGCACGGTGATCATACGGAAAATCACCGCCGCACCCAACGCGACGGTATGCGTCGGCACATCGTGCTCGCTGCCGGTCTCGACTCCGGAGAAACTCGCGGAGCTGCTCGAGCAGTGAACCGTCGAACCCTCGGCCGCACAGGGCTCTCGATCAGTGAGATCGGTTTCGGAGCCTGGGCGATCGGCGGGAACGCGTTCGGCAATTCCTACGGATCGACGGATGATGGCGAGTCCAAGCGGGCGATCCGCCGAGCGTTCGAGCTCGGCTGCAATTTCTTCGACACCGCCGACGTGTACGGCCACGGCCAGTCCGAAGCATTGCTCGGCGAGGCGTTGCGCGACGTTCGCGATCAGGTGATCATCGCCACCAAGGTCGGCGGCAACTTTTACAACCGCGACATTCAGCCGCTCATGCGCGAGCGCATCGCACAGACGGTCGGGAAGTCGCTCGATGAGATCGACGCCGGTGCGCCGCTGCCCGTCTCGCATGACGCCAACTTCACGCCGGGGTATCTGCGATTTGCGGTGGAACGCTCGCTCGAGCGGTTGCGAACCGACCGGATCGATCTGCTCCAGCTCCACAATCCGCCGCTGCAGCTCATTGCCGCGATGGGCACCTACGAGCCGCTGGAGGAGATGAAACGGGACGGTTTGATCAGGTTTTACGGCGTCTCGGTCCATCCTCCCGAGGAGGGCCTGGCCGCGATCAACGCCACCATGCCTGACACTATCCAAATCGTCTACAACTTGGCGCGGCGCGAAGCCGAGGACACATTCCTACCGACAGCGCACGCCGCCAATGTGGGCGTGATCGCGCGGGAAACGCTGGCGAATGGTTTTCTGAGCGGCCGGTACAGTGCCGACAGCAGGTGGGAGCGTGGCGACATCCGCAGCCGTATGCCGCGCCCCTACGTCGCGCAGCTCAGTGCCCTCGGTCGGCGCGTGCGCGAGCTCGCCGAGCAATCGGGGGGGGAAATGACGGCGGCGCAGCTGGCGCTCAAGTTCGTGCTCGACCGCACGGACATCGCGTGCGCACTCGTAGGCATGAAGACTGTCGCGCAGGTCGAGGAGAACCTCAACGCGAGGATGTAGATGCCGAATAAGAAAGCGGTGATGGAAACGGCCCGAGGGACGATCGAGCTGGAGTTGTTCGGCGACGAAGTCCCCGGCACGGTAGCGAATTTCGAGAAGCTCGCGAATTCCAAATTCTACGACGGCACCAAGTTTCATCGTGTCATTCCGAACTTCATGATTCAAGGCGGCGATCCCTACTCCAAGACGGGCAAGGGACCGGTGGGCACGGGTGGACCGGGCTACACGATCAAATGCGAAACGCAGAAGAACGTGCATAAGCACCTGGCGGGGACGCTCTCGATGGCGCACGCCGGCAAGGACACCGGTGGCAGCCAGTTCTTCATCTGTCATTCACCGCAGCGCCATCTCGATGGCGTGCACACGGTGTTCGGGCAGGTCACCAAAGGGATGGACGTCGTCAACGCCATCAAGGGGAACGACGAGATCACGTCGATTCGCGTCTCATAGAGCAGGAGGCATCGCATGCTGGCGCTACTCTTGACGCTGTCCGTCGCCGTTCAGGATTCGGGAGCCTTCGTGGTGCGGCTCGGCACCGACACGGTGGCCCTCGAGCAGTACACGCGCACCGCGACACAGCTGCGCGGCGAGTACGTGGTCCGTACGCCCCGCAGCCTGCATCGCATCTATACCGCCGATCTCAATCCCGACGGCACGGTTCGCCGGTGGGAGCTGGTCACTCACAATATCGGTGGCGGCCCGGGGCCGATGGAGACGAAGGCCTCGGTCGACTTCTCCGGCGACACTGCAGTGATGGTATCTCCGCAGGGTGACGGCACCGTGACGTCGAAGTTCGCCGTGCCGCGGGGCACGTTCCCCTTCCTGATCTACGGATATGGCTTGTTGGAACACATGGGCCGGTGGGCTCGCGCCACGGGGAAGGACAGTGTGCGGTTCACGGCGCTGGCGTCTGCCAACCAGACCAGCGGCGGCTACATCCGTAAGCGCGGCGGCGACACGCTTGTGTTCATGCTCGATGAGGGCCAGCTCGCGGGCGTCGGTCCATTCACATTTCGTCTCGACCGACAGGGGCACCTTACCTGGCTCACTGGAAAAGGCAGCACGCTGCAAGTCGAAGTCCAGCGCGTCGCGTCCGTCCCGATGGCGCAAGCGACGCAGTCTTTCGCGAACCGCCCGCTTGGGCAGCTCTCACCGCGCGATACAGCGCGCGCCAACCTGCAAGGCGTCGACGTCTGGATTGACTACAGCCGGCCCCAGAAACGCGGCCGGGAGATCTTCGGCAACATCGTGCCCTGGAATGCGGTGTGGCGCACAGGCGCGAACGCGGCGACGCAACTCAGTGCCGCGGGCGATATCGTGATCGGAGACGGCGGAGCCGCGCAGGTGGTCCGAGCGGGCAAGTACACGTTGTGGACCCTGCCCACGCCGACCGGATGGAAGGTCATCATCAACAAGCAGACCGGCCAGTGGGGGACCGAGTACAATCGGGAGCTCGATTTGATTCGGATTGACGCGAAAGTGGAGACGTTGGCGACACCGGTGGAGCAACTCACTATCTCGTTCGAGCCGGCCAACAAGGGCAGCATTTTGGCGATCACCTGGGACCGCACGCGTGTGTTGGTACCGGTCTCGAAGCATTGGCCATAGATGCATCTCGATTTCGCGGTCGTCGCCGATTATGCGCTGGTCGATCAGTCGGGCAAGATGTCGGTACTCGGCATCTTCCAGCACATCTGGGTGCCGCAATTCCCGGCGATGCACCCGCGGCTGCATCTGGTGCTCCGCCTGAAAGGCAAACGCACCGAAGTCGGCGAGCATCAGGTGCAGATCAGATTGATGGATGAGGAGGATGCGGAGCTCCTGGGCGGCTCGGGCACGGTGAATTTCGCTGAGCCGCCCGCGGGCGTGACGGAGATCGAGGCAGCGGCGGTGCTGGTGTTCGACGTCCCGTTCCCGCACGCTGGGCAATACCGGTTCGAGATCACCGTCGACGGCGAGCGCAAAGCCACCGTGCCGATCACGGTGTCACAGATGCCTCCCATGCCCGCACCGACGTCACCGTCTTCATCCCCTCCCCCTTCGTCGCCGCAGGCGCCCGGTTCTTAGCACTCTGCCGCTCGGCGCCTACGTGCGGCTGCCGTTGCTGCTGCTCGCCGCCGTTCTCGCCCTCGGCTTCGACCTCGGCGGCTATCCGCTGTTCGATCCCGACGAAGGACGCAACGCGGAAGTCGCCCGCGAGATGGCGGAGACGAACGACTTCGTGCTGCCGCAGCTCGATGGTCTTCCCTATCTCGACAAGCCGATCGTGTATTTCGCCGCCGCCGCTGTGACGATGAAGGTGCTCGGGCCCAATGAAACCGCCGCCCGCCTGCCCGCGCTGCTCTTCACCATTGCGACGCTCGTGGTCGTGGTTCGCTTCGCGCGCCGGCGCTGGGGTTCCGATACCGGCTGGCTCGCGGGACTCGCGCTCGCGACGATGCCGCTGGTGCTCGCCTATGCGCGGACTACGATTTTCGACAGCGCGCTCGCGTTCTGTACCACGCTCGCCATTCTGGCGTTCTGGGAGGATCGGCCGCTGCTGGCGTGGGCGGCGATCGGCGTAGGGTCGATTACCAAGGGCCCCATCGCGATTCTGATTCCGCTCGCGACCGTGGTGCCATTTGCGTTGCTCGCTGGCCGGCCGCTGCGGCGATTCTTTCCGCTCGCGGGACTGGGTGTGTTTCTGCTCGTCGCGCTTCCCTGGTTTCTCGCGGTATCGGCACGGATTCCGGACTTTCCGCAATACGTGTTCGTGCGTGAGACGTTCGAGCGCGTGACGACGACACGCTTTCATCGTACCGCGCCGTTCTGGTATTACCTGCCGATCGTGCCCATTGCCGCGTTCCCGTGGATCGTGCCGGCGCTGGCACGGTGGAGGAGCTGGCGCTGGGCCTGGCTCGCGCGGCGCGTGAATCCGCGGGCACAGGAAACCATTCTCCTGGCCTGCTGGGTTCTCGGCCCGCTACTGTTCTTCACGATCAACAAGTCGAAGCTGCCGCAGTACGTCTTGCCGCTCATGCCGCCGTTCGCCATCGGCGCGGCGCGAGTGCTCGCCGCGCAGGCAACCGAGCTCGGCGGTGGGCTCACCGCCGGAAGGCGCACGTACCTCATTATCGCCACGCTGTTCGGAGTGGCGCTGGCATCGTTGACGCTGTGGTTGCCGGCTCCGATCAGTCTTACGCCGGCTGAGCGCGCGGCCATCCCGCCGACCGCCTTGGCGCTGGGCGTGGCGCTGCTCATTTCTGCGGCGCTGATCTGGTATGCGGGTCGTCCTGTCCGGCTCCGCCCTGCCCTGGGGATGATGGGCTATACGATCGTCGTGCTCACTATCCCGTTCGTGTCGCATCGCCTCCGCGTCGCGATTGGGGACGACCGGTCCGCCAAGACGCTGGCGCAGGTGATTGAAAGCAGCGGGCGCGGGTCGACCGCCGTTCTGGGAATCAGCGCCTTTCCCCCGTCGTTGCCGTTCTACCTGCGACGGCCAGTTCCCGTCGCCACCGCCAACGGACGCGAGCTGACGAGTACGTTCATCGCTGATTACTACGAGCGCTACGCGCAGATCCCCGATTCACCACTCAAGCCCGCCGATTACTGGCGTGAACGGCTGCAGCAATGCGACGTCCCGACCGTCTTCGTGACAAGCGCCGGAGATGCGCGCACTCGCGCTTTACTCGATCCACAGCTTCCGCTTCTCGCCGTCGAAGGCCGCTACGCGGCCTATGGACCATGTGCGGCATCTTCGGCG
>Ga0209160_1002019_pt1 | contig 16991 bp, 16 predicted proteins | sample GraSoiAngelo_153_FD_186167 | JGI IMG/M metagenome (GOLD analysis project Ga0209160, IMG submission 186167) | Grasslands soil microbial communities from the Angelo Coastal Reserve, California, USA - 14_1009_12_40cm (SPAdes) (version 2) | ecosystem: Environmental > Terrestrial > Soil > Grasslands ... | reverse complement strand
GATCTGGAACTCCGGCTGGCCGCCCGTCCCGTTGATCATGCGCGACCCGAATACGCTCTCCGCGTTTATCTGGCCGGTCAGATCCACCGAAAGCGCGTTGTTCATCGCGTAGAAGTTGTCGTTCTGCGCGATCGTCCGCACGTCGAGTACGTACTCCGGGTCCCGTACTTCGAACTTCGGGTTGTTCGTGACGATCTTCAGGTCCTCGATGTCCGACCCGGACCAAGCCGACGCGATCGCCACATTCGGGTGCAGTGTCTTGCGCGCGCCGTTTATCACACCGCACTCGACAAGGCGAGGGATTCCCTGCGCCGCCATCTCTGTGTGCAGGCCAAGGTCATGCTTGCCGTCGAACGCGCCCGCCCGCGCGAGGTACATGCTTGGCTCGCCGGCGCCTATCTGGATCGTCGCTCCGTCCGGCACCAGCTCGCCCACGTACCCGGCGATCGTCGTCGCGTCCTCTGGCGGCTGGGCTAGCCCGAGCAGGCGCCGCACCTGCGCGGCGGGCAGCCGCGTCATCACGGGCCCGACGACGATCAGCCGGTCGAGGTCTTCGCCCAGCTCGTCGACGATTCCCATGTACGCCTCGCGCGCCGAGTCGTCCTCAACGCGGCGCAGCCACGCCTCGACCAACCCGCGTGTTATCTGCACCGGCGGGATCTCCACGAACCGGTCGATTTCGGTGACGTGGATTGTGTTATCGCCACAGACGGGCCTGAGGCCGGCGTCGACCTCCGCGATAACCGTCCGCGCCCGCCGGGCGTGGGAGCGCTTGTTCCAGTTGTGCGCGCCGAACGAAACGTATCCGTCGTCGTCCGGAGGCGTCACTGACACGAGAAACACCTCGACCGGTCGGCTCTCCGGCCGCTTCTCGTCAATATCCTTGAAGTTCAGCGAGAACAGGTTCGGCAGATATGTCGCGCGTCCTTCGTCCATCGCCGGGCGGGCGAAATCGCCGATGAACAGCTCGAACTCAACGCGGAACGTCTCCTCGTGGCCGGCCCGGAACCAACCGGGATCAGTCAGAGGCGCGCCGACGCGGAGGTCGATGGAAACGCCGTTTTTCATGCAGTGACGAAAGAGCGCGGCCGGTAGCACACGCGGCCCGGCGATCGGAATCATTACGAGATTACCTGCCTCCACGAGCTTCATAGCGTCCTCGCCCGAGGCGAGCCGCCGCTTGTATTCTTCCCGCCAGTCCATGAGAGTCGCGGCCCATTATGCTAAGTGCGGCCAGCTCTGCCAAGTGATAAAGCTCGTTAAGGCGCTGGACGCGTATCCCTTGCAGGGATAAAATGTTGTGCGCGATACGCCCCGAGAGAGGCCCCGATGCCCGACCGCATTCAGCAAGAGATAGAAGAGCTACTCGCCCGGCTGGAGACGTTCCCGCCCAAGCGCCCCCTCTCGTCGCGGATCAAGTACGGCATCAGCGGGTTCCTCCACAGTGTCGGGAACGCCCTCTCGAGTCTCCCAGTCCGCCACCTGACCGCCGGTCATCTTCTGCTGATCGCCATTGCGATGATCGTGGTCGCTTTCATGATCGGCGGCAGCTCGGACCTGATCCGCTGGGTGATTATCGGCGGCTTCGTTCTCTTCATTGCGGCTTTCGTGCTTTCGCTGCGGCGGCAATCGCGGCCGCAGGAGAAGCTCTGGCGCGGCAAGCCGATGGACCTCAATGGCCCCGGCGTCGGCGAGCGGCTCCGCTCGTGGTGGCGGCGGCGGAGCCGGCGATAAGCCATCCTTTAGCACCCATCTCTCATCGCTCCGCAGCTCTCCCGGCGCTAGTCGTTTTCTCCGCCATCTTCCTCGCCTCCTGCGGCGGTAGCGACAACGCCACGCCCGCGCCGACCGCGACGCAATCCCCCGCGACAAGCACGTCGGCACCGAGCACGGTGACGCCTACCCCGGGACTCGGCAGCCCGCAATTCGAGTCGGCCCGCGCGCTCCAGCATGTCCATGCACTCTCGGTGGACATCGGCATCCGCGCGGCCGGCACAGACAGCGAAAAGCGCGCGGCGAACTACATTCGTGACGAGCTGGCGAAGTACGGATACGATGCCGCCCTCCAGCAGTTTCCGATCCAGGTCTTCGTCGACGTCAAGACTTCCCTCGATCTTCTGTCTCCCCAGCAGCGCGCCGTGGACGCCGCCGCCCTCGGCGGCAGCACCAGCGGCACGATCGAAGGCGGCCTCGTCGGGGCAGGACGCGGCTTTCCGCAGGAGTTTCCATCAGGCACCACCGGCAGCGTCGTCCTCATTGAAAGGGGCGACATCACCTTCTCGGAGAAAGTCGCCAACGCGACAGCGGCCGGCGCCGCGGGCGTAATTATCTACAACAACGACTCCGGCTCGTTTACGGGGCAGCTGACGGCGGGCAGCCGCATCCCCGCCGCTGCCATCTCTCGGGAAGACGGCCAGGCGCTACTGGATCTCATCAAGGCGGGTACAACCACGGTCCGGCTCACCGTCGAGACGAGGACGGATACGAACCAATCGCAGAATGTAGTGGCGAAGCCACCCGGAAAGCAATGCCGCCTCGTTGTCGGAGGGCATTACGACTCCGTGCCGGCGGGCCCCGGCGCCAACGATAACGCTTCCGGTACAGCCACAGCCATTGAGATGGCGCGCGCGATGGCCGCCGACGGCGTGTTCGATCCAGTCTGCTTTGTGTTGTTCGGGTCGGAGGAGCTGGGTCTTCTGGGCAGCGCGGCCTATCTCCGGTCGCTCTCGCCTGACGACACGGCTGCGCTCAAAGCGATGCTGAACTTCGACATGCTGGCCGTCGGCGACGCCTGGCCCTTCGGCGGCTCGCAGTCGGTCGTGAGCGTCGCTGCGCAGGAGGCGGACCGGCTCTCCATTCCGCACAGCGTAGACACCAGGTTCGGGACCGGTGGCAGCGATCACGCGAGCTTCATCAGCGACGGTATTCCAGCGATGATCTTCAATTGCTTCTGCGACCCGAATTACCACTCGGCGGGCGATCGCTTCGAGTTCGTCAGCGAGGAGCGTTTGGCGCAAGCCGGCGCGCTCGGAATGGCGACCGCACAGGCGCTGCTGGCGGAGTGAGCAGGTCGCCGCGGGTTTAACACGGGCGGACAAACGCTCGCTTGCCCGACCTAAAGCCGTTACGATACGATGCGCCCGACGATAATGAGATCGCTCAGGCCCTCTCTTCCTATTTGCTTTTCCTTCATCTGCTTTCTGCTCGTACTGTCCGCGGCGTGCGGCGGAGGCGATGACAAAAAAGCCGAGATCGGGAAGCTTTCAGACCCGGCGACGGTGCCGACAGCTCCGCCCTGGGACAAGCCGCCGGAGGTCGCGATCCTCGACCCGAACGCGCTCACGCCCGTCGGCGGTGCGGCGCCCAGCCCCACGCCGGCGCCTGAAGGCGCGCCCGGCGTTTGCGGGCCCAAGTACACCATCGAGTCCGGCGACACCTTCTCCAGTATCGCGGCTAAATGCGGAACAACCACGCAGGCGATGAAAGACGCTAACCAGGGCGTCGACCCGCTTACGATAAAGCCTGGCCAAGTTGTCAACGTACCGGCCGCGACACAGCCGAGCCCTTAGCGATGGCAATCGAAGAGAAGAGGACGGCCGCCGAAGACCGCACCGGCGAGCTTGAGCGTCTGAAAGAACTCAGCCGCCAGGGCGGCGGTCCGGAACGCATCGACGCCCAACACAAGCGCGGCAAGCTCACCGCTCGCGAGCGGGTCGACATCCTGCTGGACGAAGGCACCTTCGAGGAGATGGACGCACTCGCCACCCATCGATCGACTGAGTTCGGACTCGACAAGCAGAAATACTACGGTGACGCGGTTGTCATCGGTTTCGGCAAGATCGATGGGCGTCTTGTTTACGTTTTCTCGCAGGACTTCACGGTCTTCGGCGGCTCACTTTCGGAAGTCGCCGGCGAGAAGATCTGCAAAGTGATGGACCTCGCGATGAAGAACGGCGCCCCGCTGATCGGCATCAACGACGGGGGCGGCGCCCGCATCCAGGAGGGCGTCATTTCGCTCAAAGGCTACGGCGAGATCTTCACGCGCAATGTTATGGCCTCGGGGGTCGTGCCGCAGATCTCCGTCGTGATGGGTCCGAGCGCCGGCGGCGCCGTCTACTCGCCCGCTATCACCGACTTCATTTTCATGAAGCACGGCAGCGGTCAGATGTACATCACCGGACCCGACGTCGTGCGCGCGGTTACCCATGAAGACGTCACTCACGAGGAACTTGGCGGCGCATCTGTCCACAGCAGCAAGACCGGGGTCGCCCACTTCGCGCTAGAGGGCGAAGAGGACACGCTCCAGGAAGTGCGGCGCCTGTTGTCGTTCCTTCCCTTGAACAACATGGAAGACCCACCCTACCAGGAGCCGGCCGACATCCCCGACCGCCTCTGCGATGAGCTGGCAAGTGTCGTCCCGCCCGATCCCAGCAAGCCCTACGACGTCCACCTCGTGATCGAATCGGTCCTCGACGATGGCGACTTCATGGAGGTGCACTCCGGCTGGGCGCGCAACATTACCGTCGGCTTCGGACGCATGAACGGCCGTGTCGTCGGTGTCGTCGCGAACAACCCGGCGCACCTCGCCGGCGTCCTCGACGTCGACTGCTCCCGCAAGGGCGCGCGCTTCGTGCGCTTCTGCGACGCCTTCAACGTCCCGATCCTGACGCTCGTCGATGTGCCCGGCTATCTTCCCGGCACAGGCCAGGAATACGGCGGGATCATCGTCCACGGCGCAAAGCTCCTTTACGCCTACGCCGAGGCAACCGTCCCGAAGGTGACCGTCATCCTGCGCAAGGACTACGGCGGCGCCTACCTCGTGATGGGCTCGAAGCACCTGCGGGCCGACATCAACTACGCCTGGCCGAGCGCCGAGATCGCCGTCACCGGTCCAGACGCTGCCGCGAACATCATCTTCCGCCGCGAGATCGAAGCCGCCCAGGACCCCGAAGCGAAACGCAAGGAGCTGATCGAGGAGTACCGCCGCAACTTCGCCAACCCCTACATAGCCGCCTCCCGTGGCTTCATCGACGATGTCATCGACCCCCGCGGCACCCGCATCAAGGTCATCCGCGCCCTCGAAATGCTCCAGAACAAGACCGACACGAACCCGCCCAAGAAGCACGGGAACATCCCGCTCTAGGCGGCAGGTAATCACGAATGACGCAGATGTTTCGAATGACGGCTGACTTGCCGACCTTCCGACGCGCCCTTTGCATTTGTGGCGTTCTCTTGACTGTTTTATCCTTCGTCCCTTGGGTTGATCGCTATCAGAACATTACCGCACCACCAACCGTCTTGAACTACTTTCACCCCTCGTCCCACGTTCAGCAATTCATTCCATCAGAGCAGCTCGTCATCGGGACTCCCAGCACCAGCCATATTCGCGGCTACGAAGTTGATCGAACTTTTCCTGTGGCTGACGGAATTGTCTTGACCATCGCCGCGGCGCTGATGGCAATGCTTGCCTTCCTCGGTTGGGGTCGGACCCCGAAGCGGCAATCCGCTTTGCTCAGCCTCGCAATTGCCTGCTCATTTCTCGTGCTAATCGGGTTCGTGACGGTGTTCCCGAACTGGCGGCAAGAGGGAATCTCTCATTGGGAACAACGGGGCACATTCGAACTGCGATGGGAAACCGCGGCGGGAGTGTTTATCGCGAGCCTCGTCTTACTGTTTGCCGCCGCTAAGGTGGCAAACATGTGGCTGATAGCGCTTCGGCGGAGACCGGAATGACCGTAAAAATCACCGACACTACCATGCGCGACGGCCACCAGAGCCTCCTCGCCACACGCATGCGCACCGAGGACATGCTCCCCATCTCGCCGGAGATGGACGAGGCCGGCTTCCACAGCGTCGAAGTCTGGGGCGGCGCGACCTTCGACACGGCGCTCCGCTTCCTGCGCGAGGACCCCTGGGAGCGCCTCCGCGAGCTCAAGAAGCGCTTCAAGAAGACGCCCCTCCAGATGCTACTCCGCGGCCAGAACGTCGTCGGCTACCGCCACTACGCGGACGATGTTGTCGAGAAGTTCTGCCAGCTCGCCGTCAAGAACGGGATGGACATCTTCCGCATCTTCGACGCCGTCAACGACCTGCGAAACCTCGAAACGGCCATCAAGGTCGTGAAGAAGGCCGGCGGCCACGCTCAGGGCACCGTCTGCTACACAATTAGCCCCGTCCACACGCCCGACATGTACGCCAAGCAGGCGAAGCAGCTCGTGGACATGGGCTCCGACTCCATCTGCCTGAAGGACATGGCCGGCCTCCTTCATCCGTACGACGCTTACCAGATCGTGAAGAACATCAAGAAAGTCGTGAAGGTCCCCGTCCAGCTCCACTGCCATTGCACCAGCGGCATGGCGGAGATGTCGTACATCAAAGCTGTCGAGGCCGGCCTCGACATCATCGACTGCGCGCTTTCGACGCTCTCGCAAGGCACCTCGCAGCCGCCGGCCGAATCGCTCGTCGCGACTTTCGAGGGCACGGAGCACGACTCGAAGCTCGACCTCGAACAGCTCGCGCACCTGGCGGACTACTTCGGCGAGGTGCGCAAGAAGTACGCTGCGTTCGAGGGCAACGTCAAGCTCGATTCGGGCGTCCTCATGCACCAGGTCCCCGGTGGCATGATCTCGAACCTCGTCTCCCAGCTCCGCGAGATGGGCGCCGCCGACCGCCTCAAGGAAGTGCTCGAAGAGATCCCCCGCGTCCGCGCCGACATGGGCTACCCACCGCTCGTCACGCCCACGAGCCAGATCGTCGGCAGTCAGGCCGTGCTCAACGTCGTCCGCGGCGAACGCTACAAGCAGGTTTCAAAGGAGACCCGCGCCGTCGTCCTCGGCCAGTACGGCCAGACCCCTGCACCGATTCCCGATGACGTCCGCAAGAAGATCGCCGCCGACGTCAAGCCGATAACAGAACGACCCGCCGATCAGCTCAAGCCCGAACTCGAGAACGCGAAGGCCGAGATCGGCCCTCTCGCACACTCCGTCGAAGACGTTCTCTCATACGTCCTCTTCCCGCCCGTCGCTCGCGAGTTCTTCGAGTGGCGCGAGTCCGGTTCCCACCTTGAGCCCGAGGTCGTCGCCGCCATCGCCGCAGCCCTCTCGCAGGACCACCGTCACGCCGCGCCCGCCCACGACGGCGCAGGCGGCGTTCAGGCCCAGAACGCCTGGAAGATCGCGGGACGCCGCCGCCTGATGCGGAGCTAGTGATGATTGAGGCGCCGTCAGGCCGGGGGTGTGGGGGTGTCCCCCACCTTTCTTTTATGGGGCGGGGTGGGGTAAGCAGCAGCCACGTCCGGAATGACGAGTGCGCGTGAAGCTCCTCATCGCCGACCAGGAGTTCGAAGTCCAGCCCGGCACCGACTCCATCTCCATCGCCGGCACCGACTACGCCGTCCGTATCGTCCGCAGTGGCAACATCGCCACCGTCTACGTCAACGAGAAACCGTTCGCCGTCCAGCTTCCCGCCGAACTTCCCCACGAAGGCGCCGTCAAGCTTCTCGTGGACGCCAAAGAATACGAAGTCGAAGTCAAAGGCCGCGCCGGCGCCCGCCCGCGCCCGAAGGCAGCATCCAGGAAGCTCGCCCTTGGCGGAGCGGGCGCAGTCACCGCTCAGATGACCGGCCGCGTCATCAAGGTCAACGTTAACCCCGGCGACACCGTGAACGAGGGCGACATCCTCCTCGTCATCGAAGCGATGAAGATGGAGAACGAGATCGCCGCGCCGATGTCCGGCAAGATTAAGGACGTCGCCGTCGCACCCGGCGGCCGCGTCTCCGAAGGCGACCTCCTCGTCCAGTTCGAGCCCGAAGCCGCGTAGAGACGCCCCCGAAGGCGCGTCTTCGAGACCCTTAGTCCCTTGCCTGCGCCTGCATCTGCGCCGTCATTTGCCGCGCCATCCTCAGGAAATCGTGCGGGTACGGATAACGCGGCTCGCTCGCCGCATCGATCCGCTCGACGGTTTCCGCCGGCAGGGTTACGTCGAGTGCCGCCAGGTTGTCCTCGAGCTGCTTGACGCTCTTCGGCCCGATGATCGGCGACACGATGCCCGGCCGCGAAAGGTTCCATGACAGCGCCAACGCGATCGGCGAGATGTCGAGCTTCGAGGCCTCTTCCAGCACAACCTCCATGATCGCGTGGTTGCGGTCGCTCAGGGCGCGCGCCCGCCAGATCTGCTGGAACGGCCCGGCCGCCGCGAAGCGAGTGCCTTCCACCGGCTCCTCGCCCTTCTTGTACTTCCCGGTCAGCATACCGCCCGCTAGAGGGCTCCACGGGATGATGCCCAGGCCGAACCTCTGGCACACCGGCACGATCTCAACCTCGATGTCGCGCGCCAGGATGCTGTACTGCGGCTGCAAGCTGATCAGCGGCTCCCTGCCCTTCATCTGCGTAATCGTCGCAGCTTCAACGATTTGCGAAGCCGGCCAGTTCGACACCCCGATGTAGCGCACCTTCCCCTCGCGCACGAGATCGTTCAGCGTGCTCAGTGTCTCCTCGATTGGCGTGTTTTCGTCGTAGCGGTGCATCTGGTAGAGGTCGATGTAGTCCGTGTCCAGCCGCCGCAGGCTGTCCTCCACCGCCCGCCTGAGGTGCTTGCGGCTCGTCCCGCTCTCGAACACGCCCGGGCCCAGCGGGGACGCTGCCTTTGTCGCGATGACAACGTTGTCTCGCCGCCCCTTTACGGCTTTTCCGACTATCGTCTCCGATTTCGTCCCAGAGTACACGTTCGCGGTATCGATGAAGTTGTGCCCGGCGTCCAAGTAGGCGTTGATGATCCCAATGGACGTCTCTTCATCACAGCCGAACTGCTCGTTCCCAAAGTTCATCGCCCCCAAACAAAGCGGCGACACCTGTAGGCCCGACCGGCCTAGCTTCCGTAGTCCTCTCGACGACATTAATGACCTCCTTAGATGGGATGAATCAGGCCCGTAGCATACCAGAGCATGGGGCGATTCCCGCGTGCGTTTTAGGACAGCTCGCCATATGCAGGCTTGCCGGCTTGTGAGTTCGCGGGCTTGTCCCTAGTCCGGCAACGTCACCAAACTAGTCGTGCTCTGAATGCCGTCTATCGTCCGGATCTTCTCGCCCAGGATCGTCGGGATGTCCTGCAGCGTCTCCACCTCAATCTCCTCATGCACGTACTTGGTCTTCGTCGGGTCTGTCACCACGAGAACGTACGCTTTTACGACCATCCGTTGCTCCTTAGACTCACGCGCGTCGGTGCGAGTTTCGCGCATTATACGACACGTGCCAGCCGTTAGGCACGAGGCGTAGAATGAGGACGAAACCACCATGACGAACCCGAACGATCCCCTCGGCGCTCTAGCTACGCTCGAAACATCCTCCGGCCCCGTCTCTTACTACCGCCTCGACCGCCTTACCGAACTTGGCCTCACCGATATCGGCCGTCTGCCCTTCTCCGTCCGCGTGCTCCTCGAGAACCTCCTCCGCCGCCTCGACGGGCATATCGTCACCGAGGAGGATGTTCATGCGCTGGCGTCTTGGGCGCCGGGCTCCCTCTCGCCGCGTGAGCTGCCCTTTCTTCCTGCGCGCGTCCTCCTTCAGGACCTGACTGGCATACCCGTCGTCGCCGATCTCGCCGCCCTGCGATCCGAAGTCGACCGTCTGGGCGCCGACCCCCAGCGCGTCAACCCGCTCTTTCCAGTCGACCTCGTAGTAGACCATTCGGTGCAGGTCGACGCCTTCGGCATGGCTGACGCCTTCCGCATCAACGTCGCCCGCGAATACGAGCGTAACGGTGAGCGCTACGCCTTCCTGCGCTGGGCCCAGGAGTCGTTCAGCGACTTCCGCGTCGTTCCGCCCGGCGCCGGTATCGTGCACCAGGTGAACCTGGAGTTCCTGGCGAAGGTCGTGCAGACCGCCTCCCGGAACGGCGACGCTATCGCCTTTCCCGACACGCTCGTCGGCACCGACTCGCACACGACGATGATCAACGGCCTTGGCGTCCTCGGCTGGGGCGTCGGCGGCATCGAGGCCGAGGCCGCGATGCTCGGCCAGCCACTGCCGCTCGTCGCGCCGCAGGTGATCGGCGTGCGCATGACCGGCGCCTTGCGAGAAGGCGTGACGGCAACAGATCTGGTCCTCACCGTCACCGAGATGCTCCGCCGTCACGGCGCTGTCGGTAAGTTCGTGGAGTTCTACGGGACGGGGATCAGCACGCTGAGCCTTCCCGACCGTGCGACCATCAGCAATATGTCTCCCGAATACGGGGCCACCTGCGGCTTCTTCCCCGTCGACCCCGAAACCCTGCGCTATTTGGCAGCGACCGGCCGCCCGACCGCGCAGGTCGAGCTCGCAGAGCAGTATTGCCGCGCTCAAGGCCTCTTCCACGAAGACGGCATGCGCGACCCTGAGTTCACCGATCTCCTGACTCTCGATCTGCGAACTGTCGAGGCCAGCCTCGCCGGTCCTCGGCGTCCCCAGGACCGCGTCCCTCTGGAGGAGGTCAAGAGCAGCCTCGAGCAGGCGTTCGGCGAGCACTTCCCGTCAGGCCGCAAAGCCAAGGAGCGCATGGACTGGGAAGGCTCGGCCGTAAGCGATGGTGAGGCGCCCGCCGAACCGCCGCCCGTTGATCCGCGGCCAAAGAGCGCCGTCATCGCCCTAAACGGAGACCGCGCGGAGCTGACGCACGGCTCTGTCGTCATCGCGGCCATCACGAGCTGTACCAACACCTCCAACCCCTCGGTCATGCTCGGCGCGGGGCTTCTCGCGCGCAATGCCGTCGCGCGCGGCCTCAGCGTCGCACCTTACGTGAAGACGAGCCTGGCGCCGGGCTCCCGCGCCGTCGTCGACTATCTGCAGCGCGCGGGTCTTATGCGCTATCTCGAAGCCCTGCACTTCGATCTCGTCGGCTTCGGCTGCACGACCTGCATCGGCAACAGCGGCCCGCTCCTGGAGCCGGTTGCCGAGGCAGTCGACCAGAACGGCCTTGTCGTCGCCGCCGTCCTCAGCGGCAATCGCAACTTCGAGGGCCGCATCCACCCACAGGTACGCGCCGCCTACCTCGCATCGCCGCCGCTCGTCGTCGCCTACGCGCTCGCCGGCACCGTGGATATCGACTTGCGCACAGAACCGCTTGGGAGGGGAAAGGACGGCGGGCCGGTCTATCTGCGCGACATCTGGCCCTCGTCCGATGAGGTCAAGCAGACGGTTGCAAGTGCCATCGACGCGGCGATATTTAAGGAGACGTACGAGCACATCTTCGACGGCGAGGAACGTTGGGCCGCCCTCAAGGTGCCAACGGGCGCCCTCTGGGAGTGGGACGAGGCCTCGACCTACCTCCGCGAGCCTCCCTTCGTGCGCGAAATCTCGCCTGACCCGCAGCCAGTCCGCGACATCACGAGCGCCCGTGTTCTCGTAATGGTCGGCGACTCTGTGACCACCGACCACATCTCGCCCGCCGGGTCCATCGCGCCCGGCAGCCCCGCCGCGAAATACCTCACCCAGCACGGCGTCGCTCCGCGTGAATTCAACAGCTACGGCTCGCGCAGAGGCAACCACGAGGTCATGGTGCGCGGCACCTTCGCCAACGTCCGTCTCCACAACGAGCTCGTCCCCGGTATCGAGGGCGGCTGGACCCGCCACTTCCCCGACGAAGAAGGCATGACAGTCTACGACGCCGCCATGCGCTACCAGGAGGAGGGTGTGCCGTTGCTGGTGATCACCGGCAAGGAGTACGGCACCGGCAGCTCCCGCGACTGGGCCGCCAAGGGCGTCTCCCTCCTCGACGTGCGCGCCGTCATCGCCGAGAGCTACGAGCGAATCCACCGCAGCAACCTGGTCGGCATGGGCGTCCTTCCGCTCGAATTCGCGCCCGGCTTCTCGCGCGTTTCCCTCGGCCTCACGGGCGCCGAGGTCTACCACATCGAGGGCCTGAGCGAAGGCCTCGAGCCCAAGAAACAGCTCATCGTCCGCGCTGTCGCAGCGGATAACAGCGAGACCAGCTTCCCCGCCCTCACCCGCATCGACAGCCCGCTCGAGATCGAGCAGTACCGCCACGGCGGCATCCTCCCCTTCATCCTGCGTAAGCTCGTATCCACAACGTAGGGACTTCTCGCGCTTCAAGACGCCAGCCGTGAAGGCGCAGGTCGCTCGCACGGCCAACCATGCGCGGCAACCCGCGCGTAAGGCACCTTTGGACGCTCACGAAACGAACACGCCCTGTCCTGCCACGGGCCGTTGTTTTTGTCCAGCGGGGGGCATACATTGAGGAGGTGCCTAACCTAAGCGTGGAAGTCCTGCCCGGCCATAAGCGCGGCCTTGCCCTCTCGAACCCCGTAATGACTGCCTCGGGGACGTTCGGCAACGGCCTCGAGTATGCGAAGATTTTCGATATCCAGCGCCTCGGGGCGATCGTCAGCAAGGCGATAACCCTGCGACCCAGGCAGGGGAATGCTCAGCCCCGGATCGTCGAGACCGCTGGCGGGATGCTTAACTCGATCGGGCTTCAGAATATCGGCATCGAGGCCATCCTCCGAGATGTCGCGCCGGTTTGGTCCACCTGGCGGGTCCCTGTCATCGCCAATATTGCCGGCGAGAGCATCCCTAATTACGCCGAGCTGGCGCGCCGCCTGGACGGGGCGGCCGGCGTGAGCGGCATCGAGATCAACGTGAGTTGTCCGAACGTCGAGAACGGCCTGGAGTTTGGCAGCGACCCCAGAGCTGCCTCAGACCTCACCTACGCGGTCCGCCGCGAGACAGATCTACCCTTGCTCGTCAAGCTCGGCCCCAACGTGACCGACATCGTCGCCATCGCTGCCGCTGTGGCTGATGCCGGCGCCGACGCGCTCACACTGATCAATACCTTTCCCGCGATGCGCATCAGTATCGACGCCCGGCGCCCTGAGCTCGGCTGGGGCTCCGGCGGGCTCTCTGGCCCGGTCCTCAAGCCGATCGCCCTTCGTATGGTCTATCAGGTGGCGCGATCGCTGAGCATACCCATCGTCGGCTGCGGAGGTATCGTCAGCGCTGAGGACGCCATCGAATTCCTCATGGCCGGTGCGACCGCAGTGCAGGTCGGCACCGCTACCTTCCGCAACCCCCGGGCACCGCTAGACCTCATCGAGAGCCTCGAAGACGTCATGCGAAGACAAGAGATTGAGGACGTCAAGGAGATCGTCGGCGCGGCCTTGCCAGCCCGCCGCGAAAGTGCCACAGCGGACGCGGGACGGGTGGCGGTTGACCATCCGCGTCCGCAGCTCTAACCTCTCGGTCACTTACGCAGAGCGCTAAACCGCGGTTAAGCCACCACTACTATCTGTTAACCGGCTGCTAACTCGGCGGTGGCGATATTATGGCGAGTAGCGCTCGCGATACTGATGCCAGGAGGAAGCGTTGTGCTATTTCATATCAGGGCGACACTTAGCAGGTGTCAGGCTCAGGCGGGCCAGGGTGTGGCGGAATACCTGCTCACCCTGGCCCCGCTCAGCGCCGTTCTTGCGCTCACGGTGTGCACTCTCATCATTGCCAATTCAAAATAAGTCCCCCGGATCTTCGCTGCACTGGCTCGCCTAAGCGGTCTCCTTGACCCCGCTGCTGCCTGGAATCTAACCTGAGAAGCGCGGGGTGTAGCTCAGCTAGGCTAGAGCGCCTGGTTTGGGGCCAGGAGGCCGGCGGTTCGAATCCGCCCACCCCGACCAGCCGACCCATAGGGTGGACGCAAGTCATGCGACCCACTCTTTCGGCCGCTTCTCGAGATGCAGGAAGACGCCCCCGAAGAAGGCGATGACCAAGCCGGCCCCGCTCAGCGGCAGATGCCGCTCGGCATCGTAGTCGCGCGGATACTCGTCGTGACATCGATGAGCTTCGCGGCTGCGGCTGCGATATTCTTCCTTGTAGGCGGTCTCTGGGAGCTCGCTCTTGTGAGTATCGCCGCGACCGCAATCTTTCTAGGCCTGATGTTCGTAATTGAAAGAGGGGCGGAGAGTAGCGCCGGCCATAGTTAGTTGTGAGAAACGAAAGGCAGTGATATTCTTCGCACTGGGGAGAGGTGATACTAGTGTTCCAGAGCTTGGGCGCTCCAGAGTTGCTCATTATCCTCGCGATTGTTGTCGTCCTCTTCGGCGCCACCCGAATCGGTGACATCGGCAAGGGTTTCGGCCGTGGCATCCGCGAGTTCCGGCGCGAACTGCGCGATGGTCAGGACGAGGACAAACAGGAGACGGACGAGAAAGAGCCGGCCGCAACCGACGAAAAGAAGCGCTGAACCGCTTCTCGCTGATTAGTTAACCACCGCCCAGGCCCGGGCGTGGTCTCTTTGGGCCGACAGGTCCCTTAAACGACCTTCGGTTCGACGACGATCTCTTTGATGATCAGCGCCGAGGAGAGATCCCTGTCGCAGTTAGCGGTGCCCGCGACCGAGCATGGTGTCAGGTTGCTGAGCCCCTCCAGGATGCTCGTGCCGTCTATGACCTTTCCGAATACGGTCTCCTTAACGTTGGGCCGCGGGTCGTCGCGGTAGAGGATTCTGAATTGACTTCCGCTCACGTCCTCGCCACCCTGGACTAACGTAGGCGCTACGACATCCCATTGCTTGCGCCCTGCGTCGGCGTTTTGTAGCGGCAACGAGTACCCCGGCCCGCCTGCACCCGAGCAAACGCCCGGCGCGTCTTTGCGACATGTTGGGTCTCCGGCCTGCGCGGCGTACTGCTTATCGACGTAGAAGAATACCGTGTTGTTGTAGAAGCCGTTACCAGCGAGGAAAGCGAAACTGTTCACCGTATCAGGCGCTGCCGCGGCGAGGTCTATCTTGATATCTCCCTTGTCCGTCTTGATCGTCGCCAGATAGGATTTCGAGCGGTCGATTGTTGGCGCCGGCGCGCCAAACGTGAGCGAATTGTTCGGCGTCTCTTCAGCCGTAACGCGGTCCTCGGCTTCGGGCACCGTCGAGCGTTTCCCGCCGCTGGAGCTTCTGGCAATAGCCGTGGCGGCCAAGCTCGTGATAATGAGGACAATGAAAACGATGTAGAACGCCTTAGCGTTGAAGATTACGTTTATTGGAAACGGCGGCTTTGCCCGTCGCGGTCCCTGGTAATCTGTTGGGCCTCGCCGGCGCCGCCTCTGTCTTCGGGGCAAGCTTGATCACCTCTCCACTCGGGACTTTCCTAGTATAACAAATACGAATCGTATCAGATCGGTGTACGGACTCCTGCAGGAGCCGGCGTCGTGTAACGCGCCCGCTGCGGCGTCATCTCAATAAACAGAACTACATCCTCCAGGACACGAAGAATGAGAACGGAAGCGGCACATCACTCAGCAGCCTCGGATTCCGCCTGGGCCGACGCCAGCGGGCGCTGCTTCTTCGCTTGGCGAATGGCGGCGGCCTGTGAGGACGCGCTCCGTGAGGTCAGCCAAGCGATGACCGGGCAGCAAAACCCGGAGCGCGCTCACGCTCTCGAAAAAGTCAGCTCTCTTCTCCAGCGCGAGATGCGGCGTTGGGTACGCCGCGGCGAAGCACTCGACGAACTTGTAGACCACCTGCCGACACAGCGGCAATAGTCCGCTCGCTCATCCGATCGCCTCGGCCAAATCTTCCCCGTCGCTCAAAGCACGACGGCGCTCGCGGAACCGACCACAACTTTGGTGCCGTCCGCCTTTTCACACCAGACCCGCAGGTTTGCCCTTTGGCAGGACCCCTCTGGCGATACTTCCCGCATGATTCCCCGGCACGTCAAACTGTCACCACGCCAGACAACGTTTACCAGGTTCACGTTCATCCTCCCGCCCGCGAACCATCCTTCGCCGAATCGGTCGCTCATCATCTCCGAAAGGAAACAGAGCGGCATCATGCCCTGCACGACGATGTCCGGGAACCCAAGTTTCCGTGCCTCTTCCACGTCGTTGTGGTAGCTCTTGCGGGGGGAAAAGCGCCGACACATCTCAAGGGTCACCTCTTTCGCGTGCCCCGCTATCTCTTCCAGCACTTCGCCCTCGCCGACATCGAACCGCCGGTCCGCGCGTTTTTCGCGCTCTTTGTCTACGACAACTCCTTCCGGCTGTCGCTCGAGGAGAAAGCTCTGGTGTGTGCGGCCCCGGTTCAAAGGCCTGCCGTCCTCGCCGAAGCAAGTCACTTCGTTAACGACATACTCGCGATCGCGTTTGATGTAGCGGTCGACAATCAGCGAACGAGTTGTCACCCTGTCTCCAACTGTCGCAGGTTGGAAGAGCTCCCACTCCTGGCGAGCGTGAAGATTGCCGTAGATCCTCGGCAGGTACCAGGACAGCGTCCGGTATACCTCCGAATGGAGCAGCAGCGCAGGCGCCACCGCTGAGCCGAACGGCGATTCGCCGGAATACCAGCGATTGTGATCATCGACTGCTTCCGAGTACTCGCGGACCAGTTCAGGAGTGATTTCCACGACTCGCTCGCCTAGATAGCGGCCAACGTAAACCTCATTGTCGCTAGTCACGGTGCGCCTCCTTATTGCTCGATTCCCCGGGCAGCCGGGATTTCATCGTTCGTCAGGCGTACGAGGCCGGACCCATCGACGTTCATCACGTAGATGTCTCGCCGACCGCTCCGGTAACGCACGAACGCCAGCCGAGAGCCGTCCGGCGACCATTCCGGCGAAAGGTCTGGATTGGGATCATTCGTCAACCGAGTTTGCCCTGTTCCGTCGGCGTTTGCCAGATAGATTTCACGATTGGAATCCCTGTCTGATACAAAGGCGAGCCGCGCCCCGTCGGGCGACCACGCCGGCCAGGCGTCTTCACGCTGCGCGGCGGTGACTTGTGTCAGAAAGGAGTAGTTGGTGTCCATCACGTAGATCTCGGAGTCTGCCGTCCGGTCCGAAACGAAAGCAAGTCGAACCGAGTCCGGTGCCCAAACTGGGTGCGCATCTCGGAGTGGCCTTAGCGTCAGGTCGATCAGGTTCGAACCATCAGCGTTTACGACGTACACCTCGACGTTTCTACCGTTTGCGGATTCAAACGCGATCTGACTTCCATCGGGCGACCACTGCGCCGCTACGTCAT
>Ga0209160_1002018_pt1 | contig 17009 bp, 16 predicted proteins | sample GraSoiAngelo_153_FD_186167 | JGI IMG/M metagenome (GOLD analysis project Ga0209160, IMG submission 186167) | Grasslands soil microbial communities from the Angelo Coastal Reserve, California, USA - 14_1009_12_40cm (SPAdes) (version 2) | ecosystem: Environmental > Terrestrial > Soil > Grasslands ... | reverse complement strand
ACGAGCAGGGGAAGCGCAAGTCCTAGACCCTCATGAGCAGGTCGCCCTCAAGAAGGCGGCGATCTGGTCCGTGGTCGCGGGTATCGCGCACGTCGTCACCGCGGAGTTCGGCGCGAACTTCTTTCCGTCCTGGTACTTCGCGCTCGCGGCGGTCGGCTATGGCCTGCTGCTTCCGATCATCGCATCGCTCCAGGTACTGCACCGGCCGGTGCGCGAATCCGGCGCCATCCTCGGCACCATCGCCGGCGCGTCGGTCGTGACGCTCGGTCTCGGCGCCGCAGCGAACACCGACCTCATCCCGGCCGCGCTCTTCGTCCGTGGCATCTGGTGGTGGACGATCGGCAAGATGTGGGCGGAGACCGCGGTCATGCCGCGCATCTTCGGATTCCTCACGATGCTGCTCGCGGTCCTCTGCGTTGGTCTGGTCGGACTCTATGCGGCGACGGGTCTGCCGATGGCTCCGCCCGATCTGCCGCTGCGCATGATCCTCGGCGTGTGGCTCATCGGGCTCGCCGCATTCCTCTGGCGCACCGCGAGCCCTCCCACGTCACCCACCTAACATGGACCGCGGATGGCAGTGACAAATCGGGGGACTCCGCCCCCCGGCCCCCGAGCACTCGCTCAAACACGGCACGAGCAGCTCGGCCTGTCGATGGACGACGTCAAGGGCATGTACCGCTACATGCTGATGACCCGCCTCGTGTCCGAGCGCATCCTTCAGCTCAACCGGATGGGCCGCACGCCATTCGGAGCTGGCACCGACGGGCACGAGGCAGCGCAGGTCGGGGCCGCGTGGTGCATCCAGCGCGGCAAGGACTGGACGGTCCCGTACTACCGCGACATGGGAGTCGCGTTCGTGCTCGGATTCAGCGCGCTCGACGAGTTCCGCGGCGTGTTCGCGAAAGCGACCGACATCAACTCGGCGGGCCGGGCGATGCTCAACATGTTCAGCTCCCCGAAAGACCGAGTTCTGTCGCGTTCGGTGCTGGTGGGAACCGAGTTTCCGCACGCGGTTGGCCTCGCGCTCGCGCTGCGGCAGCGCAAGGAGGCACAGATCGTGTTCGTCTTCGGCGGCGACGGCTCGACCAGCCCCGGGGATTTCCACGAGGCCGCGAACTTCGCATCGATTCACAAGCTTCCGGTGGTGTTTGTTATCGAGAACAACCTGCTGGCGATCTCGACGCGCTTCGAGAAGCAGACCGCGGTAAAGGACATCGCCGAGAAGGCCGCCGCCTACGGCATGCCGGGATACATCGCCGACGGGATGGATGTGCTCGACAGCTACGAGAAGACGAAGCTCGCGAGCGACCGCGCCCGCGCCGGCGGCGGGCCAAGCCTCGTCGAGCTCAAGTGTTATCGCTATCAACCCCACACCTCCGACGATGACGACAGCCGGTATCGGACCAAGCAAGAGGTCGAGGAGTGGCGCGCGAAGGACCCGGTGAAGCGCGCGCACGCGTACCTGCTCTCGGCGGGCGTGCCCGAGGCAGACCTCTATTCGCTCCGCGCATCGCTTGCCGACGAGATCGAACGCGCCATCGCGCAGGCCGAGAGCGAGCCGGATCCAAAGCCTGAAGATGCCGCAAAGCACGTGTACTCCGAGGACGCCCCTCTTCCCGACGGCACGCGCGCGTAGCGCCCGCATGCGGGCGCTCCTCCTCGCGATCGTCGCCGCGCTCGGGGCATGCACGGCGCCGGCCAAACCCGTCACCTCGCCGACACCGATTCCCACGCACGTGCCTGGCGCGCTGAACGTGACCGCGCTGCTCGACCTCTCTGGCTCGCGCTGGCCGAGTGGCGCGCCGCAGCGTGACGCGCTGCAGCTATGGACCGATCAGCACGCCACGGCGACTCCACGAGTTCGTCTGCGGATCGTTGATGTCGCCGGCAGTGCATCGCGGACGCTGATCGAGCTTCGCCGCGCCGCCGTCGAGGATCGCGCGGATGCGATCATCGTCGGGGTTCCCGTCGACTACGACGACGCGTTCGCGCGCGCGGTCCAGCTCACGCAACTGCCGGTCCTCTTCACGCTGCCCATCGCCGATCCCGTCACGACCGGTGGCGGGTGGGCCTTCGCGCTCGCGCCGACGCCGAGTCAGCTTGCCAGGACGATGCTCGACGACGCTGCCGCGCGCGCCGTGCTCGGCTCGAGCGTCGTCGTAACGGACGAATCCGCGCCGGCGATCATCGAACGCGCTGCGTTCGTTGCGGAGCTCGCCAGCCGCGGAGTCACGGCGACGATCGTGAAAGCCGCTGACGGGACGAAGCTGCGGACGATGCTCGCCTCGGCGTCAGTCGCCCTCTTCGCCGGTCCGCCCAAGCCCTACGTGGATGCCGCGCGTACGGCGACGACCGGGACGCTCCTCTATTTCTCCTATCTCTGCGACGGCGGGGACATCGGCGATCTGCGCGACGCCGCGCCGCTTGCCACTTGGCCGGGGGTCAGGTGGATCGCCGCGAACGCGACCGGCGCGACGCCCGGGCGCGCCGCGTTCCTCCAGGCGTTCCTGGATCGCGCCGGCCCGCCGACTTCGCCTGCGGCATCGGCGTTCGATGCCCTCACGCTGCTCGCAGCCGTGTCCAACGGGAGCGGTGATCCGGTGCGGCTTCGCGACCAGCTGCAGGCCGGATCGTTCATCGGGATCGCGACGACGTACACGTTCAATCCGGCGCGGCGCGCCGGCTTCGCCAGCCAGGACCTCGCGTTCCTCCGCTACACCGGCGCGCGAGCGACGCCGGTGCTTCGGTAGCGGTCGTTTCTTTCCGTTTTCTCACCCGAGCCTCATTTCTCGATGGGCCTCGCGGGCCTGATCGCCTCGCTGATCGTCGTGATCGTCGGGCCGAAGCTCGGCGTTGCTGAGGCACCATACGCGCGATGGAGAGCGAGCTCGATCGGCTGATCTACGACTGGAATCGCGACGGCCGCGCCGCGCGCGCCGACTACCGGGCGGTCGAGCTCGACGACGAGACGCTACGCGATGGTCTCCAGGGTCCGTCGGTCCGCAACCCGCCGCTCGATGTCAAGAAGCGACTGCTTTCCCTCATGGACCAGCTCGGGATCGATAGCGCCGACATCGGGCTGCCCGGCGCGTCGCCCCAAGCGCGCGCGTCGATCGTGGCGCTCGCCAAGGAGACCACCCGCCTGGGGCGCCTGAAGCCGAACTGCGCGATCCGGACACATCCCGACGACGTGCGCGGCGCGATCGAAGCGTCGACCGAGGCCGGCGTGCCGATCGAGTGCTGCGCCTTCATTGGCAGCTCTCCCATCCGCCGCTTTGCCGAGGACTGGGCTCTTGACACGATGCTGCGCAGCGTCGAGACGAGCGTGTTCACACTCGCGAAGGCAGGCCTGCCGGTGATGTTCGTGACCGAGGACACCACACGCGCCGATCCCGAGACGCTCGTGCGGCTGTACGACACCGCGATCGGCGCCGGCGCGAAACGCATCTGCGTCTCGGACACGGTCGGCCATGCGACCCCCGAGGGCGTGCGCAATCTCCTCACGTTCGTGCGCGACGAGATCGTGCGCGAGCGCGACGTGAAGGTCGACTACCACGGGCACAACGACCGTGGCCTCGGGACGATCAACGCGCTCACCGCGACATCGCTCGCGGATCGCGTGCATGGATGCGCCCTCGGCATCGGCGAGCGCGTCGGCAATACCTCGATGGATCAGCTCCTCATCAACCTGCAGCTCTGGGGGTTGATCGAGCGAGATCTCACGCCGCTCGTCGAGTACACAGCGCTCGTCGCGGAGCACTGCGGTATCCCGATCCCACCCAATTACCCGGCGATGGGCGCCGACGCGTTCCGGACGGGAACGGGCGTGCACGCGGCCGCGGTCATCAAGGCACTCCGCAAGAAGGACCGCGCGCTCGCCGACCGCGTCTACAGCGCGGTGCCGGCGTCCGTACTGGGACGCCAGCAGCGCATCGAGGTCGGACCGATGAGCGGCGAGTCGAACGTGATCTTCTGGCTCGAGCAGCATGGCATCGAGGCGACGCGCGAGCGGATCGAGCGCATGTTGAGCGCAGCGAAAGCAAGCGATCGCCTGTTGAGCGACACGGAGCTCCGAACGCTCGCGAGCTAGCTAGTCCGCGGCGGCGGCGACCTGCGGTTGGCTCGCCGCGCGGTTCGCCTGCTGGCGCCAGAGGATGAACGCGACGGCGGTGACGATGACGAACGCGCCTGCGACGATCGCCGGCGTGATCGGTTCACCTCGGAAGAGCGCGCCAAGGATCACCGCGACAACGGGATTCACGAACGCGTACGTCGCAACGAGCGACACCGGCGCGTGCTGCAGCAGCCAGGTGTACGCGGTGAAGGCGACGATCGAGCCGAACACCACGAGATACGCAAGCGCGACGAGCGATCGCACCGAGAAGCTGGCCGGATCGAGATGCGCGGCTTCTCCGCGCAGGACGCCGACGACGACGAGCGCCGATCCCCCCGCGAGCATTTGGTACGCAGTCGAAAGGAGCGCGATCCGCGGGGACCGCAAGCGTGGCGACACGAATGTGCCGATCGCCCAGGAGATCGTCGCGCCAAGAAGGATCGCGAGTCCATAGGGATCGAGCGTGCCATTGAGTCCGCCCGGGATCACGAGGATGGCGACGCCCAAGAGGCCCAGCAGCACGCCTGCGATGAGGTCGCGGCCGACGCGCTCGCCGATGATTCCCCGGAGCACGACGATCCAGAGCGGCACCGACGCGACCACAAGCGCCGTGACCCCCGAAGGGACCGTTCGCTCCGCGAGGACGACGAGCCCGTTTCCGCCGAGGAGCAGGAAGAGGCCCACGGTCGCCGACCCAGCGATCTCGCGAAATGTCGCGCGAAGCGGTAGCCCGCGCAGCACGAACCACAGGCAGATCAGGATTCCCGCGGTGAGGAAGCGGATCCCGGCGCTGAGAAGCGGCGGCAAGCTTTCGACGGCGAACGCGATCGCGAGATACGTGGATCCCCAAACGAGATAGACGGTGCCGAGCGCGGACCAGAGCGTCAGGCCCGACGCGCGTTGCGGAGACGCCATGCCCACGTAGAACGTAACCGCCCGAGCCTCCGTGAGATGCCCGCCGCGTGGCTCTGTAACGAAAGCGACGTTCCGCGAGGGATCCGTCGGGGTCGCGGGTCGCAGCGCAGGATGAAGATGTGCCGCCGGAGGCTGTCATCCCGCTCCATCTGGCCGACGTGATCTACCCGGCGCGCCACCCGCTCGCCGGCCAGACCGGCGTCGTCCTAGGGTTCGCGGTCCGGTCTGGCGATGACGTGGTGCTGGTCGACACGGGCGTCGGCTTTGGCGACGCGTGGATCGATGACAACTACAAACCGACGCGACGCGAGGTCCGCGAGGCTCTCGTCGCCGCCGGGTTCGATCCGACCGCGGTGCGCACGATCGTGAACTCGCACCTGCACTTCGATCATTGTGGTCAGAACCGGGCGTTTCCCGACGTCCCGATCGTCGTGCAGCGAGCCGAGCTCGATGCCGCGCGCGGCGAGGGCAAACCGATCCAGGACTGGATCGATTTTCCTGGCGCGACGTACCGCGTCGTCGACGGCGATACCGAGGTAGCCGACGGTATCAGCGTGCTCGCGACGCCCGGCCACACCGCGGGACACCAGTCAGTGACGGTCCGGACCGGCGACGGTCTGGTGTTGATCGTCGGCCAGGCCGCGCAGGACGCACGATCGTTCGCGACCGCCGAGCCCGATCCGAGCCTCACGCGTCTGCGTGACCTCAACGCCGACCGGATCCACTTCGCGCACGATCGCGCTGTCCTGCGAAGGCGCCGCTGAGCTAGCTGCCGCCGCCCCACCTGCGTCGGCGCGCGCCGCCGCCCAATGCGCCGAGATCGACCAGAAAGCCGAGCACGAGGACCAGGAGCCCGAGGCCCGAGAGCCCGCCGAGCTCGTTCTGGGCGATCGCGTAGGCGAGCGTCGTCCACGGCAGGAACAGAAAGCCGAGGAAGGGCAAAAGGAAGGCATCGAACGCGCGGCTTAGGTAGTCCGTGAGCAGCCACAGGATGACGAGTACGAATCGCGGGCCTACGAGTGCGAGCAGGACGAGGATGCAGCACATGGCCGGGATGGTGGCACAGGATGGATAGTTGACGGAGTCAACTATCCTGTCTCGCGTGGCGACTGCATTCGAGGCCCGCGTGAGCGCCGTGCGTCGCTTCAACCGCTTCTACACGCGACAGATCGGGATCCTCGACGGGCGCTATCTTCGTAGCCCGTTCTCGCTGACCGAGGTGCGCGTGCTGTACGAGCTCGCCCATCGCGAGGAGACCACCGCCAGCGAGCTCGTCCACGATCTGGCCCTCGACCCGGGGTACCTCAGCCGGATGCTGCGTTCGTTCGTTCGCCGCGGAATCGTTGCGAGGAGCACTGCGGCGGCGGATGGACGAAAGAGCCTTCTGACCCTGAGCGCGCGCGGGCGCAAAGCCTTCGCGCCACTCGACGCGAAGGCGCGCGAGCAGATCGGCGAGCTCCTCGCGCCGCTCGCGCCGCGTTCACAAGATCGGCTCGTGGCCTCGATGCGCGAGATCGAGACCGCGCTCGCGGCTCGGTCGAAGCTCGCCCGGACGATCAGCTTGCGCACGCACCGGCCCGGCGACATGGGCTGGGTCGTGCAGCGTCACGGCGCTCTGTACTGGGAGGAGTACGGCTGGGACGAGCGGTTTGAAGCGCTCGTCGCCGGAATCGTGGCCAAGTTCATCGAGCACCTCGATCCCGCTCGCGAGCGCTGCTGGATCGCCGAATTGGACGGCGAACCGGTCGGCTCGGTCTTCTGTGTGAAGCAGTCGCAGACCGTGGCGAAGCTTCGCCTGCTACTCGTCGAGCCGCGCGCCCGCGGCCTCGGGATCGGCCGGCGCCTGGTCGACGAATGCGTCGCGTTCGCTCGCTCGGCTGGCTACCGCGAGATGGTCCTCTGGACGAACGATGTCCTTGTCGCCGCCCGTCACATCTACGAGCGCGCCGGCTTCACGCTGGTCGAGAGCGAGCGGCACACGAGCTTCGGAAAGCGCCTCGTCGGCGAGAGCTGGCGGCTGCGGCTCTAACGCCGTCGCGAGAGCGAGCGCCACAATTGAGGGGTGCAGACGATCCAACCGGCGCGATTGATCGCGGGCGCACGAATCGCGGACTCGCCCGCCCCGGAGCGCGCTGAGACCGGTCGTGCGGCGCCGGTCGTCCGCGGCAAGGCCCTGATCTTCTGGGACCCTAAGGTCCCGGGCAAGAAGCTCGACGCCATCGACACGGACCAGATCACGCCGGCCGACGACTGCGTTTCCGAGAGTCTCGAGACGCTCGACGAGCGCTGGAAGGCCGGCTCCTTCCGCTACCTCATGCCCGACTTTCGCGACCGCGTGCGCCGAGGCGAGACGTTCATCGTCGCCGGTGACCGGTTCGCGATCGGGAGCTCGCGCGAGATGAGCCCGGCCGGCCTCAAGGGTGTCGCCGACGAAGCCGGGGTCGAGATCGTCATCGTCTGCGGGGCGGCGATGGGCGACATCTTCCGCCGAAACGCGCTCAATCTCGGGCTGCACGTCGTGCAGAGCCGCGAAGCCGTCCAGGATGCGCAGGAGGGCGACACCTTCGCCTTCGATCCGGCGACGCGAACGCTGAGCAACGAGACGCGCGGCAAGATCTACGAGGCGGCAGCGCTGTCGCCGCAAGAGGAGGAGATCCGCCGTTCGGGCGGGATCATCAAGGTCGGACGCCGCGAGTTCGCCGCGTCGGTCAGGCGAGCTCCGAACATCGAGTGGCCGGACCCGGCGACCGCCCGACGCCTCACGTCGACGGAGCAGATCCTCTGGGCGCACCGCGTCGACAAGGACGCCGAGATCCGCCCGGGCGCGACACTCCGCGTCTACGCCGATCTGCTCCCGGCCTCGGACGGCACGGCCCCCTTCGCGATCCACACGTTCAACGAGATCAGCGGCGGCGACGTCGTACGTCCGCGACAGATCGCGATCGCCAACGATCACTTCGTGTTCAACCGCCGCGAGGCCGACGACAAGCAGACCGAGATCGGGCGGCAGTTCGCCGAGCGCCACGGGATCCGATCGCCGTACTACGCGACTCCGGGCGACGGCATCTTCCACTTCTACTTTCCGGAGCAAGGCCTCGTCGTCCCCGGCGCGCTCGTTCCGGGGGCGGACTCGCACAGCCGCGCGTACGGGGCGTACGGCGCGCTGGGATACGGCGTCGGCTCGACGACGCTCGGCTTTGGCTGGGCCACCGGCTACGTGTACTTCACGGTCGCGAAGCAGCGGCGCGTCGCGTTCACCGGAAAGCTGCAGCCGTGGGTGAGCGGGAAAGACGTCGTGCTCGCGCTCCTGCAGCGGTGGGGCGCGAAGCAGTCCGGCGGCATGAGCGTGGAGTTCGTCGACCGCGATCGGCAGCTTCCGATGGCCTACCGCAACACGATCGCGAACATGATGGCCGAGGGCGAGGCACTCAACGGTATCTTCGCCCCCGACGACATCACCTATGCCCACTTCGCGGAGAAGGGCATGCGCGATCTTCCCTACCCGCGGTTCGGCCCGGGCCCCGACGCGACGTACGAGGCCGACGAGACGCTCGATCTCTCGCAGGTCGTCCCGCTGATCGCCAAGCCCTTCAGTCCCGCGAACGCCTTTCCCGCGACCGAGATCGCGCGCGAGCGGCTGGCTTTCGACAAAGCCTTCATCGGCTCGTGCACGAACGGGGGCTATGGCGATCTGCTCGAGGCGGCCCTCGTCTTGAAGGCCGCGCGCGCGAAGGGCGTGGCGACGGCCGCGAAAGAGTTCGTCGTGTTCCCCGGGTCCGGGGGAGTGAAGCGCGAGATCGAGAAGACCGATCCCCGCCTCGGAGGGGAGTCCATCGCCGCGGTCTTTCGCGCCGCCGGCGCGGTGATCCGCGAGTCGTGGTGCGGGCCGTGTTTCGGACAAGGTCCGGACGCGTTGACCAAGGGCGAGACCGCGATCACGTCGTTCAACCGCAACTGGACGAACCGCATGGGCGTTGGCGGACTCGGCTACCTCGCGAGCCCGGCTGTGGTCGCCTCGAGCGCCCTCCTCGGCTACATGGGGCCCCCCTCGGAGCTGGGCATCGAATGGCGCGCGGAGCGCTTCGTCTAGAGAGCGGCCAGTCGAGCGGGCGTCCGTTCGGCACGGAGCGTGCGGTCGTAGGGCGCGATGCAAGAAAAACCGGATCGTGCCGACGCGACCGAACGGATCGAGCCACCGGCCGACGTCGTCGCGAGCGCCGCGCCGCCGCCGCCGAGCGGGCGACGGCCGGCCGATCGCTGGTCGACGGTGTTCACGGTCTTCGCCGCGCTCGCTCTGGTCTGCTTGCTTCTGCTTGGCGGCGCGATCCTCGCATCGCAACAGATCGCTCCTCCGACGACGCCTTCGCCGTCCGCATCGGCGACCGCTTCACCCTCGGCCTCGTTCACGATCGCGCCGCGTACCGTCGCGCCCACCGCGACGCCGGCGCCGAGCGGGACGCCGGCTGCGACCTCCGCACCAACGACATCGCCGCCGACTGCGACCGCGACCGCGACGCCGCCACGCACCACACCCCCGCCTCCGCCGACGAAAACGCCTTGATACGAAAAGGTGGCGGCGACAACGAAAGAGAAAGGCCGCTGGGCTTTTTTTGCGCAGCGGCCATGGTCCGGGCGATGAAAATCAGCTAACGACGGGTCTCGGCCTCACGGGAGTCGCGCTCCATCGGCAGGCCGCCCATCTTGCTGCCGCCGTGTAGTCGCTCGTCGTGATCCTGCAGCTCAGACGGTGACGTGAACTTCTGGCCACACTCTTTGCACTTGAGCTCTTGCATCGGAGGATCACGCGAGCATTCCCGATGCCGTCGCGGATCGGATTCGTGCGCTCACTTGCCACGTAGCTCGGCAACGATGGGCGCGAACGCTCTCATCGCTGTGCCGGGCAGGGCGATGTAGCTGACTCCGGCGCGTTCGCGGCGCTCGAGCAGCATCTCGACGAGGCCACGGCGCGAGCCATACAGGAAGAACGGCGACTCGACGAGCGCGGTGACCGTCGCCTTGAGTCGGGCGGCGATCATCTGGGCAAGCGATTGACGTGCGTCGGTGACTTGCGCGTCGAACACGATGACGTTGAGCTCGAGATCGGCAAACCGCGCGCGGGCGACGTGACGGAGACGCGAGATCCGCTCGGCGAGCGAAGCGACGGTGAGCGTCCGCAGCTTCGGTCCACCACGTGCGTTCACCGCCGGCGCAAGGGCAACGATCTGCGCCTCGCGCGCGGCGATCCGCAGCATCCGCGGCCCACCGCCGCCGACCATCACCGGTGGGTGCGGCCGCTGCGTCGGACGCGGAAGCACGGTCGCGTCGGCGATGCGGTAAAAGGCGCCACGGTGGGTGACCCTCCGCTCTATCCAGAGACGTTTGATGAGCGCGAGCGCCTCTTCCAGTCGATCGACACGGAGCTTTGGCGGGTCGTACGGGATGCCGAGCTGCCGATAGTCGCGCCGGTTCCAGCCGGCCCCGATGCCGAACTCGAGCCGGCCGTCTGAGAGGAGATCGAGCGTCGTCGCTTCTTTCGCGAGCATCACCGGATCGCGGTAGTCGTTGTCGAAGACGAAGCTGCCGATGCGCAGGGTCGTCGTCGCCGCGGCCGCGGCCGCGAGCGCCGGCACCGGAGCGAGCTGATCGGTGATGTGGTCAGGCATCAGCAGGACGTCGTAGCCCAGCGACTCGGCGCGGCGTGCGACCTCGCGCCAGTGCTCCGCGGACCGGCCCCGCGAGACCATCGTCGCGAAGCGAAATGGCCGCAGTCGCTGCGAGGCGCTCAGGGCGACCGATGCTACGTGGTTGCCGGCTGTTGACGTTGCCTTCGGTCGCGAGGTCCTCGCGGCGGTCGCCTGATATCGGGCACCATCAACCCGTGGAGGCGGACGTCATCGTGGCGGGTCTCGGCGCGCACGGGAGCGCGACCGCCTACGCGCTCTCGAAGCGCGGCGCGAGCGTCCTCGGCTTCGATCGTTTCGCGCGCGGTCACACGCTCGGCTCGTCGGGCGGGCGCTCGCGGATCATCCGCACGGCGTATTACGAGCACTCCGACTACGTGCCGCTCCTGCGTCGCGCTTGGGAGCGCTGGCGCGAGCTCGAACGCGAGAGCGGTGAGCATCTCCTAACCGAGACCGGCGGCCTCTACGCAGGACCGCCCGACGGGGAGCTCGTCGGGGGCGCCCTCAAGAGCGTGCGGAGCCACGGCCTCGAGCATGAGCTGCTCGACACCGACGATCTTCGCGCGCGGTTCCCGGTGTTCGAGTGGCTCGAGGGCTGGACCGGCATCGTCGAGCGGCAGGCCGGATGGCTCGCACCGGAGCGCTGCATCGAGACGCACCTTCGTCTCGCCGAAGCGAACGGCGCGACCTTGCGCTTCGAGGAGCCCGTCGAAAGCTGGGAGTCGACGGTGGAGGGCGTCCGCGTCCAGACCCAGACCGGTCAATTCGATGCCGCGCGGCTCGTGCTTGCGGCGGGTCCCTGGATGAGCACGCTCGCGAAGTCCATCGCGACCGAGCTCTGGGTCGAGCGCAACGTGCTCTTCTGGTTCGAGCCACGGGGTGACCGCAAGGAGTTCGAACGGTTGCCCGTTTACATCATTCAGGACACCGATCGCATTTTCTATGGCTTCCCGTACATCGGCGGACAGGGCGTAAAGGTCGCCGGGCTGCACTTCGGTGACCACGCCGACCCCGACACCATCGATCGCGCGGCCTCGGCCCACGACGAGGAGCGGGTCCGCGACTGGCTCCGTCGTCGGGTCCCGTTGCTCGACGGCCCGCCGCGCGAGGCGAAGGTGTGCATGTACACGAACACGCCGGACGCGCACTTCATCATCGATCTGCTCGTCGAGGACACCAATGTCGTCGTCGCCTCAGCGTGCTCGGGCCACGGCTTCAAGTTCGCCAGCGTTGTCGGCGAGATCTGTGCCGACCTCGCGCTCGACGGCGAGACCGCGTACCCCATCGGCTTCCTCGCGGCCGAACGTCTTGCGTAGGCTCGTCCTCCTGGCGGTGCTCGTCATCGCCTGCGCGCCTTCCGCCGCGCCGCCGACGAGCGCGACTCGCTCGGGCGGCACGCTCGTGTTCGCCTGGCAGCAACCCGACACGCTCAACCCGCTGTACTCCACGGGCACGCAGACGAACGCGCTCGCGCTACGGCTGGCTGTCGAAGGCCTCGTCGGCATCGGCCCGGACGGTGCGCCGTACGCCGCGCTCGCCGAGACGATCCCGACAGTGGCAAACGGCGGCGTGACCATCTCCGGCGGCGCGATGACCGTTCGGTATCGCCTTCGCAGCGGCGTCGTGTGGTCGGACGGGGCGCCGCTCGACGCGAGCGACGTGCTCTTCACGTGGCGGACGATCATGAGCGACCCGCGCGTCGCGACGCGCGAGGGCTACGACCAGATCGACGGTATCGACGTCCCCGACGACCACACCGCAGTGGTGCGCTATCGCGGGATCGATCCCGCATATGCGATGCGGTTCGACGCGATCCTCCCGCGGCACCTTCTGGACGGCGCGCCGCAGAGCGTTTTCGACGATTACGGCCGCAAGCCCCTCGGGACCGGTCCCTTCCGCATCACCGAGTTCGCGGCGGGCGATCACCTGACCGCCGAACGCAATCCGCGGTACCGGACGAGCGGCCGTCCGTTCCTGGATCGCGTCATCGTCCGCTTCGTCGCCTCGGTCGACGCGGCGAAGGCTCAGCTTCGCGCCGGCGAAGTCGACGCGATGGGCAGCCTCGCCGAGCCGGACGTCGCGGATCTCGAGAAAGACACCACCATCGCGATCGCGAGTGCGCCGTCGCCCACGGTCGAGGCGATCGCGTTCAACTTCGCGAGCCCGCGCGATCCCGCGAACGCGAACCCCGTGCTCGGAGACATCGTGGTCCGCCGGGCGCTCGTTCTTGCGACACCGAAGGCTCAGATCGTCGAGCGGCTGCTCTTCGGCCGCGCCACGCCGGCGATGAGCGAGATCCCGGTCGGCTGGGCAGCGCCCGCGGTCGCGCAGGAGTCGTACGACCCCGCAGCCGCGCGCACGATGCTCGAGAAGGATGGCTGGCGTCCCGGCACGGACGGCATCCGGAGCAAGTTCGGTGTGCGCGCCTCGCTTCGTCTGGTGAGCACGACGGGAAACGCGCTTCGCGAGCGGGTCCAGCAGGTGCTCGTCGATGAGTGGCGCGGGATCGGGATCGAGGCAACGATCCACAACGTTCCCTCGAGCACCCTCACCGCGGGATGGCAGGCGGGTGGGATCCGCAAGATCGGCGACTTCGACGCGTTGCTCGCGAATGTCGGCCTCGGCATCGGCAGCGTCGACCCGCAGAGCTATCTGGCGCAGCGACACCGCTGCTCGGCGATACCGAGCGCGACCAACAATGGCGCTGGCGCAAACTACGAGCGCTTCTGCGATGGGCGCGTCGACCAGCTGCTTGACGATGCCGGCGCGACACTCGACATGGCGAGGCGCGCGTCCGACTACGCGCAGGTCCTCACCATCCTGAACGAGAAGGCGATCGCGATCTGGCTCTACGACCGCGGCCGATACGACGCGTTCCGAACGCGCGTTGGCGGATATCAGAGCAACGGCTGGGACGTCGTGACGTGGAACGCCCAGGACTGGTTCGTTCGCGGTTAGGTGGACAATGCGGGGCGGGAGGTGCGGAACATGCGTGGGATCACCGTCGCGCTCGCACTCGTCGGCCTGCTGGCCGCGGCGTGTGGCGGCACGACGACACCGGGAGCCGGCACTTCTGGACAGGCGACCGTCAAGAAGGACCTCATCATCGGATTCACCGCGTCGCAGACCGGCGCGCAGAACGTCGCGTCGAACAAACAGACCGAGGGTATCAAGCTCTGGGTCGACGACGTCACCAAAGCCGGCGGCATCAAGCTCAAGGACGGAACCATCCTCATGCCGCAGATCAAGTCCTACGACGACCAGAGCGCGACCGACCGCGTCCAGGCGCTCTACACGAAGCTCATCAACGACGACAAGGTCGACTTCCTGCTGAGCCCGTACTCGAGCGGTCTGGTCAAAGCCGCGGCGGTCGTCTCGGAGCAGAACGGCAAGGTCATGATCACCGCGGGCGGCGCGGACGACGCGACCATGGAGCAGGGCTTCAGGAACATCTATCAGGTCTACACGCCGGCCTCGAAATACCTCACCGGCGCGATCGACCTCATGCTGAAGCTCGATCCCACCATCAAGAAGGTCGCTATCGTCAACGAGAAGGACAGCTTCTCGACCTCGGTCGTGGCGGCGGCGAAGCCGTACGCGGAGAGCAAAGGTCTGCAGGTCGTGGTGAACCAGGGCTACGACACGGGCACCGTCGACTTCGGCCCGTTCATCAACCAGATCTCGGCCGCCGCGCCGGACGCGATCATCGGCGGCGGCCACCTCCCCGACGGCACGACCCTCGCGAAGCAGCTGTACGAGAAGAAGGTCAGCGCTCGTTTCGTCGCGCTGCTCGTCGCGCCGCCCGAGCCGACGTTTGCGGACATCGGTGAAGCCGCTCAGTTCATCGTCGGCCCCTCGCAGTGGGAGACCCAAACGAAGTACTCGGCCGAGGCTGCGAAGACCGCCGGCGTGCCCTTCTATGGACCGACCGGCGCCGACTTCACCACCGCATATAAGGCGAAGTTCAGCGCGCCGCCCTCGTATCACTCGGCGGGCGGGTACGCCGCCGGCCTCACGCTCCAGAAGGCTCTCGAGGACGCCGGCAGCACGGACCCGGAGAAGGTGAAGACGGCGCTGGACAAAGACGACTTCATGACCTTCTACGGTCGCATCAAGTTCTCGACCGACCCCAAGACGCATGGCAAGCAGATCGCGCACGAGATGGTCTACGTGCAGTGGCTGAAAGGCAGCGATGGCAAGCTCGCGACGCAGATCGTGTGGCCGGCCGAGGCGAAGTCCGCGGACCCGCAGCTAAGGAAATAACGCCACCAGGCCGAGCGTGAGCGTCGACGCCCTCGTACCGTCGGCGATCGACGGCCTCATGCTCGGCTTCGTCTACGGGCTCGCGGCCATGGGTCTCACGCTCATCTTCGGGGTCATGCGCGTGATCAACCTCTCGCACGGACCGGTAATCGCCCTCGGGATGTTCGTTGTCTACGTGCTCTTCACCGGCGCCGGCGTGAATCCGTATCTCGGGCTGATCGCCGCGGCCGGGCTCGGCATCCTCTTCGGCGTCGCGATCTACTTCGTAGCGGTCGACCGGATCATCAACGCGCCGGAGCTCACGACGCTTCTCGCGACGTACTCGGTGAACCTCATGATCGTCGGCGTCGCGACCTCGGTGTTCACGACGACACCGCGCGCGGTCGACATCAGCCTCGGCTCAGTGGGTGGGAGCGGCGTCACCATCCTGGGGACGCATGCGGTCGCTGTCGCGATCGCGATCGCCGGCGCCGCGCTGCTCTACGCGATCCTCTTCCGCACGCGCATCGGCAAGTCCATCCGCGCGGTCGCGAACAACCGGGCCGCGGCGGAGCTCATGGGGATCGACTCGCGGCGCGTCCTCGCGCTCTCGTTCGGCATCGGCACCTCGCTCGCGATGACCAGCGGCGCGCTCCTCTCGACGCTCTTCTCGTTCACGCCGCTCTCGGGCGCGACCTATGAGGTGAAGAGCTTTGTCATCGTCGTGCTGGGCGGGCTCGGCAACCCGACCGGCGCGCTCGTCGGGGGCATCGTGCTCGGTCTCCTTGAGGGCGTGTCGACGGTCTTCATCCCGGTCTCATGGGTCCCGGTGCTCGAGTACGTGATCTTCATCGCGATCCTGCTCGTGAGACCCACCGGACTGCTGGGTGCGCGAGCGTGATCCGCGTCCGCGCGCCGTTCCTGCCCGCGCTGCTCGTGGTGCTCGCGATCGTCGCGGCCCTGCCGCTGGCCGTCAACAACAATTCGCTCCGCGAAGAGCTCTTCCTCATGTTCATGCTCATCACGCTCGCGTCGAGCATCAACATCATCATGGGGTACACCGGCTACGTCTCGTTCGGCCACATCGTGTTCTTCGGCCTCGGCGGGTACTTCGCCTTCTATCTCATGCAGAACTTCAACGCGCATTTCCTCGTCGCGGCGCTCGCCGGCGCGATTCCGGCGAGCGCGATCGCCCTCGTCATCGGCGTCCCGATCTTGCGTCTTCGCGGCGCGTACTTCGCCCTCGCGACGATCGGCATCAACGAGGCCATGCGCACGGCGATCAACAACTTCGAGCCCTTCGGCGGCGCGGTCGGGATGTTCTTCAACTTCTCCGTCTATGACACGTACGGCGGCGCGCGCAACGCCGCGCTCCTCGCGTACGGCGTTATGGTCGTCGTCGCCCTCGCCACGGTCACCACGTCCTACCTCATCCGACGCTCGAAGTTCGGGCTCTCGCTCATGGCGATCCGCGAAGACCAGGACGTCGCGATGGTCGTCGGCATCGATCCCGCCCGAGCGAAGGTCGTCGCGTACGTCATCTCCTCGTTCTTTCCCGCCCTGGCGGGAGCGACGTTCTTCTTCAAGAACGGGATCATCGAGCCTGGCGTCGCCTTCGATCTGCTGCGCTCGATCGAGTCGCTGGTCATGTGCGTCCTCGGCGGCACCGGGACCGTGGCGGGGCCCATCGTCGGAGCGGCGCTCTACGAATGGCTGCGCGGCTTCCTCATCACCACGCCCGCCCTCGCGAACTTCCAGCTGTTCCTCGCGGGGCTGTTGCTGCTGGTCGTCGTTCTGTTCGTGACCGCCGGGCTCGTCGGTTGGCTGCGCAATCGCTATCCGGTCCTGCGGGCCTACATCCAGTGATCCTCCAGGTCGAGGCGGTCACGGTGCGGTTCGGCGGGCTCGTCGCGTGCGACGCGGCGACGTTCGCGGTGGAGGAGGGCGAGGTCCTCGGCCTCATCGGCCCGAATGGCGCGGGAAAGACCACCCTTTTCAACGCCATAAACGGGGTGCACCGACCGCGCAGCGGAAGGATCGTGTTCCGCCGCGAGGAG
>Ga0209160_1002017_pt1 | contig 17009 bp, 16 predicted proteins | sample GraSoiAngelo_153_FD_186167 | JGI IMG/M metagenome (GOLD analysis project Ga0209160, IMG submission 186167) | Grasslands soil microbial communities from the Angelo Coastal Reserve, California, USA - 14_1009_12_40cm (SPAdes) (version 2) | ecosystem: Environmental > Terrestrial > Soil > Grasslands ... | reverse complement strand
TTTCGGACGCAGCGCTTCACGCACCTCCTCGATGTTTGCAGGCCTTTCGGCAGCCGGCAATGCGCTCAGGAAGTCTTCCGCGAAGCTTTCCAGCCACGAGGTTACGTCGCCCGGGAGCGGCGTGGGCCGGGGGAATTGGGATATATACGAGACCACGAATCCGGCTTTTCGCAAACGCGCCGAGTAATCTTCGATGGTCGGAAAGAACCACGGCACGAAAGATTCTCCATCGATCCCGCGGCGATTGAGTGCATCGACCAGCGCAGCTAGGATCATCTTCACGTTTCCGTGCCCGCCCATTTCCGCCACGAAGCGACCGCCGCGCCTCAGCGCTTGCCAGACTCCCGCGATGACTTCCTCGGGCCGCAGCATCCAGTGCAGCGCTGCGTTGCTGAATACCGCGTCGAATTCATCGCGGAATTGCAGCGCTTCGCCCGCCATGACGCGAGCGTCCAGTCCCAATTTGCGCGCGGCCGCAACCTGCATCTCGCTGGCATCGACTCCTATAACTTTGCACCCCATTTCCGCCAGCTTGGCCGCGAGGACGCCATCGCCGCATCCCAAATCGAGGATTCGTTCGCCGGGCCGCGGCGCCAGCAGATGAACGACCGGCATGCCGAGATCGCTCACGAATCGAGCATTGCGCGCGTAACGCTCGGGATCCCAGATTTGCGTGCTGCTCATCGAACCAGCGCTGTCAGGAAGGATTTGGCGAACGGCGAATCGAGATTTCGACAATCTCATCTTCGGAAAGGTTGAGCCCTTCGAGGGGATGCAGCGCCCCGGCGGAATAGCGCGCGCGGACACGCAGTTCGTCGCGCGCTATGTGCGTCGGGCCACTACGCGCGGAAGGCTTCGCGCCGAGCTTCGCCCCAGTTTCAAGATCTGCACTCGCGCTGCCCTTCGCATCCGGTCTCGCGCCGGACCTTGCATCTGGCTCAGCGTTTCCGCCACTGCGAGAACCGGTGCGGTCGAGCGCGACATTGGCGAGTTCGTCGGCCTCGCGATTCTGTTCCCGCGGCACATGTTCGATAGCGAAATATGCGAACCCATGTGCCAGCTTGCGCGCGCGCTCGTGCAAAGGGCGCAAGTCCGGGCTTTTCACCTTATAGCGCCCTTGCATTTGGCGCACCAGGAGCTCCGAGTCGCTGCGCACCAATAAGCGCTCGATTCCTTGCGCGGCGGCGTGGTCGAGCGCAGTGATCAGGCCATAGTATTCGGCCACATTGTTGGTCGCGCGGCCGATATATTTGCCGACCTCGAAGCGAGTGGCGCCGTCAGGACCGCGGAGAATCACGGCGTAGGATGCAGGGCCAGGATTGCCGCGCGAAGCGCCGTCCACATAGGCGACAAAGATATTCGCGGGCCTTTCGGGCGCGGCGAATAAGAGTTTGCCAGAGGGAGGCTTCGTCGGCCGATCTTTCATTTAAATGGGCATGCGAATCGCAATGCGCGGAGCTCAAGGTTCATTCGCGGATATTCCCGCCGCGCTGGCCTTCGACTCGGCATCTGGAGAAATGGCCACCGGCGGCTCAACGTAATAGAGGATGCGCGTGCAGGATTCGCACTGGAAGATTTCGTGGGAGTCGCTCCGGCGCAGTTCCTGAAAGACGTGCGGACGAACGCGCATTCCGCAGAGGCCGCAAGCTTCGTCACGGATTTCGGCGAGGCCGATTCCGTGCCGGCGGGCGGCGATGCGTTCATACGTGCCCAAGAGTTCTTCGGGAATCTCCGAGGCAATCTCGCCACGCTCCGCCTCTTTGGTCTGCAGCTCTTGTTGCAGAGAAGACTCTTCCGCCTGAATCTTTTGCCGCTCCGCCTGAGCTTCGCCTTTCACTATGTTCACGGAACCCTCGGCCGTTTTCACCTGGCGTTCGTACTCCTCGCCCGCGACCATGCGTTCGAGCAGACGGTCTTCGGCTTGCGCGACTTGGGTTTCGGCGTGCTGGATTTCGTGCTGCAGGGCCTTATAGGCTTCGTTGGTTTTTACCTCGAAGCTTTGGTCCCGGTATTTGCGCGCCTTTTCCTTCCAGGAGTCCACATCCATTTCGTACTTCTTGCGGTCTTTGAGGCTTGCGGTGAGCGCTTCCTTGGCGGCGGCGATCTGCTGACGGGTGTTGCTAACCCGCGCATCCACAGCGGCAAGCTGCGCGGGGATGGCCTGCAGGCGGTTGCGCAGTTCCGCCAAACGCGTGTCTAGAGCCTGCAAATGCACGAGGTGCTGAATCTGCGCATCCATCCGCATCTTGATTCTAACATACGGGAACGAAGCGTTTCGGGATCGCAGGGGAGAGGGACTCGAGGGAAAAACCTGGCGCCGGTTACTCCTGACGGATTTGCATCGATTGGTCGACCGAAAGCGCTGGGTAGTGCAAGGGCGGCACACCATTGATTGCGGGGCTATCGGAGTGGCGCGCCGTCACCGTGAAACCATTTCCCGAAGTTTCGATCGAATACGTATAGCCATCGCGGCCGGTACGGGCCATGGTGAGCGCGCCGCTGGAGGTGAGCTGGCCGAGATCGGCATAGGAGCCGTTTTGTGCGAAGTACATGCGTTCCGCTTGCGCGATGGCATTGAGATCCATTTCCACGCCCGTGGTGGAGATGGCCTGGGTGGCCACCATGCCGGGCGCAGGCGCGGCTTGCTTCAGGTAATAGTAATAGATGCCGATGGCGATCAGGGCGGCGAAGAGCAATCCAACCATGCGCATAACAGCTCGATTATCGCTTCCCTTGGGGGCTTTGTGCGGGCAAGCCGCGAGTCATGCACCGAATTCGTAACCGGCGCAAAGCGCGGCCGCCATGCTATAATTTGTTCTGACTAGGGAGCACACTAGGCAGGTGACAAGACAGCCCAAGGCGATCGCTGGCTCCCACAAAAGCGGGCCCAACGCGCGGATGGCGTCGGGCGTGACGCGCCGCCGGCGCATTGTTCAGTGGATGCGTGGACGGAACGGCCCGGTGCCCGGGACGGAATTGGCGCGCCATTTTCGGGTGAGCCGGCAATGCGTGGTGCAGGACATCGCCATTCTGCGGGCGGAGCGCAACGACATTCTCTCGACGCCGCAGGGCTACCGGCTTCCGGCGAAACAAGTGCCCGACGGGCACCGGGTCGTAATTGCTTGCCAGCACGGTCCGGAACGGACCGAAGAGGAGTTGCAGGTTTTTGTGGACAACGGTGTGCGCGTTCTGGACGTCATCGTGGAGCACGCGCTTTACGGCGAAATGCGCGGCTCGTTGATGATCGAGTCGCGCGCTGACGTGCAGGATTTTCTGCGGCGATGGCGGAGCACGAAAGCCAGCTTGCTTTCTTCGCTGACGCGCGGCGTGCACTTGCATACGGTGGAAGCGAGCAAACCGGAGATGATTGCGAGGGCCCGGGCGGAACTCCAGTCGCGTGGGATCTTACTGAAATGACACAGCAAGCAGCACAGACGGCGGCATATTGGCCCCGGCGGGAGCGGCTAAGGCGGGCGCTTTTCCGAGGCGAGAGTCTGCACTTAGGGAATCGCGAATATCTCAACTTTGCGCGAGCGCTGCTGGATGAGCTGTTGGATTCGGATGTGGGTCCCGGCGATCTGACGGTTGCGGCTCTCCAATTAGCGGATGAACATGCGGGCGCGAAAATACTGGCCAAGGAAGCGGGCGTGATCGCGGGCCTCGCTGAGTTTTGCTGGCTGCTGAACCGCGATGATGTGGAAGTAAAGGTTTGCAAGCAGGATGGCGAGGCTATTGAGGCCGGAGAGGTCATTCTGGAGATCGAAGGCCGCCGCAGCGATTTGCTGGCGCATGAGAGGGTTGGCTTAAATCTTCTGCAGCGACTGAGCGGCATCGCGACGGCCACTCGGCGTCTTCAGGAACTAGTGCATCGGCGCAATGCCGAGGCGCACGTGGTGGCCACGAGAAAGACGCCGTGGGGTTTGCTGGATAAGCGCGCGGTGCATCTGGGCGGCGGCGGAACGCACCGGCTGGGATTGTGGGATGCGATTTTGGTAAAGAACAATCATCTCGCGCTTCTAGCAAACCGCGAAGAGGAAGCGGTGCGTATCGCAGTGGAACGCGCCTGGCCGGCCCGCAAATCCGCAGCCTTTATTGAACTGGAAGTGCGAAGCGAGCCGGCCGCCCTTCAAGCGGCACAGGCATTTCGCCGCGTGCAGGAATCCTCGCAAGAGGAATCGGACGGACATTGTCCCTGCTTGTTACTGCTGGACAATATGTCACCCGGGCAAATGTCCGCGATTATCGCGGAGCTGCGCGCCCAAAGGCTGCTCGACCACGTTCTGACGGAAGCCAGCGGAAAGATTTCCGACAACAATATCGAGGAGTACGCCACCTGTGGTGTGGATGCGATCTCCATGGGCGCGCTGACCCATTCGCCGCGCGCGCTCGATCTGTGTGAAAGACTCTAGTCGCCTAAAGGAAAAGCCATGACCCCAGCAGCCGTTACCCGTGAAACTTACGAAAACCGCTATACCCTTCCGCCGATCGAAAAAATAAACGACACGGCGGAAGAAATCCTGGCCAAACAGGAGCGCGTGCGGAAGCTTTGCCGCGAACGCAAGGCCATCATCCTGGCGCATCACTACCAGCGCCCGGAGGTGCAGGAGGTGGCAGACTACGTGGCCGATTCGCTCAGGCTCTCGCAAAGCGCGGCCGCTACCGATGCGGAGACGATTGTTTTTTGCGGGGTGCATTTCATGGCCGAGACGGCGGCCATTCTCTGCCCCACGAAAACGGTGCTGCTGCCGGACTTGCGCGCGGGATGCTCGCTCGCGGCGGCTATTACGGCGGACGAGTTGCGTGCCTGGAAGGCACGTTTTCCCGATGCTGTGGTGGTCGCCTATATCAATACCTCCGCCGAGGTGAAGGCGGAGAGCGATTACTGCTGTACCTCCGCGAATGCCGCGAAAGTCGTGCGAGCGATTCCCGCCGAGCGACCCATCCTTTTCCTTCCCGATAAGTTCCTGGCGCAGGTGGTAGCGAGACAAGCGGAGCGAAGCAATATCATCGCCTATCCGGGCTACTGCCACGTGCACCGTACGATTCGGTCCGAAGACGTGAGCGAAGTGCTTGAAGCGCATCCCGACGTGGAACTTTTGCTGCACCCGGAGTGCGGATGCGTGAGCTCCTGCATGGCCAAGGCGCTCGACGGCAGCCTGCCGTTTAACCGCACCTTCTTTTTATCCACAGAGGGAATGCTGCGGCACATTGGCGCATCGCCGGCGCAAGAATTCGCGGTAGGCACGGAGATGGGCATCCTGCACCGGCTGAAGAAGGAGTTTCCGGACCGCGCGTTTTATCCGGTCAATCCGAACGCCGTTTGTGCTTTCATGAAGACGATCACGCTGGATAATGTCATCCGCTCGCTGGAAACGCTTTCGCCTCAGGTGACCGTGCCAGCGGAGACTGCGCGAAAGGCGCGGCGCGCCATCGAGCGCATGTTGGAACTGGCTTGATGCCGGTAGCCCTAAAGGTCGGGTTGCTTGGCGTGGGCACCATCGGCCATACTTTGGCTACGGCGCTCGATGCCGAACCAGATCGCGCGGTGCTGGTGGCGATTGCCGATCAGGATCGGCAGCGAGCGGAGAAGTTTGCGGCGCAGTTGAAGGCGCGCCCCCCGGTGGTTGAAATCGATGAACTGGTGCGCCGCTCGGATTTGATCATCGAGGCAGCCAGCCAGGCGGCCCTGGCGGAAATTGTTCCGCGAGCGCTTCGCGCGCAGAAAGATTTGATGGTGATGAGCGTGGGCGGCTTGCTGGAGCATGAAGAATGGTTCGCGGAAGCGGAGAGGCAAGGGTGCCGGATTCACATTCCTTCGGGCGCGATTGCGGGGCTCGATGGGCTGAGGGCCGCGGCGATGGGGCGCTTGAGCCTGGTGATTCTGACCAGCCGGAAACCAATTGCCGCCTTGCGCGGCGCGAGATACGTAACTGAACGGAGAATCGACCTGGACCGGCTCAAAGAAGAAACGGTTTTGTTTGAGGGTCCGCCCGAAGATGCTTGCCGGGCTTTTCCCTCGACCTCGAATGTGGCCGCCTCGCTGCGGCTGGCCGCGGGCAAATCCGTGGAGATTCGTGTTCGCGTCATCGCCGTGCCGGGCGGAACCGAGAACGTGCATGAAATTCAGGCGGTGGGCGATTTTGGCCGCTTCCGCATCGTTCTGGAAAACGTGCCCTCACCATCGAATCCGCGCACCTCGCGTCTTGCGGCGCTTTCCGCTGTAGCAACTCTCGAAGAGATCATCCGCACGCAAAAGGTGCGGGTCTAGTAGAGACAACCTGTTTGGTCCCCTTTCGAGCAGGAAGCAGCCCGGTGGGTTACACTGTGCATCCGACTTGGCGCGCGGGAGAGTATGCGCGGCTCTCATCGTATTTGCGCCGCTCGCAACCAGAATGAGAGCTGTCTTAAGAATCGGCTGATTGGTCTGTAATCGGCAAACCTGCGGGAATTCGGGGCGCTGATTTGCGACAAACGAGCGTAGACTGAGTGGATTCGTAGCCCGCCATTCGGGCCTAGGGAGTGACTCGCTTGAAACCAACATGCACCGTTCTTTTGATTTTCGCCCTACTGTTCCCAGCGTCGAGCGCATCCGCTAAAGCTAAAGCTCCCCGCATGGCCGAATCGCCTGCACAGACGACTCAGGCCGGTCAGGCGGCGCCCTCGCCCCTGTTGGGAGCCATAAAGGAGGAACTGGATCGCGAGATGGCGGTCATCGGTAAGGCTGATCCCCCGGCCTACTTCCTAAGTTATACCGTCACGGATGGCGATCGCTCCGAAGTGACGGGTTCTAACGGCGCCCTGCTTTCCAGCCAAGAGCAACGCAGCCGCTGGCTCGAGGGACAAGTGCGCGTGGGCAGCTATCAGCTCGACAATACGCATCGCGTTGGCAATGACGGTCCAGGCTTCCCCGGCAGCTTCGGAGAGCCTGTGCCGATCGATGACGATCCCGCGGTGCTCAAGCGGGCCATGTGGCGGGAAACTGAAACCCAGTATCGGGCCGCCGCCGAGGCTTTCATCAAGGTGAAAACTGGAAAAGATGTCCAGGTGCAAACAGTGGCGCAAGGCGCTCCCGATTTTTCTCAGGAGAAGCCGCAAGTCTATTACGGCCCGCGCGCCTCTTACGCGCTGGACCGGCATCCCTGGGAAGACAAGGTGCGGCAGTATACGCATTCGTTCCGGGCATCCGCCGCAGTGCTGAATTCCATCGTTACGTTCAGGGCGGAGGCGCAGAATCAGTATCAAGTGACGAGCGAGGGCACCAAGGTTCAGTTCGGCGGAATTCGCTACCGGCTGGAGCTTTTCATTCAGGGCAAGGCCTCGGACGGGATGGATCTCGAGCGCTATTACAACTTCGATTGGACCGATCCCGCTTCGGCTCCGGATGACAAAACGGTGCTGGCGCAATGCGCCGTAATTCAGAAGGAGTTGGAGTCGTTGGTGCAGGCGCCGCTGGCCGAACCTTATGCGGGGCCGGCGATGCTGACCGGACGGGCCGCGGCTGTCTTCTTCCACGAGGTTTTCGGCCATCGCGACGAGGGCTTTCGCCAGAAGGATATCAACGAAGGCCAGACATTCGCGGGCAAGGTCGGCGAATTGCTGCTGCCCAATTTCATCAGCATCGTGGATGATCCCACGGCTGCGAAGCTCGGCTCGACGGTGCTGCTGGGCAACTATCCCTTCGATGACGAGGGCATTGCGTCGCAGAAAGTAACCTTAGTGGATCATGGAGTGCTGCGGAATTTCGAGATGTCCCGGCAGCCGTTGAACGGCTTTCCGCAATCGAACGGACACGGACGCCGGCAGGTGGGCTTGCCGCCGGAGTCGCGACAGGGAAACTTGATCGTGGAAAGCAGTTATAAGGTGGCGAACACGCGCCTGCGCCAGATGTTCATCGGGGAAATTAAGCGTCAGAACAAGCCGTACGGCCTGTTCTTTGATGACATTTCGGGAGGCTTCACGTTTACCGGGCGGAGCCAGCCGCAGGCCTTTCACGTCGAGCCGCTGGTCGTTTACCGCGTCTACGCCGACGGCCGGCCGGATGAACTGGTGCGCGGAGTGGCCATCGTGGGGACGCCGCTCGTTTCGCTGCAAAAGATCATGGCCACCGGCGATACGACGGAAGTCTTCAACGGCTACTGCGGGGCGGAATCGGGTTCTGTTCCCGTGGCAGCAGCAGCGCCGCCGCTGCTGGTTTCGGAGATGGAAGTAGAGAAAAAACAAACCTCCACGGACCGGCCGCCCATTCTGCCGCCGCCAGCGCACGATCCTCAGGCAAACGATCCGCAGACGAAGGTAAATTAACCATGAACCGTCACCGGCTGATAAAAGCGCCTTTGTGGATGGCATTCATAATTTCGGTTTTTTGCGCGCCCGTGATTGGATTCGCAGCTAATGCTGCGCCCATCCGGCAGGCAGGGGCGGCGGGCCAGATTGCCCCGGTTCCCGCCGGAGACACCGACAAAACGCTGGCGGCTCTGCATGATGAGCTCGAGCGGTCCAAAAATCGCCTGGTCCTGCCGGGCCAGCAGCATCCTTACTTCATCGAATATCGCCTGCTCGATCTGGACGAGCGCGTCATCAGCGCAGAGTTCGGGGCGCTGCTGTCGAGCAGCACCACGCGGAATCGCTTCATGAGCGTGGATGTGCGCGTGGGCAATTACAAGGTGGACAGCTCAAATTTTCTCTCGGGGGAGGGATTCCGCGGATTCCTGGGTTCCACTGGCACGGTAGGGATTGATCGCGATTATGATTCTTTGCGGCAGGACCTTTGGCTGGCCACCGATCAGGCCTATAAGCAGGCGCTCGATTCGTTCTCAAATAAACAGGCGGCGCTGCGCGCTCTCGCCAACGCGCCTACCGTGGACGATTTTTCGCAGGAGGCGGCTGTGGTCATGGTCGAGCCGCGGGTTGAGCCGGACTGGACTTCACGAAACTGGGAGGCCGAGGCGCGAACCGTATCTGCGGTTCTGAAAAGCTATCCTGAGTTATACAACTCGCGCGTGACCTATCACCTCATCTATGCGACCAGCTATCTGGTTACGACGGAAGGCACGCAAATTCGCACCAGCCGCAGCCTTGCGGCCATCGAAGCGAGCCTGGGAACGCAAGCCGACGACGGCATGCCGCTGCACAATTTTCTGGCGGTCTATGTAAATCGCCCGGCGCAGCTTCCCGCGGCGGAGGCGGTGCGGCAGCAGCTCGATAGCAAAGGCAAGGAACTAGCAGCGCTGCGCATGGCTCCCCCGGTACACGATTACGATGGACCCATGCTGTTCGAAGCGCGGGCGGCAGGTTCGCTTCTGGCGCAAGTGCTGGCGCCGTCGGTAGGCGGGGCCCGGCCGCCTGTTTCGATGAATACGCGGTTCGAGCAAATGATGCAGGCGCTGGGCGGGCGGAGCGAATGGATGGGACGCATCGGGCAGCGCGTTTTGCCTTTGACGGTGGACCTGACAGATGATCCGACCGTGCAGCAGTTTGAAGGACACGACCTGATTGCCTCATATCAAATCGATCAGGACGGTGTTCGCGCCCAGAAAGCGGCACTGGTGCAAAACGGCCTGCTCAAGGAGTTGCTGATGTCGCGGCGGCCGGGACCGGATCTAGACCGCTCTAATGGTCATGGCCGGTCGACATTTTTGGCCATGCCGCGCCCCATGCTGAGCAATCTCTTTTTCAATTCCAGCAGTGGCGAATCGGCGGCTGATCTGCGCAGGAAATTCCTTGAAGCTTGCAAGCAAAATGGCCAGCAATTTGGATTGCTGGTGCGCGAGATGGATAATCCGGTGATCGCCAGTTCCAGCCAGGAAGAGCTTTCTGATTCGCTGGCGACATTGGCCTCGGGAGCTCCCAATGGCGACCGCATGCCGCTTCTGGTCTATCGCGTTAACGCGAGTGACGGGCGTGAGGAGTTGGTTCGCGGAGCTTTGATTTCGCAATTGACCGTGCGGAACCTGCGCACGCTGCTCGGCAGCGGCAACGACAATACCGTGTTTTATTATGCGCAGAGCCAGGACGCCGAGACGGCCGGAACTGCGCTGGGCGCGTTCGGCAGCGCGAACGGAGGAGTTCCGAGCGACGTAATTGCGCCGTCGCTGCTATTCGAGGAAGTCGAAGTTCGCGGACCGCACGGGGAGCCGCGGCGCACCCCGCTCGTTCCGCCCCCGCCACTGCAATAAAGCGCATCGCTGAAACCGACCCGGAATTCCGGCCGGGTGCTTCCGTTGAAATGCGTTTGACGGCGAGCCGTGCGGCTGGAACACGCCAGCAGGGCCCACAGCGGTGAAGAGTTCTCGCATCGTCGTATAATCACCGCGAAAGCCAACACGATTTCCGGGGAACCGATATCTCCACGTCCAACATCAGGTCGGCAAAGCAGATGGCCGCACTCGCTTCAGTGGGTTCGGCCATTGTTCTCTTATCGCTAAAGACTTTTCTAGCCGCGTCCACGGGAAGTCTCGGCGTGCTCTCCGAGGCCCTGCATTCGACGCTGGATCTCATCGCCGCGATTATTACCTATCTCTCGGTTCGAGTTTCCGACCGCCCGGCCGATGCCGACCACACCTACGGTCATGGCAAGGTCGAGAATTTCTCGGCGTTCCTGGAGACGGGCCTGCTCATTCTCACCGCCGCCTACATCATCTGGGAAGCTGTGCAAAGGCTGTTTTTTCGCCAAATCACGATTCGGCCCAGCCTGCTCGCGATTGGCATCTTGGGCATCGCCCTGGGAATTGATCTGCTGAGGTCTCGAACGCTCGCACGCGTCGCTCGGGAGCACGTAAGCGAGGCGCTGGAAGCAGACGCACTGCACTTTTCCACCGACGTGTGGAGCACGTCGGTGGTGATCCTGGGCGTGGCGATGGCCTGGGTGGGGCAGCGAACCGGTGTGAGCTGGCTTCGTTACGCCGACCCGGTTGCGGCGTTGGGCGTGGCGGCGGTGGTGATCTGGGTGGCGGCGCGGCTGGGCCGGCGCACCGCCGATGCTCTGCTGGATACAGCTCCGGCCGGATTGCAGGAGCGCGTGGCGAGAGCAGTGGAGGAGCTCGAAGGCGTGCTGCGCACCGAGCGCGTGCGCGTCAGGAGAGCGGGCAATCGGCACTTTGTGGACGTAACGATCAGCATCCCGCGAGCGGTGAGTTTCGAGCAGGTGCACGCGATCAGTGATGAGGTGGAGCGGCGCGTCGGCGAGATTATTCCCGCGGACGTCATGGTGCATATGGAACCGCGAGCGCAGGCTGGCGAGCACGTCTTCGATTCCATTCGCGCCGCAGCCCAGCGACGCGGATTGGCCGTTCACGACCTCTCCGCGCATCAACTTGACGGTCATCTCTTCATCGAGATGCACTTGGAGGTGGACGAACATCTGACTCTTCGCGAAGCGCACCGCCAGGCCACCGATCTCGAAGAAGAAATTCGCAAGCTGCCGTCGCTCGCCGGCACCGCAGGCGCAAACGGAGTGCTGGTAAACATCCACATCGAGCCGTTAGGCGCGCATATTGCCACGGTCGACCGCTCTTCCGGCGACCTGCACGGTCTGGCACACGACGTGGAAGCGTTCGTGAACGGGCTACGGGGCGAATTCCACGCCCTGAAGGATTGCCACGATGTTCGTGTCCAAAAGGTGGAGCGGAGGATTCAGCTCTCCTGCCACTGTGCCATGGACGATAATTTGCCCATCACGGTGATCCATGATGTCACTGCGCGGCTCGAGGACCGGGTCAAAGAGCGGTTTCCCCAAATTTCCCGCGTGACTATTCACCCCGAGCCCTTGGAGGCTCGTGAGAGCTAGCCGGCGCCCTCGGGCGCCGCTGGTGCACGGCTGAGCAGGCGGTTACCTGAAGTGGTGGCCATTCGCATCGAATTTTGTTAGGCTTGGCTGAGAAGCAAAGGGCTGTATCCCTAAAAAAGGAACGGCACCGGAGGCTCAGATGAGCACCGCTTTTGATGCGGGCAACGGCAAGATTACCGTGCCTGACATACTCGGTCGCAAAACCAGCAGGCCTTCCAGTTCCAATCAAAGTTCTGATCGGCGTTCCGATCGGGGAGATTCCGAGCGGCGAAGAATCGTTTGCCTCACGGCGTACGACTATCCAACCGCTCGCTTGCTGGATGAAGCGGGTGTGGACGTTGTGCTGGTGGGCGACTCGGTCGGCATGGTCGTGCTGGGCTACGAAAATACGCTGCCGCTCACGGTGGAAGAAATGCTGCACCATACGCGCGCGGTGCGGCGCGCTGTGCGCAGAGCGCTGCTGGTGGCGGACATGCCTTACGGCAGTTTTCACGGACATAAGGATGAAGCCGTACGCAACGCGGTGCGCTTCGTCAAAGAAGCCGGGGCTGAAGCCGTCAAAGTCGAAGGCGGTGAGCGGCGCATGGAATTGATCGCGCAGATGGTTGAGGCGGAAATTCCGGTGATGGGCCACATCGGGTTGACTCCGCAGTCGATGCACGCGCTCGGCGGCTTTCGCGTTCAGGGCAAAACCCTGGAAGCGGCAGAGCAACTCCTGCGCGACGCGCGCGCGGTGGAGGCGGCGGGAGCGTTTTCCATCGTGCTCGAATCGATTCCGCGCGAACTGGCGGCGCGGATCACGAGCGAGCTGCGCATTCCCACCATCGGCATCGGCGCCGGCCCCGACTGCGATGGCCAGATTCTCGTGCTGCACGACATGATCGGGTTGTCGCTGGGGCATACGCCGAAATTTGCGCGCCGCTACGCCAACGTGGGCGAGGCAATATCCCATGCCGTCAGCGCATACGCCGAGGATGTGCGTGAAGGGCGCTTCCCGGCAGACGAAGAGTCTTACCATCTCTCGAGTGAGGTTCGCGAACGACTGCTGGCCGCTCGGCGAAGCTGAGCGCAGAGGAGAGAGACATGATCACACCGGAGCACGCCCGCACTTTGTTTGCCTATGACGCCTGGGCCAATCGCCGGCTGCTGGACGCCTGCGCCGCCCTATCAGGCGAGCAATTCACGAAGGACCTTGGATCGAGTTTTCGGTCGGTGCGCGACACTCTGGGGCACATTATGGGAGCGCAGTGGCTTTGGCTGGAACGTTTTCGCGGCCGATCAGCCGGTTCGCTGCTGAGCGCCGATCAGTTCCCCGATATGGCGAGCCTGCGCGCCCGCTGGACGCAGGTGGAACGCGAGCTGCTGTCTTATGTCGATGGTCTTTCGGCCGCCGATCTCGAGCGCAGCTTCGATTACCGAGACACCAAGGGCAATTCTCACAGCAACTTGCTTTGGCAGACACTCCAGCATCTGGCCAACCACGGCACTTATCATCGCGGCCAGGTGACTACGCTGCTGCGCCAGCTCGGCGCCAAGCCAATCAGCACGGACCTCATCGGCTTCTACCGCGAGCGCGCGGCGCAGGCCGCTCATTAGGAAGATCCGCGCCGCCGCCGCGTGGAAGTCATTCACACTGTTGAGTGGATGAAGCAGGTGGCGCGCGAGGCGCGCGCCGAAGGGCGGCTCGCGGGCTTCGTTCCAACCATGGGCGCGCTGCACGCCGGACATCTCTCCCTAATTGAAGCGGCACGGCGCGATGCGAGCCCGGTGATCGTCTCGATTTTCGTCAATCCCAAGCAATTCGGGCCCGCTGAGGATTACAGAAAATATCCGCGCGATCCGGAAGGCGACCGCCAGAAACTGGAACAGGCCGGAGTGGATTTTCTTTTCGCCCCTCCGGTGGAGGAGATCTATCCCGCGGGCTTTCGCACCTCAGTAAACGTTGAAGGCTTGGCCGATCGCCTGGAAGGCAAAATACGGCCTGGGCATTTTCGCGGCGTGGCCACAGTTGTGCTCAAACTGCTGGAAATTGTGGTCCCGCGGTTTGCCTATTTTGGGCGCAAAGATGCGCAGCAGGCGCGCATCATCGGTCAGATGGCGGCTGATCTGGCGCTGGACTGCGAGATTGTGGTTCGCCCCATTGTGCGGGAGCCTGATGGCTTGGCGCTATCCTCGCGCAACCTCTATCTTTCGCCCGCCGAACGCAAGGCCGCAACGGTACTCTATCGGGCACTTTTGCGAGCGCGTAGCGCGATGGAAGAAGGTGAGCGCGAGACGATGAGAATTATGGGCTTGATGCGCCAGGAGTTCGCCGCAGAGCCGCTGGCCTCGCTAGATTATGCAGAGATGGTGGACGCCGATTCCTTTGAGCCGATCATGCGGCTCACGCGCTCGTGTCTGGTGCTGCTGGCGGCGCGTTTTGGCGCGGCTCGCCTAATCGATAACATGCAGGTGGAAATCGTTGAGTCCGGCGGCGGCGCTGGCGGAGTTGTGTGCACGCTTTAATGGCTGAGAGCCGTGTCGCCAGCAAGAACTGCAGATCCCTCGCTTCTCCACCCCGGCGCGCGCAAAGCGAGAGCGCGCCAGGGTCCCGGATGCGCTCGGGATGACAGCGAGAGAAGTAGAAACTCCGCGTAAGCCTAAAGCTGTTTTACGGCTTCGAGGACCTCGGCGGCGTGGCCCTTGGATGGCGCTTTATCCCAGATTTTGACGATGCGCCCGTCCGGACCGATCAGAAACGTGGAGCGCACGATTCCTAGGAATGACTTGCCGAGGAACTGCTTCATCCGCCGCGCGCCATAGGCTTCGATGGCTTGGAATTCCGGATCGCTCAACAGGGGAAAATTCAAATTATATTTGGCCGCAAATTTGGCCTGGGTTGGCACACTATCGCCGCTGCAGCCCAGCACCACCGTGCCGAACTTGTCAAACTGTGGTTTGGCGTCGCGGAACTCGGACGCTTCGTTGATTCAACCCGAAGTCAGCGCTTTGGGGAAAAAATAGAGGACCACGGGTTTGCCGCGAAGGGCGGAAAGCGTGACCTCCTGCCCATCGGCGGCTGGCAGCCGGAAATCCGCAGCTTTGTCGCCTACCTTGAGCATTTTCTTCTTGCTCCTGTTTTTTTGCTTGCTGGTTTAGCCGTCATCCCAGCAGCCGTTTAAGAATTTCGTTGACGATCTGCGGATTCGCCCGGCCGCGCGAGGCCTTCATCACTTGTCCGACGAATGATTTGAATACGCCTTCATTGCCAGCGCGGTACTTGGCCGCGTTTTCAGGATTTTTCTCCACAACCTCGCGGCACATGCGCTCGATCTCTGCGGTGTCTTGAATTTGCGCCAGGCCTTGCGCCGAGACGATCTCTTCCGCCGACTTCCCGGTTTCAAACATGGCCGCGAAGACCTTTTTGCCCGAAGCGCCGGTTATGTTCCCTGCTTCGACTTGCGCGAGCAGCCCCGCCAAAGCCTTGGGAGCGAGCGGGCTGGCTTCGACGGGCTGGCCGGAATCGTTCAATCTTCGCAGCAACTCGGTTTGGATCCAACTCGCCGCAGTTTTTGGCGGGCCGCCGGCGCTGACGACCGCCTCGAAATAATCGCCGAGCGCGCGCGTGGCGGTGAGCACACCCGCGTCGTAGGCGGAGAGGCCGTGTTCCTGCACAAATCGCCGGCGTCGCGCGGCAGGTAATTCGGGCGTGTCGCGCTGAATTTCCGCGAGCGAGCTCATGCTGACGTGAACGGGGAGCAGATCGGGATCCGGAAAATAGCGGTAGTCGTGCGCAAATTCCTTTGAGCGCATGGATTCGCTGCGGCCTTCGGCCACGTTCCAGAGGCGCGTTTCCTGAGAGATCCGGCCTCCCGATTCGAGGACGGAAATGTGGCGTTCGATCTCATATTCAAGGGCGCGCTGGAGATAACGGAAGGAATTCAGGTTCTTGACTTCGGTTTTTGTGCCGAAGCGCTGGTCGCCCCGCCGGCGCACGCTGACGTTCGCATCGCAGCGAAGAGAGCCTTCTTCCATATTGCAATCGCTGACGTCAGCGTACTCGAGCACCTGTTTCAGCGCGCTCAGATACGCATAGGCCTCGGCCGGGGAACGCAGGTCCGGTTCGGAGACGATTTCCGCGAGAGGCATGCCGCAGCGGTTGTAATCGATATAGCTGTTGCGATCCGAGTCCGGAAAGCCCTCGTGGATATTCTTTGCGGCGTCTTCCTCGAGATGCAGCCGCGTGATGCCGATTTTTTTCGTCGCCCCGTCATGCTCGAGTTCCAGCCAACCATGCGTGGCCAGCGGCAATTCGTACATGGAAATCTGATAACCCTTGGGCAAGTCGGGATAAAAATAATTCTTTCGCGCAAAGCGCGAATCTTGCTGGACACGCAGATTGAGCGCCAGCGAGGCGCGCAGGGCCAGCTCCAAAGCGCGCTTGTTGAGCACAGGCAAGGAGCCGGGCAGGCCGAGGCAGACCGGGCAGGTGTTCGTGTTCGGCGGATCGCCGAATCGCGTGGAGCAGGCGCAGAAGATTTTGGTCGCGGTCTTCAGTTGCGCGTGGACTTCGAGTCCGATGACGGGCTCATAAGCCGCGGCGACCTCGGGTGCGACTCGCGCGATTGCAGACGTGGCTCTGGCCATGGCGAATTCCGCGATTATAACATTCCTGATTCGGCGATTTTGGATCGGCCCACCACGCGCGACAGGGGGCCCGTTCGATGGCGCACTACTGGCGAGCGGCGTTGCTGGTTTCTTCTCTTCTTCCTTGGACCATGACGCGCGGGCGGCCGGCGGGCCCGGCTTCGACTTCGAGCGGGACCTCGAAAACCTGTTCGAGCAGTTCACGCTGATAGACAGCGGCGGGCGTGCCCACGCGGAGGCACTTGCCCCGGTGCAGCAGAACAATCTGGTCGGCGAATTCCGCCGCCAAGCTGAGATCGTGGGTGACCTCAATGACCGTGTAACGATGCTCGTCGGCCAGACGGCGGAGGCGGCAAAGCAAGTCGATTTGTGCCCGTATATCCAAGTGCAGCGTGGGTTCATCCAGCAGCAATACAAGCGGCTGCTGCGCCAGCGCCCGGGCCAGGACGACCCGTTGTTTTTCGCCGCCCGAGATTTCGTGCATCCAGCGATCGCGCAAATGCTCCGCACCCACTTGCGCCAGGGCGTTTTCGGCGATGGCGAAATCTTCGTCCTTCTCGAACCAGAGCGACCGGCCGTGGGGATGGCGTCCCTGCAG
>Ga0209160_1002009_pt1 | contig 17050 bp, 15 predicted proteins | sample GraSoiAngelo_153_FD_186167 | JGI IMG/M metagenome (GOLD analysis project Ga0209160, IMG submission 186167) | Grasslands soil microbial communities from the Angelo Coastal Reserve, California, USA - 14_1009_12_40cm (SPAdes) (version 2) | ecosystem: Environmental > Terrestrial > Soil > Grasslands ... | reverse complement strand
CGACCGGACCCGAGGACGTGAGTGGCGACGCGCTCGGTTTCATTCACCGCTACGTCCCGCCGGCCGCTGGGGCGGAGCTCGCGAGCAGCACGACACTCCTGCTGCTGCACGGCACGGGTGGGGACGAAGAGGACCTCATTCCTCTCGGGCGAGGGCTGCTTCCGGGGGCCGGGCTGCTGAGCCCGCGCGGCAAGGTGCTCGAGCGCGGCGCGCCGCGCTTCTTCCGTCGAATCGCCGAGGGCGTGTTCGATCAGGAGGACCTGGCCCGCCGCACCGAGGAGCTGGCGCAGTTCATCGAGGCGGCCGCGAAGACGTACGACCTCGATCTCCAAGGCATCGTGGCGGCGGGGTTCTCGAACGGGGCGAACATCGCGGCGAGTCTGCTCCTGCGGCGCCCGGGGCTCGTCCGCGGAGCGGTGCTCTTGAGCCCCATGGTCCCCTTCGAACCCGACCCACTTCCCGATCTGACCGGCACGTCCGTGTTCATCGGGGCCGGGCGTGCGGACTCGATGGCACCCCCGGCGCAGGCCGAGCATCTTGCCGATCTGCTGCGACGAGCGGGGGCGGCCGTGACGCTGCACTGGGAGCCGGGTGGGCATGCGGTAACCGAAGGCGAAGTCGACGCGGCGCGGCGGTGGCTGTGGCAGACGGTGGTGGAACGACCTCAGGAGCGTGGGATGCCTATCGCGAAGGAGAACTGAGCATGGCTCTCGATCCGGACCAGGATGAAGAACAGGCGCGCGCCGCGGCGGAGGTCGCAGCCCGGCTGCGGCAGCGTGGCATCGCCCTGACCGGCGCCGAGCGCCCCGACGACTTGGCGGACCTGCTTTCGGCAGTGGAGCGCTTCGAGGCCGTGGTCGAGGCGCACGGCGGAGATCTCATGGTGGACGACTTGAAGAGCTCGCAGCCCGACGACAGCCACTTCGTCGTCCCGCGACGTGGGCACGGCGAGACCGTGCGCGCGTACGTCGTCCGAATCGACGAGGCGGCGGCACGGCTGCGGGGCCATCCGCGGAAGCCCGACTAGCGGATGCGCGGACCGAGGGAGTTGTAGCACCCGGAGCGCCCTTACAACCGAAAGTCGCCGAGAGTCGCGGCTGAAGCCGCGGCTCGGCCCTGCCGCTGAAGCGGCACGTGCACGCCCGTTTACGGGCACACGCCGAGCCGCGAGTTGACTCGCGCCGGCGCGCGAGCGCCGTTACATCGGCCTCCAGCTCGTCAACAAGCCGTAGCTTCGCGTCCAGCCACCGAACAGGCGATGCCAGAGCGGGACATCGAGGCCGAATTCGAGGTTTGTCGGTTGCCATGTACCGCCGGTAAGACCTGGTGCTGTCCAGACGCAGTCTTTCGGCGAGATGGCGCGGACGGGCACGTACCAAGTCATAACGTCTGACTGACGCCGCCAGACGCTGCGTGTTTCCCCATCGACAACGACCGAGACATCGATCGCCTGAACGGGACCGCTGCCCGGATCGACGAGAGCACCGCCGATCAAGTAGCCGATCAGGGGTCCGGTCGGTCCCGCATGGACCGGCATGCCCATACAGTGATCGGCCTTCGTCATGCGCCGATACTTTGGGGTGCTCTTCGAGCACCAGGCGATGAGCGCGACGAACACGAGGGCCACCGCGAACGCGGCCGCCCGGCCCACGGCGGAGGAGATGGTCAGGCTAGGCATCTTCTTGATTCACGCGATCACCTCGCGCCGCTCAGACGTCGCGGCTCCCACACCCTCTCCGCCTGCCACAAGTGCCGATGCTGGTGCCGCGGCAAGATCGTGAAGCACGAGTACAGGTTGTACCGCACCCGCGCGTTGAACGGCGACGTGACGCGCACCTGAGAAAGGGGCAGCCCGTCCGCCTGAGCCAGGCAGTCGAGCTGCGCCGCCTGCAGGCGATCGAATTCCTGGACGACGAGCTCAGGGGCCGCAACACTCGACGGCAGGAACCGTGCAATGGTCTTGATGCGGAAGCGAACCGGCGGCCCCATGGTCGCCCACAACAGCCAGCCGATGGGATCCCGACGGTAGCGACTCGGGGAGCGCCGCTCCAGCATGCGAGCGCGCGACACCGCATGCTGCAACAGGGGCACATAGGCCAGTGATGTGATGTTCAGATGCGCCACGCACTCGGCCACGGACCAGCGCGCCGGGTCGGAACGCTTGCCCCACTGCTCATCCGGAACCGCGCGGACCAGGTCGTGAAGCCGTGCCTGCGCGCTGCGATACTCGTCGGCTACAAGTTGGAGCTGCGGATGCATGTGCGACACCGCCTTCCCCGTTAGTTCACCCTTCCCTGCAAGCGTCGCAATCCCCCGATCGCGGGCGCATAGCCCGGCATTTTCTCCAGTGCGCGCCCGTACTCCGCCACCGCGTCCAGCACCTGGCCTTTCTTCTCGTAGATCCGCGCCAGGTTCACGTGGGGGAACTGCGGCGCTTCGTAGCGCGGCGCGTCCATCGCCTGCTTCAGCCACGGAATCGCGTCGTCCTCCCGCCCCAGCTCGATGAGATAGCACCCGATGTCGTTGTAGGGATTCCCGAACGTGGGATCCACTGCGATCGCGCGCTTGCATTCGGCGATCGCCTCGTCGTAGCGTCGCTCGAACGAGTACACCCAGCCGAGAAACGTGTGCGCCTCTGCCGTCGGCAGCTCCGCGAGCGAAGCCTGGTACAGGTGCACCGCTCCCGCCAGATCGCCCGCCAACTGGCACTGGTACGCGCGCTCGAATAGCTTTAGCGCCCGAGCTCGATCACCCACACGCCAAGCTTATTCACACCTCGCCGCCGTCGCCATCGCGCCCGTTGATCAGCCTGCCCTTGCTCCTCATGCTCGCGGCGGTCGCGCTCGGCTGGAACCTGAACGGCTACCGCCTGTTCGACCCCGACGAGGGCCGCAACGCCGAAGTGGCCCGCGAGATGGCCCAGTCGAACGACTACGTCGTGCCGCACCTGGATGGCCTGCCCTACCTCGACAAGCCGATCGTCTACTTCGCCGCCGCCGCCGCTATGATGGAGCTCTTCGGCCCGACCGAAGCGGCCGCCCGGCTGCCCGCCTATCTCGCGACGCTCGCGACCATCGGACTGCTGGTGTGGTTCGCGCGACGCCGCTGGGGCGAAGCGGCCGGCTGGCTCAGCGGGCTCGCCTACGCCACCATGGTGCTGCCGCTCGCGTACGCCCGCACCGCCATCTTCGACAGCACGCTCACGCTGTGCACCACCGCCGCGATCGTCTGGTTCGCCGACGAGCGGCCTGTCGCCGCCTGGGCGGCGATGGCCGTCGGCGCCCTCACCAAGGGCCCGATCGCCATCGCAATCCCGCTGCTCGCACTGGTCTCCCACGCGGCCGCCACCGGCACACCCGTGCGCAGATTGTTTCCGTGGCGGGGGCTCGCGCTGTTCGGCGCGATTGCCCTGCCGTGGTTTGTCGCCGTTTCGATCGAGCATCCGGATTTCCCCGGCTATGTGTTCCTCCGCGAGACGCTCGAGCGGGTCACGACGCGGAGCTTCCACCGTACCGCACCGTTCTGGTACTACCTGCCCATCATCCCGCTCGCGGCGTTTCCCTGGATAGTTCCGGCGCTCGCGCGTGTGAGACACTGGCGGGCCACCTGGGACGCTCGGCGTGACGCGGCAGCCAATGAGCCCCTGCTCCTCGCGTGCTGGGTGGTCGTGCCGCTCGTATTCCTGTCGCTCAACCAGTCCAAGCTGCCGCAGTACGTGCTCCCGTTGATCCCGGCCCTCGCCCTGGCGGCCACCCGGAACCTGACGGCGGGCGGGAGCCACACTGCTGCGGCACGCGCCTACGTGGGCGTCTCGGGCATCGCCGGCTTGGCGCTGGTTGCGCTCACCAGCTGGCTCCCCGCGCCCATCAGCCTCACGCCGGCCGAGAAAGCCGCTATCCCGCCTACGGCCGTGGCGCTCGGGATCGTGGTGCTGTGCTCCGCGGCCCTGGTCGCGTTTGGCGCCCTCACCCGCCGGCGCCGCACGACGCTGTTCGGGTATGCGGTGGTCGTCATGGCCATCCCGTTCCTCTCCGGAAACCTGCTCGTCGCGGTGGGGGAAGACCGCTCCTCCGCCGCCGTGGCGAGCGCTACCGCCGCGGCACTCGAGCGCAGCGGCGGCACCGGTACTGTGCTCGGCGTCCTCGCCTACGCGCCGTCGCTGCCTTTCTACCTCGGCCGCCCCATCGCCGTCGCCACCGAGACGGGTCGAGAGCTCACGAGCAACTACATCGCCGACAACGTGGAGCGGTTCCGCTCTCTTCCCGGGTCGCCGCTCCTTCCCGCGGGGTATTGGCGCGAGGCGCTGGCGCGCTGCCCCATGGCCACGGTGTTCTTGACGGGCGCCGGGCACCGCGAGGCGCGCGCCGCCCTCAGCGCCGCGCTGCCGCTCCTGGCCGCGGACGACCACTACGCGGCATACGGGCCATGCGAACCTCGCCGGCGGGTTGAAGGGGGGCGGTAGTGTGCGGCATCTTCGGCGCCGTCTCGCTCTCGGGCACCCCGCTCAAGCATCCCGACTGCATGTCGGCCATGGCAGCCGCGCTGGCTCATCGCGGTCCCGACGGCGAGCGCATCGTGGGTCACGAGCGCGCGCGGTTGGGTGCCCGCCGGCTCGCCATCATGGACCTGACCACCGGCGATCAGCCGTTCCAGAACCCCGATGGCGCCATCTGGATGATTTGCAACGGCGAGATCTACAACGCGCCGGAGCTGCGCCGCGAGTATACCCTCGCCGGTTATCCCTTCCGCTCGACGGGCGACATCGAGACGATCGTTCCGCTGTATGAGCGCTTCGGTGCGGACGGCGTCGCACGGCTCGAGGGGATGTTCGGGCTGGCGGTGTGGGACGACCGGCAGGGGCGGTTGGTGCTCGCGCGCGACCGCGCCGGTGAGAAGCCGCTGTTTTGGGCGCAGGTGAACGGCGAGTTGCGATTCGCGTCGGAGATGCAGGCGCTGCTCGCCTACCCCGACCAGCCACGCCGCGTGAACCCCATCGCCGCGGCGTTGTACGGCGCGCTCGGCTACGTCCCCGCGCCGCACACGATGCTCGACGGCATCTCGAAGCTCGCGCCGGCCCATCTCCTGGTGGCAGACCGCAAGGGATTGGCGGTGCGCCGCTATTGGGACCCGGCCGCCGTCGCCGCGCGGCCGTCGCGGCTCGACGGCCCGGCCACGCTGCGCGACGCGTTGCTCCGCGCGGTCGAGCGCGAGCTGATGTCGGACGTGCCCGTGGGCGTGTTCACGAGCGGCGGGCTCGATTCGTCGCTCCTCGCGGCCGCGGCGGCGCGGGTCATGTCAGGCGAGAAGATCCACACCTACTCCGTGAAATTCTTCGAGCGGGGCTACGACGAGAGCCCCCACGCGGAGGCGGTGACGCACGACATCCGCACCATTCACCACGTCGTGACCGCGGACGACTCCGCGCTCGAGCGCGCGTTCGACGTCGTGACCCGCTCTCTCGCCGAGCCGGTGGGCGATCCTGCCATCCTGCCGACGTTTCTCTTGGCCGAGTCGGCCCGGGAGCACGTCAAGGTCGTGCTCTCGGGGGAAGGCGCGGACGAGCTGTTCGGCGGCTACCCCACCTATCTGGGCCACAAGGCCGCGGGGTTGTACCTCGGGATCCCGGGACGAGCGGCACTCCGCTGGCTCGTGAATCGGCTGCCGACCTCGACCGGCAAGGTGACGCTCGAGTTCCTGCTCAAGCAGTTCGTCTCGGGCGCCGAGCTGCCGCCCGTGGAGCGTCACCTGACATGGTTCGGCGCGCTGGGGCCTGACGCACGCGTCATGGCCTGGGCCGACGGGCTGCTGCGCGGCTTCCCGCGGGATTCGTCGCTCAACCGGGTGTTGTGGCTCGACTTCCTCACCTATCTCCCGGACAACCTGCTCGTGAAGGTGGACCGGGGGACGATGCTCGCATCCATCGAGGCACGGGCGCCATACCTGGACCGCGAGGTGATGGAGCTGGCGCTGGCGGCACCGTCGGCGCTCAAGGTGCGGGGGTTCACCACCAAGGCGATATTGAAGGAAGCGGCGCGCGGGCTCGTTCCGGACGCGGTGATTCGCCGCAGGAAGCGCGGGCTGTCGGTGCCCGTGGCGCGCTGGCTCAACGCGGGACTCCGATCGCTCGCCGATCGCTACCTCACGGCGCCCCGGCTGTTCCGGGACGCGCCGACCGCCCGCCTCCTCGCGGAGCACCGCGCCGGCGCGCGCAACAACGCCCGCAAGCTCTGGCCGATTCTCATGGCCGAGCTGTGGGCGGAGAAATGGAAGGTGGAGACGGCATGAACCGCGCCGAAGCCGTGCAGTTGATGCAGGAGCACACCCAGTCCCCTTCCCTCCGCCAGCACATGCTGGCGGTCGAGGCCGCGATGCGCGCCTACGCGGAGAAGCACGGCGCGGACCCGGAGACGTGGGGGATCGTGGGACTGCTGCACGACTTCGACTACGAAAAGTTCCCCAATCACGAGCACTCGCCCACGGAGGGTCACCCCGCGTGGGGCGTAGGGCTGTTGCGCGAGCAGGGCGTGCCCGAGCCAATGTGCCGCGCCATTCTCGGGCACGGAGCGTACACCGGCGTGCCGCGGGACAGCCTGATGGCGCAAACGCTGTTCGCAGTGGACGAGTTGTGCGGCTTCCTGGTGGCGTGCGCGCTGGTGCGCCCGTCCAAGAGCTTCGTGGATCTCGAGGTGTCGTCGGTGAAGAAGAAGCTCAAGGACAAGGGGTTCGCGCGCGGCGTGAATCGCGACGAAGTGAATCAGGGAGCCGCCGAGCTGGGTGTGCCGCTGGACGAGCACATCGCCTTCGTGATTCAGGCGCTCCGACCGGCGGAGGCGACGCTCGGTCTCGGCGGGCAGGCGGCCGTGGGGTGAGCGTTCCCGCCACCGCCGCGCCCGCCGCCGGCGACCCGCTCGCCCTCGCCATCGACCGCGCGGCGGGCGCCCGGCCCATCAACGGCAATCGCCTCGAGCACCACCCCGACAGCGCGCGCGCCCTGGACGCGATGCTCGCCGCGATCGCCGCGGCGCGCCGCTGGGTGCACTTCGAGAACTACATCATCCGCGACGACGCGACCGGCCGGCGTTTCGCCGACGCGCTGGTCGAGCGGGCCCGCTCCGGAGTCCACGTGCGTGTCCTGTACGATGCCCTCGGCTCGTTCGGCACGTCGCGGCGCTACTGGCGGCGGCTCACTCAGGGCGGCGTCGAGGTGCGCGCCTTCCACCCACTCCTCACCCGCCACCCGCTCGACGTATTCGCCCGTGATCACCGCAAGCTGCTCGTCACCGACGGCAGTTGGGCGATGACCGGCGGGCTGTGCATCGGCAACGAGTGGGTGGGAGACCCCGCGCGCGGGCGCAGGCCGTGGCGCGACACCATGGTGGCCGTGACCGGACCCGCCGCCGCGGCGCTCGACGACGCGTTCGCCCGCATCTGGCGGCGCGCCGGCGCGCCGCTTCCGCCCGACGAGCTCGACGCCGATCCCGCGGAATGTGGGTCCTCGACGGCGCGCGTCCTGTCGGGCGTGCCCGGCCGGGCGCGCATGTACCGCGCCGTCCAGCTCCTGGCCGCGAGCGCGACGGACCGTCTGTGGATCACCGACGCGTATCTGATCGCCCCGCCGCCGCTGTACGCCAGCCTGATCGACGCCGCACGGGCCGGGGTGGACGTGCGCCTGCTCGTCCCCGGCACGAGCGACCTCCCCGTCCTGCGGGATTCCACGCGGATCGGCTACCGCGATTTGTTGCGTGCGGGTGCCCGCATCTTCGAGTGGCAGGGCCCGATGCTGCATGCCAAGACGTTGCTGGTCGATCACCGCTGGGCGCGCGTCGGGTCGAGTAATCTCAACGTCTCGAGCTTGCTCGGGAACTACGAGCTGGATCTCCTCGCCGAATGCAATCAGCTCGCCGCCGCGCTGGCGCAGCAATTCCTGCGCGACCTCGCGACCAGCCGCGAAATCGTGCTGCAGGCCCGTCGCCGATTCCTCCCGGCCCGGCTCGTGGGAGCGCCCGCCACCGCGCCGTCGTCCGTTCCCGAGCAGCCGCATAAGCGCTCGAGGTACGAGCTCGGGGCGGTGGCCGTCGTGACGGTGCGCCGTGTGGCGGGCGGACTGCGTCGCGCGATCACCTCGACCGCGACGCTCGTGTTTGCAGGCATGGGCGGGCTGCTGCTCGTGTTCCCACGCGTCATGGCGATGGTGCTGGCCGCGGGGGCGTTCTCGCTGGCCCTGGCGTTCGGGCTATACACGTTCGAGCGGCGCCGCACGCGGGACGCGGACGATGGCTGATCCCCAACCCCCGCAGCCGGTCGCGCGTATAGCTCAGCAGGACGAGCCCGACCTGGTCGCCCGCGCCGTCGCCGGCGAGCGGGCGGCGTTCGGCATCCTGGTGGAGCGGTACGCCGGTGTGGCACGCCGCGTGGCGCGCGCGGTGCTGGGCAACGCCGAGGACGCAGACGACGCCGCCCAGGATGCCATGCTCTCGGCGCTCGTGAAGCTCGATCAGTACGACGCGCGGCGCCCGTTCGGCCCCTGGCTGCTGCGGATTGTCGCCAATGCCGCCACGGATCGGCGGCGGCGCCGCTCGGTCCGGCGCGTCGAGCCACTCGACGTCGGGCTCACGGCGGGCGGCCCGCGACCCGACACGACGGCCGAGCGGCGGGCGCTGAACCAGCGGCTGCGCGAGGCGCTCGCCGAGCTGCCCGAGCGGCGGCGCCTGGCGGTAGTGCTGTTCGACGTCGAAGGCTACTCGCACGGTGAGATCGCCGCGATCCTCGGAATTCCCGAGGGAACGGTCCGATCGGAAGTGTTTCACGCGCGGCGCCGCTTGCGGGTGCTGCTCGCAGACTGGAAGGAGGAGGCATGAAAGATCCCCTGTCGTTCGATCACCGGCCCGATCTGGTGCTCGGGAAGGCGCTGCGAGAGGCGCTCGACCCGGGTGACGCGCCGGTGTTCATCGCGCGCGTGCTGGCGCACGCCGAGCACGTTCGCGTAGCGTCGTGGGACGTCGTGCTCGCCCGTTGGGCGCGGACCGGCGTGGCGGCCGCCCTCGTCGTGGCGCTGGCCGCCGGCTACTTCGTGGGTCGCGCTACGGCGGCGTCCCCTCGCCCGACGGTCTCGGACGTCCTGATCGCGCCGCCGGCGCACCCGGCGGAGGTCGAGGTCGTCCTCGCCTCGGTGATCGGCAACAACTAGCAAAGGAAGGGACGTCATGCTGAACCGTTCCAAAACCTGGGCTGTGGTCTTCCTCGTCGCGACGTTCGCGGCGGGGCTGGCTGTCGGGGCCGGCGGCCGCGCGCTCTGGGTCCGCTACGCGTCCGCGGCGGCGCCCGATCGCGGGCGCGGCCTCGATCGGATGATGGACGAGCTGACCGAAGAATTGCGGCTCGACCCCGCGCAGCGCGACTCGGTGCGGGCAATCGTGCAGCGCCACCGGACGCGGATGACCGCCGTGTGGGAAACGGTGCGCCCGCGCTTCGACTCGATGCGGGCGCAGATGGACTCCGAGGTCGCGCTCCAGCTCACGCCTGATCAACAAGCCAAGTACCGCGACCATGTGACCCGGTACCGGCATCAAAAGGACCAGGAGCAGACCGACTCGGGGTCGGGAGGACGGAAGGGACGGAGGAAATGAGGGCTGCGCGACGGGGAGTGCTCGCGGGCATCGTGTCGGCGCTCGTCGCGACGGGTGGCGGGCTCGCGGCCCAGCAGAGGCCCGCTGCCGGGCTGCCGGCACAACTCCAGGTGTCGTTGGCGGAGGCGGTGCGGCGGGCGCTCGACGTGCAGCCGGCCATGGTGCGCGCGCGGGGCGACGCGACCAACGCGGGTTGGCAGAAACGCGGCGCGGTCGGTGCGTTCCTGCCCACAGTGTTGTTCTCCTCGAGCGCGTTTCGGCAGAACACGGAGTCGAACGTTAACGGCTTTCAATCGGCGAGCGCAGGGACGTACCAGTTCAACACGGGCCTATCCGCGTCGGTCGACCTGTTCACCGGCTTCCGGCGCCTCGCCAACTACCGGAACGCCGACGCCACGCAGGATGCGGCCGATGCCGAGGTCGTGAACCAGCGCTACCTGGTGAGCGCCGCGACCGCGCAGTTCTTCTACACGTCGCTCGCCAACGAAGAGCTGGTGCGCGTCGCCGAAGCGCAGCTCGAGCGCGCCAAGGAGGAGCTCCAGATCTCCGTCAACAAGTTCCAGGCCGGAGCAGCCACGCGCTCCGACACGCTCACGGCGACGGTGGATCTCGGCAATGCCCGGCTCGCGCTGCTGCAGGCGCAGGCGAATCTGGCGACGGCCCAGGCGAACCTCGCACGGCAGATCGGGGTGGACGGCGTGGTGCGGGCGATGCCGGACTCGCAGCTGCCGCCGGTCCCGGACACGACGGAGCTCCGGACCGTGGCGCTGCGCCAGGCGCCGGCGGTGATGCAGGCCGCGGCGTCGGAGCGCGCCACGGCGGCCACGCTCTGGTCCAACCGCTCGCAGTATTTCCCGAGGCTCACCGCGTCGTACAACACCTCGAGCCAGGGACTGAATGAGCCGTGGCAGGGGTTCGATGGGGGGAACCGCAACTTGAACCGCCTGAGCTTCGCGCTGTCGTGGACGCTGTTCGACGGCTTCCTACGGGAGCGGACCGACGCGCAGAGCTCCGTGGACCTGGACAACGCGCGGGCGCAAACCGCGGACACGCGTCGCCAGCTCGGCGCCGACCTCACCCAGCAGCTCGCGGCCATGTCCACCGCGTTTGCGAAGATCGAGATCACCGGCGCCAACGTGGTCGCTGCAGCCGAGGCGCGCCGCGTCACGCAGGAACGCTATCGGCTCGGCGCGGGCACCCTACTCGACCTGCTCACCGCTCAGGCCAACCAGACCCAGGCCGAGGTGAACCAGGTCCAGGCACGCTATGACTACCTCATCGCCCGCGCGCAGGTCGAGGCGCTGGCAGGACACCCCCTGTGACCACCGTTCAGCCGACCGCGTTCCGCACCGGCGACACGCCGCTGCCCGACACCGTCATCCTCACGCACAAGCTCACGCGCGACTACGACATGGGCGGCGAGGTGGTGCACGCGCTGCGCGGCGTCGAAATCCAGATGCGACGCAACGAGTTCGTGGCCATCATGGGCCCCTCGGGCTCCGGGAAATCGACGTTGATGAACCTTATCGGGTGCCTCGACACCCCCACCGCGGGCGAATACTGGCTCAACGGGCAACAAGTGAGCGACTTGTCAGACGACGAATTGGCGCGGATTCGTAACAAAGAGATCGGGTTCGTGTTCCAGACGTTCAATCTTCTGCCGCGCGCCAGCGCGCTGCACAACGTGGAGCTGCCCCTGATCTACGCGGGGGTGGCCGCCAAGGAGCGCCGCGCGAAGGCGGCGGGGGCGCTCGAGCACGTCGGGCTCGCCGACCGAATGACGCACCGGCCGAACGAGCTGTCGGGCGGGCAGCGCCAGCGGGTGGCGATCGCGCGGGCGCTCGTGAACGACCCCTCGATCCTGCTGGCGGACGAGCCGACCGGCAACCTCGACTCCGCCACCGGCGAGGAGATCATGCGGCTGTTCGAGGAGCTGCACGACACCGGCCAAACCATCGTACTGGTCACCCATGAAGCCGACATCGCGGCGCACGCCTCCCGCCAGATCCATTTGCGGGACGGCCTGGTCGAGCGCGACGTGCAGACGAAAGGCAAATCGTGAAGGGCCTCTTCCGTGCCGGGCGTGTCGCCATCCTCGTGATCGGCGTCGCCGCGTGCCAGAAGGCCCAGACGGCACCGCTCTACGAGGCAGTCCCGGTGGCGCGTCGCGACATCGTCGTCACCGCGAGCGCGTCGGGCGTGGTGCAGCCGATTCTCACGTTCATCGTCAAGTCCAAGGCATGGGGCGAGATCATCGAGATGCCCGTCCAGACGGGCGACGAGATGCAAAAGGGCCAGCTGTTGGCCCGGATCGACCCGCGCATTCCCCAACAGAACCTCGCCCAGGCACAGGCCGCGCTGGACAAAGCTCGCGCGCAGCTGGAGACGGCCACGGCGCAGCTCAAGCGGAGCGAAGCCTTGTACCGGTCGCAGTCGATCTCGGAGACCGAATACGAGTCCTCCAACCTGGCCCACGCGACGGCGAGCGCGGCCGTGGTCAACGCCGAGGCCGGCCTCCAAACCGCCAAGGATGCGATGGAAGACACCCAGGTGCGAGCACCGATCACCGGCTCGATACTCGAGCTCGATGCCGTGCTGCGCACCGTGATCTCGAGCCCGACGTTGGGCGGCGGCACGGTGATTCTCAAGATGGCGAATCTCGATACCGTCCAGGATTCGGCCATGGTGGCGGAAACGGACATCGGCCGAGTGCAGCCGGGCCTCCCGGTCACGATCACAGTGGATGCGTTCCCGAACCGCGCCTTCGACGGCACCGTGCTGAAGATCGGCCCGCAGGCGCAGATCATGCAGAACGTCACGAGCTTCCCGGTGTTCGTGAACATCCCGAACCCAGGACACCTCCTCAAGCCCGGGATGAATACGGAGGTACGGATTCACACCGGACGGCGCGACGGTGTGCTCGCGGTGCCGTACGCCGCGCTCCGGACCCCGCGCGACGTGGCCTCCGGCGCGGCGGTTCTCGGACTCGACCCCCAACTGGTCGAGCAGCAGATCGCCGCGGCGACCGCGGCGGCCGCTCCGCAGCGCCGCGCGGGCGACTCGACGGCCCACCCCACCTCGCAGGCACAGGCACCCGGAACGTTCACCACTCCGAACGGCCGGGTGATCACGCTCCCACCGGGGGTGACAGCCGATCAGGTACAGCAGGCGATAGCCAAGATGCGGAGCGGCGCCGAGCCGACCGCTGCCGAGCGAGCGCTGCTCGCCCAAGTGTTCGGCCGATCACCGCGTTCCGGTGGGGGCGGGGGCGGCGGGGGCGGCGGGGGCGCGAGAGGCTCCCGGGGAGGATCTGGAAACAGCTATATCGTGTTCGTGCGCCGCGCCGGCAACGTCACGGCGGCGCCGATCAAGACGGGCCTGTCCGATCAGGACTACGTTGAGGTCACGGCCGGCGTGGAAGAGAAGGACACCGTGCTCGTCTTGCCGAGCGCGTCGCTGGTCCAGTCGCAGCAGCAATTCCGCCAGCGCTTCCAGAACGTCACCGGCGGGGGGCTGCCGGGATTGCGGCAGCAGCAGTCGCAGCCCGCGGCGGGGGCGCGATGACCACGCGGACCGCGCATCGGCTCGCGGTGGTCGCGACATTGCTCGTCGCGATCGCATCCTGCCGCAAAGCCACGCCCGCCCCGGCCTACGAGACGGTCCCGGTGGCGCGGCGCGACATCATCGTCTCCGCCACCGCGTCCGGTGTGATCCAGCCGATCCTCACCCTGAGCGTCAAGTCCAAGGCGTCGGGGGAGATCATCGCCATGCCCGTCCAGACGGGCGACGAGGTGAAGAAGGGCCAATTGCTCGCGAAGGTCGATCCGCGCATTCCCCAGAACAACCTGACGCAGGCCCAGGCCAACCTGGACGTGGCGAAGGCGCAGCTCGACAATGCCACCGCGCAGCTCAAACGCAGCCAGGCCCTGTATCAGACGCAGTCGATCACGCAAGCCGGGCACGATTCCGCGCAGCTCGCGTTCGCGACGGCCCAGGCTGCGGTCGTGAACGCGCAGGCGAGCCTGCAGACCGCCAAGGACGCCATGGAGGACACGCACCTCGGGGCGCCGATCACCGGGACGGTGCTCGAGCTCGATGCCGTGCTCGGGACGGTCATTTCGAGTCCGACCAATGATGTGGGTGGCGGCACCGTCATCCTCAAGATGGCGAACCTGGATACGGTTCAGGTGTCGGCCCTCGTGGACGAGACCGACGTCGGCAAGGTCCAGGCCGGCATGCCGGTCACCATTACCGTCGACGCGTTCCCCAACCGGACCTTCGACGGTAGCGTCCTGAAGATCGAGCCGCAGGCGCAGGTCACCCAGAACGTGACGATGTTTCCGGTCCAGGTGAACATCCCGAACGCGGGGCACGTGCTCAAGCCGGGGATGAACACCGAGGTCGAGATCCATATCGGACAGCGCCAGGGCGTCCTCGCAGTGCCGAACGCCGCGCTGCGGACGCCGCGTGACGTCGCATCGGCGGCGAGGGTGCTCGGCCTCGATGTGCAGGCCGTCGAGCGGCAACTGGCGTCGCCCGATGGCAACGGCGGAAATGCGACTCCGCTGGCGGGCGCCGACACGACCGACGGCAGCAAGCTGCACGCGGCCGAGCCAAAGCCGGGCCGCGCGACGTTCACGACGCCCGGCGGGCGAGTGATCACCCTGCCCCCGGGAGTCTCGGCGGAGCAGGTGAAGGCCGCCTTCGCCAAGCGGATGACCGGGCAGGAGCTGACCCCCGCCGAGCAGGCACTGCTCGCCCAGATCCGTACTCAGTTCCAGGCGGCGCCGGGTGGGGGGGGCACGGGGAGCGGGGGAGTGGGAGGGGGAGGGGGAGGGGGAGGGGGGGACGCGAGCGCGGCGCGCTACATCGTGTTCGCGCAGCGCGGGGGAAAGATCATGGCCGTGCTGATCCGAACGGGGCTCACCGATCAGGACTACATGGAGGTGACGAGAGGGCTCACAGAGAAGGACACCGTGATCGTGCTGTCGAGCACGGCGGCGCAGTAGCCATGCTGCTCGGCGAGATCGTCCGGGTCGCGTTGGAGGCGCTGCGGGCCAACAAGCTGCGCTCGTTGCTGACCATGCTCGGCATCATCATCGGCGTCGGGGCCGTGATCACCATGATCGCGCTCGGCTCGGGCGCACAGAAGGCCGTGCAGGACCGCATCCAGGCACTCGGGCCCACCCTCTTGAGCATCTACCCCGGGCAGAGCTTCATGCGGGGCGTCGCCAGCGGCAACCGCGTGAGCCTCACGATGGACGACGACACGGCCCTCGCCAACAACGCCCGCTACCTGAGCGCGGTCGTGCCCGAGCTGTCGAGCAACCTCCAGGTGCAGAAGGCCGACCAGAATATCAACGTGACCGTGATGGGCACGACCCCGAACTACGCGACAGTGCACAATTACACCGTCACGGCGGGCCGCATGTTCACGGCGGGCGACGACGCCGCGCGGCGGCGCGTGGCGGTGCTGGGATCGGCCGTCCCGCAGATGCTCAACTCCAACCGCGACGCGATGATCGGGCAGGACGTGCTGATTCGCAGCATCTCGTTCGAGATCATCGGTGTGCTGTCGGAGAAAGGCTCCCAGGGCTCGTTCTTCAACCCCGACGAGCAGATCCTCATCCCGCTGCAGACGGCACGTTATCGCGTGATGGGCACCGACCGGCTGCGCGACATCACCGTGCAGGCGCGCGACCTGAATTCGATGAACCTCGCGATGCTCGAGATCGAGCGCGTGATGCGGCGCCAGCACAAGATCCGGCCCGGCCAGGACAACGACTTTCAGATCCGTAACCAGACGGACATCCTCGCCACCTTGCAGCAGACCACGGATACGTTCAAGTACCTACTCGCGGGCATCGCGGCGGTCAGCCTCCTCGTCGGCGGCATCGGCATCATGAACATCATGCTCGTGTCCGTGACCGAGCGGACCCGCGAGATCGGCGTGCGCAAGGCGCTCGGCGCCACGCGCTTCAACATCCTGTTTCAGTTCCTCGTGGAGGCCCTGGTGTTGTGCCTCGTCGGGGGTCTGATCGGCGTGGTGATCGGGTCGTTCGGCGCCCTGGTCCTGTCCAGGCTGGCCCATTGGAACACTCTCATTTCGCCGCTCGCGATTCTACTGGCGTTCGTCTTCAGCGCCGCGGTCGGGCTGTTCTTCGGCATCTGGCCGGCCCGCCGGGCGGCGAGTCTCGATCCGATCGTGGCCTTGCGATACGAGTAGTCCATTCGCCGACGAAACGTCGGTGCAACGGGATGCGAGATGCGCGATGCGAGATGGGTGGTGACGACGCTGCCACGCATCCCGCATCCCGCATCCCGCATCCCGCATCCCGCTTCCCGGCTGTATTTTGCGACCATGCTCGCGCTCCTCTTAGCGCTTCAGGGCGCCACTGACCCCGGCTCCACCTACTCCGGCATCGCGAAGCAACTCGACGTCCGCATTCCCCGCATCGAGACCACGGTGAAGATCGACGGCGTGCTCGACGAGCCGGCGTGGAGTCGCGCCGCCTTGCTGACGGGCTTCTCGCAGTACCGGCCGGTGGACGGTCGCCCCGCCGAAGACTCGACCGACGTGCTCGTGTGGTACGCGCCCGACGCGATCTACGTCGGGATCCGCGCGTTCGAGCCGCACGGTCACGTGGTGCGCGCCACGCTCGCCGACCGCGACAACATCGACGCGGACGACCACGTCGCCATCCTGCTCGACACCTACCTCGACCATCGCCGCGCCACGATGTTCGCCGTGAATCCGCTCGGCGTGCAGGAGGACGGCGTCTGGAGCGATGGCGTCGCCGCCGGCGCCGCCGGGGGGCCGAGTGCGGGTGGCAGGTTCGACGCGACGATCGACTTGAACCCCGACTACGTGTACGAGTCGCGCGGCCACGTGACCGATTGGGGCTACGAGGTGGAGGTGCGGATTCCCTTCAAGAGTCTCCGCTATCAGAGCGCCAACCCCCAGGATTGGGGGGTTCAGATCCTGCGCTCCGTGCAGCACTCGGGGTACGAGGAGACCTGGACGCCCGCGGTCCGCGCCAACGCGAGCTTTCTCATTCAGTCGGGTCGCCTGGTCGGCCTCGGCGACCTGCGGCGTGGCCTGGTGCTCGACCTCACACCCGAGTTCACCACCAAGGTGGACGGCGCCCCCACCACGCCGGGGTACGACTATCGCGGCACGCCCGAAGTCGCGGGCAATCTGCGCTGGGGCGTCACCCAGAACCTCGGCCTCACGGCGACCGCCAACCCGGACTTCTCGCAGGTCGAGGCCGACATCGGTCAGGTGACGCTCAACCAGCGGTTCGCCCTGTTCTACCCGGAGAAGCGACCGTTCTTTCTCGAGGGGCTCGAGCAGTTCGACACGCCCAACAGTCTCATCTACACCCGGCGCATCGCCCAGCCGGTGTTCGGCGCCAAGCTCGCGG
>Ga0209160_1002008_pt1 | contig 17055 bp, 16 predicted proteins | sample GraSoiAngelo_153_FD_186167 | JGI IMG/M metagenome (GOLD analysis project Ga0209160, IMG submission 186167) | Grasslands soil microbial communities from the Angelo Coastal Reserve, California, USA - 14_1009_12_40cm (SPAdes) (version 2) | ecosystem: Environmental > Terrestrial > Soil > Grasslands ... | reverse complement strand
GCGGGTGGGCGAGGTTGCCCACCGCGCTGCGGGCCATCATCTCTGGCCTTCTGATGGCTCTCATCCCCGCCAACGTTTGGCCGTTATTGCTCCTTAACCTCGGCGTGCCGCTTGCTGCGGTTGTTGAAGTGGCATTCCTCGCGCTGTATGTGTGGTGGGCGAGCGGCGGAGGTCCGCCGCGTAGGACGCAAGCCGCCCGCGCCACGGCGTTCCGTCGCGGCATCCCGACGCCCACGCAGTGGTCGTGGGGGCTTATCGCCGCCCTCTTCTTCGCGATAAGTATTCATGCGTCAATTGTTTTGCTGTTCCGCATCGTGCCCTATCCGATGGCAACGTTCCGGCAGGGTTATGATTTTTCCTTCATTCCCTCGCTGCCCTTGAAATGGATTGCGGTCGTAGTCTCCGCGACCTCCGCCGGGATTTGCGAAGAGACCGGTTTTCGCGGCTATATGCAGCGCCCGCTCGAACTGCGCCATGGCGCGCCGGTCGCGGTCCTGATCTCCTCCCTCTTCTTCACGGCAGTGCATCTCACTAAAGGCTGGGCGATGGCTGGTATGGTTCCCATCGTGTTTGGCGCCGGGGTTTTACTGGGACTTCTCGCCTGGTCCTCGGGATCGCTCATTTTCGGCATGATCGGCCATGTCATGATGGATATTGGGCTCTTCGCTTATTGGTGGACCGGTGTCGCCGGCAACTTTACCGCAAAACCGATCAGCGAGACGGGTGTGGATCAGCCTTTCCTCATCGCGTGCGCCGTGTTGGCGACGTCACTCCTTATCGTATTGCTCTCGATATTGAAGCTTCGGAGAAAAACTCCGTCGACAGCGCGCAGCTAATGAGCAGCCGCATAATGCTTGCTGGTCTCTGTCCTTGAGTTAAACACCTCGAAACTTCCATCCTTCCACGCGGTCACTTTCAGATAGTTGCCAGCGTCGGGTCCGGCAAGATTGGCGATGAACGGATCCGCAACGTTGTGGGCGGTGCCGCCTTCCTTGGAAAAATGTGACTGCCAAAGATCTTCAAGCCCAGGTGATTTCCTGATGATGTCCCAGGAACTGGGCGACCCGCCTTTGGTTTCTCCGTTGTCCATAATCGCCACACGCGGAGCAATACCGTGCACCAGTGCAGGACTACCGCTTTGGCTCCAGCCATGATGAGAAACGATGTAGATATCTACATGGCCAAGACGATTCAATGGACACATTAGCTCCATTTCTTTGTCCGAGGTGAGGTCGCCGAGATCCAGAATCCTGAGCTTGCCAAATGTGATCATCGCCCCCAAAGAGCGTAAGTTTTCCGTCTTGTCGGCGGGATATGGACTGGACGACTGACAGGCCATATTTGTTGCGCCGGCTCCACGTAGAGGTTTTTTGATGAGAGCGCCGTCAGAGCTTACAACCTTCGCTTGAATGCCCCGAATAGGCAGATTATCTCCCGGTTTCGCGATGATGCGCTTGATATTGCCTTTTGCCAGGAAGCGCTGATAGTCCTGCCAGACTTGCTCTGTGGGCGCATCCGTATGCTCACGGTTTTCTCCATGATCGATGACCGTCCCTACTGTAATTTTCGCAGCGAGCTGCGTGATTCCGCCGGCATGATCCTGGTGGTAGTGCGTCAGCAGAACAAAGTCAATCTTGCTGATGCCCGCTTTCCCCGCCGCAGCCACGATGCGATCCGCATCTCGCCCATCGTGACCCGGCCATCCGGTGTCGATCAGCAATGACTGGCCGGCAGGTGTGACGAACAATGTGGCTTGGCCGCCCTCGACGTCGACAAAATAGATTTGCAGTGTACTGTGGGCTTGAGGTGTTGACGCGAGCGGTGCCGTGGGCAGCAGGAAAAGACTGAAATTGCCTGCGAGGAAGAAAGCTCGCGCCGTGCGACAGTTCACCGCGACACCTTTACCAGTACCACGCCGTGTTTGGGCACTTCAACGGTGTACGAGTCTCGCACTGTGCCAATATCCTTGTGCTCCCAAAGATCACGCACTTTCGCCGGACCGTTAAGACCGATAGCTTTGAAATCCAGAGCCATCTTCAGGGCCGCTTCGCTCCGATTGAATAGACCGACGGCTTGGCTCTGATCGGCCAGCGGCTTTGCCCATATTTCCAACGGACCCTCTTCCCAAATCCGATGACCCTGCACACCTTTCGAGTCCTGGTCAACAGCAAGGACGTCTCGGTTGGTGAGCATCTCCTTGGTCTCGGCAGTCATGCTTCTCAGGTCATTCCCGGCAAGCAGTGGCGCTGCAAGTAGAGCCCACAACGCCATGTGGGTTCGATATTCGTCACGATTCATACCCCCATTGCCGACCTCGAGCATGTCGGGATCGTTCCAGTGTCCAGGGCCGGCAAATTTCTCCAAGCCGTTCTGGCCGAATCCAATTAGCGACATGCTGTCGTATTTGTCGCTGATGTCTCCCGCCGTCCGCCAGAGGTTTCCAGTCTTCGGTCCCCAGCGCCAAGGCGCCTTAACACCCCAATTGCAGATGCTGAACACGATGGGCCGTCCGGCTTGTGCCAAGGCGTCACGAAACTTCACATACTGCACTTCCGGATCAAGTCCTTCGGAGTAACACCAATCCACCTTCACGTAATCCACTCCCCACGAAGCATACGTCTTGGCGTCCTGGAGTTCGTGATCGAAACTTCCGGGCCGCTTTTGGCAAGTCAATCGTCCGGCATCGGTATACACTCCGAGCTTCAACCCCTTGCCATGTACGTAATCGGCCAGGGCTTTGATCCCACTGGGAAATCTGGTGGGGTCCGCAACAATGTTCCCCTGGGCATCGCGGCTGACTTGCCAGCAGTCATCAATATTGACGTATTGGTAGCCCGCCTCCTTAAGGCCACTGCTGACCATCGCGTCCGCTATTTCGCCGATCAATTGCTCGCTTACCTCGCAAGCAAACTTGTTCCAACTGTTCCAGCCCATGGGCGGAGTCTGTGCCAGTTGCTGTGCCTGGGCGGTGCTATTCGTCGTGAAAACAAGTGATGGCAGGAAAACTGCGATTAACGCACATCGAAATATTCTCATTGTGCCCTCGGTGTTCCCCGTCCGGCGAATCGCTATGTTAAATGGTTTGACAGGCGACTAGAGCCATTCTTATATTCTGCGATGTTGACGCCCAATGGCGCCACCAGATCATGGATCAGACCGCCAGACCCGGTGTCTCAGCTACTTCTCCCGTGCAGGAAGCCGAAGCACTTGAGAAAAAGCTACGAGGAGGTTCCGCCCGTGCCGGCTATTTTCGCTGGGTCATTTGTACTTTGCTGTTGCTTGGAACCACCAAAAACTATATGGACCGCCAGGTCCTTGGCGTCCTCAAGACCACTCTTCAACACGACTTGGGCTGGAACGACATCGACTACGGGAATCTGGTCTTAGCATTCCAGGCTGCTTACGCGGTCGGCATGATATTGGTAGGAAGGCTGGTGGACCGCCTGGGCACGCGATTAGGTTATGCACTGGCGATGGCATTCTGGAGCCTGGCCTCGATGGGCCACGCCCTGGGAAATAGCTTCACCAGTTTTGTAATCGCTCGTTCCGCTCTTGGCTTCGGCGAGGCAGGGGTTTTCCCAGCTAGCATCAAGACCGTCGCGGAGTGGTTTCCGAAGAAAGAACGCGCCCTAGCCACGGGAATTTTCAATGCCGGAACCAACGCAGGAGCTATTGTCACGCCGTTGATAGTTCCCTGGATCGCCCTGCACTGGGGATGGCGTTGGGCATTCGTGATCACCGGGGCCCTGGGATTTGTTTGGCTCATTTTTTGGCTAGTGCTGTATCGCAAACCGGAGGAGCACTCCCGAGTCTCGAAAGCCGAACTGGCTTACATCCGCGGCGATCCATCCGAACCGAACAGGAAAATCAAATGGATTAGCCTGTTTCCGCATCGCCAGACGTGGGCGTTTGTAATGGGCAAGTTCATGACCGACCCCATCTGGTGGTTTTACCTGTTTTGGATACCGGACTTTCTCCAACGCAGGCATGGCTTGGCTTTGATCAAGATCGGTCTGCCGATCATGGTTATTTATTTGATCTCTGACGTGGGAAGTGTCGGGGGCGGGTGGCTCTCGTCGTGGCTGATTCACAGGGGAAAAAGTATTAACGCAGCTCGAAAGATTGCCATGTTGGTCTGCGCACTCTGTGTGGTCCCAATTGTCATTGCCTGTCGAACCGATAATATGTGGGAAGCCGTTTTACTGATCGGGCTCGCTGCGGCGGGCCACCAGGGATTCTCTGCGAATCTCTTTACCTTGACGTCTGACATTTTTCCATCCCAGGCAGTCGGCTCAGTGGTGGGAATCGGAGGAATGGCGGGTGCCATTGGAGGGATGCTGATCGCAACCATCGTTGGCCACATCCTGCAATGGTCGGGCAGTTACATGGTACCTTTCTTCATTGCCGGCTCGGCATACTTGGTGGCATTGGCTACCATTCAGTTGCTGTCGCCCAAACTTGAGCCGGCCCGAATTACCTGAGGCAGATACGTGGCACTGACAATCAGACCGAAGCAGGGATGCCTCTGGGACCTCGTTAGTCTCGGCGAGGTCATGCTGCGGTTCGATCCGGGCGACGGTCGAATTTCAACAACACGCCAGTTCGACGTGTGCGAAGGCGGCGGAGAATACAACGTAGCTCGCGGATTGAAGCGCTGCTTTGGTATGGACACCGCGCTCGTCAGCGCGTTCGCCAATGATCCTGTGGGAAGACTGCTTCAGGATCTCATCTACCAAGGAGGAGTCGATCAGTCGCTGGTGCGTTGGGTTGAGCACGACGGGGTGGGTCACGCGGCACGAAATGGCCTCAATTTCACTGAGCGCGGATTCGGAGTGCGGGCCGCCGTCGGATCCTACGATCGCGGACACACCGCGATTTCCCAACTCAAGCCCGGCGACATCGATTGGGATGAAGTTTTTGGAAAGCAGGGGGCGCGCTGGTTCCACACCGGTGGGATATTTTGTGCTCTTTCCCCCACGACTCCCGATGTTGCATTGGAAGCCATGCAAGCTGCAAAACGCCACCGCACAATCGTTTCCTACGATCTGAACTATCGTGCATCCTTATGGAAATCGAACGGAGGAAAGAAACAGGCTCAGGAAGTCAATCGCCGCATCGCACCATATGTGAATGCGATGCTGGGAAATGAAGAGGATTTCTCCGCCGCGCTCGGCTACCAGGTTCCAGGCATGGACGAACATCATTCAACGTTTGAAGTGGATGGTTTCAAGAAAATGATCGGCAAGGTCGTGAAAGATTACCCGTTCAGCGTGGTTGCGACCACTTTGCGAAAAGCAAAAACCGCTACCCAAAACGATTGGGGCGCGATCTGTTACTGCGATGGAAAGTTTTATCAGGCAAAGAATCGGGAAAACCTTGAAATCTGCGATCGCGTAGGCGGGGGTGATTCCTTTGCTTCCGGTCTGATTTATGGCTTCTTGAGTGGCAAAGATCCGCAGTGGGCTGTCGAATGCGGCGCCGCTCACGGCGCACTAGCGATGACTACGCCCGGAGATACCAGCATGGCCACTCTTCAGGAGGTCATCCAGGTGATGGAAGGCGTCGGGGCGCGCATCGCGCGTTGACCAGGAACATACGGCAGGTGAGATGAACAAGCAGAAGGTTCGCGATCGGATAGCAGAAATTGGCATAGTGCCGGTGGTCCGCGCGTCGTCCTCACGCGAGGCATTGATCGCGGCCGAGGCCGTTTGTCAGGGCGGAATCCCGATCGTGGAAATCACCATGACCGTGCCTGGCGCGGTCGAAGTGATTCGTGAACTCATCAAGAGCAGCGGTTCTGAAGTGCTGATCGGAGCCGGGACCGTACTTGACCCCGAGACAGCATGCCGTTGCCTGGATGCCGGGGCGCAGTTTCTCGTCAGCCCCGGATTGAATCTTCCAACGGTCGAATTCGCCGTTCGGGAAAAAGTATTGATCATAGCGGGTGCCTTGACCCCCACAGAGGTCATCACGGCATGGAACGCGGGCTCGGATTTCGTAAAGATTTTTCCCTGCGGCCAAGTCGGAGGGGCTAAGTACATCAAGGCTCTGAAAGGCCCGCTGCCACAAATTCCTCTCGTGCCCACCGGCGGCGTCAACCTGAATACGGCCGCCGAATTCATCGAGGCGGGGGCCGCTGCCCTAGGAATTGGGGGCGAACTGGTACAGGCGGACGCCCTCAAATCGGGCAAGTCGCAAATCATCGTCGAAAACGCGCGCAAGTTCGTGGAAATCGTGAAACAGACTCGAACCCGCATGACTTCAAGAAATGCTGTCACTACGAGTTCAGTCTGACCAAATCATTGATTCACGCCACTCGCCAGGAAACCCCCATCGACAACCAATAGATGTCCAGTAATGAAGCTGGCCGCATCGGAGGCGAGAAACACACCAGCGCCTGCAAGCTCATCGAGTTTTCCAAACCGCTGCATGGGCGTGCGCATCAGAAATTCCCGGCCACGCTCAGTGCCGTGGAGCAGGGCGACATTTAAATCCGTAGGGAAAACGCCCGGAGCGATCGCATTCACACAAACCCCCGATCTTGCCCATTCGATGGCAAGCGACTTGGTCAGAGCAGCTACGCCGGCCTTGCTGGCACAGTACGCAGCCACTTCCTGGAGCGCGACAAACGACGCAATCGAGGCAATGTTGATGATGCGGCCGTAACCACGCTCGACCATGTGTTTTCCGAACACGCGACAGGCCCGCAAGGTTCCCGTCAAGTTGGTTTCGAGAATCGCATTCCACTCTGAGTCCGGCAATTCCAACGTAGGCGTGCGTTTGGTGCGGCCAGCGGAGTTCACCAAAATCTGAACGCTACCAAATTTGTCGCATACGGATTTCAGAAGCTGAGAGAGGCTGGCAATATCCGTCACGTCACAAGTCTGAGCCAGAGACCGCCGTCCCAGTCCCTCAACGTCTAACGCCGCACTACGCACCTGTTCGGCGCGACGGCTGGAGGGAACAACATCGGCACCCGCCTGAGCAAGCGCCTTGGTGAGGGCAAGCCCGATGCCGCTGGTCCCGCCGATCACAACCGCGGTTTTGTTGGTGAGCTCAAGAAGAGGATGACCCATGAAGAAGTCCTTGACGGCAAGCTTCGCACGAAAGGCTGAATTATAAAGTCAGGACGGCATCATGGTTGGTTATGTCTTGCTGAATTTTTTTCTGAGTTTTTCGCTTTGACAACCAGAAGAGCCGCTTTTATAGTCCGCTACATTCGACTGTTAGTACCACCTGACCAACATCAGATGCCCCGATAGAAATGGACACCAGATCAGTTAGCCAATCAAAGCGGCCGCGAAATCTTCCTTCAGCAGACGCGCTGATCCCTAGTCAGATCGAACCCGTAGTAGAAGAAGTCTTGTCCTCGACTCCATTCATCGACGTTCACACCCACCTGTTTTCTCCTGCATTCGGCAAACTCGGTCTATGGGGAATCGACGAACTGCTGACTTACCACTATCTTGAGGCCGAGTTCTTTCGTTCGTCTGATATGCCGCCCGAGCGCTACTGGAAACTTTCCAAGCGAGAACAGGCCGATGCGATCTGGCAAGTTCTGTTTGTCGAGAATACGCCCATTTCGGAAGCCACTCGCGGAATCATCGCCGTTCTCAAAGCTTTCGAGCTACCTGCCGAAAGCGCTGACTTAGAGGAGGCGAGATCGTTTTTTAAAGCTCAACGGATCGAGTCGCACAGCCAACGGGTATTACAGATGGCTGGCGTAAGCACCGTGGCAATGACCAATGATCCGCTTGATCCCGAGGAACAATCGATCTGGATGAATGGGTTGAAGCCTCACCCGCAATTTCAATCGGTATTGCGGCTGGATCGAATTCTTTGCGACTGGGGCGGCCATTGGCAGCAACTGGCGAAGCAGGGTTATGCAGTAGATGCCCACGCGTCGGGGAAAACGGCAATTGAGATTCGCAGGTTTCTCTCTGACTGGCACGAGCGCATGCACCCGGTGTACATGGCGGTCTCGCTTCCTGATACCTTTCAGTTTCCGGAAGACACGATTCAAAACAAGCTTCTCGCTGAAGCGGTGATCCCTTCATGCCGCGAATTGGATCTTCCCTTGTCTCTAATGATTGGGATCCGTCGGCAGGTGAATCCGAGGCTTCATTTAGCCGGCGATGCGGTTGGAAGAGCTGACCTTGGCGCGTTGGAGAACCTGTGCAGAGCGTTTCCCGGCAATCGATTCCTGGTAAGCGTTCTAAGCCGTGAGAACCAGCACGAACTTTGCGTCTATGCTCGAAAATTTAATAACTTGATGCCCTTCGGATGCTGGTGGTTCCTCAATAATCCTTCGATTGCGGAAGAAATCACTCGAGAACGTATTGAAATGCTGGGAGCCAGCTTTATCCCCCAGCATTCGGATGCCCGCGTTCTGGAGCAGGTGATTTATAAATGGCAAAACACTCGCATGCTTCTGACGCGCTTACTGGCCAACAGCTATCGGCTGTTGTCCAACAACGGACGTGGCATCCGGCGCCAGGATATTCAGCACGATGTTACCCGGCTCTTCCGCTCGAATTTCGAAAAATGGACACGTTTGAATGCAACCGGTTCTTCCTTGTCCGATCTAAGGAAAGAGGGACATGAAAGCGACAAAGACCGGTAACGCCGAAACTTGCTTCGAGGTGAATACACAATGAACCGATTTTGGCTTTTATCTTTTTTGGCGATTCCCCTTCTATCCACGGTGGGTCAAGAGTCGGCACCAGCGGGTTTCGAACACTGGAGTGCTGCATCGCTGAAGCAAATTGGTCAAAGCTTGAATGAGCAGGCGGCAACTGATCCACATCATGTGGCAGTGAAACAGCTTTCCGATTTCCCTAACGAACTATTTCTGCTGGGTCGCAGGGAAGCTGACGGCCAAGTCGAATGGCACGAAACTCAGGCGGATGTGTTTGTAGTGCAATCTGGATCCGCAACGCTCCTTGTCGGTGGAACCATGGTGAATGGGGAAACTGTATCGCCAAATGAAAAGCGGAATGGCTCAATTCAAGGTGGTGTGCGACAGAAGCTCTCACCCGGAGACATCGTCCATATTCCCGCTCGCGTGCCACATCAGCTGCTGCTCGACGGTTCCCATGAATTCACGTATTTTGTGATCAAAGTAAAAGGTTACTAGGTCAAAATAATTGTGGGACTGGTCTGAGATTTGTCTATTTGCGGATCGGGGCGCCGACAGGCGGAGGAGAATGTTGAAAGCATCCACAAATGTTTCTAAAGGCTTGCTTGTCCTTTTAGCAATTGGAATCTCTGCATTTGCCGCCCATGCTCAGAATTTCCATAACGCTCCGGCATCCGTCAAACAGCTAAAGAACCCCTACGAAGGCCAGCCACCGGCCGCCCCTAAGCGTCTTTTTCACCTCAAATGTGCACGATGTCACGGTGAGAATGGCGAGGGATCGGGCAACATCCCTTCTCTCACCAGCGAAAAAATCAAATCGGTAACCCCAGGCGAATTGTTTTGGTACATCACGAAAGGCGACATAAACAATGGCATGCCCTCTTGGGCAACTCTGCCAAAACGCCAAAGGTGGCAGATTGTTAACTACGTCAAATCGCTCGCGGCGTCGCCAGGTGAAGGCGAGAAGAGCAAAGCGGAAGCGCCTCAAGTCGCCGCAAACTTAAATCTGCCGCCGCCAGCGCCGCCATTCACTGACTTCCGATATGAGAAGCCTGGCAAGACTCGAAAGATTACAGTAAAAGATATCCCTCCTCCGCTCGCGACACCTTCATCGGGCAATGTGCCTAAAGTGGTGCCGCGTCCCGCAAATGCAAGGCCGCAAGTTCCTCCCGGTTTTAAGGTGGAGCTGTATGCGTCCGGTCTGCAAGAGCCACGACTGATTCGCAAGGCGCCCAATGGCGACATATTCCTCGCCGAAAGTATGGCCGGGGAAATCAAAATCTTTCGTGGAATCACCAGTGCAGGCAAGGCGGAACAAACTGCAGTTTTCGCCAGCGATCTGAAACGGCCTTTCGGGTCTTCCATGGCATGACCAGCGACGGCAAGCCGGAGGCGACGCAAGTCTTTGCCAGCGACCTGAAGCGTCCATACGGTATTGCCTTCTATCCTCCCGGGACGGATCCGCAGTGGGTGTACGTCGCAAACATGAAGTCGGTCGTGCGCTTTCCCTATAAGAATGGCGATTTGAAGGCACGAGGCAGTGCGCAGCACATTGCGGACTTGCCGGGTGGCGAATTCCACTGGACACGCGATATTCAATTCTCTCTTGATGGCAAGAAGATGTTTGTCTCAATCGGTTCTAATTCCAATGTCGACGATCCCGACTCGAGCCCGGGGGAGAAAAATACTGCCGACATTCTTCAATTCAACCCGGACGGCTCTGGGATGCGTGTTTACGCATCCGGCATCCGCAATCCTGTAGGACTTGCGATTCAGCCAAAGACGGGCGACTTGTGGTGTTCCACCAACGAACGCGATGGCCTGGGAAACAACGTCGTTCCCGACTACATCACACACGTGCAGGATGGCGGCTTTTACGGTTGGCCGTGGTGGTACATGGGCGGTCATCAGGATCCACGGCACAAGGGAAAACATCCTGAGTTGAAAGACAAAGTCATCACGCCGGATGTCTTAGTGCATCCCCACAACGCATCGCTTGAGATGACGTTTTATGACGGCAAACAATTCCCCGCAGAATATCAGGGAGATATTTTTGCTGCGGAGCATGGCTCGTGGAATAGATCGGTCCGCGTGGGCTACGAACTTATTCGCGTCCCATTGCATCAGACCGGACGCGCGAGCGGCGAATACCAGGATTTCATGACTGGTTTCGTCATCGACAACAAGAACGTGTGGGGACGCCCGGTTGGGGTTGCAGTCGCGACCGACGGCTCGCTGCTTGTCACTGACGATGGCTCGAACTCCATTTGGCGCATCAGCTACACTGGAAAATGAACTTCTGTCGCGTGAGGGTTTTCAGCGACGCGCACCCGTGCGATGTTGCCGCCACACGGTCATACAGATCGTTTGAGCTCGTCCTGCAAGGCAAGGTTCCGAATCAGCCGGTGGAGGTAATTCCGTTGCAAACCGAGGTTCTTCGCGGCCCTGGTGTAGTTGCCGTTAGCCTCGGCCAGAGCTGCGCGGATGAGCTGCCTCTTTGCTTCTCTTACTGCCGCATGGAACTGGCTGGCGGAACCGGCCTCGCCCGGTACGGCGTCCAGCACCGAATCCGGGAGATCTTCGGGCAATAGCAGGTCCGTCGAACCCAGAACCATAGCGTGCTCGATCGCATTTTCGAGTTCGCGCACATTGCCCGGCCAGTCGTAGTTCATTAGACATCCTTCAGCCGCGGTGGCAATGCCAAGCACTTTTCTGCCAACCTTAGCGCTGGATTTCTGAATGAAATGACTGGTCAGCAAAGGAATGTCTTCTTTATGCTCGCGGAGCGGCGGCAAGGATTTGGAAACGACGTTGAGCCGGTAATACAGATCGCGGCGGAAGAGTCCCTGTCCCGCAGCCTGCTCCAGATCTCGATTGGTAGCCGTAACCAAGCGAATATCCAGCCTCACTGGACGCGTTCCGCCCACACGGGTGAACTCATGCTCCTGGAGGACACGCAACAGCTTGGCCTGAAGCGCTGGAGCTAACTCGCCAATCTCGTCGAGAAAAACAGTGCCGCCCTCGGCGACTTCGAGCTTGCCGCGGGTCTGCGCCGCTGCTCCGGTGAATGCGCCTTTCTCGTAACCGAAGAGCTCACTTTCCAGCAACGTCTCAGTTATTGCCGCACAGTTGATGGCTACGAAGGGCTGTCGGCTGCGTGGGCTGTTCTGATGAATGGCACGCGCCACCAACTCCTTTCCGGTTCCGCTTTCCCCGAGAAGGAGAATGGTGGAGTCGCTGCGGGCAACTTTGGAAATGAATTGGTAGACCTCCCTCATCCGCCCGCTTTCCCCCACCATCGCATGTTGAACTTTCGCCTCGTCCCGCAGTCGCTGGTTCTCTCTATCGAGCGCTTGCAGGTGGCGCGCGTTCTCCAGCACGGTTGCAGCAATGGCCGCGATAATTGCCAGCATGTGCAGGTGCCCCACATCGAAGCGAACGCCTTCGCTGCCGCTCTCCAGATAGATGAATCCAAGCGCGCGATCGAAGGCGATAAGCGGAGCCGCCATGGCTGAGCGCGGGGCTGCGCCTTCCGCGTCCTGTACTTCGTTGCTGAATATTGCAGAGCTTTCCGCCAGGACTCGATCACTCATCTGCTTACAAATGCGAAAAGGAGCCGACCCTTGGCACTTGTCCCAAGCCAGAACGCCCGGGAGCAACCCACCCGTGTCTTCGACTAGCACGATGGCTGCCCGCTCGACCGGGATGACGTCCAGAATCAGCTCAAAGAGCGGGCGCTCGAGCCCAATCAGGCCGCGGATCGAGTTGAGGGCGCTGATAACTTTCAAAAGCCCGTGGACATCGCGCGCCATACGTCCCGGCGATTCCAGTACGGAAGCCAATTTATCGGGCGCAAAGTAGAGGCCTTCCTCTCGCCGGAGTTGGACCACATTTGCGGGCACCAGCGCCGCATCCAATTGAATCCGCTCCGCGATGCATGGGGCTGGCTTCAAGAACTCTCCAAAACTCGTCGGATGACACACGTTAAAAAAATGCCAAAGAAATCAAACCTTAACTACTGTCTCGTCCGCGCTGATCTTATTGCTTTAAGGAGAAAATTCAAAGGATTCTGGTTTGGAGGGCGAATATATCCGATTGGATAGCGCCTATTCTGAGCGGAGAGCGCAGCCTGCCTTCGCATACCGCGAATCTCTCAAGGCTCCTCTTCATTTTCAGAGTGTTGCCGCGAGAAGCCCCGACAAGAGAGGTCGTCCTGCCTTCGGTCACAAACCTGCTGACGTCATCGAGGGTCGACAAAGCGGCTCCTTTTTCCCGATGTTCCGATCGCGGTATCCAGGGAGGTCGGTGATGGCTACGACAGGAGCTAACAACAGCGACGGCTTCGAATGGCGTGCTCTCCTCGGTCCCACCCACGATTGGAGGGTGCCGGAATTGGAGTTCCGCAAGGAGCAATCGGGGCTGGAGGAACGGTGTGAGTTGTGCGGTGAGCCCATCGATCAGGACAAACCGTTTGTGACCAACACCGCAGGTAAACAACCGATGCATATCTCCTGTCCAGGCGGGGAGCAGCCAGCCGCCGTTGGACTGCGCCCAGCGCACGGAATCTGGACGCGTCTGCGGCAGAGCTTCGTAAGTAGTTAGACTGCTTTTTTATGCAGGCCGGCGTGAGATTTCGCCGCAGAATCTGCTCGGGCAGGCGCCAAACGAGCTGGACCGATCTCTGTTTGGACAATCCACGGACAACTGCAAGAATAGTTTGCGACGTCGGAGCACGTATCTGAATGGATACCCTGTATCGCATCAGATAGTCTGCCGGCTGTTGGAAATTCATCTACCCAGGTAAGAACTCTCCGGTCCCAACCTCGCTCCACTTTGTCTTCCATAACTAACAAATAGTTTTTCTCTTGGCCGCTGCCATCACGCGATGGCACCGCGGATGCTTATGGTATAGCATGACCGCCTGCAGTCGAGGCAGTCGTGGAGGGTGGCCATGGCGACGCGTCCGGCAGGTATTCTGAATCGAACCGCAGATCGCAAGCGACATCTGGAGTTGCTGGTCGCTCTGGTCGCTGTTCTGGGACTGAGCTTACAACCAGCTAGTGCGCAGAACTGTGGCGAATGCACAATCAGCGCGGCTGTGGAAACTCCAGTTTCCGCGACTGAGTGGACGCTCTCCAAGCAGGTGAACGAAGTCAACGTGCTCTTTCTGGCCTCACGTGGTGGCAAGGCAACCGGCGACCTCTCTCAGAACGACGTTCTGGTTGAGGACGACGGCAAACCACCCGCAGCCATCCTGGGTTTTCGAACTGAGCATGAGCTCCCCTTGCGCGTCGGCATGGTGATTGATACCAGCAGTTCCGTGAATTCGCGTTTCCGCTTCGAGCAGGCCGCAGCCAGCCTATTTCTTCGCGAGGTTTTACAACGGGACGATGATCTGGCGTTCGTCATGGGTTTCGACAACTATTCCAAGGTTACGCAGGATTTCGTCCACGATGCGAATCTACTGTCCCGAGGCGTCGAGCAACTGCACCCTGACGGAGGAACGGCGCTGTACGATGCAGTAAGCACGGCTTCCCAGAAACTGCAGCGTCGTCCAGAACAGGAAATGGTGGCGCGGGTACTGGTAGTTCTCTCGGATGGCAATAACAATGCCGGCTACGCGAGCTTGGAAGGCGCTATCGATGCCGCTCAGCGAGCCGAGGTCACGATCTACGCAATAAGCACGAACTGGAATTCCGGGCAACTCGAGGGCGATTTGGGTAACAAGAATCTGCGCAGGTTAGCAGAACAGACTGGCGGGCGAGTGCTCATGCCGCCGAATCCCAAGGCGGTGACCAAGGCATTCGCGAAAATCGGCGAAGAATTGCGTAGCCGGTACGCCATTTCCTACAAGCCCGCAGGTTTCGTGTCTGACGGCCACTATCGCAAAATCAAGATCCAAGCTCATCAAGCAGGAGAGAAGCTGCAGATTCGTGCCCGCAAAGGGTACTACGCCAGCCCGGCGTCCGGAATCAATGCGGCGTCCCACGATGCAGATAGTACCGTAACCCTTGCGTCGCGGTAGCAATGCCCAAAAGAGTCTAGTCGGAAATAGCTCAATCCACCCGCAACGGCGCCGCTATCAGAGGGGGAGGCCGTTGCGGCGCTTTTGGGCGTCAACGGTATTTTGGTAAACTACTGAAAAGTTCATGTAGGCGCGTAGCTCAGTTGGTTAGAGCGCTACCTTGACACGGTAGAGGTCTGGGGTTCGAGTCCCCACGTGCCTACCATCCATCCTATTGAAGCTGCTGGACTGGCTTCGGCAAGTCTCTCGCGAACGGATCGAACTCGTCACCATTCGTCACCATTCGCGAAAGCGTTTCGACCACGGCCCGCTGATTTGCGGGAATCGGTAAGGTGTAGATTTCCAGGGTAGTGGACATCTTCGAGTGGCCTAGCTGAGCTTGTGCATCCCGTAACGATCCTCCAGCTACCTGGAACAGAGTGGCGTGGGTGCGCCGCAGCGCGTGCCAGCTCAGCCAAGGTATTCCAAGCTTCCGCCCTGCTGGTTTCAAATGTTTGTGCAGCAGGTTGGTGTCGCTGTATGGGGTGGCGTTGCGGGTAAGAAACACCAGATCGTCGCCGCTGTTTGCCGTCCTTCGTTGAGCTTTGAGACGCGTGAGCGCCAAGGCTAACGATTGCGGCAAGGGGACGGTTCTGCGGCTGCGTTTGGTTTTCGGCGTTCCGAGAGTTCCGCGATAAAAAGCTTGCTCCACACGAAGCTGACCGGAAGCGGAATCCAGAGACTTCCAGCTCAGACCCAGGATTTCCCCGATCCGCAACCCGGTGAGCACGCCCAAAAGCACCATGGTCCGAACGGGTTCTTTCAGCGCAATGAGCAACGCGGAAATCTGCTCCGGTTGCAGGATGTGCCTTTCCCGTACAGGCTGTTTCTCCGGGAGTGTCACCCCCTTTGCGGGATTGTCCCCAGAGTAGAAGCCCCATTTCTTTGCGACGGTGAAAACTTTCGAGATGAGGTTGCGGTAATGCTGTGCGCTCTCCCAGCCCAAGCCGCTTTCCATCTTTTCCAGCACAAAGCGCTGGATGTCGAACGTGGTCATATCGCAAAGACGATGTTTTTGAAACGCTGGTAATAGGTGAGTGTGGAAGGTTTGGCGATAGCGCTTTTGAGTTGAGGCTTTCAGTGTCGGGAAGAGATACGGAACAAAATGCTGTTCCACGAACGCCCCGAACGTGAGGGTCGAATGCGGAAGCAACCGTCCCTGGTTCAATGGGCGAAGCATTTCTTCGGCAGCTTTGAATGCTTGGCGACGGGTCATCTCGAAAACATTCCCGAGAATCGCCGATTGCCGGCGTCTGCCGATAGTTCCATCTGGATTCAGGTAATCTTCCCACCACTGTAGCTCCCAAACCGGATTACGCTTGCCACGTCTGCGAATGTTTCCTTTTTGATACCGTCGGCGAGCCATTTCTTTTTGCCAGCCTCCTAACTGGGCTAGCTCGCCTTGCTTTTCCGCGTTGAGAAGTATAGTCATGAACTGGGAAGCCTGAAAGCCTAGTGGCCTGACGTGGCAGGAGGGCACCCTGTCTTCGTGTTTGTTGCCAAAGCCCGCCGCACTCTGGAAACGGGCACGTTCAAGGACTGCGCGATCTGACGGAGCGATCTCCCCTGGTGTCGCAGTGCATTGACCTGTTCCGTATTGATTTGTGATCGTGGGCGTCCGATTCGTTTGCCTAGCGCTCGGGCATGTGCTATGCCAGCCCGCACTCGTTCCGCGATGAGGTCTCGCTCAAACTGTGCGACCGCACCCACGACGTGAAACAGCAATTGGCCCGTGGGTGTCGTGGTATCGACACCCTCGGTGTAGGAAACGAAGTCAATCCCCAGGGCTCGGAACTCGGCCAGACTGTCCACCAGGTGCTTAACCGAGCGCGCGAAACGGTCGAATTTCCAGACCAGAACGGCGTCAAAGAGTCGTTTGTGGGCGCTATTCATGAGTGCGTCTAACTGGGGACGCCTGCGCTGTGTGCCGCTCACCCCTTCGTCCACGAACTCGTAGCAGCGGCCGAATCGTTGGCTCGCATACCGGCGTAGGTCTTCCAGCTGCAACTCACAGCTCTGGTCCAATGTGCTGACCCGGGCATAAATTGCCGCTGTCTTCTTGCCAACCTCACGGTTCATTGCTGTTTCCCTTCTCGGGCATCCTCGTGGTTCACCTGACCGATGGCTTCGCTTTGAGAGGCTGACCCTCTCTACTCGGGACCGAGATTCTTGTTGTTAAGGGCGCGGGCCACCAGAACGACAACGATCATCGCCGCGATAATCAGAACTGCTCCAACGACAGTGATCTTCATTGTTCTTGCTCCCACGCGACAGTGGCGTCGCAGTCTTTCTCCGGGCATCGGAATCCCTGAAGGCCGCCGTCGAAAATGCTCGTCTTAATGAGTTTCGGCTC
>Ga0209160_1002002_pt1 | contig 17098 bp, 23 predicted proteins | sample GraSoiAngelo_153_FD_186167 | JGI IMG/M metagenome (GOLD analysis project Ga0209160, IMG submission 186167) | Grasslands soil microbial communities from the Angelo Coastal Reserve, California, USA - 14_1009_12_40cm (SPAdes) (version 2) | ecosystem: Environmental > Terrestrial > Soil > Grasslands ... | reverse complement strand
CCAGATCGCATTCCTGAACGAGTGGACGTTGGACCCTGAAGTGCGCGCGTACCTGGTGGACGTCTATGGCGAGGACGGGCTCCCGTTCAATACTCGTTTCGGCAACGGCGATCCGATCGGTGCGGATGTCATCCAGCTGATCAACGAGGTGTACGAGGTACACACCGTACGCGAGCGATGGGAGGCGGGCGACCTGCTGCTCGTGGACAACGTTCGCACGGCGCATGCCAGGGAGCCCTTCGAGGGACCCCGTGAAGTCGTGGTCTCGCTGGCCGACCCCGTGCGCGTGAGCGGTTCGTGAAGGAAGTGCATAGTTGGTGCGTCAGTCTGGACGTTCCGCCGGAAACGTCCGCCGGCCTGTACGCGACCCTCACGAGTGACGAACGGAACCGGAGCGCGCGTCTGCGATTCGAGCGCGACCGGCGACGCTTTGTTGTCGCGCACGGAGTCTTGCGTGAGCTCCTGGGGCGCTATCTGGGGATCCCTCCCGGCTCAGTCCGGTTCGTGTACAACGCGTTCGGCAAGCCTGAGCTGAGTCCAGCACTCGGCCGGCTCAAGTTCAACCTGTCTCACTCCGCCGACCTCGCCCTCATCGCGATCGCCGCGGATGCCGAGATTGGCGTCGATCTCGAATTCATCCGGGAGCAGTCCGATTGGGCCGAAATCGCGCGGTGCTTCTTCTCGGCGGCTGAACGTGACCGTCTCAACAGGCTCCCGAGCCACCTCTACCCCCAGGCCTTTTTCAGCTGTTGGACAAAAAAGGAGGCCTACGTGAAAGCTCGGGGCGAGGGTCTCGCGCTCCTTGATGGGACGCCAACCGACGCCGTTCTGGCCCGGCGCTGGTCGCTGTACACCCTCCAACCTGCTCCGGGCTATGTCGGGGCGTTGGCCGTCGAGGGCAAGGGCCGGCGCCTCCGGCAATGGCACTGGCAGACTTAGGGCCCGCGCCACCGTAATCTGACGATCGAGCCTCACGTCGACTCGGATGTGAGGCTTCTTCTTCGTCCCAAAGGAAGCGCAACATGGGGGTTGCATTTAAAAGGGGTGGCTGGTATAATACGCAACACAATGGTTGCATATCTGGAACGGCTCTCTACCCGATTGCGGAGGCATCAACCCATGGCAGTCAAAGCCCAAGCGCCCAACGACGCGGTGAGCACCGATCGGATCGAAAAACGCGTCGTGCTCCGCGCCCCACGCACCCGCGTGTGGCGCGCCCTCACCAACGCGGACGAATTTGGCACCTGGTTCCGGGTCAACCTCGAGGGCGCGTTTACCGAGGGCCGGCCGATCCGGGGCAGGATGGCCATACCGGGCTACGAGCATGTGACGCTGGAAATGCTGGTCGAGCGCATCGACCCGGAGCGGTACTTCTCGTATCGCTGGCACCCCTACGCCGTCGATCCCGCCGTGGACTACTCCGCCGAGCCCACGACGCTGGTCGAGTTCAAGCTCGAGGAAACAGACGGCGGGACCGCGCTCACGATTGTCGAATCCGGGTTCGACCGTGTCCCGCTCGCCCGTCGCGCCGAAGCGTTCCGCATGAACGACAACGGCTGGACCGGGCAGATCAAGCAACTCGCGAAGTATGTCGAGTAAACGCAGCGCCGCCGCGCTGCAGCTGCCCCCACCTGGCGCGGTGCCGTTGTTCGCCGCGTTGGGCGACGCGACTCGGCTTCGCCTGCTGGGACGCCTGTCCGCGGGCGGGCCGCTGTCGATTACTCGTCTCAGTGAAGGCACCGGGGTGACGCGTCAGGCAATTACGCGTCACCTCCACGCCCTCGGGCGTGTGGGGCTCGTGCGCCACGCCCGCCGGGGGCGTGAGCGGGTCTGGGACTTGAACCGCGAACGCCTGGAGAGAGCAAAGCGGTACATCGACCAGATCGCGGCGCAGTGGGATGACGCAGCCGAACGCTTGCGGGCGTTCGTCGAAGATCAAGAATGACGCACTTAAAGGAGCTAACGATGAGACAGGTTCAGACAGTTGCGGTAATCGTAGGTCTATTGTTCTGGGTCACGGCGAGCACGGGAAATAGCCAGACTCACGGGGTGACGAATAGAATCGAGCCGCTGCCGCGGGATCTGGAAATTCAGCTGGCCCTGAGCGCACTGCCGTCGCATCTCAGAGACAATGCAACAGTATATGTTTTGAACCCTGCTAAGGGGTTCGAAGTCGCCCGCAAGGGTACCAATGGATTCCACGCGTTCGTTGCTCGCACCGGCGATGATACCTTCAAGGGATCCTGGCCCTTAATGGAATATCGAAGTGATATTCTCTACCCGATTTCGTTCGATCAAGCGGGTTCCAAGGCGCAGATGCGGGTCTTCTTTGACGCAGCAGAGATGCAAGCCAGAGGTACTCCTCCCGGCGAACTCAAGAGAATCATGCAAGACCGTTACAAAGCGGGATTCTATAAGGCGCCGCAACGAGCCGGCATCTCATACATGCTGTCTCCAGTGCTGAGAACGTACTTCAGCCCGGAAGAAAGCGACCGTGTCATGACCATTAGCTTTCCCCACGTCATGTACTACGCCCCTGATATTTCCAATGAGGACATCGGCGGTGGGAAGCCCGGTGGCATGGAGCCTTTTGTGATCCTTCAGGGCCACCATGGATACATGATCCAGGCTCTCGGCGTGACGGAAAGAGCAGCACTCAACAAAGAGTACCAAGAGATGCTGGCAAGACTGTGCAACATCAAAGACGTCTGGTGTTCCCGCCGTCCCGACTGAGTGACGAATCAGCCCTGCAACGAGTTCCGTTGTGGGGCTTTTTCTGTGCCTGCGTCCCGTGTGAGGTGCAGGCTCGCGGCCATGTTCACCACGTCGGCCAGGGAGTCGGCCTTCATCTTCGCGCCCACCATCACCCTTGAAGGTGATGCGAACGGTGCACCACACTCGGATCCCAGTTCCTATGCCAAGAAGTTCTCGGGCAAATATGCGCACCGAACCATCACGGGTGGTGTCAGGCACAATCTGCCGCAGCAAGCCCCGCGGCCCTTTGCCAAAGCCGTTGTAGAAGTCGACGGTTACTCCTAGGCGCGGTGCTTGCGACCCGCATGGCGCCCGGCTATCTCCCAGGGGGAGGGAGTATGGCGCTGACGGCAACACAACGGAAGCACCTGGAGGCTCGCCTGCTCGAGGAGCGAACGCGCGTAGCGGACGCGCTCGCGCGCTACGCTCGCGCCACGCGCGAAACGCTCCAAGAGGCGTCGGGAGACCTCTCCGCCTTTCCTGTGCACATGGCCGACCAGGGGACGGACACCGCGGACCAGGAGCTGGACGCCCTGAACGCCGCGCGCGAGACCGGGGAGCTTGCCGAGATCGACGCCGCGCTCGAGCGGCTGTACAAGAGGCCGGACGACTACGGGCGGTGCGAGCGCAGCGGGAAGCCGATCCCGTTCGAGCGCCTCGACCTCGTGCCGTGGGCGCGGACGTGCGACTGAGATGAAATGGTCTTGGAAGCTCGGCACGGTGGCCGGCATCGGCCTCTATGTGCACGCCACGTTTTTCTTGCTCCTCGCTTGGGTCGGAGTCACCTACTGGCTTGCGGGCGGCAGCGCGGCGGCGCTCTCCGGCATCGCGTTCATCCTTGCCTTGTTCGCCTGCGTGGTGTTACACGAGCTCGGCCACGCGCTCACCGCCCGGCGTTACGGCATCCGCACGCGCGATATCACCCTGCTGCCGATCGGGGGCGTGTCCCGCCTCGAGCGCATACCGGACGATCCGCGTCAGGAGGTTTGGGTGTCGCTCGCGGGCCCCGCCGTGAATGTGGTCATCGCGGCGGCACTGTACGCCTGGCTCCTCGTCTCGCACACCTTGCGCCCGTTCTCCGCGCTCACCATGGCCGGCGGTCCGTTCCTCGAACGACTCCTGCTCGTGAACGTCTCACTCGCGGTCTTCAACCTGCTCCCCGCCTTCCCCATGGACGGCGGTCGCGTGCTGCGGGCTCTGCTGGCCCTGCGCATGGATTACGTCCGGGCGACGCAAGTCTCGGCGCACGTCGGGCAGGCGATGGCCCTCGTGTTCGGCCTGCTCGGTCTGTTCACGAACCCGTTCCTCGTGTTCATCGCGTTCTTCGTCTGGATCGGCGCGGCCCAGGAGGCGAGCATGGTGCAGATGCGCACCGCGTTGAGCGGCATTCCGGTGAGTCGCGCGATGCTCACCGACTTCCATACTGTCGCGCCGGATGACACGGCGAAACGAGTGGTCGAGCTGATCCTCGCAGGGTCGCAGCAGGACTTCCCAGTGGTCGACGAGGGCCAGGGGCGGAAGGGGGACCGCCTTGCGGGCGTGCTGCTGCGCAGTGATGTGCTCAAGGCGCTCGCCCAGCGGGCGTCCGATTGGAGCGTGCGCGACATCATGCGCCACGAGTTCGAAGTGGTGGACGCAGCCGACATGCTGGACACGGCCTTCGCGCGGCTGCAGTCCTGCAACTGTCACACGCTGCCGGTGACGAGCCGCGGTGCGTTGGTGGGGCTCCTCACGATGGAAAACGTGGGCGAGTTCCTCCTCATTCAGTCCGCTCTGGGACGCTCGCCACGGACCCGAGCGGCCTAGCGCTGGGTTCTGCGACGTGTCACGGAGAGAGCTGAGACGAATGCCGGCCGAGCCTAATCATCCGCCTTCCTTCCCCTGGCCTTTCAGAATCCGCACGATCGCGGTTATGGTATTCCAATTCCGCGTCGTCACTGGCACGCCAACCAGTTTGTCGATCTGGCCAAGATAGCCGATCGTTTTCATGTGACGACGGTACACTCCGAAGACGAATCGGTTCTTCGACGCGATGACTCGCAACAACCACTTCCCACGTGGCGGCAGCATGATGGGAATGGCGGCCCGGACGCGGGCCGGTTTCGTCAGGACGCTCACGAACCGCACAACATCAGGGCGTGACGGCTCGGCGCCAAACGGATGCTCCGTCTCCAGCCGGATAAGATCGCGGCCGTCGCACAGCACGACTACCGCTGCGAATGGCAGCTTCCGCAGCAATGCGGCACGGAACCTCGCTCGCGATCCCGGTTTGCGAACGACAAATGTGCCTGCGGCACCCACATTCACGACGTCATAGTCGCTCAGTTCTCTTGCGAGGATGCTTGGGCGAAACGTTCGGTGCCCGCCGACATTGACACCCCGGAGGAACACAACGAGAGCCATACGGGATAAAGAAATTGGTTACCTATCGCGCCACGTGCTCCCGCCTGAACCCCAACCCGATCAGCCTCGCCGGTATTCTTTGCAGCAGTGGCACCGCGCCGAGCACGCGCACGACCAGCGGCGGCTTCATGCGTCCGCGTCGGCCCAGCACCCGCTTGATGACATTGTTCTGGATCACGAGCTGCGCCCGCTGCGTGATGCGGGTCGGCAGCTCGCGCCGTTGCTGCACGCGTCGCAGCGCCTCGATCGGGATCGGCGAGCCGCGCCGGAACTCGGGGATCAGAATGTTCGCGGCGGCGACGGCGTCCTGGATCGCGAGATTGATCCCCACTCCGGCAATCGGCGACATCGCGTGCGCGGCGTCGCCGATACAGAGGAGACCGGGCCGGTACCATTCGCGCAAGCGGTTGACCTGAACCGTGAGCAGCTTGATGTCTCCCCAATCCCGCAGCTCCGCAACCCGATCTCGCAAGAACGCATTCATCTCCACGATATCACGCCGGAGTGCGTCGATACCGCGACGCTCGATCTCCGCGAATCCGCCTTTCTGGATCACCAGCCCGCATTGCCAGTAATCGCCGCGATCCAGCATCACGAAGATCCGCCCGAAATCGATGCGGCCGAACACCTGCTCCGGATCGCCGGGCTTTCTGGACAGCCGCATCCAGAGCACGTCCATGGGCGCGCCGAAGTCGATCGCCTGAAGCCCGGCCGCCGCGCGCACGCGGGAGTCCCGCCCATCGGCGGCCACGACCAGATCCGCCCGCAGCGTCCGTTCTCCCTGCGACGTCTGCACGCGCACGCCCGCGACGCTATCACCTTCGAAGAGGAGTCCCGACACCTCCGCCTTCATCTCCAAGCGGAACGACGGGTGGGCACGCGCCCGCTCGGCCAGGAAATTGAGGAAGTCCCACTGCGGCATGAGCACCAGGAACTTGCAGTGCACGGGCAGGTGACTGAAATCCGCCAGTCGGAGGGTGGTTTCTCCGATCTGACCGGTGAGTGTGCGCACCTTCGAGTGCGGCAGCTCCAGGAACTGGTCGACGACGCCGAGCTCGTGGAGAATCTCGAGCGTGGACGGATGCACCGTGTCGCCGCGAAAGTCGCGGAAAAAGTCCGCGTGCTTTTCGAGCACCGTGACGCTGATGCCCGCGCGAGCGAGCAACAACCCGAGCATCATGCCGGCGGGACCACCGCCGGCGATGACACAGGCTCCTTCCATCACGGCGCGAGGATCGTCAAGTCGAGCTGCCGCAGCCGCTCGGGATCGGCAAGCAAGTCGATCGCCACGATCTTCCCACCCGCGGTCGTGAACCGGAACACCACGCGCGGCCGATCGCCCGCCATCCATACGAGTCCCGCGGCGCCGTTCACGAGCGCCGGTTGTGCTGCCTGGGCGCGTCCCTTGAAGGTGTCGGCCACGGCCTGCGCACCGCGGACCTCCGCCGCCGCGCCCATCCGCACGGCCGCGGGGTCGGCTCGGAGCACGACCTCCGGGTCGAGCACCGCGAGCAGCGCGGCGAAGTCACCGCCGCGTGAGGCGGCGAGGAACGCCTCGACCAGCTCTCGCTGGCGCGTGCGATCGGCCGGCCCGGCCGTCGCGCCCTGCACGCGGCGCCGGGCGCGGCTCGCGAGCTGTCGTGCCGCGGCCGGCGTGCGCCCCACGATGGGAGCGATCTCGTCGAACGGCAGGTCGAACATGTCGTGCAGCACGAACGCCACCCGCTCAGGCGGAGCCAGCGTTTCGAGCACCACCAGCAGCGCGGGACCGACCGCGTCGGCCAGGAGCGCCTCGCGCTCGGGGTCGGTCGAGTCCTCGCGGCCCACGACGGGCCCCAGCACATCGGCGTCGAGCGGCTCCTCCCGCCGCGCCGTGCGCGAGCGCAGCATGTCCAAGCACAGCCGCGCCACGATCGTGGTCAGCCACCCGCCGAGGTTCTCGACGTCGCTCGGGTCGGAGCGGCTGACTCGCAGCCAGGCTTCCTGCACGGCGTCGTCGGCCTCGCTCCCCGAGCCGAGCATCCGGTAGGCCACCGCCCGCAAATGGGCGCGGCTTTCTTCGAATCGCTCGGCCAGCCAGTCGCGTGAGTCCATCGGTTCAGCGGGACATCAGTCCGATGCGATTGTTCTCGGTGTCCTCGAACATTGCAATGAAGCCATACCCGCCCATCGACGTCTTGGGCTTGAGCTCCTTGCCGCCGTTCTGCTTGATCCTGCCCAGCGCGGCGTCGATGTCCGCGACCGAGAAATATGCGAGCGTGCCGGCTCGCGACGGCGCGTAGCCCTCGGCTTTGACTAAGGCTCCCGGCGCGCCCGCAGCCCCCTGCTCCCACGGAAACTTCTCCATCTCCACGGGCCCATAGTTCTGCGTCGTCAACCTCACCTCGAAGACGGTTTCGTAGAACCGCTTGGCCCGCAGCATGTTACTCACCGGAATCTCGAACCAGCCGATCGCAATCGCCTTTGTCATGGTGGTCGTTTGCTCCTCAAGCGTCTCGGTATTACTACCCCTTCCATCATCATTGACGAACCGAACCCAATCGATGTGACGAGGAGAGAGATTTTGCGGCGCTGGTTGACGTGGCGCAACGGGGACGGTAGCGTCGCTCGGTGGACGATAGGGGATTCTGATCCCGTGACGACGGACGTGGCGACACGCGATCTCTGGCCGGCGCTGCCGCTCGAGCAGTGGCGGGACACCTACGCCACGCTCCACATGTGGACGCAGATGGTGGGGAAGACCTGCCTCGCGCTCGCTCCGCCGCAGAACCACTGGTGGCACGTCGCGCTGCGCGTCACCGCGCGGGGACTCGCAACCGGCGCGCTGCCCTACGGGTCCCGCACGCTCGACGCGGAGTTCGACTTCATCGAGCACGAGCTCGTGCTCCGGACGGGCGAGGGAGCGGTGCAGAAGATCGCGCTGCGCCCCCGCTCAGTGGCCGACTTCTATCGGGCCTATCTCGCCGCGCTCGATTCCCTGGGGGTGCGCGTCCGGCTGTGGCCTGTCCCCGTCGAGGTGGATCACACGATTCGGTTCCCGGACGACACAACGCATGCGGCGTACGATCCGGAGTATGCCAATCGGCATTGGCGTATCCTCGTCCAGGCCGACGACGTCTTCAGGCGGTTTCGCGCGCCCTTTCTGGGGAAGTGTAGTCCGGTGCACTTCTTCTGGGGCAGCTTCGACCTCGCCGTCACGCGGTTCTCGGGGCAGCGGGCCCCAGAGCGGCCGGGGGCCGACCGGACGACTCGAGAGGCCTATTCTCACGAAGTGATCAGCGCTGGCTTCTGGCCCGGTAGCGGCGAGGTGAAGGAGGCGGCGTTCTACGCGTATGCCGCGCCCGAGCCGGCAGGCCTGCGCGACCTGGTGCCCAAGCCCAGCGCCGTGTACTACCATGCGCCGATGGGCATATTCGTCCTACCCTACGCAGCGGTCCGCACCGCCAGCTCCCCGGTCGACGCGCTGCTGGCGTTCCTCCAGAGCACCTACGACGCGGCAGCGGACCTGGCACACTGGGACCGCGCCGCGCTCGAGCGCCCCGACACGCCTCGCTGACCGAGCATGCGGAAGACCCGGCGTCCCTATGTGATCTGCCACATGGGCCCGTCGATCGACGGGAGAATCGTCACGACGAACTGGGGCTCCGTCCCCGGCCACGCTGCCGCGTACGAGCGCACGGCGCACACGTTCCACGCCGATGGATGGATCATCGGACGTGTTTCGATGGAGCCCTATGCGGGGAAAGCGACAGTTCCGCGCGGTAAGGTCAAGCGGCGCATTCCGCGCACCGATTTCATCGCCGATTCGGAGGCGCGGTCTTACGCTATCGCCATCGATCCGTCCGGCAAATTGACGTGGCGATCGAACGCGATCGACGGCGAGCATGCGATCACGATCCTGTCACACCGCGTATCCAACGACTATCTGACGTTTCTGCGATCGCGGGGCGTCTCCTACCTGTTCGGCGGCACAGCGACCATCGATCTCCGGAACGTGCTCGTGAAGCTCGCGCGGGCCTTCGGGATCCGCACACTGCTGCTCGAAGGCGGCGGCAAGATCAACGGCTCGTTCCTCTCGGCCGATCTGATCGACGAGCTGAGCGTGGTGATCGCGCCGGTCGCCGACGGCGGCATCGCCACCCCCACGTTGTTCGATGCGGCACCGGGGCGCGGTCCGTCTCGCCACCTCGCGCTGATCTCCCTGGAGCGGCTCAAAGGCGACATGGTCTGGCTGCGGTACAGAGTGCGGCGCTGAAGCGTGGACTGCTTCTCACGCAGACGATGCGTTACGAGTCGCGGGAGGCGCGCGACGCGGTCCTCAAGTCCGGTATGGAGCAGGGCGTGGCGGCGAGCTACGACCGGCTGGCCGATCTGTTGGCGCCGGCATCATCGAAACGCTGAGGAGACCCATATGCAAAAGATCGTTCCGTTCCTGTGGTTCAACGGCAACGCCGAAGAAGCGATGAACTTCTACGTGTCGATCTTCAAGAATTCCAAGGTAGTGCGCGTGTCGCGCTATGGAGACGCCGGGCCCGGGCCGAAGGGGTCGGTCATGTCCTGCATCTTCCAGCTCGCGGGCCAGGACTTCTACGCCCTGAACGGCGGCCCGCAATTCACATTCACGCCGGCGATATCTTTGTTCGTGAACTGTGAGACGCAGCAGGAAGTCGACGAGCTGTGGGAGAAGCTCTCGGCGGGCGGAGCAAAAGACCAGTGCGGCTGGCTCACAGACAAATTTGGCGTGTCGTGGCAGATCGTGCCCACTGTCTTGGGCAAGCTGTTAGGAGACAAGGATCCTCAGAAGGCAAACCGGGTCATGCAGGCGATGATGCAGATGAAAAAGCTCGATATCAAGGGCTTGCAGCAGGCCTACGACGGATGAAAGGCAGCTGGGGACCGGCTGCCGCGGTCGCGGGGATATCCCTGATCCTGGGGGTCGGCCGGGCAAAGGCCCAGATGGTGGATACCACGAAACGGGGAGCGACGCCCGATTCGGCGTTACTGACGTCGGCCATCATCGATGCGGGCCGGAAGATCTTTCATGGCCGGGGATCGTGTCACGCCTGTCACGGCGACAGGCTACAGGGTGGGCCGATCGCGCCGGCCCTCGTGGGCCCGACCTGGCGCCACATCGAGGGGAGCTTCGCCAGCCTCATCGATCGAATCGAGAACGGGCTGGACGGAACCGTCATGATGCCACGTCCAGGCCGCCTTACCGAGTCGCAGGTGTTCATGGTCGCGATCTACGTCTACGCGGTCAGCCACCGGCGCGCGCAGCCGTAATACCGGTTTTCAAGGGGGGACGACATAAACTCCACTCGTGCCGTTGCAGCCGGGGTCGTCGGGACCGCCGCGATGACTGCTTTACTGATCGTCGAACCTTCGGTGGGCCTGCCCAAGATCGCCATTGGACAAATCCTGAGCACCGCGCTCGGGCTCGCCCCGGCGTACCTCGCGATCGGGCCGGCAGTGGGCTGGGGCATCGATTTCTTGGTCGGGGTCGCGTTCGCGCTCGTCTATGCGGGCGTGTTCGAGCGTCGCCTTCCAGGTGGAGCCCTCGCCCGAGGGGCCATCTACGGCATCATGGTGTTCGTGCTGGCTCAGCTGGTCTTCATGCCATCGGTTGGGGGCGGGGTATTCTCCCACGGCGATCTCCAGATGATTGCCGGCAGCCTCCTAGGCCATTTGGTCTACGGAGTGTCGGTAGGCTGGATCTACGGCCTCCAATCCGCAAGCGGACACCCAGGGGGCCAGGCGGCGCCATAACCCCGGAGCGATCAGAGCTTGTATCCCACCACCGTCCCGGTCGCCGTCTTCAGAAACAGCATGCCCGCGACGTCGTCCACGGCGTATACCGGCTCGCGCTCCTTGCCCAGATCCACGCGCGAGCGCGGCTGCGCGCTGTCCTTGTCGATCTGCAGCAGCACGTTGCCGTTCCCATCGGGCGCCCGCGTCAGCATGAACACCGACCCCGGGACGGCGAGGGAAGCCTTGAAGCGCTTCGTGGCGAGCGCCGCGGACTGGCTCGCGTAACCCTGCAGCTGTGCCCCGCCCTGCGTGTATGCCGTCGCCAGCTGTCCGGTGAGGCGTCGCGCGGTGGAATCGGTGGCGTTGCGCGACGCCTGGGCGAAGGCGTCGCCGTACGCCGAAGCGGCGGCGCCGTACAGGCCGGCGCGCACCGCGTTGATGCGGTACAGCGCGCGCAGCAGTCCCGGGAGCTGTGGTGCCGGGTAATAGACCTGCCGCTTCATCTGGCCGTCCCGCGCCACGACCACGAGGTTCTGCGGCGCGATCAGGACAATCCCCGCGGGCCGAATCTCCATGTCGACGGGATCCTCATCCCCTTGCAGTTTGATCTCGGCCCCCAGGGCCTTGAACGTTCCCGCGGTGCGATCCACCGCGTACAGCCGGTGGTCGTGGCTCGCAAAGACGTACAGCGTCGCCCCCTCGACGGCATGGTGCAGGGCGTAGCGCGCGGCGTTGTAGTCGCCCGAGCTCAGCGGCTTACCGCTCTCGATCGCGTCCTTGAACTTGGGCTCCCCCGCGGCGAGATCGATCACGTTCACTTCCGCGTTCGTCGCGGCGTCGGGGCGCGAGATGTAGAGCAGGCTCCCCCCTCCGGGGCTCAGCTCGGCGTAATCGAGCTGGCCCTTGATCTTCACGTCCTTCTTCAGGCGCAAGGTGGCCGTAGCCACGTCCAGCACGTTCACGAAGGTGCGGGACTCGGCGTCCACCGCGAGCACGGCCGAGCCACCGGAGATCATCGCGTCCGTCGCCGTACCGCGCATCCGCAGCGGCTTCTCGGCGATCGTCGAACCATCCTCGTACCGCGCCACGTTGAGCCCCGTCTGCACCACGCCGTTCACGATGCGCACGTTGCCCGTCGCCTGATTGGCGGGCGGTGATTCCGGGAGGATGATGATCCCGTTGGGGTGCTGCACGATGCCGTGCACCCAACCCTCGATCGTCGGGGGCTTGGACCACAGCGCCTGACCATCGGCGAGGCGGTAGGCCATGAGTCGGTCGTCGAAGCCCACGTAGATGCGGTCGATCTTGTCGAGCGAGGGAAACAGGCGTACGTGGCGCGCGGGGGTGCCGGCGCGGGCGGTGGGCAGCACGGCGGACCACCGCACCGCGCCCGACCGCGCGTCCAGCGCGCGCAGCCCCATCAGGGTGTGGACCACGATCATGTCGGGCCCCGCCTGCAGCACTTCGAGCGCGGTGGCCTCGGAGGCGGCGGTCACGAGACGCTGCATCAGGCCGCCCAGCCCCTTCTTCTGGGGCTCCGTCTGCTCGAACAGCGTCTCGTTGGCCCAGCGCTGCGCGCCGGTCTGGAGATCGTACAGCGCGACGACGGGAGGGCCAGCGGCGCGCCGGCCGTGGACGAGCAGCGTGCCACTCTGTGGCAGCACGCGCCGAGTGATGATCTGCGCCAGATTCAAGCGCCGGGAATCGAATACGACCGCGCCGGTCACCGGATCGAAGACCAACAACAGGCCCGGGCGCGCCGCTTCCATCAGGAGCGACCCTTCGACCATGCGGACGCTGTCGGCCGGCAGCCCGCCGAGTTCGGGCTTCTCCCAGGTGACTTGGCCGCGCTCGATATCCACGCCGGAGAGCGCACCGTCGGTCGAGACGAGCAGCGCGCCGGCCGGCGTGACCTGCTGCCAGCGGATGTCTCCCGTCATCCTGAGCGTCCACGCCGCCGTCGCGCCGGCAGGGGCAGGCGCCGCGACTTGCGCATGGGCCGTCGTGCAAAGGGCGACGAGAAGCGAGAGCGGTAGCAGGGCGTGACGAGGGGGAGCAGCGACCATGGCCATCCTCCGGTGGCCCCCTATATCCCCCCAGCAGGGGCCGGGGCGCAAGAGCGGGGACGCTCGATTCACTCCATCAGTCGGTCCCCGTCTTGGCGGAGCGTTCCGCAAAACCCTGGGGCCGGAACACCACCCGCAACACGCCGGTCTCCAGATCCACGTCCCAGCGGGCGATGCGCGGCCGGAGGAACTCGGTCAGGTGCTCTGCCGTGAGCGTGTCCGCCGTGACGTCCAGAAATTCGAGCACCTTGAACCGCGCCGCCAGGTAGGTGCTGCCCTGTTCCACCGCCGCGAGCTTGAGCCCGATCTGATCGTCCAGCACCCGCCGCACCGCCCCTTGCGTCACGTCGAGCAGGCGCTGCAGGAAGCCGGCGAGCTCGGCGCTGCCGCGGGCGTGCCGCCGCTGGAGCTCCCGCGCCGTCTCCGGCTCGCAGAGCGAAAGGAGCAGCTCCCGGACGTGGGCCCGCGGGCCGGAGGCTCCGGTCGGTGCCGCACCGGCCCGTTCGGCGCGGGCGCACGCAACGACATCGTTGCGACCGAGCCGGAGGAACGACGTCATCTTGCTGTAGATGTCCGTGCGCCCAGGCAGCGGCGGCCGGCGGCAACCGGCGATCAAGTCGTCGATGTAGTGCCCGGGAACCGCGATGGCTTCGGCCAGCTCTGCCGGCGAGCGCCCGATCTCCAGCAGGCGCCGCTGCAGCAGCTCCGCGAACGTGCCGGACTGCTCGGACGGAGACGGGGGCGGGGGCGGCGCCCTCACTTGTGCCGGAAGGTGATGCGCCCTCGAGTGAGGTCATACGGCGACACCGCGAGCGTGACGCGGTCGCCGGCGAGCACGCGGATGCGGAACCGCCGCATCTTGCCCGCGATCGTGGCAAGCACATAGTGGCCGTTCGTCAGGTGGACGCGAAACGTCGTATTGGGCAGCACGTCCTCGACGACGCCGTCGATTTCTATCGCTTCTTCCTTGGCCATCGGTACTCCGTCCGCGAGGGACTTCGCACAACAAAGGCGGGACCCGCGCATTGGCCAAGTCCCGCCTTGACGGTTTGCTGGTGCCGGCACGCAGAGGGCGTGTCGAGCGTGCTGGAAGACTAGTCGGAGGTCACCGTGAAGTCAAAGGGGTCGACCCGGACCCCTGGCCGGCCTTTTCCTGAGACTCGAGCTCGTTGAGCGCCGTCCCTACGGCGGCCGCGCGGTCGCGCTCGGTGCTCCGGAACACGTCCTGGACGCTGCTGCCCCGCACCACCCGGTACTCGCGCGCGCCCACCCCGGTGTGCGGCCGGACGTACTGCCGCACGTCCCACTGCTCCTTTCCCGGACAACGGGGATAGGAGTCCGCCATGTGGGACAGTTCGTCGTCGCTGAGCACCGCGCCCTGCAGTCCCAGCAGGATGCGGAGTCGACTCTGAAAGTCACTCTGCTCGATGCCCATATCACTCCATCTCGGGGGGGCCTTCGTGGCGTCGGGCGTGGGGCGTCGCGGAGGATACGAGGACATTCGGGAGATATGTCGGCATCATGCGCATGTCAATGGGGCGCTGAGTAGCGCTGTTGCCACGGCGCAGGGCGTCGTGCAGCTTGGTCGCTGAACCTGGACGCAGGGTCGTTCCCTTTTTCCATCGTGAGGTCGCTATGCGCCAGACCGTTTTTCCACTGTGTGCCGGAACCGTGGTCGCCTCGATGCTGGCGCTCGCGCTGCGGCTGTCCGCGCAGGCCGTCGGGCAGCGACCTCGGGAGCAGATCAAGGCGTCCTATGATGCGCATCAGGGGGACTTCGACTACCTGCTCGGCGATTGGGCGTTCACCTCGGTGAGTCGTGAGTTCGGCACCGGTCACGGATACTGGAGCGCGCTGCGCCTCGCCGAGGGAGCGCAGATCCTCGATGAGTACCGTGTGGTCGGTGACAGCGGCCAGACGTATTACGTGACGAACACGCTCCGCGTCTATAACGCCGTCCTCGATCAGTGGGAGCTCGTGTCGACGGACGACGGCACCGGATTGCAGAACGTCGGAACCGGACATCGGGTCGGGCGGAAATGCACATCGAGCAGAAGTTCGGCGTGATGAGCCCGAATCCGTCGCTCTGGCGTCTCCGCTACTACGACATCCGGCCGGATCGCTTCTCCTGGACGGGCGATCGCTCCACCGACGGCGGCAAGACGTGGACGACGCAATGGCTGCAGATCGAGGCGCGCCGCATCGGGCCGGCGCGGTCCCTGGGTCCCCTCACATCCACGAAACAATCAGGCGGGCATCCATGAGCGTCCTGTCGAACCTTCATCAGCTCGGCAACTGGGGGCTGCTGGCGCTCCGGCTCGGCGTCGGAGTCACCTTTCTCGCGCACGGCAGCCAGAAGCGCGCCATGCGGAAGCTGCAACCGTCGGCCCAGATGCCCGCGGGCTTGCTCACGCTGTTGCGGGTGCTGTCCATCGCAGAGCCGCTCGGGGGAGTGGCGACGCTCGTCGGCCTGCTCACCCAGGCGGCGGCGGCCGGATTCATCCTCGTCATGCTCGGCGCGATCCGCCTCAAGGTGACGCAACTGCACAAAGGGTTCACCGGCGACGGGGGGTGGGAGCTGGAGTTCTTGCTCCTCGTCGGCGCCATTGCCCTGCTTTTCCTGGGAGCAGGGAGGTTCGCGCTCGACCGCCTGCTCCTAGGGATCTAGCCCCCGTGGCGCCGACGCAACACGCCGTCGGCACCCGGCGCCGCAACCTGCATGAGCTCGCCACCGTCCAACATGCGACGGTCTCTTCGCTTGGCCTGACACGAACACCGGCTGCGCACTCCCCTGACGACCCCGGCACGTGAGATGCGAGCCCAAGACGGGCGCATTCGCCGCGTGCAAAGGAGAGCATCCAGGGTCGTGTCGGCAATAATTCCATCCGAGGAGAGGAAGCCATGAGAAAGCGCCTGATGCCGATTGCGGTCGCAAGCACGTTGTCGGTTGCTGCCCTCCCCCCGCTGCTCGCTCAGGCTACGGCCAACGAGCGGAACTGTCCGAGTAGTCGGGGCATCGCGGAGGCCATTCCCCCCTTCGTTGGCTCGGGGAAGGCGCCGTTCAGCCCCAACCAGAGTCTCTGCCTGCCGCAGCTGGCCCCTACGCCGACAGGTCTGAGCCCCCTGGCGTTCATCGTCCAGGGTGTGGAGCCCGGCGCCCGGGTGGATGCGCAAGGGACGGCGTACGTCGTCTCGATCCGTGGCGTGCCTGGCGGCGTGGACCTGTGGCGCTGGTCCGGCACGCTGGACGGGCCGCCCAACAGCAACCGCACCCTGCCCTTCAAGTATGAGGGCCAGCCCGACAATTGCGGCATCTTCAGCTTTACGAATGGTGGCTGTGCCAACAACGTGGGCACCCCGGAGAACCTCGGTCTCGCGCCCGGTGGCGGCGACGCCGACATCGCAGTCAATGCCGCGGATCCCGCGAATTCGCTCGTTCCCAACCTTGCGCTTACCAGCCTGACCCTGGCGCCCGGAGTGACTGGCACGCATTCCACCGACCGCGGGGATAACTTCCCTCCCCCGAACGTCGCCGAGGCCCTCATCCCCGGGGACGACCGGCAGTGGAACGACGCGATCGACCCGAAGACGGTGTATCTCACCTATCACGACGTGGCCACGTTCAACATCGACGTGCAGCGCTCGCTTGACGGCGGCGCGACCTACGGGGCCGCGGTGGGCGAGGCGATTGATGCGGCGACGTTTCCGGCGGCGGGTGACGTCACGCCGACTTCGACAGCGAACCTCGCGGCGCAGGTCAAAGTGGACTTGAGCAGTTGCGCCAGCCGCGGCAACTTGTACCAGCTCTTTGTCGCGCCGGATAACGTCTCGGAGAACACCGGCGGTCAGCCGATGCGTTCCGCCTATGTCGGCGTCTCCATGGACGCAAAGCTCGGCCTGCCGACCTTCACGTTCACCGATCACAAGATCTACACCGGTCCCGCGGGGACGACGAACGGCAACATCTTCCCGGCGCTGGCCGTGGATCAATTTGGCTTTCTCTACGCCGTCTGGTCGGACAACAGCAACATCTTCTTCACCTCGTCGAGCGACCTCGGCACGACGTGGACGCCGGCCCGGGTCGTCAATAAGGGCACGACCAAGGGCAGGGCGAATGTCTTCCCGTG
>Ga0209160_1002000_pt1 | contig 17100 bp, 16 predicted proteins | sample GraSoiAngelo_153_FD_186167 | JGI IMG/M metagenome (GOLD analysis project Ga0209160, IMG submission 186167) | Grasslands soil microbial communities from the Angelo Coastal Reserve, California, USA - 14_1009_12_40cm (SPAdes) (version 2) | ecosystem: Environmental > Terrestrial > Soil > Grasslands ... | reverse complement strand
ACCTGCGCCACCACGGTGTCGAACGACTCGTGCACCGCGATGCCGCGTGCTCGTCCAGCGGGGAGCGGCTCGCCCCAGCCGGCCTTCTCGGCCGCGAGATTCAGCGTGCCCAGGTGGCGGGGATGCTTCGCCAGCAGCGCGCGCCGCACCTCTAGAGGATCGCGGCCGGCGGCGTGCGCGAGCTCGTCGAGGAACGTCTCCGTGGAATACGCCGTGTGCGTGCTGCCGACCGAGCGCCAGGAGTGCACGGGAACGCCGACCTGGGTCGTGTGGAGCTCGACCGTGAGATTCGGGATGTCGTACGGGAGGTTCGCGGCGCCCTCGACCGAGGTCCCGTCCACCCCGTTCTTGATCAACGCCTGCTCGAACGCTGTGCCCGCCATGAGCGACTGACCGACGATCCGATGCTCCCAGCCGATGATGTTGCCCTGCGCGTCGAGCCCGGCGCGCAGCCGATGGACATAGAGCGGCCGATACTTGCCGCCCTGGATGTCGTCCTCGCGCGTCCATACGAGCTTCACGGTCTTGTCACGGCCGATCGCCTTGGCGATCGCGGCAGCCTCGCCGGCCACGTCGCCCTCGAAAGTTCCGCGTCGCCCGAAGCTGCCGCCGGCCAGCAGGGTGTGGATGCGTACCTTGTCGGGTGGCAGACCGAGCGTGCGGGCAATCACGGCCTGATCGATCGTCGGAAGCTGAGAGCCGGCCCAGTAGTCGCAGCCCTCGGCGCCGACCCGCACCACGGCGTCGAGCGGCTCCATCGGCGCGTGGGCGAGATAGGGAAACTCGTAGATCGCCTCGATCACCTTCGCGGCCCGGCGCAAGGCGCCGGCGGCGTCACCCTCGCGGCGCGCGGGCCGCCCCGGGCCAAGGGCCAGCGCCCGGTAGGAGGCGAAGAGGTCGTCGCTGCCTCGCCTCTCGGCGCGGCTCTCGTCCCACGTCACGCGGAGCGCGTTGCGGCCCTTGCGCGCGGCCCAGAAGCTGGTCGCGACGACCGCGACGCCGGACGGGACCTGCACGACGTGCGTCACACCCTTCACACGGCGGCTGCCGATCGCGTCGATCGACCTCACGGTGGCGCCGAACCGCGGCGGCCGCGCGATGAGCGCGGTCAGCATCCCGGGCGCCGAGAAATCCAGGGTGAACTTCGCCGAGCCGTCGGTCTTCGCGGCCGCGTCGACCCGACGCACGACCTTGCCGACGAGCTTGAAGTCCTTCGGGTCCTTCAGGGTCACCTGGGTCGGCGGCGTCAGGGTCGCCGCCTTCGAGGCGAGCTCGCCGAACGTGGCCTGACGTCCCGACGGCGGATGCGAGACGACGCCGCGGTCCACGATGATCTCGGCCGCGGGGACGCTCCACTCCTGCGCGGCGGCCTCGACCAGCATCGCGCGCGCCGTCGCCCCGGCGCGACGAAGCTGCTCCCAGGAATTGGCCAGGCTCGTGCTGCCGCCTGTCGCCTGCATCGGACCGAGCTTCAGATTGTTGTAGCGCGTGGCGTCCGCCGGCGCGGCCTCGACCTTCACTTGCGCCCAGTCCGCGTCGAGCTCCTCGGCCAGGATGACCGCGAGGCCCGTGTAGCTTCCCTGGCCCATCTCGAGATGCTTGCCGACGATCGTCACCGTGTTGTCCGGCGCGATCCGCACGAACGCGTTCGGCGCGAATACCTCGTCGGCCGCGAAGGCGCGGCGCCCGTCGAAGCGGAATCCGACGAGCAACGCCGTGCCTGCGAGCGTGGCGGACTGGAGGAATCGCCGGCGCGTGACCATGCTCAGCCTCCGAGCGTCGCCGCCGCCTCGTGGATGGCGGCGCGGATTCGGACGTACGTCGCGCACCGGCAGACGTTGCCGGACATCGCGGTGTCGATGTCGGCGTCCGACGGGCGCGGGATCTCGGAGAGCAGCGCGATCGCCGACATGATCTGACCGGATTGACAATATCCGCACTGGGCGACGTCGAGCTTGCGCCATGCGTCCTGCACGGCCTGGGCGACCTGGCCCGAGACGCCCTCGATCGTCACGACCTCGCGGCCGGCCAGCGACGCGGCCGGCGTCACGCACGAGCGCGCGGCGCGGCCGTCCAGGTGCACCGTGCACGCGCCGCACTGGGCCACGCCGCACCCGTACTTCGTGCCGGTGAGCGTCAGCTCGTCGCGCAGAACCCACAGCAGCGGGACGTCGTTGTCGACGTCCAGGCTCTGGTTCGCGCCATTGATTCGAAACGTCACCATCGAAACCTCCGGGACTCTAGTTGGCGGCCATCCGCGCGAACTGACGCTTCATCGCGTTGACCTGCCAGAGATAGCCCTTCACGTCGTGATCGCCACATTTCTGGGCGGGAGTCAGTCGGAATCCCCGACGCGCGTACGCGTCACCCGGGCCAGCGCCGCACAGATGGATGATCGCGGCCAGATCCTGCTTCTGCTGGAGCGTCGCGACGGCGACCCGCTGGCGCGCCAGCGTGCTCGAGACACTCCGATCGAGGAGTGCGGACGTCAACTCCACGGCATGGCTTGGCACCACGCGCATGTAGAGGCCATTGAACCAGCACGACTTCCACTCGTGCCAGGGGCCGTCCTCGACGACCACGTGGTCGTGAATGCAGTAGCGCCGGGCCTCCCGGAAGGTCGGATCGGTGATCTGGTACATGCCGACCGCGCTCGAAGCCGGCCGATACAGCTCGAAGGGATTCCAGGACATGCGCCATCGCCAGTACGTCCGGGCCACCGGGTTGCCGGCGCCCTCGACCTGAGCCAGCGCGGCGAGGAGCTCGGGCGTCATGACGGGGGTGGAGTGCTCGCGAAAGAGCGACGCGTACTGACGCCACGTCTCGGCCGGCGTCTTCGACAGGGCCCCGCTCACCGGGAAGAACAGCTCGGTCGGCTTGCGCATCACCTGATACGCCCAGTTTACCGCCGACCACACCGCGAGGATGGCGACCGTGGCGACGATGATGCGCAGCGCCAGCGGAAACGCCAGGAAGACCAGCGCCAGGCGCCGCAGGAACTGAACGATCGAGCGCACGCGCGAGAACCTTGACTGACTCGCTCGCACCGTGCGGGACGGGGCTCTGGCTGCGCGGACCGGCGCTCGAGCGGTGCGGGTCTGCGGCATAGCAGTACCCCTCACTATGCACCAGTGCGCGAACGCCCCCAAATACCGAGGGGGCCCGGATCAGGCGGCTATTCGCCCCGAATTTCGCGAAGTCGCCGCTTCAGGGCCGTCATCCGGTCGTTCATCTTTTCCGACAGTGCCGTGGCCCTCGTCTTCTTCTTCGGCGGTGCGGGCCGGGAAGCTGCCTGGGTGGTGGTGACGTGACAGTACGCGCAACCGTGCCTCAAACCGTGCTTGCACTCGCTCATCAGGTCTGACTCCCTGCTGTCATCCTACCGAATCGGGTCACGGATCGCGAACATCGGTATACTCCGGCCAATCCAGCGGTGGTGCGCGCCGTAGGCCGTCGGGGCTCCCCCGCCGGCCGAGGCGTGCCTTCAAGAGGAGGGTCGTCATGAGCCTGCCCAAGACCGCGCGCGCCGCCGTCGTCGCCGAGTATGGCAAGCCGATCGAGATCCGCGAGCTGCCGGTGCCTCAAGAAGCAGAGCTCGAGCCTGGTGCCTTGCTCGTGCGCGTGGACGTCGCGTCGATCTGCGGCTCGGACGTCCACCAGTGGGACGGGATGACCCAGGCGCTGGCGCCGGCGCAGCTGCCGATCGTGCTGGGCCACGAGATGATGGGCACGGTGGTCGCGTTCGGCCCGGGACCACGCGAGGACTCGATCGGCCAGCCGCTGAAGGAGGGCGATCGGCTCCTGTGGACCCACGTGTACTGCGGTCAGTGTCAGGAATGCCGCGTGCAGCATACGCCCACGCTCTGCCGGCGGAAGAAGCAGTACATGCGGACCAACTGCGAGCGCTTTCCCTATCTGGTCGGCGGCTTCGCGCAGTACTGCTACGTGTTCCCACCCTCCGGACGCGTGCGCATTCCGGACGGCGTGCCCGACGGCGTGGCCTCGGCGGCGAGCTGCGCTCTGCGCACGGTCATCCACGCCTTCGACCGCGTCGGCCGGGTCGAGCCGCACCAGCGCGTGGTGATCCAGGGTGCGGGCCCACTTGGGCTGTTCGCGACCGCGGTCGCGAACCACGCGGGCGTGAGCGAGCTCATCGTGGTCGGCGCGCCCGCCCGTCGGCTCGATCTCGCTAAGCGCTGGGGCGCCTCGGCCGTCGTGTCGGTCGAGGAGCTCCCGACGGCGGAGGCGCGCCTGGCGCGCGTGCGCGAGCTCACCGGCGGGCTCGGCGCCGACGTGGTGTTCGAGCTATCGGGCGCCCCGTACGCGTTCGCCGAGGGTCTCGACTTCCTGCGGCCGGGCGGCCGCTATGCCGTCGTCGGCCAGCTCGGCGGCCCGCTCACGCCCGTGCAGGCCGCGCTCTTCGTCAGAAAGCAGGCCACGATCCTCGGCGTGCAATCCGCCGATATCGGCCAGTTCTGGAAAGCGCTCGAGTTCGTGCGCCGCACGGCCTCGCGCTACGACTTCGAGGCGATGCTGACCACGCGCTATCCCCTGGACCGCATCAACGACGCGATCCAGAACATGCGCGCGTTTCGCGAGATCAAGCCGCTCGTCCTGCCCTGGGCGAGCTAGCGGGGAGGCCCCTTCATGCGGACGTTCGCGCGGTCCCTGGTGCTCGGAGTCTGTCTCACGCTCGCCGGCGCGGCCGCGGCCCACGCGGTCGAGCTCCAGTGGTGGAGCCACTGGGCGATCGAGGACGCCAAGAAGACGGTGCTCTTCGAAGCCAAGCGGCGCTTCGAGGCCAAGAACCCGGGTAACACGGTGACGATCACGTTCTACGAGAAGAAGAACATGTGGCCGGCGCTGCGCGCGGCCTTCACGGCCGGGTCGGGCTTTCCCGACGTCTTCTACTACGACATGGACGTGCCGGAGTTCATGACCGCCGGCTGGCTCGCCGACCTCTCGACCGGCGTGCGCTGGGAGAACATCGAGCCCTACGGCAAATCGTTCTGGACTCGGCCGGGCGCCGGAGGCAAGACCGGCACCTGGGCCGTTCCGGTCGAGGCGGCATCGGACGAGATCTACTACAACAAGAAGCTCTTCAAGGAGCTCGGCATCGCCGTACCGGCCGGCTACTCCTTCACTCAGGATCAATTCAAAGAAGTAGTCGCCAAATGCGCCAAGGCGGGCTACGCGGCCTTCGCCACCGGCGCCGCCGACCGCGACTGGGCCGCGCACTACATCCCGAACGCGCTCCTCAATGACAAGCTCGGCGCCGACGAGTTCATGCGCCTGCTGCGCGGTGAGATCTCGTGGAAAGATCCGCGGGTCGTCGAGGTGTTTCACTACTACAAGGAGCTGATCGATCTCGGCGCCTACGCCAAGACCCTCAACAGCATGACGCTCGCCGAGGCGCATCGCTACTTCCACACGGAGCAGAAGGCCTGCATGTTCCCAGTGGGCTCGTGGTACACCGGGCGCGCCTTCGTCCCGCCCGACAAGGGCGGCCAGCCGAAGGATTTCGAGCTCGGCATGCTGAACAACCCGCTGATGAAGGACGGCAAGGGGCACGGCCAGAAGTTCCTGGGCGTCGCGGGCTCGCTCGGCGTCGCCGCCAAGAGCCCGAACCTGCCGCTCGCGATCAAGGTCGCCGACGCGTTTGCCGACGTCGAGATCGGCAACATGTGGATGGCGAAGACCGGCGTGCAGACCGGGATCAAGACCGATCCGGCGCGCATCGACAGCCCGCTGAAGTGGTACTTCGACGAATACGGCCGCGTGAACAAGACCACGAAGTGGGTGGATCTGACGGCGCAGCAGGTGCGCGTCGTCATGAAGCCGGGGCTCTGGGACACCTACGTGGCCACCGTGAATCAGGGCCTGCCCAACAAGCTCCTCGGGCCTGACGAGGCCCTCGCCAAGCTCGAAGACGCTCGCCTCAAGGGCAAGTAGCCTGGCGCGCACCGAGTCGATCGTCCTGACGGGGGCGGCCGCGCGCCGCCCCCGCTCGCGCCGTCCCTGGGGCGCGATCGCCGTCTTCCTCGGACCGACCGTCGTCCTCTACGCCGCGTTCTGCATCTATCCGGTGCTCGTCACCTTCTACAACAGCTTTCACACCCTCCGGATGGACCTCGGGATGCTCACCGAGTACGTCGGGCTCGAGCACTTCCGCGAGATCCTGACGACCGACGACGTCTTCTGGAAGGCCGCGCGCAACTCGCTGGTGTGGGGTGTCGTGGCGCCGCTGATCGACATCCCGCTGGCGTTGGCGCTCGCGCTCACGCTCTACGCGCGCGTGCCGTTCGCGCGCGTCTTCCGCACCGTGTGGTTCACGCCGGTGCTGATGTCGTACCCGGTCGTGGGCGTGATCTGGCTCTGGGTCTACAACTACGACTGGGGCATCGCGAACCTCGCGCTGCGCTCCGTGGGGCTCGGCGCCTACGCGCAGGCCTGGCTGGCGAACCCCGCCACCGCCCTGCCCGCGCTGATCCTGGTGACCACCTGGATGTTCGCGGGCTTCAACATGGTCGTGCTGCTGGCCGCGCTCCACGCGATCCCGGCCGAGTACCTCGAGGCGGCCACGGTCGACGGCGCCGGTGCCTGGCGACGGACGCTTCACATCATGATCCCGCTGGCGTGGCCGACGATCGTGAACCTCGCGATCCTCGATTTCATCGGCAAGATGAAACAGTTCGCGCTGGTCTGGGTGATGACCCGCGGCGGGCCGATGTGGGGCACCGAGACCGTCGCGACCTACGTCGTCAAGCGCGCCTTCGAGTGGAAGACGCTCGACCTCGGCTACCCCTCGGCGATTGCGGTGATCTGGTTCGTCATCATCTTCGGCCTCACCCTGCTCCTGACGCGCACGCTCCAGCGGCGCCAGTCCCTGGAGTTCTGAGCGTGGTCAATAATTCAGAAGCGCGCCTCGGCCGGCGGGGCCCCAGCCCCGCGACGGCCTGCAGCGCGCACTACCGCGTCGGCCGCTGGCTCCTGCTGCTGCCCGTCCTGGCCTACACCGTGTTCTCGGCCTGGCCCTACGTGTGGACGGCGATCATGTCGCTGCGCACGACGGACGAGATCTATCGGAGCCACTACGCTCTGCCGATTCCCGCCCACTGGAGCAAGTACGCCGCGGCCTGGAACCAGTTCGGCTACGACGTCTACTTCAGGAACAGCGCGCTGGTCTCGGTGGCCTCGGTGCTGATCGTCACGGTGATCGGCGCCATGGCGGGATTCGCGTTCGCCCGGCGGCGCTACCGCTTCCCGCTGCGCGAGCCGCTCTTCCTGCTGATCTTCCTGTCGATCATGTTTCCACCCCAGATCATGCTGCTCTCGCTGTTCCAGATCCTCGTGCAGTACCGGCTCTTCAACTCGCTCACCGGACTCACGCTCGTCTACGTCGTGACCGAGCTGCCGCTGACGATCTACCTGCTGCGCGCGTTCTTCGCCCAGATCCCGAGCGAGCTCGAGGAGGCCGCGCGGATCGACGGATGCAGCGACTGGGCGATGTTCTGGCGCGTGATGTTCCCGATGGCCCTGCCGGCGGTGGCGACCACGGTGATCCTCAACTTCATCTACTTCTGGAACGAGTTCCTGTACGCGGTGGTCTTCATCACGCAGCAGAAGATCCGGACCTTGCCGCTGGCGATCCAGTTCCTGGTCTCGGACCAGTATCAGGACATCGGCATGCTGGCCACCGGGCTCATGATCGCGACCCTGCCGGTCCTCGTCCTCTATCTGTTCCTGTCCGAGTGGTTCGTGAAGGGCATGACGGCCGGCGCCATCAAGGGCTGAGTCGACCCTCCACCCTCGGGCCGCGTAGTGGGCTATGCTAGCGCGCCAGGAGGGATCCCATGAGCAACCCCGCGCTGTTTCTGGTTCGCATGGACGTGGCGCACGACCACGAAGCCACCTTCAACGAGGTCTACGACCGCGAGCACGCCCCGAATCTCAGAGCGGTGCCCGGCGTCCGACGCGCCGCCCGCTACAAGCAGCCCTCGCCGACCGAGCCGCGCTATCTGGCGGCGTACGAGCTCGATGGGCTCGACGTCATGGACACCCCGGCGTGGAAGACTGCCGGCGAAGCCGGGCGGTGGCCCGGCGTGATCCGGCCGCACACGATGAATCGCCACCTGACCAAGTACGAGTGGGTCGGCGGCGCGGCGACGCTCACCGGTAAGACCCCGTACGTGTTCTGGGTCATGATGGACGTCGAGTCGCATCGGGAGGCGCTCTTCAACGATCTCTACGACCACGAGCACCTGCCGCTGCTGCTCAAGCTGCCCGGCTCCGTGAATGCCGTGCGCTATCGGACGACGGCTCCGGGCGAGCCGCGCTATCTCTGCGCCTACGAGGTCGAGAACACGACCTTGCCGATGTCGAAGCTCTGGAACGACACCTCGGACATCGGGCGCTGGAAGCCCGAAGTGCGCCCCTACACCTTCAACAAGCGCTATATCGTCAGCGAGCGCATCCTCTCGCTCTGAGGCCGCCGTGAAAATCTCGCAAGTCGCCGTCGACGTCGTGAGGGTTCCGGTCGAGCGCCCCTATACGGCGGGCGGACGCGCCGTCGACGCGAACTGGCACGTGCTCGCCCGGATCACGACGTCCGATGGGATCGAAGGCATCGGCTACATCGTGTACCCCCGCCCGGATCTGATGACGACGATCGGCTCCGCGGCGCGCGAGCTCGGCGAGCACCTGATCGGCATGAGCGTGCTCGAGCCCGAGGCCGCCTGGGAAAAGCTGGCCCGGCGCGGCGACTGGGTGGGGCCGGGCGGCTTGCTCCACTGCGCGCTGGCCCCGCTCGACATCGCGGTGTGGGACGCCAACGGCAAGACGCTCGGCCAGCCGCTGCATCGTCTCCTCGGCGGCTTTCGCGACCGACTCCCGACCTACGCCAGCGATGGCCTGTGGGTCAGCCTGTCTCCGGACGAGCTTGCCGCCTCCGCGAAGCAGCACGTGGCCAACGGATTCAGCGCGGTGAAGCTGCGGCTCGGCAAGGAGACGGCGCCCGAGGCGGAGGCGCGGCGCGTCCAGGCCGTGCGCGACGCGGTCGGCTCGAACGTTCGCATCATGGTCGACGCCGTTGAGAGCTGGACCCTGGCTCGCGCGCGGCGAACCGGCAAGGTCCTGCAGGAAGCCGGCGTCGCGTGGCTCGAGGATCCGGTCCACCACTCGGACGTCGCCGGGCTCGCCGAGCTCCGCCGCCAGCTCGAGGTGCCGATCGCCGCGGGCGAGCACCTCTATCGCCTGGACGCGTTTCGGACGCTCCTGGAGACGCGCGCCGTAGACGTGGTGATCCTGGATTTGGCGCGGGTGGGTGGCGTGACGCCCTGGCGGAAGATCGCCGGGCTCGCGCAGGCCTATCGAATTCCGGTGTGCGGACACGTGGTCCCTGAGATTCAGGTGCATCTGCTCTCGGCCGTTGCGAACGGCCACATGGTCGAGTACGTGCCTCGCTCCGCGGGCATCCTGCGGGCGATGCCGCGGATCGAGAGCGGCGAGCTCGTCGCGCCGCAAGGGCCCGGCCTCGGGCTCGAGCTCGACGAGGCGGCGGTGCGCCGTCATCGGGTCGTCTAGCGCTCGCGCGATGCTCGGACGATTCGCCGGTCAGGTCGCGGTCGTTACTGCAGCCGGCTCCGGGATCGGCGCCGCGACGGCGCGGCGCCTGGCCGGCGAGGGCGCCGCGGTCGTCATTGCCGATCTGAGCGGGACACGCGCCGAAGCGGTCGCGTCGGGGATCTCGAAGGATGGCCGGCTCGCCGCCGCCATCAAGATGGACGCGTCAGACTCCGCGGCGGTCCAGCGAACGATTCAACTGGCGCTCGACACGTTCGGCCGGCTCGACATCATGATGAACAACGCGGGGCTCGCCGAGCCGGCGCCGCTCGAAGAAATCTCGCTGGAGAGCTGGAACCGCGTCATCGCCGTCACCTTGACCAGCGCGTTCCTCGGCATGAAGTACTCCCTGCCGATCATGCGCGCCCAGGGCAAGGGCGTCATCGTCAACACCGCGTCGATCTCGGGCACGGCCGGCGACTACGGGCTCTCGTCCTACAATGCCGCCAAGGCCGGCGTGATCAACCTGACGCGCTCGGCCGCGATCGAGAACGCCCGGCACAACATCCGCGTCAACTGCGTCTGCCCGGGCTTCATCGACACGCGCGCCACCCAGATCCTCGGACGAGACCGCGCCGACGAGCTCAGGCGGGTGTACTCCGCGGCGCATCCGATCGGCCGCGTCGGCGAGGCCGACGAGATCGCGAGCGCCGTGCTCTTCCTGGCCTCCGACGAGGCGTCGTTCATCACCGGCGCGGCCATCGTCGCCGATGGCGGCCTTACCGCCCATACGGGGCTGCCTCACTTTCAGCGCCCGACGGCCTGAGCCGCGACCGTCAGCGGCTTCCGGGCACGACCCCATTCGGGAGCGATTCGACGTGCGCACAGATCTCGCGCGGGCGCGTCAGCCAGACGCGGTCCGGGTGGCCGAGGATGTGCTGGAGCGCGTGGCGAAGACGGCGGATCCGGTAAGGCCTTCCCGTGACGAACGGATGGAGCGAGATCGGGCACACGAGCGGCTGGCGCGCCGATTGCTCGAGCATCTCGTCGAACTGGTCGACGATCAGGTCGGCGAACTCGTCAGCGGTGTAGTGGTACCAGACGATCCCGCGCGTGTCGTTCACCTCGATCGGGTACGGCATCGCGAGGATCCGGCCCTTGCGCGTGCGGATCCAGATGGGCTGGTCGTCCATCGTCCAGTCCATCGCGTACCGGTAGCCCGCCTCCTGCAGGAGATCCATCGTGACGGCGCTGTTCGACAGCCACGGGCTCATCCAGCCCACCGGCGGGGCGCCCTCGTGCCGCGCGATCGTGGCCGTCACGCTTTCGATGAGCGCGCGCTCCTGATCCTCGCCCAGATGCCCCTGCTCGTCCGAGTTCGTCACCCCGTGTCCGAGGATCTCGTCGCCGCGCGCGCGCAGCCGATCGGGGATGTCCGGCGCCATCTCGTAGACCGCGGTGTTCATCTGCGCCTCGGCGGGAATACCGAGGTCGTCGAGCAGCTCGAACAGGCGCCAGATGCCCACGCGATTGCCGTAGTCGCGCCAGCTGAAGACGCTGTGGCTCTGGGCCTGGTCCGGCGGCGCGATCGCGGCCCCCTTGCCGGCGCCGAAGCTGAACGCCTCGATGTTGAGCGCCACGTAGACGGCCAGGCGGCGGCCGCCGGGCCAGACATAGTCGGGTCTCTTGGTGATGTTCGAGTAGTCGTAGCGCCCGTGCGTCGGTAGCATCGCGTTCGACCTCCCGGCGGGATAGGTGCGCGCTATCGTACACTGTGGCGCCGGCCCGAGCGCCGGCGGGAGTGCTTGGGACCGCATGGAGGACGTGATGATCGATTCGGGGTTCACGCTCGAGAAGAAGGTCGCCATCGTGGTCGGCGCCGCGAACGGGATCGGGCGCGCGACCGCGCTCGCCTTCGCGGCGGCCGGCGCCAAGGTCGCGTGCGCCGACGTCGAGGAGCCGGGCGCGAAGACGACCGCCGCCGAGGTCGAGGCCGGCGGCGGCCAGGCGCTCCCGGTGCATCTCGACGTCACCGACGGCGCCAGCTGCCGCGGCGCCGTAGCCGCCACGGTGCAGCGCTTCGGCGGCCTCGACGTCCTGATGTACGGCGCGGCCGACAGCGACAATGCGGCCACGGTGCTCGAGATGGACGAAGCGGCCTGGGACCGCGTGATCCGGATCAACCTCACCGGCGCCTTCCTGATGGCGAAGGCCGCGATCCCCGCGATGATCACGCGCGGCGGCGGCAGCGTGATCCTCATCGCCTCCCAGCTTGGTCGCGTCGCCTCGCCGGGACGCCCGGCGTACTGCGCGACCAAGGGTGCCTTGATCCAGCTCGCGAAGGTGCTCGCCGCCGACCACGCGGCGCAGGGCATTCGCGCCAACACGATCTCGCCGGGCGCGATCGAGACCCGACGGATGCTGCGCCGCTGGAAGGACATGGACGAGGCGCGCAAGATGATGGGCCCCAAGCACCTGCTCGGCCGGCTGGGCCTGCCCATCGAGATCGCCCGCGCCGCCGTCTACCTGGCCAGCGACGCCTCGGCGTTCATGACGGGCAGCGACCTGCTCATCGACGGCGGCTACACCGCCGTGTGATGCGAAGGAGTCTCTGATGATCGCCGACATCCACGCGCACTATTTCCCGAAGGAGTACAACGACCTCCTCCTGCGTATCGGCGGACGCAGCTTGCCGGAGGCGGCTCGGGCGGCCACGGCGCGGCCGATGCGGAACGACGATCTCGCCGGAATCCAGAAACGCCTGCAGCAGATGGAAGAGGCCGAGGTGCAGCTGCAGGTCCTCTCGCCGGCGGCGAGCCCGCCCTACGCCGAGAAGGAGGCGGACGCCGTCGCCGCGGCGCGCCTCATCAACGATGCCTACGCCGATCTCGCGCGGAAGTATCCCGGCCGCTTCAACGCGGTCGTGTCCTTGCCGCTGCCCCACATCGACGCTTCGCTACGCGAGATGGAGCGCGGACTGGATCAGCTGGGCATGCTCGGCGTCTCGATGACGTGCTCCTGCTTCGACCGCTCGACCGCCGAGGCCGAGTTCGAGCCGCTCTATCAGGAGATGAACCGGCGCCGGACCGTGTTGAACTATCACCCCATCCAGAACGGCATCTGCTCACCGATGATCAACGACTACGGCTTCACGGTCTCCGTCGGCGCCTCGCTCGAGGACGCCGCGATCGTCCTGCACCTGATCGCCCGGCACGTGCCGGAGCGCTTCCCGAACATCAAGTACGTGGTCCCGCACCTGGGCGGCATCATCCCGATGCTGCTCCAGCGCCTCGACAATCAGGCGCCGCAGAAGCACCCGAATCTGCCGGAGCGCCCGAGCGCGACCGCGCGGCGCTTCTACTACGACATCGTCGGTCACGGCTCCCAGGCCGCGCTCCTGTGTGCCTGGAAAGCGTTCGGCGCCGATCACCTGGTTGCCGGAAGCGACTACCCAGTCCTCCTCGCGTACGAGACGTACCGCCAGAACTTCTTCTATCTCCGCGAGTCGATCCTGCCGGCCGAGGACGTGGACAAGATCCTTCACCACAACGCCCAGATCGTTCTCGGGCTTCCGCACTAGCGGCCGGGCGTCGAATTCGCCTGGCCTCGAGGCCACGATCCGATGTATGACCGTCAGTTGCTGCTCGGCGCGAAGCGGAACTCAGTGAACCGACTCCTCTGCGCGATCCAGGTCCACGAAACTGTCGACCCAATGTCCCTGACCGAGTTGACGTCTCGATTCGACTGGTCAACGCGGCGGATTTACGGTCTGAACGCGCCGGGGGAGAACCATGGCATTCTGCTCGGGACAAGAGGATGGGTCCCGGGGAGGCGATCACAATGACGCGAATCCGCGGCCTGTCGATCACGGTGCTCGTTTTGATCCTCCTAGCCGGCGCTGTGGCGGGCGCCGCCGCCGCGCCCGAAGGTCAGATGACCTGGGGGATTCACATCTCCCTCGCCCCTACCTGGTTCGACCCCGCGGAGACCACCGGGATCGTGACGCCGTTCATGGTGATGTACGCGCTACACGACGCGATGGTAAAACCGCTCCCGGGCAACCCGCTGGCGCCGAGCCTGGCCGAGTCGTGGACCACCTCGGCGGACGGGCTCTCGTACGAGTTCGTCCTCCGGAAGGACACGAGATTCCACAACGGGGATCCGGTCACCGCCGAGGACGTGAAGTTCTCGTTCGAGCGGTACCGCGGTGCCGCGAACAAGGCATTCAAGGAACGGGTGGCGGCGGTCGAGACGCCAGCCCCGAACCGCGTCCGCTTTCGTCTCAAGGCGCCGTGGCCGGACTTTCTCACCTTCTACTCGAGCGCGACGGGTGCCGGGTGGATCGTGCCGAAGAAATACGTCGAGAAGGTCGGCGACGACGGCTTCAAGAAGCTACCGATCGGCGCCGGCCCTTACCGGTTCGTCTCGTTCACGCCGGGCGTGGAGCTCGTGCTGGAGGCCGTCGACCGCTACTGGCGGAAAACCCCTCAGGTCAAGCGATTGGTCTTCCGGACGATCCCGGACCCGGCCACCCGCTTCGCCGCCCTCAAGCGCGGTGAGATCGACGTCAGCTACTGGATGACGGCCTCGCTCGGCGAGGAGCTTCGGCGGACGCCGGGGCTCACGCTCAAGCCCTCGCTCGCGAATAATTCCTACTGGGTCTACTTCGTCGAGCAGTGGGATCCGAAATCCCCCTGGCACGATCGTCGGGTCCGGCTCGCGGCGAATCATGCGATCGACCGGCAGGCGATCAATCAGGCCGAGACCCTCGGCTTCTCGCGCATGACGTACAGCATGATTCCCTCGAACTTCGAGTTCTTCTGGCAGCCGCCCGTCATCGCCTACGATCGAGCCCGCGCCAAGCAGCTGCTCGCGGAGGCGGGCTATCCCAACGGACTCGACGCGGGGGACTTCACCTGCGACGCCGTGCACGTGGGAATCGCCGAGCCCGTGGCCAACGATCTTCAGGCCGCCGGCATTCGCGTGAAGCTCCGGCCGCTCGAGCGAGCGGCCTACAGCAAGGGGCAGGTCGAGAAGACGTTCAAGAACCTCGTGCTGAGCGCCAGCGCCGCGTTCGGCAGCGCGCCGACCCGGCTCGAGGCGTTCGTGGCCGGAGGCGGCGCCTACGTGTACGGCAGCTATCCCGACATCGACGGGCTCTTCCGCGAGCAGGGCACCGAGCTCGATCGCAAGCGTCGTGAGGTGATGCTCCACCGCATCCAACAGCTCGTCCACGAGAAGGCGATGTTCGCGCCGATCTGGCAGCTCGCGGCGATGGGCGGCTTCGGGCCACGGGTGGAAGAATCCGGGCTCGGGCTGATCACCGGGTTCCCGTTCTCCGGCCCCTACGAGGACGTGAAGCTCAAGGCGAATTGATGGGATCGAGCGCCTAGCGACGCCCGATCGCCCCGGCGACCTCGCGCGCCCGCGCGGCGCCGCGCTCCGCGAACTGGCGGCAGAGCCCGGTATAGCGCGCGGGGTCGAGCAGCGCGTCGACCTGCGAGGCCGTGAGCCCCGCGCTCACGTGCGGATCCTCGGCCAGGGTCTCGCGGAACGGCCGTGTCTGGTTCACCGAGGCCTGCGCGGCGTCGTACACCGCGTCGTGGGCGCGCTGCCGGCCGATCTGCTTGCCGAGCTCGAGCATGAGGGCTTCGGCCATGATGAGGCCCCCCGAGAGGTCGAGGTTCTCCCGCATCCGCCCCGGGAACACCTGCAGGCCCTCGAAAAGCGAGATCATCCGCTGGAGCATGTCGCCGGTGAGCTCGCACGCCTGCACCAGCGCCCGGCTCATCATGATGCTCGTGGTGCGGTCGGCTTCATGCTCGGTCTGCATGGCATCCAGGGCCAGCGGCACCAGCGCGCGGATCTGCGCCGCGGCGGCGATGATGTCCTGGGAGAGCTTCGGGTTGCGCTTCTGCGGCATCGTGCTGCTGCCCACCGTGCCGGGCGGCACGGGCTCTTCGACCTCGCCGAATTCCTGCTTCATGAGCGTGTAGATCTCGCGGCCGATCTTGCCGGCGCTGGCGGCGAGCAGGCCGAGCAGCGTGACGTACTCGGCCTGATGGTCGCCGATCGTGCGGGCCGGCACCGTCATCGGGCGCATCCGGAGCCGTGCGGCCATCTTCTCCTGGGTCGCCAGGCCGAGCTCGCCCAGCGAGGCGAGCGTGCCGGCGCCGCCGCCCAGCATTGCCACGAACACCCGCCCCTCGCACGCGCGCAGGCGCTCGACGTGGCGGCACAGCTCGTCGATCCAGACCGCCACCTTGAAGCCGAACGTGGCCGGCACCGCGTGCTGCCCGTGCGTGCGACCCGGCAGCAGCGCATCCTTGGTTCGCTCGGCCAGCCCGGCGAGGTGGGTCAGCACGGTCGCGAGCTGTCCCAGGAAGATCTCGTGCGCGTGGCGCACCTGCAGGAGCTGGCCGGTCTGCGTGATGTTCTGGGTCGTGGCGCCCCAGTGCACGTAGCCGCCCGCATCGCCCTCGCACGCGCGATCGAGCTCCCAGACCAGCGGCACCAGCGGATGACCGGTCTTCGCGAGCCCCGCCCGCACGGCGGCGAGATCGAGATACTTCAGCTGCGCCTTGGTGACGATCTCGCGAGCGGCGGTCGCGGGAATGATGCCGAGCTCGGCCTGCGCCTGGGCCAGCGCCGCTTCCACGTCGAGCCACGACTGGAAGCGCGCAGCCTCGGTGAAGAGCGCGCGGACGCCCGGGTCCTCGATTCGAAGAGAGGTCGGCTCCTCAAGCATGGGCCTCGAGCCTCGCCACGTCGAAGCCGTACACGCGCGCGGTGTTCCCACCGACGATCTTCGCCTGCTCGTCCTCCGGCACCCCGGACAGAATCTCGGCCAGAATCTTCCGCGATTGCGGGAACGTGGACTCGCTGTGGGGATAGTCCGAGCCCCACATCATGTTGTCGACACCGATCGTGTCGCGCAGGCGAACGCCGATCGCGTCCTCCTGGAAGCTCAGCACGATGTTCCGATGGAAGAAGTCGCTCGGGCGCATGCCGTCCTTGAAGCGATAGATCGCCTCGCCGTGGCGTTCGCGGTACGTGTAGTCCATCGTCGAGAGCACGTGCGGCGCCCACGAGAGCTCGAACTCGACGATGGCCAGAGTCAGCCGCGGATAGCGCTCGAAGACGCCGGAGAAGATCATGTCGCACATCGAGAGCGCCGGATAGAACGCCTTCGTGGCCCGGCTGCTCGCGTCGCGCAGGGTCTTCTCGCCGGCGCCGCGGATCTTCCCCTGCCGCCGGGTGGCCGTGTGCAGGCTGAGCGGTATCCCGAGCGCCTCGGCCGCGGCCCAGAACGGCTCGTACTCGGGCTGATCGTAGCGCCGGTGCTCCAGCGGATATTCCGTGATCATCGCGCCGGCGAGACCCAGGCGCGCGGCGCGCTCGAGCTCCGCGATGCCCTCCTGGACGTCGTCCAGGTTGATCATCGCGATGCCCTTGAGGCGCGCCGGATCCGTGGCGCAGAATTCGGCGAGCCAGTCGTTGTAGGCGCGGAAGATCGCCGACATCAGCGGGGTATCCGTC
>Ga0209160_1001999_pt1 | contig 17102 bp, 16 predicted proteins | sample GraSoiAngelo_153_FD_186167 | JGI IMG/M metagenome (GOLD analysis project Ga0209160, IMG submission 186167) | Grasslands soil microbial communities from the Angelo Coastal Reserve, California, USA - 14_1009_12_40cm (SPAdes) (version 2) | ecosystem: Environmental > Terrestrial > Soil > Grasslands ... | reverse complement strand
GTCCGCCGGGCGACTGACCCCGCACGCCAGGTCCAGACGCCCAGCCCGTTCAGAGTGCGCAGACGCTTGGCGCCGATCGCCACGCGGTCGATGGTCTGGGGGAAGCGCGGATCGCTCGCTTCCCAGCCCGGCCACGTTCCGGTCGAAATCGTCAGGCCGCGGGGAGGGTAGCGCAGCGCGACCTCGCCCATCATCCGGGCGATGCCGCCACCGAACGGCGGGAAATTGAGGGCCAGGAGAAGCGTCGTGCTCAACGCGCGTGCGAGCGATTGCCGTCGAGCGAGCGGCGCCGCTCGAGTGCTTCCCGGTACTCCGCTTCGGTTCGCTCGGCGGTGCGCTCGAGCGTGAACTCCCTCCGGACGAGCTCGCGACCCCGCCGGGCGATTCGTCCGGCGAACTCCCGATCGCCCAGCACGCGCGCCAGGGCCCGCGCCCAGGCTTGGGGGTCGAGCGGCGCCACGAGCACGCCCGTGTCGCCGGAGGCGATCAGGTCGGGGTTGCCGCCGGCATCCGATGCGACGACCGGCAGTCCGAGCGCCATCGTCTCGAGCAAGGCGATGGACAGCCCTTCGATACGCGATGGCAGGGCCGACACCGCGGCGAGGCGACAGAAGGGGAGCGGACGGTTCGTGAAGGGCACGTACACCACGCGATGGTGCGCCGGAACTGTCCGCTCGATGCCCTGGAGCTCGGGATCGGCTTCAATTCCGACGCACGCGACGACCACCGGCCGCTCGAGGGCGGCGAGTCCCCGCAGCAGGACGTGCTGGTCCTTGCGACGCGCCAGCACCAGGACAACGGGCCGCCCGGCCAGGTCGCCCAGCGCGGCGCGCGCGGCCGCCATGTCCTCCTCGGATGGCGCGGCGTCCACTCGCGCGAGCTCGATCCCGTTCGTGACGACGCGGAGGCGCCCAGTGGGATACAGGCGGCGGCGCAGCGCGCGGGCCACCGCGTGACTCACCGCAATGGTGCGGTCGGCGGAGAGGCCCACGGCGAGCAGCTCGGCCGGAGAGGTCAGCGGCATGGTGTGTCGAGTCACGACAAACGGGCGTCCCAGGCGCCCCCGCCACCGCAGCCAGGTGAGCGCCCGACGGTCACCGGTTCCATGGCTGTTTACCACATCGACGCGCTCGCGTGTCATCAGCGCGTCCAACTCCCGCGCTAGCGGGGCCAATCGACCGAAGTCGAGCGGCACCTGCGGAAGCCCCGCGTCCCGCACCATCCTCGCGAGCACGCTCTCGGCGCGGCATCCCACCAGCACTCGATGACCTCGCCCCGCGAGCTGCCGACTCAGGCTCGCGATCATCATCGTCGAGCCGGCACCGTGCCCTTCATGTGTGAGCTGGAGGATGGTGAGCGGCCGATCTTGCATGGCCCGAAGCTAGTGACTCGATGCCGGCCTTTCCATGGCGTCGCTTGCGGAGTTCGTCGGTCTCCCGTTCTATATGGGTCCGGCCGGGACGAGGGCACGTCGGCTGAAAGCCAAGGAGTTCATCTACCTTCTCGGTCTCAAACCGAAGCCGAAGACATTCGGCTTCGTGATCGAGGCGCACGACCTCCCCCGCGAGGGTCGGATCGAGGTCGCGCGGTGGCTGCACCCCGGCGCCTACCCGATTGCGCCGTTGCAGGTCCAGGCGGCCGTGGATCAGCTGCGTCGATTCCTGCGCCCCGGCGACGTCGCGATCGACATCGGCGCCCACACCGGCGACACCACACTCCCCATCGCGCTCGCCGTCGGCGCCACAGGTCGCGTCCTCGGGCTCGAGCCCAACCCCTATGTGTTTCCGGTGCTGGAACGCAATGCGAGCCTCAACCCGGCAAAAACCAGCATCCTGCCGTTGAACTTCGCAGCGATGCGTACGGACGGGTTTTACGAGTTCCAGTACGGCGAGGAAGGCTACTGCAACGGCGGGTTTCACGAGGGGATGAGCAAGTGGCTGCACGGCAGTGCGTTCAAGGTCCGGGTCGAGGGAAGGAACGTGCAAGCCTTCCTCACAGGGCAACACCCCGACCTCATCCCACGGCTTCGCTTCATCAAGGTCGACGCCGAAGGATTCGACTTGCCCATCCTCGAAACCCTCGAGGACCTCGTCCGCAGCCAGCGGCCCTTTCTCCAGGTGGAGATGTTCAGTCTCCGGAAGTCCTCGACCGCCTATCGGCTCGGGCTGTACGACTTCCTCGTTCGTCATGGTTACGCGGTGCATCGGGTGGAGGGGAACGCCGACTACCTCGGCGACCGCATCACGTCGGACAACCTGATGCGGTGGAATGTCTACGACGTGTTCTGCATCCCGTCGAGCTAGTTATCTTGTCATCCGCATGCACGTCGTCGTGGCCTCCCATCAGCCGCTGCCGGCGAAGGGTTACGGCGGCCCGCAACGCGTCATCGTGGCGCTGGTGCGGGGACTCGCGGCGCTCGGCCACCGCATCACGCTGCTCGCGCCACCGACCACGCGAGTCCCCGAGGCGACCGTCGTGGCCGTGCCGCCCCGCAAGCTGGCCGATCCCGCGACGCTCGCGCCGTACGTCCCCCGCGACGCCGCGATTGTCCACACGCACTTCCCGCTGCGCTCCGCCCCCGGCTCCTTCCCCTTCGTCCAAACCGTCCACCGCAACCTGAAGCCCGGCGCTCCCTCGTATCCCAACAGCATCTTTCTCTCGCGCGACCATGCGCGTCGGCACAACAGCGAGGTCTTCGTCTACAACGGGCTCGATCCCGCGGACTACGTGTTCCGGCGTTTTCCCAGGCGCCCGTCGCAGTACGATCTGTTCCTCGGGGCGCTGCACAGTGCCAAGGGCTATCACTGGGCGGTGGAAGCCGCGAAGCGGAGCGGCCACCGTCTGATTGTCGCGGGCGGCTGGCGGCCCAGCTTCACGGGATCGATCAAGTTCGTGGGTGAGGTGGACGGCACCACCAAGGCGGCGCTGCTCGCGCGTGCCCGGTGCCTGTGGAACCCGGCCGCGTGGGACGAGCCGTTTGGGCTCGTCACAATCGAAGCGTTTTTCTCGGGCACGCCGGTGCTCGGGACCCACCGTGGAGCGCTCCCGGAGCTGATCACGCCCGAGGTAGGCGCGCTGTGCGATACCGTTGACGATATGATCGCGGCGGCAGAGTCGATCCATACACGCAATCCCGCGGCATGCCGGGCGCGTGCCGAGCGTCACTTCACCCACCTGGTGATGGCGGAGGGGTACGCGCGGATGTACGCGCACGTGCTCGCCACGGGCGCCCTCCCGCTCGGGCAGGCCGGGACATGACGCGCAGCCGGACGCCCGCGACCCGCTAGCGGACGGCCCACCTATGCACATCGTGCAATTCCACCACGTGCGCCTGCCGGTTTTCAAGTACGGCGGCGGGGAGCGCATCGTGGTGTGGTTGTGCCAGGGTCTGGTCGAGCGGGGTCATCAAGTCACGCTCCTCGCGCCCAAAGGCAGTCGCATCGCGGGCGTCCGGGTGGTGGAGGTTTCGCCGGAAGAAGTGCTGTCCCCGGGATTCGACTTGCGCCGCTACGTGAGCGACCCGGTCGACATCATGCACTTTCATTGCCCGCTCCGTTACCCACCACCCGGCGTCCCGAGCGTGTGGACGCTCCAGGGCAACATGGGCGACGGACGACGCGCCGATGCCCGAACAATCTGTGTGAGCGAAGACCACGCACGTCGTCATGGCACCCAGGCGTTCGTGCGCAACGGCGCCCGCCTGGATGAGTACGAATTCCGCGCCGCGAAGGGCGACTACGACTTGTTTCTCGCGCGGTTGCACAGCGTCAAGGGATGGCAAGTGGCGATCGCGGCCGCGAAACGGTGTCGCGTGCGGCTCACGCTCGCGGGCGGATGGCGGCCCACTTTTTCGCGCTACGTCAGGTTCGTCGGTCAGGTCGGGGGCGCGCAAAAGCGCGAGCTGCTCGCGGGGGCGCGCTGCCTGTGGATGCCGGTTCGCTGGGAGGATCCGTGTCCCATCAACATCCTCGAGGCGCTCGCCAGCGGCACCCCCATCATCGGATCGCCCCGCGGCTCGCTGCCCGAGCTGATCTCTCCCGATACGGGGGGGCTGGGTACGAGCTTGGAGGAGCTCGTCGCGCTGCGGGGCCGCTTGGCCGAGTGGGACCCGCACGCCTGCCGCGCCCGAGCCGAGCGGAGCTTCTCGCACCTCGTCATGACGGACGAGTACATCCGGATGTACCGGTCGGTGCTCGAAACGGGCACGCTGCCGCCGGGCCGCCCGACGCCCTGAGCGGGGCGACTACCGCAGGGTGACGGTCAGTAACTCCTCCAGACGGTGACGCCACGTGTGCTCCCGCAACGCCCGCTCTCGCGCGGCGACGGCGAGTCGGCGCCGCAGCGTGTCGTCGGCGAGCAAGACGCGAGCGCGATCCACGAGCTCGGCCACGCTGCGGTACAACACGATCTCGCGGTCGGGCGTGAAGTGGCGCGCGATGTCGACCTTTGCGTCCGAGAGCTGCGGCGTGCCCACGGCGGCGAGCTCGAACACCCGCATGTTCGCGCCCGTCCCGTAGCGCGCGGGGTCGCCGCGCTCCCCGAACTGCTGATGGACGTTCACCCCGACCCTGGCACCCGCGAGGGCACTCACGAAGTCCGCGCCGTACAATGGCCCGCGCGGCCAGCCGGGCCCCCACGCGACGAGGCCGACGCCGGCGAGTGCGTGCAGCACGGGCTCGCGCACGTCGTCACGGGAGCCGACAAACACGAGGGGCGCCGCCCAGTGCGCGTCCTGGCGCCCGGGCGGCGGCGCCTGCAAGTACTCGGGGTCGCAGCCAAACGCGAGATAATGGGCCTGGGCACCCACCGCGCGGTGGCGCGCGAGACTCGAGCTGTCGTGGGTGAAGAATCGGTCGTACGCCGGCGCGAGGCGGGTGGACAGCTCGAGCTGATGGGGGTCGTCTGGGAACCAGTTGACCCAGTGACCGCCGCACCGCCGCCGCAGCTCTGCGACGTCGGCCGGAGCGAGGCTCGCGCCCTTGAAGACGAGCACCACGTCGACGGGCCCTGCACGCAGGCACGCCGCCAGCCGCGTGGCGAGGGACCGTCCCAACAGGGCGTTCCACCCTCGGCGCCGCTCCTCGCAGCGGCGCACCTCACATCCCAGCCCCTCGAGCGCGGCGGCGAGGGCCAGGCCGCTCCGGTGGTAGCGACGGTTGAACGCCGCGACCAGTACGACGCGCAGACCCGTGAAGGCGCGCGCCGTCATACCTCTACGTAGTTGCGGTATTCGAAGAGGCGGGCGCCGGTCAGCCGCTCGAACCAGTCAGACAGATAGAGCCGGAGGTGGGCGAGCTTGAGACGCCGCGGGCCCACGGCAGGCCCCGCCGCGGCGGCGCGGCGCGCCGCAATCCACGCCTCGACCGCCAGCGGGTGGGAGCCCGTGAACCGGCGCAGCAGCGGCGTCCAGTACAGCACCTGCTGCTCTGCCGCGCGCGCCGCGATCCGATCCGCCTGTTCGAGGAAGACTTCCTGCGATGCGACGAGCTTGCGACGCATGGACTGGGGTGGGCGCGCCCAGCCGTAGTGGAACATGCGCGCGCCCGTCACCCGCGCGCGCAGGCGTCGCTCCTCGCGACCGACCCGAAAGCCCTGCGCGTCCCGATACGAGCGGATGCCCCGGTCCAACCGGATGGCGCGGACCTCCCGTCGGTACCAGTGTCGGTCGGTCGCGATCGTGTCGAAGTCGCCGTAGAAATGGTGATAGTCGACGAGCAGGCCTTCGACGCGGGCCTCCCCGTTCCAGTCCCGTATCTTCTCGCGCAGGGCCGCGGCGCCCGTTTCGTGCAGCACCTCGTCCGCCTGGATGTAGACGCCCCACTCACCGCGGCAGGCGGCCATCGCGCGGTTGGTCTCGTGCGACAGCGCCCCGCTGCCGCGCGAGAAATCCCAGGCGCTGTCGAGGATGCGGATCCTTGGGTCGCCCAGCGCGGCGACGACGTCGCGCGTGTCGTCGTCCGACTTGCCGACGTTCACCACGACTTCGTCGCACAGCTCGAGAATCGACCGAATGGCCGGAACGATCGGGTAGTCGAGCGTGACCGCGTTCCGGACGATGGTGAATCCGGAGATCACGTCAGGTGCGGAATTGCATGTCGTGCAGCCGGCGATACAGCCCACCCGCGGCGTACAGCGTCGCGTGGGTTCCCCGCTCCACGATCCGGCCCTCGGCGAGCACCAGGATCAGATCGGCGTGCTGCACGGTGGCGAGGCGGTGCGCGATGACGAACGTCGTGCGACGCGCCATCAGGCGGTCGATCGCCTCTTGCACCAGCCGCTCGCTCTCCATGTCGAGCGCGCTGGTCGCCTCGTCCAGAATCAGGATGGGTGGATCGCGCAACAGCGCACGCGCGATCGCGATCCGCTGGCGCTCGCCGCCCGAGAGCCGGGTACCCCGCTCGCCCAGAAGCGTGCGATAGCCCTCCGGAAGCTGGGAGACGAAGTCGTGGGCGTTGGCGGCGCGTGCGGCGGCCTGCACCTGCTCCAGCGTGAAGTCGCTCCGCCCGTAGGAGACGTTCGCGAGCACCGTGTCGTTCAGCAGGATGGTCTCCTGCGACACGATGCCCATGAGCCCGCGCAGACTGGTGCGGGTGAACCGGGTGATGGGAACGCCGTCCATCAGAATGGTGCCGCGCTTCGGCTCGTAGAACCGCGGCAGCAGGTCCACCAGCGTCGTCTTGCCGGCCCCGGACGGCCCCACCACCGCCACCACCTGCCCGCGCCGCACCTCGAAGTCGAGGCCCTCGAGCACGGGCGCTTGACCGTTGTAGGAGAACGACACGCCCCGATACTCGATCCGCTGCTCGAACCGCGCAGGCACCTCGCCCGGCCGGTCGCCTTCTTCGGAGGCGAGATCGAGCACTTCGAACACCCGATCCGCTGCCGCGAGGGCGCCGGCCATCGTCGTGGGGTAGTTGGCGACGGACTTGACCGGCGACATCAGCCGCAGCGCCACGGCGATGAACGGGATGAGCACCTCGGGCTGCAGCGCGGCCGCCTGCCCGAGCGCCAGTCGGGTGCCGACCGCGAAGATCAGGACGATCACCGCGCCGGCGAACACCTCGCTCACCGGACTCGTCAGCAGCGCGTAGCGCTGCGCCCGCAGGACCCCCTTGCGGTAGCGATTGGCGAGCTTGCGGAAGCGATCGGCCTCGAACGCTTCCGCCACATACGCCCGGACCAGCTTGATCGATCCGACCAGCTCGCTGACCAGGCTGGTGAGCTCGCCGCGTTGGTCGGCCTGCTCGCGCGAGCGCCAGCGCACCCGCCCCACCATCGGGCGGACGATGAGCACCAGCAACGGCGCACAGACGAGGGCGACCAGCGTCAGCTGCCAGGACAGGCCCACGAGGATCGCGACGTAGACCACGATGAGGCTGACGTTCTGCACGAGCGAGGCGAGCGCCGCCGTGACCACCGTCTTCACCGCGTCCGTGTCGTTGATGACCCGCGACAGCAGCTGACCCCCGCGGGTCCGCTGGAAGAAGTCGAGCGGCAGCGTCTGCAGGTGCCCGAACAGTCGCACGCGCAGGTCGCGCACGACATTCTCCTGGATGGCCACGCTCGAGACCGACGCCAGGTACGCGAGCACGTTCTTGATCACCATCGCAGCGACCAGCACCAGCACGACGTTGCGCAGGGCGGCACCGGGCGACCCGGCGGCGAACAAGGGGCCGACCACGACCGCCAGCAGCCGCTCGACGGCCGACCCGCCGGCCTCATGTCCGAACAGGGTCCGCAGGAATGGGATCAACAGCACGAACGTGGCGCCGTCCATCACGGAGGCCACGAACGTGGCCACGAGATTGGCGACGAAGAGGAGTGCGTAGGGACGGAGCAGCAGGTAGAGCCGGCCGCTACGGCCCATTCAGCGCGCCCCCCCTTTCGCCACGGGGGCAGTGCCCGCGCGGCGGGGCGTGAGCAGGGCGACGGGCAGGATCACTTCTTCCGGCGTGACGCCGCCGTGCAGGAATGATCCGCGATAGCGGGCCTGATACTCACGCAGCTTGGTGGGATAGACGAAGAACCGGTCCGCGGTGGCGAGCAGCAGCCGGACCCCGAGGCCCATGCCCGGGAGACCGAACCCCTTCAGGTCCTCGACCAGAATCGCGGCCTGCGGGTCCTCACTCTTCAGATCCTCGCCGAACTTGTAGCGCAGGTTCGCCGTGGCGTCGCGCTTGGCGTACACCGTCGCCGGGGTCTCGCAGTGAATGGAGCCGTGGTCGGTGGTGAGCAGCACCGTCACGCCCCGCCGCTCGGCCTCCTGGAGCGCCGCGAGCACCGGCGAGCGCTCGAACCAGGTGCGGGTGAGGCTGCGCAGCGCCGCCTCGTCCCGCGCCACCTCGTACAGGATGGCGCTCTCCGACCGCCCGTGCGTGAGCTGATCCACGAAATTGAACACCAGCGCCGTGACGCCGTCCTGGGCGAGGTGGGCGGGAAGCCGCCGGACCAGGTCTCCCTCTCCCGAGCTGAACACTTTCTCGTAGCGCACCGCGACAGGCCGGCCCATCAGCTCCTCCAGCTGCTCCGTCAGGAGCTCGCCCTCATGAGCGTTGAGGCTTTCCTCGTCGGACGGCTGACCCCACCACCCGGGATGGCGCGCCGCGATCTCCATGGGGAAGAGCCCCGAAAAGATCGCGTTGCGCGCGAACGGCGTTGCGGTGGGCAGGATGCTGTAGTAGTGGGACTCTTCGACGTCGAACAGCGGGGTCACGAGGTCGCGCAACACCTCCCACTGGTCGAGCCGCAGACAGTCGATCACCACGAACAGCACTCGCCCCGTGGATCGCAGCACGGGGACGAGGAATTCGGCGCCCACGTCCACGGAGAGCGGCGGCCGATCGCCCTCGGGACTGGCGAGCCAGCGCGGATACTGCCGGGCGACGTATTCGGCGAAGTCCTTGCGCAACGAGCGCTGCAGGCTGCGGAGGGCCTCCGAGAGTCCCGGCTCGTTGGCAGCGCCCAGGCGAACCTCCCAGCGCGCCAGCTCCGCGACGAGCTCGATCCACTCGCGCCACGCCAGGGTGGCGCCGCGGCGTCCTTCCAGCTCGCGGAACCGGCTGACGAAATCCCGGGCCAGGTGCTGCTGGCGGATGCGATCGCCCTCGAGCAGTCGCGTGATCACCGAGAGGATCTGGCGCGGCTGGACCGGCTTCACGAGGTAGTCGTCCACCTCGATCCCGATCGCCTCGCGCAGCGTGCCTTCGTCCTCGCTCTGCGTGACCATCACCACGGGCATGGCGGGGTCGAGCGCGCGGATCTCGCCGATCAGCTCGAGGCCGCGTCGGCCGGGCATCTGCTCGTCCAACAGCACGATGCTGTAGGCCTGGCGCCGCAGCAGCGCGAGCGCGTCGTCGCCGTGGGCCGCGGCGGCCACCGTGAACCCCTGGTCCTCCAGAAAGCGCCGGTGTGCGGCGAGCCCCTCGACTTCGTCATCCACCCACAGGATGGTTTTCGGCCGCACCATGAGTCAAAGCTAATGGCTATTTTGCGACGTGCTGTGCGTCCTCCTGGTCCGCTTCAGCTCCATCGGCGACATCCTGCTGACCACGCCGCTCGTGCGCGCGCTCGCGGCCCGTCACCCCGAGGCGAAGCTCGTGTACGTGACAAAGCGCGCCATGGCGCCGCTCGTGGCCGACAACCCGCACCTCGCCGAGGTCGTGACGCTCGAGCCCGGCGAGCCGATCCGTCAGCTCGCCCGACGGTTGCGCGCGCTCGCACCGACGCACGGCCTCGACCTGCACGGCAGCGTCCGCAGCGCGAGCCTCCGCGTGCTGGTGGGCTGCCGCTGGTCGGGGTACGGTAAACGTAAACTGGCCCGGGCACTGCTCATCGCCACCAAGCTGGACGCCTACCGCCGGCGCGCGCCCTCCCCCGTCGCCGAGCGCTACTTCGAGGCGGCGCGCCGCCTCGATACTCGGCCCGACGGCGGGCCGCCCGAGTTCTGCCTCGGTCCCGGCGCCACGGACCGCGCGGCGCAATGGCTCGCGGAGCGGGGACTCGCGGGCGGGCGGCTCGCGGCGCTCGCACCCGGCGCCGCCCATGCCACCAAACGCTGGCCGGTCGCGCACTGGAGCGCCCTCGCCGAGCGGCTGGGGGCCGCCGGGTACCGGCCGGTCATCGTCGGCGGGCCCGAAGACCGCGGGCTCGCGCAGCAGCTCGTGGCCGAAGGGGGAGGCGCGGTCGCGAGTGCCGCCGGCGAGTTTTCGCTCCAGGAGACGGGCGCGCTGCTCGCCCGGGCGCGGGTCGTGGTGTCGGGCGATACCGGCGTCATGCACATGGCCACGGGCGTCGGGACACCAGTCGTCGCGCTGTTCGGACCCACCGTCGGGCAGTTCGGCTTCTTCCCGTATCGCGCGCGGGCGGCCGTACTGGAGCGCGCGCTCGACTGCCGTCCCTGCTCCGCGACGGGCACCGCCGCCTGCCCGCTCGGCCACCATCGCTGTCTTGCGGACATCACTCCGGCAGAGGTGGCCGCCGCGGTGGAGCGCCTCGTCGCGTGACCCGGGCGACCACTGCCGCGGAGGAGCGCTTGATCGGCTTGGTCGCGGACGCCGTCCGGGGACCCAAGCGGGAGGGCCTGTTCGCGCTGTGGCTCGTCGTGCGCTCCGCCGAGGCGCTCCTGCCGCCGCGCCCCGTGTCGGGCAAGAACCATCGGCGGCGCCTGCAGGCGCTCGACGCCCGGCTCGCGAGCCTCGCCCTCCCCGGCCCTCTGAAGCGCGCCCTCGCCGCCGCGCGCCACCACCTCGAGCCCGCCACACCGGCTGCCGCGGCCCTGGTGCTGTCCCAGCTGGTCGCGCCGGCGCGCGAGGTGCTCGGTCCCGAGGCGGGAGACGCCGTGACCGTTGCAGCCCGGTCGGCCCATCTACATCTATAGAGGTATGACCACCCGCCGCTTTCCCAAGCGTCCGTCGCTCGAGACCATGGTCGAGCGCGTGGATCAGCGGCGCCCGGGTGACGTCCCGGGCGACACCGTCCCGACCGGGTTCCCCTCTATCGACCGGATCTTGGGTGGGGGCCTGCGACGTCGCGACCTCGTGGTGCTGGGCGGCGACATCGGGTCGGGCAAGTCCGCGCTCGCCCTCGGACTGGCGCTGCGCACGGCGCAGCAGGGGACCGGCGTGGCCCTCTTCTCCGGAGAGATGGACGAGGAGCGCTTGATGGAGCGCGCCCTCGCGATCGAAGGACGCGCGACCGTGGACGAGCTGCGCAGCGCCAAGCTCAATGATCAGACGCGCGCCGGCATCGGCGGAGCCGCCGTGCGGTTGCGCGACCTCCCCCTCACGATCTTGCCGCTCGCGGCCCCGGACTTCGAGACGGCGGCGGAGCGCCTCGACCCACTGCGGCAGCTCGGGCTGGTGGTAGTCGACTACCTCCAGCTCGTCCCGTCGCCGCGCGGCGTGGCCCGCTCGACGCAGGACGAAGATCTGGCCCTCGTGTTGCAGCGCCTCAAGGCGCTGGCGCTCGAGCGGCAGGTGGCGCTCGTCGTCGTGTCGCAGCTGCCGCGGTTCGACGCCAAGCGCCCGAACGCGAGGCCCGCGCTCGACGATTTCGGGCATCTGGGCGCGATCAAGCAGCATGCCGACGTGGTGCTCGGGCTCTACCGGGAGGAGATGTACAACCCGGGACACGGCGTGGACGGGGCGACCGAGCTGATCGTCCTGAAGAACCGCAACGGGCCGACCGGCTTCGTCGATCTGTACTTCTACCGGCGCTGGATGCGGTTCGAAGACATGCTCGACCCTGATCGGTGAAAGCTGTAGGTTAGAGCCATGGCTGGTCATAGCAAATGGAAGCAGATCAAGCGGAAGAAAGCCGTCACCGACCAGCGGCGCGGCGCGCTGTTCACCAAGCTGATCCGCGAGATCACGATCGCCGCCAAGCAGGGCGGCGGCGACCCCGCCGGCAACGCCCGGCTCCGCACCGCCATCGACGCCGCCAAAGCCGAGAACATGCCGCTCGACAACATCGAGCGCGCCGTCAAGAAGGGAACGGGCGAGCTCGAGGGCGTGACGTACGAAGAGGTCACCTACGAGGCGTACGGGCCCGGCGGCGCGGCCCTGCTCATCGAAGCCACCACCGACAACGCCAACCGCACCGTCGCCGAGATTCGCAACGCCTTCCAGCGTCACGGCGGCAATCTCGGCGCCACGAATTCCGTGGCGTGGATGTTCGACCGCAAAGCCCAGATCACCGTGGACGCGACCCGCGCCGACGAGGATACGGTCATGGAGGCGGCGCTCGATGCCGGAGCGGACGACATGGCGCGCGACGGCGACGTGTTTCTGATCACCGGACCCGCGGGCCAGCTGCATCAGATCAGCGAGCGGCTCAGGGCCAAGAAGATCGCGGTCCAGACAGCCGAAATCGCCCTGATCCCCAAGAGCACGGTGAAGGTGGACGGGAAGGACGCGAAGCACCTGCTCGCGCTGATCGAAGCGCTGGAAGAGATGGACGACGTCGCGAAGGTCTCCTCGAACTTCGACATCGACGCCGAGGCGCTGGCGGCGGCGACGGCATAGCGTGAGGGTGCTGGGGGTCGACCCGGGGACGTCGGTCACCGGCTACGGAGTGATCGAAGCGGGGAACGGCAGCTCGGGAATGGGGCGGCTGGTCGAGTGCGGGGTGATTCGGTTGGCCGGCCGAAGCCCCTTGCCGCGGCGCCTGCATGCACTTCACGAGCAGATCGCCGAGCTGATCACGCGCCATCACCCCGGCATCCTCGCCCTGGAGAACGCCTTCTACCATAAGAACGTGCATACCACCCTCGTGCTCGGACACGCCCGCGGGGTCGTCCTCCTCGCGGCCGCACAGGCAGGGCTCACCATTGCCGAGTACGCCCCCGCCACCATCAAGAAGACCGTTGTCGGCGCGGGCGGCGCCCCCAAAGCGCAGGTGGGCCGCATGGTCGCGCGGCTGCTGCGACTCAAGGACGCGCCCAGGCCCGCGGACGCGGCGGACGGCGTGGCCGTGGCGCTCACGCACATCCTCCGGTCGTGATCGCGCGGGTCTCGGGCCGGCTGGCCGCGAAGCAGGCCGATCGCGTGATGATCGAGACCCCGGGCGGCGTGGGCTACGAGGTCGTCGTTCCCTTGGGCGTGATGGAGCGGCTGCCAGCGGTGGGCGAGGCCGTAAGCCTCGCCACCGAGCTCGTGGTGCGAGAGGACGGCTGGTCGCTGTACGGATTTCACGACGAAGCCGGACGACGTTTCTTCCAGCGGCTGATCGGCGTGAGCGGTGTGGGCCCGAAGATCGCGATCGCCCTGATGTCGGCGCTGGGGGTGGAGCGCGGTGCGCGGGCGGTGAAAGAGCGAAACATCGCGCTGCTCGCTTCGGTCTCGGGGATAGGGAAGAAGACGGCGGAGCGGCTGGCGCTTGAACTGGCGGACAAGCTCGGCGACTTTGAGGAGGCCGTCGCGGCGGGCGTCGCCCCCGGCGGTGGAGCCGCGGAAGCGGCGCTCCACGCCTTGGAGCGCCTGGGGTACGCGACGGCCGAAGCGGACCGGGCGCTGCGCCAGGCGCTCGCGGCAAACGGCGGCGGTGACGCGGAGATGCTGGTGCGCCAGGCCCTGCAACTTCTCACCCATGGATGACGATGCCCGCGACGGCTGAATGGATCTGTACGAGCTGCGGCTCGACCAACCGCACCCTGGTACCCGAGACGGCGACCCGGGCCACGGACGAGTGTGTCAGCTGCCACACCCGCCACGCGCTCGAGCGGGACGCGCGCCCGGTGCGGTGGCGGGCACGGCCTCTCGGGACGAGAGCAGCATGAGCGATCGCGCGCGCGCGCAAGTCACTACGCCCGAAGCGCTCCCCGACGAGCGGCTGACTGATGCCGCTCTCCGCCCCTCGCGGCTGGACGAATTCGTCGGCCAGGCGAAGGTCAAGGAATCCTTACAGATCGCGATCGACGCCGCGAAGCAGCGGCGCGAGCCGCTGGATCATACGCTGTTCTTCGGGCCGCCCGGGCTTGGCAAGACTACCCTCGCCCTCCTCATGGCGAAGGAGCTGGGCGTCAACATCCGCACCACGTCGGGTCCGGTGCTCGAGCGCCCCGGCGATCTGGTCGGCATGCTCACCTCGCTCGGTGCGGGCGACATCCTGTTCATCGACGAGGTGCACCGGCTACGGCCTGTGCTCGAAGAGTTCCTCTATCCGGCAATGGAGGACTACCGGGTGGACGTCCGGATCGCCGACGGGCCGCACGCGCAAACGATCCCCATGGCGCTGGAGCGGTTCACGCTGATCGGCGCCACGACCCGGTTCGGCCTCTTGACGCCGCCCATGCGCGCACGGTTCGGTCTGGTCGAGCGGCTCGCCTACTATCCGCCCGACGACCTCGCCCAGATCATCAGCCGCTCGGCCGGCATCCTCGACGTGCCGACCGACGCCGCGGGCATCACCGAGATCGCCCGCCGCAGCCGCGGCACGCCGCGCGTCGCGAACCGGCTCCTGAAGCGCGTGCGCGATTACGCACAGGTGCGCGCCGGCGGGAAGATCACGGCGCCGGTCGCCGCCGAGGCGTTGAAGCGGCTCGACGTGGACGAGTTCGGGCTCGACGACATGGACGGCCGGATCTTGAAGACCATCATCGAGCAGTTCGAGGGTGGACCGGTCGGGCTCACCACCATCGCCGCCGCCGTGGGCGAGGATCCGGGCACGCTCGAGGAAGTGTACGAGCCGTTCCTCATGCAGCAGGGCTTCCTCGCCCGCACGCCACGCGGCCGGTGCGCCACGGGATCCGCGTACCGACATTTCGGATTCACGCCGCCCCGGAGCGCTGAACAGCCGACGATGTTTGACGGCTAGTGTACCGCACCTCCGACTTCGAGTACGACCTCCCCGCCGAGCTGATTGCTCAGGAACCCCTCCCCGACCGCGCCGGGAGCCGGCTGCTGGTGTTGGACCGCGCGAGCAGCGGCGTTCGGCACGCACGCTTCCCCGATTTCGTAGACCTCGTGGCGCCGGAGGACGTGCTCGTCCTCAACGTGTCGCGCGTCATACCGGCGAGACTGCACGGGAAGCGAGAAATGGGAAAAATCGCCGAGCTGCTACTCGTCCGCGAGCTGCCCGACGGCAGCTGGATCGCGATGGGACATCCGGGCGGCAAGCTCAAGCCGGGACGGCGCGTGACCTTCGGCGACGACAGCGCGGCTGAGATCGTCGGTCGCATGGGTGGGGGGCTCAGGTGCGTGCGTTTCGTGGGAGCGCTGGATGCGCGTGCAACGCTCGCGAAGTACGGGGAAGTGCCGCTCCCCCCCTACATCCGGCGGCCGCCGCGCCCCGAGGATCGGGAGCGCTACCAGACCGTCTACGCGGCACACGACGGCAGCGTCGCCGCGCCCACGGCCGGGCTGCACTTCACATCGGAGCTGCTCGCGCGCATCCGGGCCAAAGGCGTCGCCGTGACGGAACTCGATCTGCACGTCGGCCCTGGGACGTTCAAGCCCGTGCAGGAGAGCGACATTGCGAACCACCGCATGGACTCCGAAGACTTCAATGTGAGCGAAGCAGCAGCGGCGGCCATCAATGAGAGGCGGCAGGCGGGAGGGCGCGTCTGGGCGGTCGGGACCACGGTCGCACGCACCCTGGAGACGTGCGCCGGCGCGCGCGGCACCATCATCCCGGGAGCCGGGCAAACACACCTGTTCATCCATCCGCCGTTTGCGTTCCAAGCCGTCGATCGCCTGCTCACGAACTTTCACCTGCCACGCTCGACGCTGCTAATGTTGGTGTGCGCGTTTGGGGGCTATGAGCGGGTCATGCGAGCCTACGGAGAAGCGATTGAGCAACGGTATCGGTTTTACAGCTACGGCGATGCGATGGCAGTGCTCTGATTGTCGATTGCGGATTTCGGATTGCGGATTCGAAGGTCGGGCATCCAATCCGCAATCCACAATCCCCAATCCGCAATAACGCCCATGTTCGACTTCACGCTCGACGCCACCTCCGGCCCCGCCCGCGCCGGCACGCTTACCCTCCCCCACGGCACGGTCGAGACGCCCGTGTTCATGCCGGTCGGAACTCAAGGCACGGTGCGGGCGCTCTCTCCCAACGATCTCCGTAACGCGGGCGCGACGCTGGTGCTCGCGAATACCTACCACCTGCATGTGCGGCCCGGCGAGCAGGTGGTCGAGAAGCTCGGAGCCCTGCATCGCTTCATGGGTTGGGATCGTCCGCTGCTCACCGACTCGGGCGGCTTCCAGGTGTTCTCGCTCGAGGGGTTCCGCCGGGTGGACGACGACGGCGTGGAGTTTCAGAGCCACGTGGACGGCGGCCGCCGCACCCTCACCCCCGAGCGCGCCACGGAGATCCAGTGGGCGCTCGGCGCCGACATCGCGATGGCGTTCGATCATGTGGTGCCGGGGGGAGCGGACGGGGCGACTGCCCGGGACGCCCTCGAGCGGACCATGCGATGGCTGGAGCGGTGCGGGAGACGGCACGAGGAGCTGAAGGCGTCGTACGACGCTACGTCGCTACGCCGTAAGAGCTCGCCCGGCGAGGACGTACAACGTAGCGTCGGAGCGTCGTGCAACCAGACGTTATGGCCCATCCTGCAGGGCGGCACCCATCTGGAGCTTCGCACCGAAGGCCTCCGCCGCATTCTCGAGCTCGGCACCTGGACCGGCCTGGCCATCGGTGGCCTTTCCGTCGGGGAGCCCAAGGCGGTCATGTACGACATGCTGGAGCGGCTCGAGCCGAAGCTCCCCGCCATCCCGCGTTATCTTATGGGCGTGGGATTCCCGGAGGATCTGGTGGCGGCGGTGGAGCGCGGGGTCGACTTGTTCGACTGCGTCGCGCCGACGCGCAACGGCCGGAACGGCTCGGCCTTCACCCCCGACGGTCCGGTGAACATCCGCAACGCCGAGCACCGCGAAGACCCGCGGCCGCTCGACGCGACCTGCGACTGCGAGACCTGCACCACGTTCTCGCGCGGCTATCTGCGCCATCTGTTCATGGCGGAAGAGTTGCTGGGGCTCCGGCTCCTGTCGTTGCACAACGTTCGTTACCTGATCCGGCTCGCGGGTGAGATGCGGGCTGCGATCCGGCGGAGCGCCTTCGGCCCCTGGGCCGCGGAGTGGCGCCGCCGCTACCTGCAC
>Ga0209160_1001995_pt1 | contig 17126 bp, 12 predicted proteins | sample GraSoiAngelo_153_FD_186167 | JGI IMG/M metagenome (GOLD analysis project Ga0209160, IMG submission 186167) | Grasslands soil microbial communities from the Angelo Coastal Reserve, California, USA - 14_1009_12_40cm (SPAdes) (version 2) | ecosystem: Environmental > Terrestrial > Soil > Grasslands ... | reverse complement strand
CCGAGGACGAGCGCGTCGGAAGGCTCCCCGAATGGCGTTTTCACACGCCATTCATGCGAGCGCTCCAGGCCGGGCATGGAGTAGAGTCCGCTGCCCCCGATAATGCCGATTTCGGCCACGGCGGCGGGTTTCGAGTTTTTCGATTTCGACTTAGGGCTCATGTGTCTTCTTTTTTTCGTGGCGCTTCGCGCCCGGGCGGTCGGTCAGTCTACTACAACTAGGTCGGCAACGATCTTGCCGTCCTGCTCGCGCAGCCGCGCCGCGGGAGTTTTGCCGTCGTGGCAGAAAAGCGCCAGCCATCCTTCGTGGGCGATTTGCGGCAGCCATTTTTTCTTGTTCTCGAGCGTGGTCAGCGGATAGGAGTCGAAGCCCATGATCCACGGCAAAGGCAAATGCGACGTCATGGGCACGAGATCGGAAAGAAAAATGGCCGTCTGGCCGGCGGAGGAGAGCCGCACGCCCATCATGTTGCGCGTGTGCCCCGCGAGCACGATCAGCTCCACGCCGGGCACAAGCTCGCAGTGCTCACCTTCGACGAGCTGCCATTGGCCGGATTTCGCCATGGGCTCGAAATTATCGGGGAGATAGCTGACGCGATCGCGTTCGCTGGGATGGCGGGCGTGCTCGAGCTCGCCGTGGTGGACAAAATAGCGCGCGTTGGGGAACGTGGGCACGGCTTGGCCATTGACGATGCGCGTGTTCCAGCCGCAATGATCGAAATGCAGATGCGTGTTCACGACGATATCGATCTGCTCGGGCTCGAGTCCGCGCGCGGCAAGCTGTACCGGCAGACGCGGCGCGCCTTCAAAGGCGTAGATGTCGCGGCGTTTGTCATCCCATTTATCGCCGGCGCCCGTTTCCACCAAAATCCATTGCGCCGCCGCGCGAATGAGCAACGAATTCATCGTCAACGTGACGCGATTGCGCTCGTCAGGCGGCACGACGCGTTCCCACATGGGCTTGGGGATGACGCCGAACATGGCGCCGCCGTCCAGACGAAAGGTGCCGTCGTTGAGGATGTGAAATTCGATCGAGCCGAGTTTCATTGGTGCGCTAGAGGCCGGCGCGGGCGATCAGCTCGCGCACCGCAGTGTACGGGTTTTTCTTGCGCTCCGCGACCTCGGATGCCAAAGACTCGAGCACGCGCTGGCCATCGCCGCCCAGCGCGCGGGCCAGCAGCTGCGTTTCGAGCAGCAGCACCAACCGCTGCTTCCAATATTCGAGAATTTTGGCGCGCTGCTCGCCGCTGCGTTCGCGCTGCTCGCGAAACTTCTCGATGGCCTCGGCGAGTTCGCCGATGCCTTTGCCTTCGGTGGCCGTGGTGGGGATTACGGGCGGCTTCCAGCGGCGCCCGTCGTTGGAGGTAGGCGCGAGTTCCAGCATGGCCTGAAGCTGTTGCTCGAGGCGATCGGCGCCTTCGCGTTCCGCTTTATTGAGCACGAAAATATCCGCGATTTCCATCAAGCCGGCTTTCATATTCTGCACATCATCGCCCAGACCCGGCACAACGAGCACGAGCGTGCATTCGGCCAGGCGCACCACGTCGATTTCGTCCTGGCCGACGCCAACGGTTTCGATGAGCACGATCTGCTTGCCCGCGGAATCGAGCACCAGGGCCGCGTCGGCGGTGGCGCGGGCGAGTCCGCCAAAGAATCCGCGCGTGGCCATGGAGCGAATAAAAATGCCTGAGTCGGTGGCGTGCCCTTGCATGCGGATGCGGTCGCCCAGCACGGCGCCACCGGTGTAAGGGCTGGTGGGATCGACGGCGATGATGCCAACCGTTTTGCCTCGCGCGCGATAATGGGCGGCGAGTTTATCCACCAGCGTGCTTTTGCCCGTGCCCGGCGCGCCCGTCACGCCGATGAGATAGGCGCGGCCGGTGAAGGGAAAAAGTTCGCGCAGCAAATCCTCGGCGCGCGGATCGGAATTTTCGATGGCGGTGATGGCGCGCGAAATCGCGCGCGTATCCCCCGCGCGCACCTGGTCGGCCCAGTTGGCGATGCTCTCGGCCATTGGCAAGGCTTGATTGTAACAAGCAAGCCCGCAGTTTGAGCGCCCGCCCAAAGCCGGGTAGCAGGTCAATTCCCGACAAGCGCACTTCTCCGGAGTGACATATCTTCGAGCAAGATTTTGCGTGTTACGCTTGGCCTTAGGGCCAAAATGAGAAAACTACGTCTCATCTCTCTCCTAGTCGTCCCTGTATTGCTGTCCTGTCTAGGCTGCCACAAGACAGAGCCTACTGCCCAGGAACGATTCCTTGAGCTTCAAGGCAGATGGGAACTGCTGATGCGCCATGACTGTGAGGACTCACCCATCCGATCGGACACATTGACTCTACATTCTGACGGTACTTTTGATCAGCAAACAATTATGAAAGACGGGCGCTCAATCAAGTCTACCGGTCAACACTGGTCTTACATGGAAAAGGACCACATCTCCCTGGATCAGCGAAAACGCTGGGATAGTTACTCGGACCCCCCTGAGGGAATCGCAGAGCTTGAAGTCCTTATAGTGCAATTTGGAAAGCCACCGGTCATTCTCATCAATCCCGATGAAGACTGCCTCTACGTCAAACGAAGTGAATGACAGGTCACGCTGGCCTCTCCGTTTTAGCTCATGAAAAGTCGCACTATCGGAAATTAAACATCTACCAAACCAACGTTTGCAAAGAGGCTTATTGTTTGCCGAGGATGTGGCGGGCGATCACCAGGCGCTGAATTTCGCTGGTGCCTTCGCCGATGGTGCAGAGCTTGACGTCGCGGTAAAACTTCTCCGCCGGATAATCCTTGATGAAGCCGTAGCCGCCGAAGACCTGCACGGCTTCGTTGGCCACGCGCACGGCGGCTTCGCTGGCGTAGAGCTTGGCCATGCTGGATTCGCGCGTGAAGCGAATCGCGCCGCCATTGGCGTTGGATTTATCGGCGAGCCAGGCGGCGTGATAGACGAGCATCTGCGCGGCGGCGATTTCCGTGGCCATGTCCGCCAGCTTGAACTGAATGCCCTCGAATTCGCTGATAGGCTTGCCGAACTGCTTGCGCTCCTGCGCGTATTTCGTGGCCGCGCCGCAGGCGCCCTGTGCCATTCCCAGCGCCAGCGCGGCGATGGAGATGCGTCCGCCATCGAGCACTTGAAGGCTATTCACGAAACCGTCGCCCTGCTTGCCCAGCAGATTTTCCTCCGGCACGAGGCAATCGCTGAAGACGACTTCGGAGGTGTCGCTCGCGCGCATGCCCAGCTTGTTTTCTTTTTTGCCGGGACGAAAGCCGGGCGTGCCTTTTTCGATGATGAAGGCGGAGATGCCATGCGAGGCTTTTTCGCGGTTGGTTACGGCCATGCCCACGCACACGTCGGCATAATGGCCGTTGGTGGTGAAAGTTTTCGCGCCGTTGAGCACCCAGCCGCCGTCCTTGCGCGTGGCGACGGTGCGCGTGCCGCCGGCGTCGGAGCCGGCTTCGGGTTCGGTGAGCGACCAGCAGCCGAGCTTTTTCCCCCGCGCCAGCGGCACCACATATTTCTGACGCTGCGCTTCGCTGCCGAATTTGAAAATGTGATTGGTGCAAAGCGAATTGTGCGCGGCCACGATCAGCGCCACGGAGCCATCCACGCGCGCCAGTTCTTCGATGGCGATCACGTATTCGATATAGCCCAGGCCGGCGCCGCCATAATTTTCCGGAAAGATGACGCCCAGCAAGCCGAGTTCGGCGAGCTTGGGGATGAGTTCAGCGGGAAAACGCGAAGCTTCGTCCCATTCCATCACGTGCGGCGCGATTTCGGATTGGGCGAAATCGCGCACGGTGCGCTGGAGCTGTTGCTGTTCGTCGGTGAGGGAAAAGTCCACGCGGGTTGGGCCTCAGGCGGGCGTTTACGCACGCACATCTAATATTCACACGGTTGGATGCGCTAAGCGAGACGCCAGGACGAGAAGGTAACGCCGCGGGAAACAACATGGCCGACCTAAAGGTCGCCGCTACAAAACCTGTGCTGAAATGCGTTGTTTTGTAGCGGCCGCCTTCAGGCGGGCCGTCTTTGATCGTATTGTAGCTTGTAGCGCCGGGCTTTAGCCCGGCATTTCTTGATTCATCGCACCGCGAAACTACGCTGCAAGCAACGCGCGGAATTCCACCAAGGCGCGGTCGATGGCGGCGCGGTCCACGTCGCAATGGGTGAGCATACGGATGTCGTATTTGCCCGTGGGATTCGCCAGCACGTTGCGCTTGGCCAGCGCCGCGGAAATTTCCGCGGCGGTGCGGCCCGTGCCGCTCACGTCGAAGATTACGATGTTGGTCTGCACTTTGCGCAGATCGACTTTGATGCCAGGAAGCTGCGCCAGCGCTTCGGCGAGACAACGCGCGTTGGCATGATCTTCGTGCAAACGCGCCGGGGATTTTTCGAGCGCGATCAGGCCGGCCGCTCCGAGAACGCCCACTTGCCGCATACCACCGCCAAAAAGTTTGCGATAGACGCGCGCCTTCTCGATGAACTCGCGCGAGCCGACGAGCATCGAGCCCACCGGCGCGCCCAGCCCCTTCGACAGGCAAAACATTATGGAATCGAATTTGCGTGTTATCTCCGCCACGCTGCGGCCGAGATAGACGGCGGCGTTGAAGATGCGCGCGCCATCGAGATGCACGCGCAGGCCGGCGTCGTGGGCGCGATCGCAGATTTCGTCGCTCACTTCGGGTGGATAGACCGTGCCGCCGGCCATATTGTGCGAGCTTTCCAGGCTGACGAGCGCGGTCTGCGCGCGGTAATAAACCTTGGGGCGAATCAGCGGCTCGATGCGGTCCCAGGTGAGGATGCCGTCCTCGACGTAGGTGGTGCGCGGCATGCAGCCGGCGATGGCGGTGATGGAGTCCATCTCGTATTGATGGATGTGGCCGCGCTCTTCGATGATCACTTCGTCGCCGTGATGGGTCCAGGTCTTCACGGCAACGATATTGCCCATGGAGCCCGTGGGCACAAAAATGGCCGCTTCGCGCCCAAAGATTTCGGCGGCGCGCGCCTGCAACTTGTTTATCGTGGGATCTTCGCCGTAGACGTCATCGCCGACGGGGGCTTCGGCCATGGCGCGACGCATCTCCGGCGAGGGCCGCGTGACCGTATCGCTGCGGAGATCAATGGCCAGCGTGCTGCCGGGCTGCTTCTCGGGCTCGGAGATGGTTTGCGTTGCCGAAACTGGATTCATCGCGGGCTCCTTTGCGTCTTCGCATTATGCAGCAGGGCATTCAGCACTGCAACGCGGACGCTGTTAGCGCCTGGAAGCGCGCGCTATAGGGCGATCACCCCGATTATTTGCTGAGACCGGAAAGGTTCCAGAGGGCAATTCCGTTGCCGCTGCCCCGCGCGAGCCACTGGCCGTCCGGGCTGAAGCGCAGGACCCCGCCCGCGCTCGTAAACGTTTTGATGGGGCGGCCGTCCGGCACGTCATACAGAGTGACGCTATTCTGCGCCGTGATAGCGAGCATGCGGCCATCCGGGCTGAAGTTGCCGAGGCCTCCGCCCATGCCTACGAACGGCAGCGACACGCGCGGCTGCCAGGTGCTGGTATCCCAGAGCTTGATGCTGTGCTTCGTGCTGGCCAGGCTGGCGCCGAGGTTGGCGGGATCGAGGCGGCTATCCTGCCCGGAAGTCGCGAGCCATTTGCCATGGGGACTGAACGCGACGCCGGATACGCCGACTTCGTGCGCGGCAAACGTCTGCAGCAAGCGCCCGGTGGATACGTCCCAAATGCTGACGTTTGGCCGATCGTAGTTGCTCGCACTTGGCACCCTCAGCGCGGCGGTTGCCAGAATTTTTCCACCCGGGCTGAGCGCCGCGGGGAAAGCGGTTCCCCAAAGCGAGCGCGCTTCGGCGCCCGCGCCGACTTGCCACCACCTCAATCCGGCGGCGGAAAGGTCTACCAGCGGAAGCTGCGCGGGAGCAAAGCCCATCCACCAAACGAATTGGCCCGCAGGCGGCGACGGGGTGGCACGCATCCACGTCTTGGTGTCCCAAATCTCGAGACTGCCTTTCGGGTTGGCGGCCAGCCAGCGTCCGTCCGGGCTAAGGACTAAACTCTGCGCCCCGCCCGCCACGGTGCGGATGAGTTTTCCGGAGGCGACATCCCAAATTCCAAGCGCCGGGCCACCGGTGATCAGCAGCTTGCCGTCGGGGCTGAAGGTCAGGTCTTGCGCGGCCAGTTGACCGGCCAGCGTTTCGACTTCGCTCCCGGCGGTGAGATCCCAAATCGCGACCGAAGAGCCGGAGCCCGCAGCCAGCCATTTTCCGTCGCCGGAAAAAGCAATGACGCCAGCGCCGGCGGGAATCGGAAGGGTTTGCGCTTCCTTGCCTGTGGCGATTTCAAAGAGCTTGACCTCAGAACCATTCCGGCTGGCGGCCAGGACGCGCGAGCTGTCGGGAGTGAAGGCCACGCGTGATGCCTGCAACCCGGGCAGCGCGATGGTGCGCACGCGCCGGCCAGCGGCGATGTCCCAAAGATTGATTTGCGTGCCCTGCCGGTATTCGAGCGATGCTCCCCAGCGGCCATCGGGCGTGAACGCATTGAAGAGAACGGGCAGCGTCTTGAGTTTCCTGCCGGTTCTCAACTCCCAAGTGCTGGTGGACACGTATTCGCCATCTTCGCCCGCGCCGCCGGAGCTGAGCAGGCGGCCGTCGGGAGTGATGGCGAGAGGCTCGGCCTTGTTCCAATCGAGCGTGATGGAGTTAATTTTGGCGCCGGTGGCGGCGTCGTGGACTTCGATATAGGAATTCCCGCCTTCGTCATCGGCACCCGCACTGGCCGCCAGGAGTTGCCCATCCGAGCTGAAAGCGACTTGCTCGGCCCACTTGCTGGGCAAGGTAAAGGCATAGACCGTATTGCCGGTGGCGGGATCCCAGACGCGAACTGTACCATCGCCGCTTGCCGAAGCGAGGCGCGTTCCGTCCGGGCTGAAGGCGAGCGCCGTGATGTGGTCGGTGTGACCGGCGAGCACGCGCTGCTCGCTGGCCGTGGCGAGATCCCAGATGCGAATCGTCTTGTCGTCCGCGGCGGTGGCAGCCAAGCGGCGGTCGGGGCTGAAGGCGACCGCCGTAACGGCGGCGGTGTGGCCGTTGGCGAAGAGCCGGTCGGGCGGCTGGCCGCCGGCGGCCTGCTGCGCTGCGCTGATTGGGGGCGGCGTTTGCGATTGCTGACGGGAACAGGAGAGCGAGGCGGACGTGACGCACAGCAGCGCCACCAGCGCGGCTTGGCGCAGCAAAGGATTCGCAGCGATCAGGGCTTGGCTCCGGGCGGAAAATTTGCGGGTCGAAGTGGCATGATTCGCAGGATGTTCGCTCGAATCCTACGGAGCTTTAGTTCTGACGCTCGGCGATCCATCTTAATCTTAGGGCTCGAACGGCCGAAGCGCCGCGATTGCTTTGTCGCCTGCCGCGAATGCGGCACGTCTTTATTTAGGCGGCAAAAGCAGCTTGATGTCCAAGCCCTTTTGCCGCTCGACGATCACATCATGCGGCGCCTAATCCAACAGGGCGACGAAGACTTCGTTGGAGACGGCCAGGCGCGCGGGCGCGAGCCGCGCCCGAGGGCCGGCGCGCTCGACCAATCCCTGGGCGCGCAGCTCCTCGATGCGTGCGCCGATCGTTGCTTTGAAGTGGGCATTGAATTGCGATCCATATTGGGCCTCGATGCGCGCCAGGTCGATGCCTTCGAGCTGGCGCAGGCCGAGGAAAAGCTCTTCCTCGAGCGCCTGCTTCGGCGTGACTTCTTCGAGCTGCTCGATCGGGAGTCGCCCTTGCTCGATCGCCACGGCATATGCGGCGGGATCGTGGGCGTTGGCCCAGCGCCAGCGGCCGTCGAAGGAATGCGCGCCGGCCCCGAATCCGAGATAGGGTTCGCGGCGCCAATATTTCAAATTGTGCCGCGAACGAAAGCCCGGCAGCGCCCAATTGGAGATTTCGTAGTGGTCGTAGCCGGCTTCGCGCAGGCGTTCGCAGGCGAATTCGTAAGAGTCGGCCATGGCGTCGTCGCTGGGAACGGCCGCGGCGGAGTAGCGTGCTCCGCCGGTGAGCAGTTCGCGGCCGAGACGGCTGCCTTCGTCAATCTCGAACAAGTAAATCGAAATGTGTTCGGGGCGCAGGCGCAGTGCTTCCTCGACGGACTCCTGCCAGCTCGACGCGGTCTGATGCGGTAGGCCGGCGATGAGATCGAGGCTGATGTTGGCGAACCCCGCGGCGCGCAGGTGGGCCATGGCGCGAAAAATATCTTCGCGGCGGTGCATGCGTCCAGCGGGCTTTAGTTCGGCATCATGGAAGGACTGCGCACCGAGGCTGACGCGATTGATGCCGGCGGCGAGCCAGGCGGCCGCTTTTTCCGGCGTGATGGTTTCGGGATCGGCTTCGAGGGTCACTTCGGTGCTGGCCGCACGGGCTCCAGAGGTGCTGGCCGCACGTGCTCCAGAGGAAGGTGCGGTGGCATCGGCGCAGGCGAAGTGCGAACGCACCGCGTCGAGAATGCGCGAGAGATCGGCGGGATCGAAGAGGCTGGGCGTGCCGCCGCCCAGGTAGATTGTGTCGACTTTTTTATCGCCAAAAGCCGCGTGATTCCGCACGCGCTTTTGGCGTTCGACAACGCCAGTCATGGGTCGCTCGATGGCTTCGAGATGCGAGGTGGATTCGAGATTTGCGGTGCCGTGCAGCGCGCGCCAATCGCGGATTTCGCGCTCCACGGCGCGCGCGTAGGGCGCATAGGCCGCGCGCGAAGCGACTCCGGTATGAAAATTACAGTAGGTGCACTTGGTTTGGCAGAAGGGCACCTGGATGTAGATTCCGAGGACTTTTTTAGGCGCGAAAAGCGCCGTGACTTTTTTGACGCGCGAAAGCTCCTGATGTCCATGGCTTTCGCGCGAAGAAACGGCCTTTTCGCGCTCGACAACGCGGATCATGGGTTGCTCAATCCTCCTCAACCCGCGGCAAAAGCGGCGTGGACTTTGTTGCTGCACGAAAGCTCATCCTGTAGGTGACTTTTCGCGGAGGAGCTTTTTTCGACTCGACAATCCCAATTCCAGTTTGCTCGATTCGCTCAGGCGTAGGCTGCCCCCGCCCCATTATTCTGCAAGTGTTCATTCTAAAGGCACTTTAAGTTCTGCAAATTCGTAACTGCTCATTCTGCGAAGCTTGCGCTCTGGCTCTGTGTGCGCATTGATTCCTGACCAAATTTAAAGTTTTGCGTGAGATATTCCACCCCCCGCCCCCATTTTTTTGCAAGAATATCATTGCAAAGGACTTATTTTTGCAACTATACAACGATATCATTCTAAAAGGCTTAGATTGACTGCCAATAGTGCCGATGAGGAGCGATGATCCTGGCCGAGGAGGAACTTTGGGCGCAATTCGGAATTGACGGCTCAACGCGGCTGACCAAAATTCGAGCATCTTCTATTTTACCCCACGTGGCTCGCTCGGGACGACTTCTTTAACCGGCGAAAGCTCGACTTTGTTAGCCGCGAAAAGCGCATCCTGTGGGTAGCCTTTTCGCGGAGGATGGTGACTTTCGCCGGAAGACCTGATCGGATCGGCGTTTTACCGCACGAGTAAATAGGCGGGGCCTCAAGGTCGATTAAGCGTGAATGAGCTAAGAAATTACTGAGGCGATTATGGCAATCGTCGCTACAGCCAGCAAGAAAAAGAGCCCACCCGCCAGGAGGTGCGTGCCAGGATTATCGATTTGCCTTCTCATCAGCCAGCCACTTTTCGAGGATTGCTCGATCCTTTGCTTCTACTTGCACAAACGCGACGCCCATTCCTTCTGCCGTGACATTATGGGTCACTCTGCCGAGGGCCGTGAACTTGTCTCCAGCATGGTCAATGCGCACACGTATTCGGGTTCCCTCGGGAAGTGGTGCCGTGGACTTAACGAAGCAGCCGCCAGCGCTCAAATCGCGGGTAATTAAAACCTGCTCCTTCCATGAACCGAGTTCTTTTACTTCCGCCGTTGCTCCGAAACTATAGCGGTCGAATCGTCTCGGCGTACGGGACAACCACTTGGCAAGGATTTCGTAATTCTCGGGTTCCACCATACTGAAGACGATGCCCATGCCGTCGCCTGCGACATAAGCGACGACGCCGGACGCCGTGAAAACCTCTCCGCCATCGGCCAACTCAATGTGCACCCTGGTCCCTTGCGGATATGGTTTTGCCGTTTGCACGAAGCAGCCAAAACGACTCAATTCGCTAGTCTGTGCGACAACCATTTGGGAAGAACCTGTTTCAGTCACCACGGAAGTTGCTTTGAAAGGAAAACGAGGGACTCGCCGCCGTTCGGACTGGAGATCCGCAATATGTGGAGTTTGCGCTGGTTCAGGCATCGTTTATCGCAGCACGCCTAGCCATGGCAATGCACCCGCTATTGTTACGGCCAAAGCCACGATACAAGTAACCAGGATGATTCTCTGTTTTCTGGATGAAGCGGAACGCCGAGGATACGAAGCGGCAGTTTCCGCAAGCGGCCAATCGAGATCCGCCACCCAATGCTCTTCTGGGGTCAAATTTTCGCTCGGCTTCATGGATTGCTGCGGCGCCGTCTCTCGCGCCGCTCACACTACTACCTTACCTTCCATCCAGAGCCAAAGACCAATAAGAGCAGGGACGTAGATAAAGAGTAAATGGACGTATTGGGTTCTTCAAGAAGTAAATCGATCGCGGCGCTCCAAAGTGTCATAGGGCATGTACCGTATTACTTCGGTGGCACGAAATGCACGTATGTGGAGAAGCCAAGTTCGGAGCTGAACTTGCACCGGGCGCCGCTAGACTAGAGCGACCGCAGGAAGTTGATGATGTCTTGCTGTTCCCGAGCTTTCAGCCTGTTGAAACCGCCGATGACCTTATTGGCCTCGCTACCCCGGCTGCTGTGAGCTTCGATAGCCTCCACCAGATTGCTTGTCCGTCCGTCATGGAGGAAAAAGACGCGTTGCCCGACACCCCAGAGTGGAGCTGTGCGGAACTCATCGGGGCCCGCGCCACCTTGCGTGATGCCGTCCGCCAGGCCTCTACCCATGTGGTGGACGAGGAGGTCGGAGAAGAGATTCACAGTCTGGTTGGAAAGCGCGGCACTCGGGTTCGTCGAGGAGCCGCTGGCAATCCTCTTGCCGGTGGTAAGCAAAGGCGTATGGCAGTGGACACACCCGATCTTTGCGAAAACGGCCCGACCGTTCACGATGGACGGCGTGTCGGGCGCCGGAGTGGGCGGGGCCAGCATGCGCATGAAGTCGGCAAATGCCTCGATGTCCGAGAGGACGGCCGTATTGGGGCTGGAACCGGGCGTGGAGGCGGGGGTGAAGTTGAGGGTATCCTCGGGGGTGGCGTTGAAGAGGCAGCCAGGAGTCTCGTCGCGTTCTTGGGGGAAGAGTTGATTGGTGACCCCCATTTCGACGTTGTAGGCCTCGCTCGCGAACATGAGCAGGGACTTGTTTTGTGCCTTCCATCCGAAGCGGGTAATGGTCCCATCGTTGGCACTGCGGTTCGCATTGCCGCTCAGGTGCGCATTCGGATGACCGTAGATGCCCAACCCCGTCTTCAGGGACGCGTCGGCCTTCATGTTCGCGAGGATTGCCGAGTCGGAGATTGCTTCGATGAGCCCAGCGCCAAATACAGGCGTCGGGATGCGGAAAATGATGTTCGGATTCCCGCCCTGGCCGGAGAGCGGGTTTCCGGCAGGCAGGAAGTTGGGTTGGGCGATGTCGCAACCCGCGGCGTCACTGCGGCCGGTGATGACGAAGAGGTCGTGCACACCGCCATCGTTGGTTCCGTCCGGATTGCGCTTGAAGCGTGCTTCACGGACGGGGCCATTTTGCGTGATGAACCACGGCACCATGTTTTTTGCCCCATTGAGAGTGGCAACGGCGATCTCGGGGTTCCGCGCAGGGCTCGATCCGCCGGCAGCCGGCTGCGAGTGGCAAGCGAAGCACTGGTTTGAGTTGAAGCGCGGCCCCAGCCCATTGTTGGTGCCTCCCGTCACAACTTCGATATCAGCGAACTTGACGAACCCGTCTCTGAAGAACGCGGTTTCGTCCGCAGTAAGGCCCGGCAGGGGAGCGCCAGCACCGGCCGCGCCGCTGCGTACGCCAGGATCTACGGGCCCATTCGCCGTTTGTGCCGGGGTGCGAGCGCACGACGTTGCCAAAACTGCGGCAACGAATGCGCCGCATGCTCCTAAAGCAACTTGCTGTCGCGTTGTCATGACCCTTCCTCAGCTTTCCTCGCCGCAGGACTTCTCGCAGCGAGTACCGTCTTCATTTCGCTCACGATTGAGGACAGCACATGTCTTGCTTCAAGCCGTGCCTTTCCGTTTCGGCTTCGGCCGGCGCCCAGGGTTGGGCCTGGGTTTGGGCGCCGGCTTCTTGCCCGGAGAGGGTGGAGGCGGCGATCCTCGTCCCGGCTGCGCGCTCTGAGCTGACGGCGGCAGCAGGGGCTTCTGAGAGAAATCAAAACAGTCGGACATGCCGTCGGCCGCATGGTCGCGAGAATTGATAGAGGGCAGTCCAAAAGTGGTCTCGCAGAACTTCATCAGACTCACGTGCGAATGCAGCACTTTAGAGATGTATCCGCTCTTGGCATAAGGGCTGAGCACCAGGCAACCGACACGTGAGCCGTAGCGGAACTGCGTGCCATCGCTCCATTTCTCGACTTCAGGTGGATCGACGTGATCGTACCAGCCACCCCAATCGTCCCAAGTGATGAAGATCGCCGTCTGCGGCCAAAGACCGCCTTGCACGATGGCGTTTACCTGATCGACTGTCCACTGCATGCCGCTCGTGACATTGCCGACAGGCGGATTTGCGCCCCGATCCTGAGGGTCAGGCGCATGCTCGCTGAGCGCGTGAGGCGCATACACCCAGGAGACGGATGGCAGTTTCCCCGCCGCCGCATCCTTGGCGAACTGAACCGAAGAGAGCTGGGGGCGCCGAGCCAGAGCCTTGATAAGTCCGAAGGCGTAGCCTCCATAATTGCCCCAAGTGAGGCCGGCGGCATCGAGGCTGGCGGGTAAGGACGGTAGATCATAGACTGGATTGCCCGAAGGATTATCGATGACGGGAGAGTCCGCGGTAAGTAGCATCAGGTGGTTGGGTGTGGAGGGTCCGGCAACATCGGTGAAGTAATTGTCGCAGAGAGTGAACTGCCGCGCGTAGGCGAAGTAGGCCGGAATATCGGACTCGATGAATTGCTGGCGCACGGCCCCCTGTGCCCGATTCAGCCACGCCTTGTGGCGATGGTCGGGATCCTTGGTTGGCGGGTTTGGCGAGTGCACCATGGTGACGCCGTTCGCGCCCGAAAACGTCCCAAAGTAGTTATCGAAGCAGTGGTTCTCTTTGAAGATCACCACTACGTGTTGGATTGGACCCTGAGCTGCCATTGGAGACCTGTCTCAATTCGGTTGACGAGTGAGGACAGTCCTTCTCCGCTCGCTGTTCGGTGAATCCGTACCTAGGCTGGGACAATCGGTCCTTGATAGTGAATATCACCTTTGCCTTACTCCCAAGACCGAAGAAAAGCTATTTGCCTAAACGGGCAAGGCCTCCCAGGCGCTAAGGTTGCTGGTTCCGGAGTTCGGGCGCAATTGGTTATCCCGTTGGCTCGCTTTCAGCCGGGAGCAACGAAGAAATCAGCCTTGACGGGGTAATGTGGCGACCACGATTTAAGACCGGCAGTTATTTGGTGGCGCATGGCAGGCTTCACGCAGAATTACGCCTGGGGTATCCTTGCGCCTCATGCTAGCGAGGTGACAGCGGCGTAATGCCTGGAATCTTCCGCCTGGGCTATCTCTTCTATCCTTGGGGATTCGTCGTGCAATTGGTGGCGCTCGTGCATTTTGTTCGCCGAAGGCCGGACGGATTCTGGCTGTGGGTCATTTTCTTCGGTGGCTTCCTCGGTGCCTTGGTGTACATCGCGGCGGAGATGCTGCCGGATGCCGGTTTGCTGCGGAACGTGTACCAAGGATACGGGCGGAGGTCGCGCATCACCGCGGTGGAAACGGCCATTCTCGACAATCCGTCGGCGGCGAATTTCGAGGAACTCGGCGAGCTTTATTGGGATGAAAAGCGCTACGCCAAGGCGCAGGAGGCGTTTGACCGCGCCATCGCTACCCGGAACGATTCACCGCATTGTTTTTACCGGCGCGGGCTGTGCCTGATGGCGCTGGGGCAGCCGGCGGCTGCTCTGGCGGACTTCGAGCGCGTCGTTCGCGGCGATGCGAAGTTCGATTCCTATCGCGCCAAGCTCATGCTGGCGGAGGCCTATGCGGCTACGGGACGGGATCAGGAAGCGGCGCCGCTTTTCGCCGAGGTCGTGCAGCATTCAAACACTCCGGAGACACTCTATATGTACGCGGCATTCTTGAAATCGCAAAACCGAAGCGAGGAAGCGCGCGAATTGCTGCGGCAGCTTTTGCAAAAGAAACGCACGCTGCCGCGCTACTGGCAGCGGATCGAGCGGCCATGGTTTCGAAAGGGGCAGGCTTTGCTCAAGGAGTTGTCTGCTTCCTAGACAGAGGGATCACCACCGAGACGCGATGGTGGCCACGACCGCGAAGACCCATGACCGAAAAAGGGCGCCGTTTTAGAGTGCGTTTATCGGAAATTGGGTACCCTCCTAGGGCGAATTTCTGCACAAATAACCAATGGAGGTATGACAACTATGTCGGACATTCGAAAGACCGTCCTGATAGGTTTGGCAATTGTTGCGAGCGGCGCGATCTGGCATGCCAAAACAATCGCACAGGAAAATTCATCTTCCGGAATTGTCACCGTCTTCGACCATGAAAAACTGGACGCTTCTTTTACCAAAGCAGTCTCCAATGGAGGCAGCGACCTTCTATGGAGCCACACGTCCGGCAGAGGGACCTACAATGTGGATACACATAGCCGGGAATCTGTGAAGGCTGCGTGCAAGGCTGAGGGGTGTAGCCACGAGGGCTATACCACCGTTGTGTATGTGGTGAGCGGGGCGGCGACCTTGGTCATTGGTGGCACGGCCAAAACTACGGCGCCTGACAAGTTTGGCGGTCAATCCATCCAGGGTGGCGAGTCACATCGTATCAGCAAAGGGGATGTATATATTGTTCCTCCCGACACCCTCCATTGGTATAAGAACGTGGAAACACCGTTCCGCTATCTAGAGGTGCCGGTCCCCTGATACTACCCTGTCATAAGGGACTACGCTTCCGAACTAGCCTCTCACAAATCCTTCCCTTTGAAGGATGGATGGTGGGCCTGGGGAGAGTCGAACTCCCGACACGCGGTTTAGGAAACCGCTGCTCTATCCATCTGAGCTACAGGCCCCGGATGTAAGTCCCTAATCTAGCATCTGGTTAGCGAAATTGCATTTAGGATTCGGTGCCCCACAATACAGCACTGTAGTAAATGCGTAGTACTTCAACCACAAGAGCTAATCTGTCGACATTATGGTCGATGGTGTACCGCCTGTGTAAAACCTCAGCCAGCCATGAGTTTGGCGCCGAGTTCACGGCGCCCGCAACTGGAGTCATCATGTATAAGCCGGATCAGGACGCTGAAGGGTTCCCGCACAACCGCTTTGACCGGCTCAGACTTCCAGGCCTTATCAAGGACCAGAATCGGACCAGATTCCTCTTGACCTCTTCACCCGGGAGTGCTATACGGAGCCACAAATCGGAGGCCTTTTCCTCGAAGGCCCTTTCCAAGGTTTGTACATATTTTCTGACATTTGAAAAAGGGGGCGCTATGAATTCCCTTTCGAAGACGGCCCGAGCCGGAAAAGCCATCCACGTGCTCGGTGCGATTCTGGGGGTGTTGCTGTTCTCTCTCTCTCTGTTTTCGCAGGTGAACACGGGAACAATCTCCGGGGTCGTGCAAGATTCCTCGGGAGCCGTCATCGCTGGAGCGACGGTCACCATCAGGAACGTGGATACGGGAACTGCCAGAACGGTCACCAGCGACGAGGGGGGCCGTTACATCGTTCCCGTTCTGCCCGTGGGCAATTATGCAGTACAAGGCCAGCAATCGGGCTTTCAGACCGAGATCAGAAGCGGAATTACGCTCACGGTGGGCCGCGAGGAGGTGATCAACCTCACTCTCAGGATAGGCCAGCAGACGCAGAGTGTCACGGTCACCGGAGAGGCCCCGCTGGTCAACACCACCACGGCGGAGATTTCGGGACTGGTGGCGGAGAGGGAGGTCAAGGACTTGCCGCTCAACGGTCGCAGCTTCGATAACTTGATCACTCTCAATCCCGGGGCCGTCAACTATTCTGCGCTCAAATCCGGGCCGTCGGTGGGCTCGGGGGAAGGGGCCTATTTCACTGTGGCCGGCCGGCGGCCGCTCGACAACCTCTTCCTGCTGAACGGTATTGAATACACGGGCAGCAGCAACATCGGGATCACACCGGGGGGCGTCAGCGGGCAACTGCTGGGCATTGACGCCGTCCGGGAATTCAATGTGCTGACCGATGCCTACTCGGCCGAATACGGCAAGCGAGCGGGCGCGCAAGTCACTGCGGTCACGCAGTCCGGCTCCAATCAACTGCACGGTTCGCTCTTCGAGTTTTTGCGCAATAGCGCGTTGGACGCCCGGAACTTTTTCGATCCCCCGAGTGAGGGACTGGGAGGACAGAGGATCCCGCCCTTCAAGCGGAATCAATTTGGCGGCTCGCTGGGAGGTCCGATCAAAAAAGATAAAGCGTTCCTGTACGGCAGTTACGAAGGCTTCCGTCAGCGGCTGGGACTTCCGAACGTGGCCATTGTTCCCGACGACAGTGCGCGCCAAGGTTTTCTGCCTTGCAACGTGGTCCGCGGCCAAAACCTCCGCGGCAACGTGATCGACCCCAGCACTAACTTGCCCTTCAATTACGTTTTCCCTTTTTCGAAGCCTCCTAACTGCACTTCGCAACTGGTCGACATTAAAGCGGACCCCAAGATGTTGAGCTTCGCTCAGAACTTGTGGCCGAAGGCCAACGGCCCCGAGCAGCTCGTGAACGGCTTGCCTACTGGAACCGCTGAGAATTTCAACAGCCCCTTGCAGCAAATTCGAGAAGACTTCGGCACGGTGCGGTTCGATGAGAACATTTCGACTAAGGATACCTTCACCGCTGCGGCCACCGGGGACGACGGGTACAACCTTTCG